>Ga0169931_10003649_pt1 | contig 24303 bp, 21 predicted proteins | sample Kivu_15m_20L_FD_129675 | JGI IMG/M metagenome (GOLD analysis project Ga0169931, IMG submission 129675) | Freshwater microbial communities from Lake Kivu, Western Province, Rwanda to study Microbial Dark Matter (Phase II) - Kivu_15m_20L... | ecosystem: Environmental > Aquatic > Freshwater > Lake...
AATTTATTGGGGATTGGGGATTGGGGATTGGGGATTGGGCCAATCCCCAATCCCCAATCCCCAATCCCCAATCCCCACTTTAAAAATTTTTCAAATATATTAATACAATTAAATTAAAAAATTTTAATGATTTCTTGATGACCTTGATAAAATGAAAAACAAAAGAAACAGCGAAACCAAAAATTATAAATTGATAAACTTAAATTTAATTTTAATGGATTAAATAATGAATATAATAGAATTAATTGAGTATATCATTTATTTAAATTAATATATATTAATACTCTGGAAAACACGAGATAAATAGGTGAAATATTAAATTAATAATTTTAAAAATAAATGGTAGAATTTTTCAATTTCGCACAAATAATAATAGGACCTGCTGGTAGTGGAAAAGTATTAAATATATATTAAATATGCAAAATAATAATAGTCAACCTATTGTAAAATAATGCAAGAACATGCAGCAACTTTGAAGAGGACCATAAAAGTTATTAATCTTGATCCCGCAGCAGAGAAATTTAAATATACCTGTGATATTGATATACGTGAGTTAATAAAAGTGAGCGACGTAATGGAAAAATTAAAATATGGACCTAATGGGGCCTTGATCTATTGCATGGAGTAATAATTTGTTTTAATTTAAGATACTTATTTAAAAAAATAGATTGGCTAGAAGAAAGAATAAATGATTATGGGGAGAATACATATTTCATAATTGACTGTCCCGGTCAATTAGAATTATATTCACATTATAATGTTATCAAATCACTTGCCAATCATTTAAAAAGAATTGGAATAAATGTTTGTTCTGTTTTCTGTCTGGATTCGACATTCCTTCAAGAGCAATCGAAGTTTGTATCCGGTAGTGTTTTATCTCTTGCTTCAATGATTCAACTTGAATTACCACATATGACTATCCTCACTAAATGTGATTTGATTGAAGATAAATCAATTCTCGACGACATCAATAATTTAGATCCTAAGAATATCGCTGCCGAGATTAATCCTTATATGGGAAAGAAAATGGACAAATTGAACGAAGCCTTGATCAGCCTTTTAGAGAATTTTTCTTTAGTTGAATTTTTTCCCTTAGATTATACAAATGAAGAAATGGTAAATGCAATACTTTATAATTCTGATTCAATTCTACAATACTATGACAACCAAGAGCCTAGAGAGGATTACTACCAGAATATCGAAAAATCTTATGGACAAGATCAAGAAGGAAATTTTGATTATGGAAATCATATAATCTGATATAATACAAATATTTTAATATAATTCTTTTATAAATAAAATTAAATTTATTTTTATTTCAGAAAAATATGAAATGTTTTACTTGCAAGGATAAAAAACCTTCAATTAAAAGACCGAAAACAGGAAAGCCTATCTGTTTAGACTGTTTCTTCGATTGTTTTGAGAACGAGATAGATTACACTATAAGAACAAATAATTTATTCAAACCAGGAGAGAAAGTATGTATAGGAGCTAGCGGTGGAAAAGATAGCACTGTGTTAGCATATGTTTTGAACGAGTTGAATAAGAAATATAACTATGGAATAGAGTTGTTTTTATTATCTGTAGACGAAGGAATTACGGGATACAGAGATGACAGCTTGGAAACAGTCAAGAAAAATCAGGTAGATTATGCTCTACCTTTGAAAATTGTATCTTACAAGGATTTATATGGATGGACTATGGATGAAATAGTAAAACTAATAGGGCTCACAAACAACTGCACTTTTTGTGGAGTTTTTAGAAGGCAGGCTTTAGACCGAGGATCTCATCTTCTCCAAGCAGATAAAGTCGTCACTGGTCACAATGCTGATGACATTGCAGAAACTGTTTTAATGAATCTACTCCGTGGGGACTATCATAGATTAGCAAAGAGTGTCGATATAATTACAGGAAAAGATGGATATATGCCTAGAGTTAAACCCTTTAAATACACTTATGAAAAAGAAATTGTTATGTATGCCTATTACAAGAAATTGGTTTATTTTTCAACCGAGTGTATTTACTCACCTAATGCGTATAGAGGATATGTTAGAGAGCTTATTAAAGATATCGAAGCCCAAAGACCTTCAGCGATAATTGATATTATTCACTCGGCGGAGAAATTTTTAATTGATGATGTGACTTCAACTGCAAAGAAACAAATTAAATCGCAGTGTGTTAGATGCAAGTACATGAGCAGCAACAAAATTTGTAAAGCTTGCTCTCTTTTGGAAAGATTGGGCAAATTAAAAGCCAAAAAATCAATTCAATATGAGAATGAAGAAGAAAAAATAAAAGAAGGGGAAAAAAAGAATGTCATCAAAATCGAAATATAATAAAATATTAGTCTTCTTTTCTTATAAAGCAGTTATAATGTATTAATATTTTAATAATTCAAAAGTGATAATATTTTTTAATAAAATTAACAACCAAAAAAATATTACGAAAAAATTATTTCCATTTAAGGGTTTTACTTAAAATTATCAGTTCTACAACGACGTAAACTAAAATCAGTCTTATCTCGGATTAACTCTGACTTAAGATAAAATAAAGTATACCGAGTAGGACTTTTTATAATATTTATAAGGATTTATCATCTTAGTAAGTATTTTATGTATGTGAATAGTTATAATATATTAAGAATTAAATAGCCTGAACCCCCTCAATTTTTTTATCAACATATTTCCTTTCATTAGAATAACACTAATAAAGTTTATTAACATAATCAATACCGAAAATCCTAAAATGATATACATAAATGCAACGGCGAAAAGAATACAAGCAACAACAATCGTAAACCAGAATTTCTCATCAAAACAAAGAAGACCAACGCTAATAAAATAAATATATCTTAGTCTCATAAGACTTACAAGAATAAATAAAAACTTTTCCCCAAAAAATATCTAAGAAAGTTGAAATACTTTAGTATTCTTTCCCATTCTATTTCACAGAAGAATAGCACAAACCCAAGGAAAATCAAATAAACATTGATTATATAATCTATGGGGTTCATGGCATTTGTTATGTTAAAAAACTTGGCTATCGCTAAGGCGAGTACTATCGCACAGCATAAATAGGTAAGTATCTTTGACCATTTTTTCAGACATACAAACTCACAACAAACCATTTTATTTATTTAATTGTTCCTAAATTCTTTTAATAATTTATCAATGATAAACTTCATAGAAACACTACCTGACACCCCTATTGACATAGACTCAAACAAACTCATAAAAGCTCTCTACTATAATGATCCAAATGTATACAGGCTACGTGATATTGATAATTTAAACATGCAGAAATACAAGGATATTTACAACAAAATTACTTTACTTGAGATAAGCAATAATTTTCTTTTTTCTCTTAAGCTGAAGGGCTACAAATTTCTTGAGAAAATTTCTGCTGTTAATAATAAAATTCAGATTGTCGAATTAAATATTACTACTCTTAAAGAGTTGAATTTAGAAGGTAATCAGATTACGAAAATTTTTGAGTTGAACTCTTTACCGTTTTTGGAGTCACTAAATCTCAATAAAAATATTCTAAAAAAAATTTCTTTTGAAGATTTTAAATTTATCAGAAACACTATCCAGGATCTTAAATTGGCAGATAACGAGATCTCATTCTCTAACGTAAAAGAATTTTTCACACTTTCAGAACAATTTGGGAAAAACATGAAAAATTTGAAAAATTTTGAAATAAACGGTAATCCGTTTTCGAAAATTAAAACATTTAAGAATTATGAATATTATATAATTTCACAATGCTTAAGCCTTAAAACATTAAATGGAAGGATGTTAGAATCTTACGATTTGGATCAGGCCGAAAAAAACAATATTCAAAAGAAAATGATAGAAGAAGAAAGAAGGACAGGAATCAACACAATCGAAACTACAATGAACAAAATTTTAGTAAGCAAAATAACAATCGAACCAACTTTGAAAAATATCAACAAAGAATTAGGGAAGTATACACAACTCGGGAAACTCAACGAAAATTCCTTCGAAGAGTTGGAAGAGTTGATTAAAGCTTTTTTATTTTCTAATACTAGAAGCACAGAAAATTCTGGTAGCTCAGAAGAGGATGAACTGGACGAATTTGAAACCTTTTTACTTTATGCAAATTTAATCATGGATGCAACACCGAGCTTAGAAACCAATTTATTAGAACTTGTTGCGAATTTTAGCATCATCAAATACGGAAAATTCGCACCTAAAGCTCTATATTATATCAATCAACGCATGACTCCAACAAAAATCAAAGTAATTCAAAAAGCTCTGTCAAATGTTGTGATTGCCTACCTAATAAAATGCGATGAAGATTATCTTTTTCCTCAACTGATCAAAAGTCTTGAATCGTTTGTAACCGAGACTATGATTGTGAAGTCGTTTGAGAATTTAATAGTGAGACTATCCACAGTTTTTATTAAATTCAGAAACACGAAATTCACTAATGAAAGCTCTTCAGATCAGAACAAGAAGAAGGACGTCTATTTATGTGTCACATGTTTCCTCTCTAAGGCTAGCAAGGTCCATGATCATCTGAGTATTATTCTAAAAGAAGAGATGTTCATTAGTTCCATTTGTATTCAGGTAAAAAATCTCCTTAGCTTAAACGAAGAATTCATTTCCAAAGATTTTAAACTTCTGCAAATATTGAATGAGTTATTAATCATCATCTGCTCTATGTGCCTTATAGAAGAAACACAAGAAAAATCAATAATTTCCTCAAATTTGTATAAACTCGTCTCAAGTGGGTTAAGAGATAAAATCGAACAGGCAATTAACAATAGATTACAAGAATTAAATAAAAAACAATCTGACGATGAATCAAATGTGTCTTCAAAAGAAGTAATCTATTACAGAAGATTAATTATTGGAAATCTTATTCGAAGCTATGGCGCATTTTTATATCGATCTAAAGATATCATAAAATTAGCGAAAACCAAAAACTCAATGCCGCAGAGAATAATAAACTTTCTCGTTCAAACAGATTTCAATGATCCCGTAATCATTTCTGCATCATGTGACTTTACTTTGTATTTTCTAGAAAATAATATCATCAAGTCAAATGAAGGAGACATTTTTGAGGAAGTCACCAATTGGCTGTACAATCTAAGGTACATACTACCATATATTTTCCTTGATAAAACGGAATTCAGAAATGCATGTCTGATTGCAGATAAACTTGGACAGAAAACGACAATAAGAGGAAAGCTTCTTGAAATACAATATTTAAATTCTGAGATCGTGAATAATTTGATTTATTCTATCATAAAACTATTTGAATATTTCGGTAAAAACTCAAAAAAATTTACAAAAATTCGAGCGAAATGTACAACTATCATGGCTAATTTAGACGAGCAGAATAGAGATGCCGGATTGATTAATTGTCTTTCATTACCTGATGAAAACGTTAAGCAAGCAATATCTGAATGCTTCTATTCAATCGATGCTGATGAATTAACAGCTTTTGAATGCATGAATCTATACAAGCAAACTGTAGCTATGAATATTTCTGGTGATAGATCGAACAAAATTGTTTCTACAATATATCTTATATTAAATAATTGTTACTTGAATTTTCTTAAAAAAGGAGAACATCAAGTAATCGAGAAGAACAAAGAATCTATTTTTTTTGCCTATGAAATGATATCCAAAAACGAAGAAAAAATTACTAGGCATGAAATATCAAACAAATCTAGAGCCCCTTTGTCTAATATAATCACAGTCTTCCTCATAAATTGTTCTTGTTATGGAGTTCTGAAAAATATTCTTTCAGATAAATTAAATGGCAGGTTCATACCCATGATTCTTTACTATGAAAATAAGAGAAGAGAGGAGGGAATATGTTTTCCAGTAGAAATAGAAAAAACAAAACCCGGCTTTAAATTAGAAAATCTCTATGGATGTTTTAAAGATCCTGACTATGCTCTTGATCCTTATAACTATATCAGTTTGAGAATCATGATTCACATTGCGGATTTGTTGACGGGTATTCCTTATCCAATGTTCGCACTTGACAACCAATATGAGATAAATGAAGTAATCGATAATATGAAAAATGAGATTTTATTTAGAGAATGTGAAAGAATTAGAATAGAGGAAAATAATTTTTACAAGCTCTATGAAGAAAAGAGAAATTTCTCAAGGTTTAAGCATAATATATTTAATTCCATCACCCAAGATGAACTTAAAGAGGAACAGAAAAATTTCATCAACAGTATCTTCAATGCGATGTTTGATTTTGTTCTAGGCCGAACTAATAAAAAGCATATTACTTATTACTCGAAAATATGGAATGATAAATTTGACAGAGAATTAGAAACACTTCATTTTTCTATGAAGGAACCTGAAACAGAAAGCGAAAGAATTCATGAGATATTTAAAGATATGGATATAAAAAAGGAAGAAAATATCTACGAAATATTTAAGAGATATCTAAGACAAGAGGAGTATTGCAACTTAAATTCCAAGGCTAAAACAATTATAGAATATGATTACATTACAAACGACATGATTAAATTCAATAGATATGGTAGCGATATGGATTCAATCTTTAGAAAGGAAGAAGAAGAAAGTCCTAATAACAATTATATGAGAAGCCTCTTCGTTGCAGCATTCATACGTTCAATATACGCATTACTCGAATTTCCGGCAGATACTTCAATACGTGAGGGAATGATCAAACTGCTTTACGAAGGTGAAAACATCAAACTTCTGTCATGTCTGGTAGACTCAACGAAGATTATAAACAATAATATTGCAAGCAAATATCTTAAAATAATGAGATATGTGTTATTAAATTACAAGTTAGTCATAGACAAGATGCCAACAGAAAATTATATAAATATTTTAGGAGTAATTTCTTTTATGATAAAAAAAATAGTAAGGATATACAAGAAAGATCTTAAAATAACAAACGATGACCATAAACTCCTTTTGTTCGAAATTAGTGCAATATGCGCTTCTATCAGTAATGAACTTATTGGAATTGAATTCGAGTCTGAAGAATTGAGAAACAAATTATTTGAAGAAATGATAGATAAAGATATTATTAATGTCCTCATAAATATTGTCAGAGATTATATGAACACTGAAGCCGAATTTTACAAAAAATCAGGGGGTGGTAAAGAAAAGGAGGATAAAAATGCAGCGCCCTCCGAGCAAAATTCGGAAGATTCTGTGCTTAGTTGGATGGTAAACGCAATTTCTCAGATTTTAGGTGAATATATTTCCAAGTGTAAGAAACAAGCATATTATATAATGGAGATATTTACTAAAGGATATATATTTGAATCTGTAAAACTTAGAAAAACCTTTTTAAAAGAAATTTTGGAATATTCAAGACTATCAGACCTTAAATCCGAAATCACACGAAAATTAAAATTAAAAGTGAATTATTTAACTAGGGTACATTTAACAGAATATAACAATAAAAATTCGGATATTTTTTTAATGATCATTACTCCAGCTTCCCTAGAGTTTGTTAAAGTATCAGACGCTCAGGATCCAAGGAAGGATTGGGATATGAAAGAATTCAAACTTAACGAAAAGTCAAGAATTCCATTTGATGAAATTCTTGAGATAATAAGTTTAGAGTTTGAAAATAGAATACTTATTAAGACATCTAAAAACCATTACTCGTTTTTCTTCTATAATTCTACTTCATCTCATATTACTACTACATTTATAAAATCAAATAATAGTAACATAAACTTGCACGAACACATATATTGCTTTGATAGAAAGGATATTTTGAAAGAGGAAGATAAGGAAGAAAATAAAGTGAAAGAAGAAAAGGGAGAGAAAGAGGAGAAGGGTGAGTCAGACAAGAAAGGGGAATACACAGGGATGGTAGAAGAAAACCCGAATGAAACCACAACTCCCACTTCTTCAAAAGAAACAGGAACAACTCCAAAGGTGAAGAACGAATCAAAATGTGAAATAATTTCATGTTCCTTTGAGATAAAATCATTCTTTGATTTCTTGTTTAAAATTTCTAATTTAGATAGTCAGTTGATTCCTCACCTAAAAATCATCGTCATATATAAAAATAGATTACTTATATATGCTGAATATACTATGGAATGGAACAGCATTAAAATCGAACAAATTTTTTCCAAAACTTATAAATATGATAATGATAGCTACGTCGAAGAACTATCTGAATGCTATAAATTGATCAAAGAATATGATCTGGAAGATATTGAAACATTAACAGTTTATGAAGTCGATAAAATAAAATTAGCTTTTAGTTCTGGAAACGTTCTAGATATCAAAATCTATGACGACGCTTCTCTTCTGAAATTAAAAAAGAGAATTTTCCCTTTCTTGAAAGACAACAAGCTTATAATTAAAGACGATTACTGCGATGAAATAAATTAAATAAAATTTGAAGCGATAAAATTTAGAAAAATTTTCTTATCCTTATTTATTATTTATATTATTAATGATTAATTAATCTTATATGCAAATATTCAATTTAAATTTAAAAATAAATTTCTAAATAAAATTTAGAAATCAATGAAACACCAGGCAACTAATTTCAAAAAGAAGTACAATGAGCCATTGATCAAGGATCTCGACGAAAAAGAATCCTCAAAAAACAAGGAATTCATCGGAAGAAGAACAGGAAAGAACCTGGGAGATCACATCGCAAATGGGAATGATTTTCTCCTGAAAAACGACTACACTGATATACTGGAAACTCAAAAGAGAGACATGTATGATCTGTACTCATCAGATTCTGGAACGGAAATGTCATCGAGCCAAGATGAAGATGCCAGTGAATCCGAATCAGAAGCAGAGGAATCAGAGAGAGAAAATTCATCAAATCAAATCGATACTGTGTATACGAAGAATGACTCTTATTCAAAAACAAAAAAAAGAGTTAACCCGACAATAATCAATTTAAAAGAGAAAAATAATCCTAGCCAAGTGGTAGTAAACTTAAAAGAAAAGAAAACAGAAAATAACAGAAATTCTCAAACTTTTGAGGAAAAATATAAAAATCTGGAAGAGAAACTTCTTAAAGAATCGCCTATTGATGACATATCTGATGTAGAGGAAGAAAATGTAATGAAAACTGAGAGTGAAAGTGAAAGCGAAAGTGAAGAAGAAACACCGATGTTTAATAGATATAATAAAAACCCCCTTGTTGAAGCAAAACATAATGTTCATAAAATGTCAATGCCTAATAATAATATTCCTTTGCAAACTTCTGCTAAAGACCTCCCTAAAATTTCTGCAAAAAATAATTTTAAATCTAATAGGAAGGAATTGTGGTCAGAAAAAGATGAAAATAAAATAGAATCCAAAAAGGAAAGAGAAAGTCTACAATCATCAGGAAAGAAGGAAACGAAGGTAATTTTACAATATTAATGTACTTAGAATAATTTAAATCCTAAGAAGAATATCAACATTAGAAATAAGAAGATAGACGAACCTTTGGAAAGTCCTGATCTTAAGAAATCAAAGCTACAAGTAGATGACACCTTCGACAAAAATATAGGAAAAGGGAGTTCTAATAAAAAAGTAGGAGTTCCTAAGAGTATAGGAAAAAAAAGCTCGAACTTAAACGATAAACATCTACTAAACACTAATCTATCTACAATCAAAAAAGATAACAATACGAGCAATTTATTAACCGATAACGAATTTCTCAAAGAAGAAGAAGAAAAATTAAAATCCAAAAAAAATTTAATTGAAAAACCTGTGAAAGAGAAGAAAATAAACCAGCCACCTGTTAATAATTTTCAAGATGACGATTACCTGGGTGATAATAATATCAATAATAACAGCAACACCCTTTCGCTTTCAGATGAAGAAAAGGATACTAAAATCAACGAAAATAAATTAGTGAAAAATGTTCCTGCTGAGGCAAATAAAAAATTAAACGACAAAGATAAAGACAAAGAAAATGTCACAACTGCTAAGAAATCTAAAATAACAATAATAAAGACAGAAACTAATTCACCTAAGAAAGAAAATAAAAAACCTCAACAAAAAGTAAATGAAAAGAATAAGGAAAATATAAAGAAACCCTCTCCCTCAAAAAATGAGAAAATTTCGAAAAAGAAAAAATTCTCGCAATTTCGAGAAGAGAATCTTTCCGATTATGAAAATGAAGAAAATAACAAAAAACCTAAACGTGTTGCTGGACCACCTCAGGGTAAAATGACCGAAAACGAAGTTTTAAAACGCTCTTATCAGTACATGCTTTCAGTAGAACCAAAAAAAGTCGAAATCCAGAAGGCAAATGAAAAAGTCTTTGGGGTGGATGGTAGATATTCCATGAGAAATCGAGTCCCTAAACTAAATCATATAGCAGGTGATCGAGTCATTTATGAACTAGTATGGGACAATGAAATTAATATGTATGTAAATGAAATGAAGTATATTTACACTAATTCTATTAATCTCGAATCCTTCAAAGAAAAATTTCAAATCAAAAATCCCAAAAAGAGGAAATTAGTCAAGGGATTAAAACAACTAAGTCAAAATAATAAGGAAGCTAAAGAGAACGAAAGGCCAATCGATAATGAAGATGAAGATGAGGATGAGGATGAGGAGGAAGAGGAAGAGGAAGAGAAAGAAGAAGACGGCAAAAATCTTCCTGAAAAGTTTAATGATGAAGACATGAATGGCTACAATATTCTGCGAATCTTTCCTAGATCACAAAAAAAGGAGACCAAAAACTTAAACGTAAAGATTAAAGGAAAAGTGATCGAAGCCTATGGTAAAAACAGTATCATACTAGGTCCTACAAAGTTAAACAATCTCAAAAAAAATGACACCTTTGAAATACTTCCTCATGTTCGATTTGGCTTCCTTAACTACTCCAATAGAGATTTAAGAATAAAGCTAGAGATAATAGATATTTAAAAATAAAAATTGAGTAAATTTCAACAGACAAAGAGATGTTAATGAGCACATATATTTTTTTGTTTAAATTTATTTATGATCGATTTCTTATTCTGATAATTAATTCATTATTTATTTTTAATTTATATTAAAAATGCTAGGAATTCAAATAAGACAACCAAGATTCAATTTGTATCATCTCGATGAAGGTGAAATGTTCATAAAGGAATTTGCCGCAAATTGTCAATTCGTCTATCCAGAAACAGAAAAAGTAGAAAATTTAGCAGGTGTGATTTTAATAGGATCAAGAAGCATTATATTCGAGCCTGACGATCACAAATACTCCATAATTAAATTCCATTTTCGGTATATTTCAGAAGGAGTGAAAATAATCCAAATTCAAAATAAAGAAATGTTTAAATTATTTGTAAGTAAAATTATCGAGATCCCTAGTTCAAAACGAGTAGATCCTTATAGGACGTATGACATCAAATCTGATGTATTTATTCATTTCTTATTCGAAAAAATAGAACACGTTGCTCAGATTATTTACGAACTATTCAACAAATTCAATTCTAAGTCAACTGTCTTTGATTTTGATTCTGTGGAATATTTAGGAAACTTGTATTCTTTTAAATTCGATTACACTCGGATCAAATCTATTAATGAGAAATTTTTATTAAAATCAGAAATATTCGTTAAACAGATTTTACCTTTGATCGAAGTTCCTGGGTTATTGATGATCACTGATATTAGAATTTATTTCCAGCCTCTGTTTACTTTAAATACAAAGAAAAGTATGTCAATAAAATATAAGAATATAAACAGTTTGTACAAAAGAAGAATAAAATTGAGGGAGGTAACGAATAAAATAATTAGCTTATCTTATATCATTTATTTAGATCGGACTAGAAATTTCTGCTAAAAAAGATAAAGAATTTATGATTCAAACAGAGAGCGAAAGTGATAGAGACATGCTTTATGAAATGATTTATTCTTATACTACAGACAATTGTCAGACAAATTTTTCAATCGAGAAGTACACAAAGATTTGGATGGAAGGGGGAATGTCTAACTATGAGTATCTTGTTGCATTGAATTCCGCAGCTAATAGAACAAGAAACGATCTCTCACAATATCCAGTGTTCCCCTGGGTTATTTCAAATTACGAAGGGCAGGAATTAGACTTAAACAACCCGAACAATTATAGAGATTTATCCAAACCGATCGGTGCATTAAATCCAAAACGTCTCGAGATGTTCCTTGAAAGATACAGACAAATGCCTGAGCCTAAATTTTTATATGGTACTCACTATTCTAATCCAGGATATGTGATCGGTTATTTAGTAAGGAAATTTCCTCAGTTTATGATCAAGCTCCACGGAGGAAGATTCGATCATCCTGACAGACTTTTTAATTCAATAGAGATCGACTGGAATATTTGTATGGCTAATCAAGCGAGTTTAAAAGAACTCATACCTGAATTTTATGAAGAGAATCCAGATTTTTTGATTAATGCCCTTGATTTAGATTTAGGGATCACTTCAAAAAATGAGAAAATTTCAAATGTAAAATTACCTGGATGGGCTACCGATTCTATTGGCTTCTTAAAGAAAATGCGTGAGGCTTTGGAAAGTCCATTTGTATCTAATAATTTGCACAACTGGATTGATCTTGTTTTTGGACATAAACAGAAAGGTCCAAAATCTATTGAAGCTAATAATGGTAATATTTTATTAATTTTCAGTCTTTCATCCATTGACATATGAAGGAAGTGTTGAATTGAATACTATACATGACCCATTATCGAGAAAGGCAATGGAAATACAAGTTAATGAATATGGGCAGACCCCAAAGCAAATTTTTAACAAACCGCATCCAAAAAGATTTTCATCAAAATTGATAGAAATAAATATAAACCTTATACAAGAAAAAAGCTGTGAAAAGATAGAAGATTCTAATGGAAAGAATAATCATGCAGAAGTTGCTAATTATTCAGAATCGAATAATGCGAATAATTCTGATTCAAACGGCAAACGCGGTTCGATTCAAAATACAAACGAAATTGATTTAAATACACTTGAAATTAGAGAAAAGGATATAACTTATGATTTTGACAGAAATTTTACTTCAATACCAAAATTTATGAAGAAGTAATTAATTTAATTAACTAATCTAAATAGAAGAATAAACTGCTCACTTTTCCAAAAGGATAATATTCTTATAATAGGTTCTGATGACGGATACATAAAATTCTGCGATTACAGAACAAACAAAACTAAAAGAATGTATAACATTTGCAACTTTCATTTAACATCAATGACGACTTTAAGCAACCCTAATATAATAGCAGTAAATTTTAATTTTACTTGAAGATAGGTGCAACAGATAATATGGTGCATGTATTCAACACATCCCTCGGAAAGGAGGTGACAAATTTTTATGCACACGAGGATTCGGTAGTTAAAGTCTTCTATAATCAACAACAAGTATTTATATTTTCTTTAGAAAATTAGAATTATCTCATCACTGACGGAGCAGATAGTACTTGTAAGGTCTGGGATCTCACAAACAACAATAAAATTCCTATTGCAGTGTATTATGATACAGAGACATCTATCATAGCTTCAGACTATAGATCATCTGATAACATTCACATATACATTGATGAAGCCGGACATTTTGTAATGAGAAATATGAAAAACGATAAGGAATGTTCTAAACTAAAATACCCTCATCACAATTATAAAATTGTGAAGTTTAATCCCCTGAATGAGTATCAATACTTTATTGGCCATGAAGATTCCTTGAAAATTTATGATGTTAGAAACAATCTTGAGATGGATTCGATAAATGAGTTTGTAGATGCTATTGAGATATTTAATGACTCGAAAAAGTTCTTAGTGGCTAAAACGGAAGGTCTTGAACTTAGCGCATTCAATAACAATAAATTAGAAATAATCAAGGAATGGAAAAATTTTGGTGAGGTTTCTCATTTTAACATGAATATAATTAATTTTAACAATCCTGATACTATTATTATAGGTAACGAAGCAGGAGATTTATTTCATTCGACTTTTGAAAATGAAAATTAATATTTATAGATTATGTTATTAATTAAACAATTAATTATCAATTTTTATAGGAATTTTATTATTGATTTAAATGTCGAACAAAAGAATAATAGCTTTAGGAATAGAAGGCAGTGCGAATAAAATAGGTGTAGGTATAGTAACTAACGATGGGCAAATCCTTTCAAATCCAAGAAAGACATTTATAACCCCCCCGGGTCAGGGATTTAGGCCTAAAGAAACAGCAGATCATCACAGAAGGGAAGTATTAGGGATATTACATAAGGCTCTAGAGGAGGCTAATTTGAAATTAACTGAGATAGATGTATTCTGCTATACAAAAGGACCGGGCATGGCGCAGCCTTTATCTGTTGGTGCTTTAGTTGTTAGAACATTAGCCCAAATGTATAAAAAACCTATTATAGGAGTAAATCATTGCATAGGACATATCGAAATGGGAAGATGTGTGACCAAAGCAGAAAACCCTACAATTCTTTACGTTTCTGGAGGTAATACCCAGGTAATTGCCTACACTGACAAGAGATATAGAATTTTTGGAGAAACTATCGACATTGCTATTGGAAACTGCCTTGACAGATTCGCAAGATTAATAAATTTATCTAACGACCCTGCCCCAGGATATAATATAGAGCAAATGGCTAAAAAAGGAAAAAATTACATCTTTCTCCCATATGTAGTGAAAGGGATGGACGTTTCATTTTCTGGGCTATTATCTTATTTAGAAAGCCTCGTTTGCAAAAAGAAAAATAATAAAGTGACAAATCAAAAAAGAAAAAGAGGAAAAAGCTTTGAGAACTTGGTAAAGGAAGATTTAAAGGAGGAGGAATTAGTCGAAGAAAAAATTACTGAGGAAAATGTAATTGAATCAAAAATTTCAGAAATAGTGGATAATACAAACTCGAAAATAGAAATAAACCCTGAATTAAATGTGATAATTCATAACAGTCTTGATAAAGAAAAAGAAACTAATTCTGCTCCTGATGATCAACTGCCATATTCGAAGGAAGATCTATGCTTTAGCCTACAAGAAACGATCTTCGCCATGTTGGTCGAAATTACTGAAAGAGCCATGGCTCATACGAATTCAAAAGAAGTCCTATTAGTCGGAGGTGTGGGTTGTAACGTTCGACTACAACAGATGATGGATATAATGGCAAAGGAAAGAGGGGGATCTGTTTGTTCTATGGATGATAGATATTGTATTGACAATGGAGCGATGATAGCATACGCAGGAATTCTTCAGTATGAAAGTGGCTCGATTACTCCGTTCAACGAAACAACATTCACACAAAGATTCAGAACAGACGAAGTAGAAGTTTTGTGGAGAAATGATTAACTACATAAATTATTTAACTGACAATTTTAAATTTATTTTAAATTATAAAATATTTTTAATTTAATATTATTAAATACACAAATTTCTAAACATAATCCTCTCCATTAAATAATGGAGATATCTCTACATACGCTATATAAAAAGGATAATAAACACTTTTTGAACGTCAATTAATAAATTAAATTATCGTAAAAAATAATTTAATAAAAATCTTAATTATATAAATTTGTATCACTTTTATTAATTCAATTATGATTCAATATAGCAGCCTTGAGATTTTCAAAATCCTCATTTGTGTCATCACCATCATCATTGTCTTTAGAAATATCCTCGTCAACTTGCATGTTTATCACCTCATGATGCAAGTCTTGTATTTCCTTCGAATCCTCATTAGTTTTATTATCTAAAACATCTGAATCATCGATTTCAATGGGGTTTTTAATCATTTTATATTCATTCATGTTGACTTCTATCTGCGCGTTTTTCTTGATATTCTGCTGCTTTTTAATTATTTTATTAATATCTTCACTTGAAAGAATATCTAATATAAAAACTAAATTCTACCTGCTTGCTGTTCATCATCTTTAATCAAATTGTCTTTATTAAAATAACTATTCTCAGATTGATTTTTCTGGAAGTAATTCTTGGCCCTTTCCGAAATTCGATAAAAGAATAAAATTAAAAAACCCACAGCTGTTGACAAAGACTGACCCATTTATGATAATTTTTATTATTAGTTAATATTAATTTAAATCAAAATTATTTATTTTTAATTTTAGTTTTTTAATTTGGGTAGTTATCTAGTGTGTATTTGTTAACTAAACAGGAAAATCAGAAGAGAGAAGAAGATTAGATTCCTCATTCGTCAGGAAAAACTCTTTGTCTACGATTAGGTTTATTACGTTTTCTAGATAGGAAATATCAAAATAATAGCTGATGTTTAGCACGGCGTTCAGTGCAAATAAGAAAAAGGGAAGAACAAATAGCAAAGATTTAATAACTGAGATATAATTACTCGCTGTATGATAGTAGATATCTTCATCGTTGAAGGAATTGTCAGGTTTGGTGTCTTTTGATTTTAATTTGGAAAATTTTAAATGCTGCCTAGGTGCCTGTCCGTAAAAATTTATTAAAATAGCTGAGATATAAATTAACATAATAAAAGTCGTCAGATGTATTACTATTCGCTTTGTTTTAATGTTTCTCTTCAATCGATTATCGTTGAAGGCTATTTTCTTTTGTAAATTTTCAAAAACCAAAATGGTCATTGTACCAAATAACAAATTGAAAAAAAGAAATGCCAGGAGAATAATCGTCGATAAAGAGATTTTAATGTGTATAATGTTATTTGTTTCTAGATAGAGTAATTTCGGTGAACATCCGAAAAATATAAAGCTTATGTTCCCAAGTATACCAAGGATAAACATTAGATGGACTAAAAGTTTGTTTGATTTCAATTCCGGAACTGAAAATCTTTGAATTAATAAGGAACAAAAGCACCAAACGTTTAAGAAACCTGAAATTGCAATTATCAATACGATTCCTGTAAAAAGATTCGGTTGTAACTCCTTAATAATAGAAAAACTTGGAAAGGGAGTTGTCGGCATCGCTTGTATATTTTTGCTTGTTTCTTCTATCTCGAAAATATTCACAAACAACAAATTGAACAAGAAAAAAATCGATGAAGAAAAATAAATTAAGGGGAATATAAACCTCGAACTTTTATACTTTAATTTAGTAAAATATTTTTTGTTCTTTTCTTTTTTAACTAGAGACAGCTGACTCGTTTCACTTTCAGCAGAAGAATCATCTTTGAGTATTTTTAAAAGGGACGAATGAAGACTATTTTCTTCACTAGAAGTAGTAGAATAATTATCTTGAAATAGAACACTTTCATTTTCGTTTTGATTTGCGTTCTTCATTATTATTTATTAAAATTTTTTAATATAGATAAATATAATACACGATTAATTAAACTTTAATGATAATAAATAATCATATCAACTTAATTAAACACAGGATATTTCATATGTTATTCTATAGTCTTTGTCAGGATTATTTTTTAAATAAACCTTGTCTAGGGCTATTGCGAATAGATAACGTATTTCTTTTGCTTTCAACTCTGATTTATAAGTAAATCCGTTATGTGACAAATATCCACTGCAGCCTATTTCCAAGGTCACATCCTTCTTCTCATCAGATTTATTCTCAATCATTAATAATATATTACAGCTGTCTCTTGTTTGATCGCAAATTAGATTTATATATTTATTCTCTTTGATTGGAATTATTGTCCCTACTTGTCTTAGGTAAAGCTCATTAGCATAGGCTGTGTATCTATTATTGTTGCCGTCAGATATTCTGACGTCGACTCTTTCGTTCGAATGAAAGGAGAGGAAGAAATGTCGGAAATTGTTGTGAGAATAACGTGTGTACCCCATTTTTTTGAAAATTTCGACTGATTTTATGCGATTCTGCTCTAAATGGAAAAAAAATTTACGAAATTCTTTTAAATTCATTTCGTCGTTTGAATCTAAAAATTTTTCGAAGATAGTTTTAACATCCTCAGGATTATTTTCTTCTACCTGTTTGTTGTTCTTCATTGCTTGATACTGTTCTTTAACTGCGTATTCAAAAAAAAGCTTTATCTCGGCTAACCCGATAAGTCCATCTCTATTCACATCAAATTTATCAAAGATTTCATCAATAATATTTTTAGCTTCGCTTGAAAACTCGCTCTGGCTGTTTTTTGTTCTCTGATCTACTTTGACTTCTATAACGGGGATGTTTTCTATTTCGATCAGGTTTTCGTCCATGTGGTGAAAATAATATCCGGTAGTACTAAAAATATTTTATAAATATGAAATACATTGGAACAACTACGTAAGTTCCTTTTTCTAGTTTCAAATTTAGAAAATTCTGCCTTGTTTCTTTAAGCGGGAGATAATCAACAAAGAATAACATAGGATAACTCGATTTCAACACGATTAATCCTATGTAAAGATGATTACTAACTTGTAAGGCTGAATTGAAAGTATTTTGATGGATCCCAATTGTCAATTCGAAGTTATCACAGGTTACATTGAACGTGTAGTTCCATCTTGTTTTGTATTCAATTATGTTATCTTTTTCTCGAATGCATTTGATGAATTTTCCATTAAGCTGGAATTCATATTTTTTCAGCTCCATTATTAAAATTCTGTTGAAAAGTTTCTTCTGACATAATTCTCCTATTGATATGTACGAATAGTAAATGTCACTATCAGGATACAACAGACGAATTTTTTCGATTTCTTCTTTGCTGTTTAAAAGCGAATTAAAATCGTAAAAGGTCCTCAAAGAATCCGTTCGCTTTAATTTTCTGATTTTGAAGAAAATGTTCTGAGCTTCGATTTTCTCTAAGCTGTTTGTGAGATATTCTTGTTGATTTTTCTCTGTCAAATATAGCGACGAAAATCCTTTGACTTCTTCGATTTTGAATTTGTTTAATTCGATGGTTTCTTTAAACTCGAAATAATTTAGAATCTGATAACCGAACTGCATTTTATCTTCTTCTTCATCGTTGACTAGAATAAGAATCATATTGTCATTCTGGCACATGTTCTTCAGATCAGAAATTATTTTATTTACGATTATTTTACTTCTAAGATCCCATTCGAAAATCGGCAACCCAGTCATGTCGTATAAAATATCAGAAAAGTCCAAAAATGCTTCATACACGCCTCTTGTTTTGTTAAACTTTTTGTACGAGTAGTGAAGAGCTTCGAAGAAATTGAATTCTTTCTTTTCTCGTTTCGAGATAACTTCCTTTGGCTTTCCTTTATTATAAAAATTGAAATAGAAAAAATTTTCCTTGCATTGAAACAATCTACGAACTAGCAAGGATTTATTCTCTGCAAAAATTACATATACGTTTATTTTTCTTAATACGACGTCTTTATCTTCATCTGAGAGGGATTTGAACTTTGCTAAAAAAGCGTCGAAATCTTTATTTAAATTCGCATTATCATAATATGCTGTCTCAACAGCGTCATTTCCTGATTGGATTGCATTGGTAGAGGCGCCTCTTTTAGTTTTGCTTTTACTTCGATTTTCTCTTTTCGACTCATTCGTGTCAAATTCTAAATTAGAAGAGTTCGCAGTTGCATTTTTGGTTGATCTGTACGTCTTCATTTTAGAAAATTAATTTTGTTAAATATAATCTAATAATTTATTTTTTATCGTAATCATAAATGTTTGACCATGATTGCCTGGAGTGTTCTAAAATAAACAAAGAACTAGCAGAAAAGGAAAAGATGATAAGTACTTATCAAAACAATCTTTTTGAAATGAAGTCAAAGATAGCAGAGAGTAACAATTTAATCAACATTTACTTCACGCACAAAAACGAAAATGAATGTCTAAGAAAAGAAATCGAAAGTCTGAAGAGAGACATGCATAAAGGCGGACTGAATCCAATAAATAACACCAAGATCAACTATGAAGTAATTTTATCTTTTAATTTTTCAGATTGAGCTGCTGAAGAATAAATATCTCAAAGAATGCGATAAGAATAAAGCTCTTCAATTAGCTTATTCGCAATTAACAGCTATGTTAGAGGAATTAAAAACCTCGCATGAGAATAATAACAAATCTGAATTCCAAAAACTGAAGAAGGAGCTTTCGGATAAGGAAAGGCATATCAATTCACAAAATCTGACGATAGACAAAATGAAAAATGAAATAAACGAGTTAAAGAATAAAATATCTGAATCAGACAAACTTAGAGAAGGAAATCTAAACGAGCTAATATTAGTTAAAGATAACAGACATTTAGAAGCGGCAGATAATTTTGATGTAGTTGAAGAGAAAAATCCTAATTTGGATTTTTCCTCATGGAATTTGAATAATGAACATGTTTATAATTCTAATAAAAGAAATGAAATTCCTAAAGATCAAATTTCCAATGAGAATCATTATCTCAATAAGAAGTTTAAAAAGTATCAGAGTAAATATATAAAATTCAAGTACAAATATCAAGAGTTGAAATCCTTTTTACAAATTTTTGCACAAAGTTCTTTTGTTCAAAGAAATCATCGTGAGGAAGTTAGTCCTTCGAGTAATTCTATTTTGTTGAAAAACAAATCTAAGAGGTCAGGCGAAGATCATTTGTCTACGCACAATAAAGAAAAGAAGTCCAGGAAGAAAATTTCTAATGCGTCTGCTGTTACTGGTAATTCTTTAGAAATTGCTAGAAATAAAAATGAATATGATACACAGAGAAAAACAAGTTTGAACAGAATAAACTCAGAGGATATTTTTGAAAAAGATAATTTGAGTTTGATAGGACATGAAATTAAATCGGTTCATAATGAGGAGGAAGATGAAGTCATCTGTGTTAAAGAAAGAAACAATAAAATGGATGTAGAACAGGATTTATTAGAAAATGAATTTTTGGATTTAAAGGAAAAATCTCAAAACAAAAAGAGAAACAAGAAAAAATCCGCTAAAACTGAAAAATTTGTGGAAAACGCAAAAATTGAGAAAAAAGAAAAAAATGCTAAAGAACAAAAGTCCAAAAGAAAAATATCATACAATAAGGAAGTTAGTAAAAACAAAAAGAAAAAATTTAAGAATATCGAGAATAATTCTGATGACTCTTTTTCACAATTAGACGAAAACAAAAATGTCCCTATTTCAGAAGAAAAATATAATCCATTCCAGATTGTCAAAGTTGATAATAAAAATGAGCCACAAAGACATCACATTAATCCGATAAAAAAAAATAAAATAAAAGTTGAAGATTTAGATCAGCACATTAATATTAAAAAGGAAATAGAAATTCAGTTAATTAATTATGTAAATAGCATAATTGTGGGTGTAACGGAAAGTGGAGAAATCCAAAATTTTTTCGACACTTTAGGATCTACTTGGACTTCTCATGAAAAAATTTTTAACATTTTAGAAATCATCTTCACTAATCCACACAAAATTGATCTGATTAAGATAATTTTCTTTTTACAGAATTTGCATCTTTACGAATTGTTTTCAAATATAAAAGAATTCATCTTCTCACATTTGAACCTGATTTTTTCTCAAACAGAGAATTTCTTTATTTCAAAGCAAATTTCGATTGAAGAAAAAAGGTTTTTTATAAATTACTTCAATTTAGAAGAATCGTTTGATCTTCGAAATATTTTAACTCCTCATAGTTTAACCTCCATTATCCTAGCTATTCAATTCAAAGAACTTAAAGAACATTCAGAATTTTTTAAATTTCTAATCATAGATTTACTAGAAATAAACGAAGAAAAAATTTCGAATATTTTGAACCTTTTCACAGTTTTAACTAGAAACCAAAATACCCTAATCAAAATAGAAAACGAAACAGAACTTGAAAATTACAGGATGAATTTTAACAAAATTTATTTTATGCAGAGCTTCAGAAAGAATGTAATCTCAAGAAGTCTTGCTGAATTCACTTTACAGTTGTTAAGCTTAAGATTAGAGAATAAACAAGATATGGAGTTTATTCTTCAATATTTAAATAACCTTCTCGAACAAATAGATGAAAATATTGAACTGAGAGAAATCAAATTCCACAAAATAAACTTCGCAGTTGACATCAGATACTTAGAAATATTCCAAATAATTTCTCTATTATTAAAGATAAAAAATCTTGAATGGGTCAGCAAAAACATTTTTGAAAACTTTCTTTGGAGCAGCTTCCTTAAATCTAAGGAGGGTAACCTGAAACGAGTGGGGATAATTTTCTATATTTCTTACATCATGTCTTACTCCATCTCAAAGGATTACAAATGCGAAGACGAGAACACGAAGAATTTAATAAATTGGGTTTATGCCATTTTCGATCCGAAGTTTAATGCACAAATGATATCCGCATATGACAAAATCGCGGCCTTGAGTGGATTTATCGATAGCCATGTGATATTAATTGATAAAAATGTATTTGCTATAGTTAAAGGAGTGATTGAGAAAATTATACAAGAAAATGGGATAGAAATATTCCCTGAAGATTTTGTAGAGAAGATGAAAAAGCTGAGTTTATATGAAAGCCCAAAGATTATAAATAAATAAATGAATAAAAAGCTATATTCATGAGGATCAGTGAAACTATTTTAAAGATTTAATTATTCGATTTTAAACTCATTTGATAAAATTTTGTTATTAAATTATACTTGTCATCATATATGTATGGTTTTTTGTTTAATAAATTTAATTAGAAATTATTTTTCAAATGAAATCCATTTTATGCTTTATTCCTTGTCAATTCTCATTGACCATTCTGTAGAATAAAATGTAAGGATTGGGGACCTGAAATGCCTTTGATTTATTTATTAACGTAGCTCTGCTATCATTTATGAAAATCCATTTATCCAAAAATTTTCTATAAGCTATATAATGTCCAAAATTATGGTGTCCGAAATGCTCTACGAATGAGGTAAGCTCGTAAGTAAGTATGCCTTCCCCAGACTTTTTATTTCCGAAATTCAAAATTTCTGGGAAAACAATACTCATTTTATTCGTGTAAACATATTCATCATAAAAAACCTTATTAACATGGACAGTCATTATTTTCGGATATTTATTTATTTCAGATTTTTTAATAAGATTTGTCTTGATTGGTTCAAGCCTAAGTTTGCCTAAAACATCAAATATATCCTTTTCACTAGCGAACTTTTCGATTTTTTCATTTATCTTTTGCAAATCATCTTCAATGTTTTTTTTAGATAAATCCATCAAAAAATTCTTCAAAATCAAAAATCGAGAGTTATATTTCTGGAAAGAGAAACTTTTTATTTGTTCGATTATGTCGATCACAGTGCACTTAGAACAAGTATAATCTGCAATTATCTCAGGATTAAAATAATTATCAATCATTGTATTAACTGAAAAGGCTATGAGTCCAGGATTAAGAGAAATATCAAATAAATAATCATTTTTCTTAAATGAATTTAAGCATCTATCGCACTTATACGTTGTCTCTAATTCAATCATGAAAGGATTAATGGAATTATTTAAACCACTAGGATAATTGTTACCTTCTTGCAAATTTGCATGATTATCGAATAGTTCGATAAATCTGTGATAGAGTTCGTATGAATCCTGTTGTTCGTATTCGAACTGAAATTTCGTATTTAGATCGTTCACTAAATTATAGGCCGATATAACAGAATTATCTGAGTTTATCTTTTCCAAAATTTCAGATATTTCTTTTGCTATTTTATATTCCTTTGGTTGTAAAATTTGTTTTCCTTCGAATTCACAAAAGTTTTTTACGTATAGAATGAAATCTGGATTACTTGCCAAGCACTAAAATAAAATGATTTTTGATATACCTGGAGCAGGACATTGATATAACAATTACTACCGTAGTTAGTTATACCGTTAGGAACTGCATAAAATTTTTTTACAAATTTTAGTAATTCGAATCGCTTATTCGCAGTATTAGAAATTTTTTTATTAAAACTATTTATGAAAATTGTGTATTTGATAATTTCTGGTTTTATCAGTCTAAGATATCCTAGGTTTGGTGGATAGTAGATAACTAATCTTTGAGTTCTCTTAGGAATCATAAAGTATAAAATAATACTCAAGGATGAGATTGCTAGTGAATATTTCAGATAATTAAGTACATAAGGATTATCTTCAAAGAAATCTAAAATTTTTTGAAATTTTTTTTTAAAGGATTTTATTAAATCATTCATTATTTCTAATTTAATATTTAATTAAAAATAATTTTATTGTTATCTATGAATATTTTTTATCATAAAATCAGAGTCCTGATTTTTCATAACTAGTACGGAAATATTTTGATTAAGTCATTTAAAAACAAGGGCTATAAACAATTAGGTTCGTAATAAAAAAAAGGTTGCTCTTTTACTATAATTTTATTGAAAGACAGACAGAATGGAAGGGGGGCGTAAATTTAATTTAAAAAAAAATTCGTTTATTTATTTAAATACTCTTATATTTTTTTATATTATTACGGACGGGACGGAACAGGACT
>Ga0169931_10003650_pt1 | contig 24300 bp, 17 predicted proteins | sample Kivu_15m_20L_FD_129675 | JGI IMG/M metagenome (GOLD analysis project Ga0169931, IMG submission 129675) | Freshwater microbial communities from Lake Kivu, Western Province, Rwanda to study Microbial Dark Matter (Phase II) - Kivu_15m_20L... | ecosystem: Environmental > Aquatic > Freshwater > Lake...
ATTTCAAATTACGAACATAGAGATTAAGGTAGCTTTCAAATGGATGCTGTCCTGAAACTTCAGCTAAAGTCCCAGCCAGTTCGTTCAAACAATATACAAAGCATTATAGAATTTTCTACAAAAAAGCTGCTAATTTTTCAGGGTTTATTTATAAAACTTTTGCAAGTTAAATTGGATTACTGCTTTAGACATCATAGGCAAAATACACAAAAACATTCATGATAAACATTCTTTGGTAGCTGATGACTACTTTATTTTTGTTAAAAGAATACTTAGTTATGTTGTTGTAAAGATTTCTTAGAGAAAGCACAATAAAATTGCGTTAATTTCTGAATAATTTAAGTTGAACTTTTTAGACCTGATAAAACATATTTTAGTGGTTAACTGTTTCAGAATAAATCTAATGAATAGGTTTTCCTTCTTATTAGCAATCTTTCTAGATGTGCTGTATCAATCGAAAAGGAATGCCACCACTTTTCATTATCGGAGCCATGAAACATCTAGCTGCCTACTACTTGATTGTTCCCACAAATGCAATACTATTGTAGTATTTTTAAAAATTAAATTAACGATCTCTGGGGTTCAAAGACAGACCTGATTTTTGAACTACTTTCTGCACTAGCTATACATTCGCGAAGAGTTGTATAAATAATTTTTAGAATTAAGAATGTTAGAATTTTTCTAAAGTATTAAATGCTTTAAGATAAGCTATACTAATATTTTCTTTGAATACTTCGAGTGAAAACATTTTTAAGAATAATTAAGTTGCTTTTTTCCCTAGCATTTTTTATTTGCCTTTGTTTCCGATAACGAAAATATGTTAGATTATTTGATTTTGGTTACTGAAAAGAAGTTTGTTGGTAAGTGTATTGTAGTACAATGACTCAGTGTTTAGCCAATCGAGTACTATTACTGTATGCAGTAGTAGAAGCTATGAATGGTCTTTGATGCCTTGCTAGTACAATTCAAGGGTCCAAATGAAGAGCTGTCTGAAATAAAGTTTGAATTGCAGCTCTTACGATTCATCGATGATCATCTAATCTGCCTTTCCTTTATGATGTTTACAAAATCCCTCTTATTTGAGTGCATCTGGATTGCCACAGTCGCAGTTGCCTCCTCCCGAGTCTATTTTGACAAAACGATGGCCTCTGTGATTGCTGTTTTCGAAGCACTAGAGACAATATACTGCAGCTTAATGGGTCATGCAGTCGTAGCAGCGGTAAACTTAGTTACTTAATGAGTACCTTGTTCTCTATTATGAAAAAGCTTGTTGCATACTGGCATGGGAGTTTTCCGCTGCATGAAAGGAAGAAGATCTCTAAGTACTATATCTTTCTGCTATTAATCGTTGTTAAATAATTCTTTGAATAAAAGCTTCAAATCCCAGTCCAGAACATGGAAGGACTAAAGTATTTGCGGACAGTTTTTTAAGCTAAAAGTCACCAGTTTAGGAACTTCTCTTCTAGGGACAACCGGTCGAGGGTTCCCGAATAATCGCAATATTTGCTACATATTCAGCTACATTTTAATAGCCTGTATAAGTATGATTATGTATGTGCACGAATGATATTTAACATTTAAATTCTAATACCATTTAAGAAATAATTCTGACTTAAATATTGTGTAAATATTGATCGATTCAAAACAATTTATAATTTGATTGTTATGTAAATAAGCGCTTTAGTTAAGTTGCGGGAATCCTTGAAAAAAGTGTTCTAGACTTTAGAAAAGATAGACTCGACTTCGTAAAAAGATTTGGCTGAGGCTATTGACGAATGGACAGTAAACAGTGAGCAAGTTGTTCATATTCTTAATATCAAAAAAATATAAATGAAAAAAGACGATGGAGCTCGCCATCGTTGAATTTATGATAAGTAAACTTCTTTAATATCAAGCATATCAGTTTTTTTAGATATTTTTAAACTTTCGTTTATAAGGCTTCTTTTTTTTGTATTACTTACTAGCGATACATATATATCTTTGACTACTCAAACATTAAGAATATTGATTTGTTGATGCATAAATTTTACTTAATTCTGATCTAATCAGACTTAAAACACAGATTAAGATTATAATAAATGTGTCTGCCTGAGCAATTACCTCCACCTACTACTTAACTAGCTAATCAAAGATACGTACTTCAGTTGCTCGCTGCTTCCCTTATCTTTGTAGGTTTCTTTGCCATTCTAGCAAATCACGGTTACGACGTTCTCATCTTGATAATATATGCGCTCATTCTGTACCAAGGCTGGAGTCAGTTTGATTACTTCTCTGTTCTTATGTTTTTTATGATGGCAGCCTACCAAGGCATACTCACTTACGTCAACATTATTGGTCTGTAAATTTTGTTTTAAAGTAGAATTCAATACCGAGATAAGATTAGCAGTTAAAATTCAACATTAGTGCTGTATACCTTGTCAAAGTTCTTGTATTACCCTGTGGCGATGATTTTCAGTCATGAGGCGTATAAATCATTTAAACAATATGTATATTTTAACTCAAGTCCTCTTTCTTTCGGCAACTATTAAATGATGCCTATGCCCACAAATCGAATGCAAGAAAATTATAATCAACCAGCTAGAAATGAATAGAATCATGCTCAAAGAGGATTTCAAGCTTTTCAAGGGCAAGGAACAGTCATAGGGTGATTTTTAAGTGATAAATCTTACTGATTATCTGATCGCTTGTTAATTTCTTATTAGTTTAGCTATAATTTTAAGAGAAGTACTTATGTAGCACGATAAAGCTGAGAATAAAATCAAACCTGATTCGATTTAAATAATAAAATCACTGACTCCCTTCTAGATCTAAATGGTTAAAGATCCTTGGCTCAAGCTATCTTCTCGTATGCCTTCGTATCGTATGAGTAATAATAAAACTAAACATGAAACACTCATAGCTGATATCGATGAAATTTTATAGTGATAGCTGGTGAATATTAAAAAAATCATTAATGAATAAAACTATTTCTATGTTTTTAGTAGGTCCTTGCCAAGGAAGCTTATATAAGAGATTTAATAAATCTATATTATGAGTTTGAAAATAAAAGATTTCATATATTTTTTGTATATTTAATCGAGAAATAAGTTCAGCTCTTTCTTTTTTAGGTGAATACTTTAATAGATGAATATCACTTTGAAATGAGTATTCAAATAGCATTCATAGTATATAGATGTCATTTTAAATAGACAGCAAGACCTTAGACTGGCTGCTGGATCTCAAGATAGTATCACAGGCTGATTACAAGCAATCAGCTACTTCTAGCTATGAGATAAGAGAACAAACAGCTAAACTGTTTTAAAATGGAATAAAGGAAGCAGTTATTTTGCAGTAGATTTACAAAAAAACTGGTCTGCCTGTACCTAACACTTTGAATCACCTCAAAATATCAAACCAACCTGCAGCTCAGCTTTTCAATTGGAACGTCATCAATCAAGTAACTTTCTTTCCATACAGGCTCTTAAAAAAATAGACAAAGAAATCGACCCTTAAACGAAAAATATGATAATTAATGGCGATAGATAGCATCTAGTACTTTTTCTCAGGCAGCTACAACAGTGGTACTTTGAAGAATATGACGGTCATTAAGATTCGTTTTAAACGGAGGATTTTAAACACAAAAATAAGCCATCACCGAGCGCCCATTAGCCTCTTAAAGAATCACTTAGTTTATCAAGATCGTAAGAGCCCGTAGCGATGGTTCCACTGGGTAGAAAAGTGAGTGAGCTTGGCAAAATAAGTTAAATGTAACGGGCACGAAGAACGGATAGTCCTTCGAAAATAGATGGAGGGGTATTGTAAGGAGATCTCCTATAGTATGTGGTCGGGTAGCTGATGTAGTGCATAAAACTCAACAGAAAACAATCTTTAGCTTTGCTTAGCGATAACAATAAATATTTAGCACACGTGTTAGTGTTAGGAGTCAAGGGTGATTTTACCGAGATCTAGAAGCTCATGGGTCGATGGTTCCAGAATATAGACTTGATAGTACACAAAATGACCCAACAAAACGACATGTGTTTCTTCTTTCTTCAGGTAGTCAAACCCTCACTGTTATCAAAAAGCTAATAAATCGCCCAGTGGGGCTGTAGGATCCTCAGTCGTATTGCTCACTAGCTAGCCAACAGAGATATGCTACCTCTGGCATATGATTGGTTTGTGCGAGAAGCTGGAGGTTTGGCCACTACTATTCTATCTCTGAGTCGCCATCCTAAACTTAGTCAACATATGGTCGGTTTCATACTTGAGTTTGCAAGATTTAATGTGGCTGAACTTTTCACAGTGGAGCTGAAAAAAATTACAAGCAACGACCAACTGGCCTACGTTAAGTTCATTTTGCTAATTTTTGATGCCCTTGTAGATTCACAATTGAGCAGTGAAGAATTGTTAAGCAGTGGAGCAGTTGATTACTGGGTCTAGCTAAGCCTCAAAGGAGCAGAAAATTCACATGAAAACACTGTTTAAATGCGACTTTACAGCATTGAGTTCCTGACTAAGATATGGAGAGCTTACCCACACCATATCGAGTAAACTCTAGACAAAGTCAACTAGATAATGACCTATATAAAGCGAGGAATCCGCTAAAATAGTGAAATAATGCGTTACAGCTTACTTTAATTGCTTTTTAACCTTCTAGATGAGTTCGCAGGCAAAAAAAATCCATACGCATCGATAGTATACAAAAAAATAACTTTTTTGTTCATTTAGAATCATGAATAGCTGGATGTTAGAGAGTTTATTCTAAGAAATTTTACCTATATAATTAGCAAATATCAGACTATACCAGTCGACATTTTTATAGAGCCTTTTGTGAAACAAATTAAAATTCGAGAAAGTCAATCCTATATCCTCAATATTTTTGACATGTAATTCGTAAATGCAGTGGTCAATCATCGAAAACTGAAAGTAGATGTGTCTCTATAACTTTTTGATCTGCTTGCCAAGACCAAGCTTAACAACTACTAGTTCGCTATTTTTGCCGATCACGCTATGACAGTTCTCCTAGACCGTTTTTTGGAAGAATAAATCTTTCTAGAATATGTAAGTAATGTTGCTATTTAGACTGCTAAACTGGTCAAGATCAGTCTCGCCATCTTCTATTCAACTTTCAAACACAAAAAACCTGAAAAAAATATGAGCGATCAGTAAAGACTACATGCCCAAAAAAGAGCAGAAATCGTTAATTTTATAATCTCTTTAGTCTAAAGGGGCAGTCAAGAGCTTAACGAAAGCATAAAGGAATTCGTTGTTCACCTAAAAGTATCTATTTAAAACAAATTGCATACTCAACACAGGGGCCTCTAAAAAATACTAGAAATGTTTCCTAATATATAAAAAGACATAGATTAGGCTGTGAGAAAGGCAGTTTAAAAATAAGAAATGGAAAGCAATGCGACTTCTCACAACAATAGTAAAGAAGGCTTCAAATTTCCGAAACTTGAACAAAAGTATCTTAGCAAAGATAGAGATGAAATCGCATCTCAACAAAGCAATATGTCTCAAGGAACAAGGTACTCTAAGAACTCACGAGCTTAGTTCCCTCAAAAAGACTATACTAAGTTTGCGTAGTAAGATGAAAAAAAGTTTCTTAAATAGAACGGAATAGGATTCAAGAAAAAGCCAGGTATCAGTAGAAGACCTGTTGTGGAGTAAGTTGATCCTAAAGTTCAATAACAAATAGTGAAGACCAAACAACGAAAATAAGAAGAATAACGTAGGCAAAAGGAAGAACAATAAAAAATCGAAAAGCGGAAATAGATGCTTAAAGTTAAGATCCAGAAAGAACTTTAGCAACGTAACTTGGCTCAGGGAGTCAAAGGACTAGAGAAAGATGTAGAGGTCAGGGTGCTGTTTGACTAAGGAGAAATCAATTAAAAATTTATCGATGAGGACGATCTGCCCAAACTGATACAAGTGGCAGCTGAATAAAATCGAGATAGTCAGTCGATTAAGTTAGTGCTCAAAAGATATACACCTTTTTTGAAAAAAATATTTGGAAAGTTTGCTTCTGCCAAAGTCAACAAAAAAGACTATTTTGAAGAAGAAAGTTAACAAATGGCTCAGCTGGATTTGATAAGATTGTGCAAATAAAAAAATCTGTAGAAAAGCAAGCCTACGATACTTTAACTGTTGAAGCAAAGTAACGACAAAAATATAAAAAGTGTCAGCTTAGATGGCTTCTTTAGGTTCATTGAGTCTCTAACCGTCTATCTTTTTTTCAAGGAAAAGTGCTCGACGCACTAACCTATGGGAAATTATTGCAAACAATTATTGAAAAAGATGGCTTTTGGGTAGAATTTTAAGCTAGAAGATGAAGAAGATTAAACTGCGCGAACTCTTACTTAAAAAGTCAGATATAACCCTCATATCTAACTGCCTTAGGTAAAAAATATCATAAAAAGAATTACAAAAAAGTATATGAAAAAGTTTTTGCACCTTTTAGAGAGTGCTCATATCCAATCAAAAAAGCAATCGCTAACAATAGCTTCACAACTTGTTATGAAGTCGTCAACTAAATGCTTAATACAATCTTCAAGTAAGTTTTTTTTAATCATAGTTTTCAAATAATATAGGAATAAGTGAGATTTTTCGAAGAAGCTAGAGTAATAAAGAAAAATGCCATCACGATGCCACCTAGACCAGCTCGAAAATAGAAATAGTAAGCTATAAGCTTACTTTAAGATAAATAAACAGTGCCCAATATGAAAAAAAGAGCTGCTTCAAATGTCAATCGAACCACTAGCAGCAGAGGACATGTTACCAATCTCAGCACTTAAAAATAAAAATAGAATAGCAGACCTAAGGCTAAGATTGTGAATGCTGCTGAGAAAAAGAAGCAAGAGGAAGAGTAGGCGAATCGAGCCAAAAAATAAAAATAAGATTAAGAGTTCAAACGAAGACAACAAAATGTCAAGAAAAGGTTTGAAAAAATGCAGTAATAAAAATAGAAAGAAAAAACTAAGCAAAAGGAAGATAAAAAAGCATAACGGGAAGAGGAAGATGAAAAAATAAAAAGAGAAAAAGAATAGAAATAAAAATATCAAAAACAGCAGAAAGAAAAGCTGTAGAAGTATCGAAGGGAAAAGTAGGATAAAGAGAAAGAATAAAAAATGAAAGAAAAGACGCTTCGACAGAAAGAAGAAGAGTAGAGAAAGGAAAAGATAAAGGCGCAGATGAAAAAAGAAGATTAAAAGCGCAAGGATGAGGCCTAAAAGATTAAAAGAGATAGATAGCTATCATAATAGAATGCCAAAAAAAAGAAAGAGCAAGAGGATAGGAAGAAAGAGGCGATGAAAAAGCAAGTGCTCAAACAGCTAGAGGGCTAAAAAGAAAAATATGAAACACAAAAATTGATGAAATAACTTATGCGACGCATATTCCAATAGCCAGACATCCAGGCAACTCTAGGGTAGTATAAGGAAGAACTAAAAAGTATGTATAACTATGCAAAAGAGTACAATTAGTACAAACTTGGAGAAACAACCACAAGTCTAGAGCAGAAAGGATGGATCATTCTTTGCCAACAGTTCAGTCTATGCGATGTACCTACTGCCAACAATATTCTCAAACAAAATCAGAAAGAAAGAGGCAGGTCAGGGCTTACTTATGAAGATTTCCTTAAAGTTCTCTTCGGACTCGCTGCCAGGAAAGACATAGAACAAGAGTTATAAGACTACGATAAGGCACATCAAGCTAGCTCTAGAAAACTCTAAGGCTATATAAGAGGTCTCAAGATTCCCAAGGACAAACAAACAATGAAGGACTATTTCGTGAGTCTGAAAAACAATTTAAAGAAAAAAGAGTAGCTTCAGGTCATAGCTCCAGGCGGACAGAAGTAACAGTGGCAAGTATAGTAGTGATCTGTTTAATCTACTATGGCTTTTAGCGCATCGGAAAAAAATTATCAATAAGATATGCTTATGTATTATGAATTATTTTTAGTAACTGTTTGACGATTTTTATTCTTCATAATTTCGAAAAAATAAATGATTTGTGTTAACTCTTTTTTGATTCAAAATTTTGTATTTAAATAGAATGAAATCATAGCATGATGAACTTCCATTGACCTCGCTGACCTTCTCTAACCTGTCTAGGGATAGATGAATGAAAGTAATTGAGAACTTCCTGACTTGTTTCTGAGAAACTTTAAGGTTGTCGTTGATATGAGGGCTAAGACTGAAGAGTGTATGCGATGCTGGTGGCCGCAAAGAAGCTAGCTAGGGCAGCTGTAGCTCTGATGTTCCGAGACATATCTGTTATAATGTTATAAAATTAACGAATCATTCATAAATTAATACATATCTAACGAATTCAATATCTAATCTAACGAAAAAAAGTAAATATTTTTGTATTAATCATAAAGATTAAATAATTAAAAGATTTTCTAAGTATTCATTATTTTAATTTCTAAAATTACCTAAAATATGCAAAAAAAAGAATTCAAAGCTGACTTTGCGATATTCATTTTTATTTGTAACTTTTGAAAATATTTAAAGCTACATTTATTTTCTGATCTTTAGAATAAAATAATCGATTAATGTTCTTAAAGCTAAGGCTAGGATATTTAATTGATGGTTAAGTTTCATATCATTTGTCTGCTCCTAGTGCTGATCGCTGCAGAGTATCAGAAAGAATACTTCCGCTCGACAACTTTCTAGCCTAGAGTAATCAACCCTATCCTTCAACTGTCTAAGTAGGACTTGCCTAAAAAATTCTGGTGGGGAAACGTGAATGGCACTAACTACTTGACTCTTCAGAAAAACCAACATATTCCTGTTTACTGCGGTTCTTGCTGGGCTTTTGCTGCCTCTTCAGCCATGTCTGACCGCATTAAAATCATGAGGAATGCTCAGTGGCCGGATATCAACATATCTCCTCAAGTCTTGATTTCCTGCGAGATGAAAGACAGAGGCTGCGGTGGAGGCGATCCTAGAAACGCATACGAGTGGATCCATAAAAATAACATTACTGACTAGACATGCTCACCTTACCAGGCTTTCGGACATGATAACGGACTCGGTTGTTCTTCGGAAATTATGTGTAAAAATTGTAAGCCAGGCAAGGGCTGCTGGGCTCAAGAAAGAGCTAAAGTATACACAGTGAGTGAATACGATGCAGTTAAGGGAGAATAAGCCATGATGAACGAAATTTATCAAAGAGGACCTATCACCTGTTCAATCGCAGTTACTCGAGAACTACAGAACTACACTGAAGGCGTTTTCGAAGATAAAACAGGAAGAACAAATGATGACCATGTAGTCAGCATTAACGGCTGGGGAGAAACAAAGTAGGGAGTCAAGTACTGGATCATAAGGAATTCTTGGGGCAGCTATTGGGGAGAAAAAGGCAATATGAGACTAATCCGAGGAATTGACAATCTAGGTATTGAAAGAGATTGCTCATGGGCAGTGCCCAAAGATACCTGGACAAAAGATATTAGAAACTAAACTAAACCAGCTGTTTAAGAACAAAAATTGATTTCAAAATTGAGCTCAGAAAAGGAAAAACCAACAAACGAGGGATGCAGGAGAGAATCTCCTCAGCTTTACAGATAAAAAGTGCTGTCGCCTAGACCACACTAGTACGTTAAAGATGTTCCTGAGGCTTGGGACTGGCGTAATGTGAAAGGAGTAAACTACTTGTCATGGAACAAAAATCAGCACATTCCTACTTACTGTGGCAGCTGTTGGGCTCAGGCAACTACTAGCTGTATCGCTGACCGTATCAACATAGCTCGGAAAAGAACATTCCCAGACATAGCTCTTTCTCCTCAGGTAATCATTAACTGTAAAATCGGAGGTGGGTCATGTAACGGAGGAAATCCAGCTGCAGTATACGATTATGCTACTCACACTGGCATCCCTGAAGATTCTTGCCAAAATTATGTATCGAAGAATCCAGAGAAGGCTTAGTGTTCTCCTATTCAGAGGTGCATGAATTGTGAGCCTCCAAAAGGTGCCAAGCCAGGTGACGAGGGAAAATGCTGGGCAACTCCAAGATACAACATTTGGAAAGTAATCGAGTACGGCACAGTGGCAGGAGCTGACAAAATGAAGGCAGAAATATTAATCAGAGGACCTATCTCATGTGGCATCGATTCCACAGAAAAATTCGAAAACTACACTGGTGGCATCTACAGCGAATCAAAACTTAACCCTAAACTGAACCACGAGGTGTCGATAGTCGGATGGGGCAAGGACAAGAATATTGAGTACTGGATTGGTCGAAACAGCTGGGGAACTTACTGGGGAGAAGGTGGATTTTTCAGAATACAAATGCATCGCAACAATCTCGGCATCGAAAAAGATTGCTCTTGGGGCCTCGCTGACAAATATGAGCACTTCGTATAACCCACCTAGGCTCAGAAAGTACAATAGGTCAAACAATATGCTAAAAAAATCGAATCAAACTAGCAGCTAATCGCTTCTGAGCAATGATGATGACAGCTTTGAATCATCTTTTTTATAAACTGCGGACAACCGTTGAATTATAATATTTAATTATTCAAATAGATAATGAAGAAAACTATATTTTTATTTAATGACTGCAAAAGAACACGGTAGTAGAGGAATTATATCAGGAATCTTAATTTTGTTATCGGTCATTTGCATGGTTCAATCTAACTCTATCAGTATGGACTATCAAGGAGACAGCGTTTAGTGGTAAACAAGCGATGATCAAGAGGGATTCTAAGATTGGAGTCGAAAGAATTCCAAAGTTTACTCAAATTCTTAAGTCAAAGTGTTTCGACAGGCTGTTTTTGAGTAAAATCTTGCCTAAATCAACGCCCACAACATGAAAGAATAAGGCTATCTCCGGATAACATCGACTTCTTATAGACTTTAAATAAACAAATTTGCAGATCTGACTGCTCAAGAATTTAAACAAATGTATCTTAGGACTTCACTGGCCTTCTCAGTTGGCGCCACTTCAGGAAACCCTAGAATACAAACACAGACTCAGGCAGATTCTCAGTCAATAAATACTCAAGCAGTCACTGTAGTAGTCCCTTCTCTTACACAATCTGTTACATCTATCAATCAACCATCATCTTCGGCCTAGTCTGGGTCATCTATGAGACAGTCTGCCCTTCAATCAGCCCCTAGGCTGTTTATACCTCCAAGATTACTTATATCTTCAACTCAGTCTACTACTTCTGGCGGAACTCCCTCGAATAGCAGCACAGTTCCTCCTGCTAATAATACTGGTGGGGGATAGAGCACTGGAGTTTCAATCGACTGGCGAAGCAGAAGTTACGTTGGCTAAATGAAAGACCAAGGCAAGTGCGGTGGCTGCTGGTCCTTTGCAGTCGTATCTCTTTTAGAATATTTATACTTTACAAAACACGGTCAAAAGACAGACTTGTCCGAGCAACAACTTATCGATTGCACGGTTGCTTACAACAATTACGGTTGCTAGGGCGGATGGATGGAAAACGCTTATCTATATGTGATGATCCATGGAATCACTGATGAAGCTAGCTACCCTTATATTGAAGGCTAGCAAAACTGTAAAACACTTAGGGGAGAGTTCAAAATATCTAGGTATGTAGATGTTCCTGGAAACTGTAATGATGTGCTTAAGGCCCTCTAAAAACGACCGCTCACTGTGGCAGTTGAAGCACTCAGATGGAGATTCTACGCAGCTGGTACTTTTAGCAACTGCGGCAACTCACTTGACCATGCAGTAGTGCTAGTGGGAGCTAACACGGATAGAAAGCACTGGATCGTGAAAAATACCTGGGGAAAAGATTGGGGAACTTAAGGCTACATTTTACTTACTATGGGCAACACTTGCGGTATTTGCTACTATCCCTCATATCCTGTCCTTTGATCCGAGCATCACTAATCAATATGTCGCTTTTTTTATCAAATAATCTAAAAATGAACTATTTTTTATAGATTTTAGGCAATTAGATTGACTAGACTTCAATCTTTTTTAGATTTTAAAAATTTGAAAAGCAGGTTCTTTTAATTAAAGAGTGTATAATATTGTGATAATGAGTGACAAGATGGCTGCGCTAGTGAGCACAGTAAAAGAGTTGATCCAGGAGGGTGCGGCCAAGAACCCAGACTGCTTGAGACACCTTGATAACGAGATCGACATTAAGGAAAACTAAATAAGAGAACTTTTTGCCCACAATATATTCTCAGTCATGTAGCATTTCGCTCGCTACCAGGAAACCATCAACGCTCAACGATAAATTTAAGCCAGCTGCGAAGACTTTTCCAAACGGGTCGAAAAGAATCAGAAACTTAATGCCTATGATTAGCAGCAGATCGAGCGCGCATAGAAAAAACTGAAGGAGCTGAGAGTCATAAGGGCTAGAATAATAGAGTAGAGGGTACGATTAGAGTGATGAAGACTCGGATAAAATTAGCCAAAAAGGCTGCCCTGAGCATGAAAGAAGATAAGTTTAACCAGGCTATCAAGCAGCTCAACGAGTACAAAAAGACCACTCACATGCAGCAACAGAACAGAATAAAAAAACAGCAAGAAATTATGAAAGCTAATAGGGAAACAAAGACTAGTTAGATGAACGGACATAGCAAGCCCATTAATTTTATGGCTGAAAATGAGTAAAAAAAGATCAATAAGATTGCTTAGAGTCCGATGGGAGGAGTAGTGGGAGTGCTTTAAGGTAGAATGCGTGAACATATTCGAGGAATTCTTGATAGTTTCTGGAGTGAAAACAAGGAAAGAATGCTAGAAATAGGCAGACAGTGTGTTGGCAAACTCACCAGTAGCTTCAAATAAAAATTGAACATCCATCAACTTTTTTTTGGAAAAACTCTTCAAAGACGCAGTTCACTCACAAAAAGTGTGTCTTACCTTCGTTGTACAGTTGTTAGCAATGACAGTGCTAGTCGCATCATGAAGCAGTCCGACGATAACGAAGAAGAACTTACAAAAATAATGGTAAGGGTAAACGTATAAATGGGAGGACTTAAGACTGCACGAAGCATGGCAGTGGAGCTCGATAGTCGCGGACTGTTTGGATAAATGTTAGCTTTAAGTCTATAACAGTTTCTGAGTGGACTTGAAAAGTAATACGTGTCGGAGACCTAGGTACAATTTAACGAGTTTCTATCACATATAGTGGGCTTCTTACTTGTGAGAAGATAAATAATTGCTTTTTTCGATATAAAAAACTAGTAAAGAGTGTTTATGGGACAGGTATATCAGACTGTTTACAAAGAAATTAAAGGTGTGGTAACTGCAGTTAAAGGTGTTGAAGTGATGGTCAGTCTCAAGCATTATTTTAGTCTGTTGCATAGAGTTCTCAAGGTGCTCAACATCGCCACCCACCACGAACAATATCAGCACTATTTAGCTGAACTTCTCAAGACCTACAACCTTCGAAACGCTTAAGTTTTCTAATAGCAATCCGCAAAACATATTTTCAGTGATAACATGACTCATTTCGTTACATAAGACGCAGATCAGTAAGACATGCTAAGATAGGTTTTAAGTCTGATGAGCTATCAGTAATTTAAGTTCACTTCTTATGTGGTTTTCGTTGTAGATTATTTCATGAAGACCTATGAAGGCGTGGTAAAATTGCTATAGGGTACCTAGCAAAGTGGCAGATCTGCTAATGAAACGGGAAAACCAGTATACTAGGCAATCAGTGAGCTTTATTAGCGAGTTCTTAGGGTTTATGGAGGGTAGTTGTTAGGAAAAAATCAACATTTTGAAATCATCCAAGGATAAGTCAACCTTATTTTCATGCACAAGGCATTTTTGTACTTTTGTGGACAGTTGCAGCAACATGAAGGCGCAGTGTGCAATCCTGCTAGACAGTGTGAACAGCATTAACAACTTATTGTGCAACTCACTCGAAATATTTTGCTAGTCATCAGGTATTTCTATATCTATTTAGATAGAAACTACAAAGACTCATGGATGACTACTCTGGGCTAGCTGACGAAACAATCTCTAACTCACATCACTAGTTCGTATAGTGGAACCTATAATTTGTGTTTCATATTGTCAGTTACATGCGTTAAGTAGACTGCCCGAGCTGGCAGCAAATACCAGTCGAAACCATGCGCTAGATGTGCGAACTCTACTGGGACTACCTTAACAGACTTAAGGAAATAACACTTGTTGTATTGCACAATTTAGACCAAGATTTATCCTTCATTTACAGATTCATTAAAGACAAATTTGGTGAGAGTTCTGCGGCTTAAAAATTCCGTTCCTTGCGTTAATTCTACTCGCTAATGCTTACTAATAATATCATGGACTACCTGTAGCCGCAAAAGAGAAGCATATCATATCCAAATCTACCACAAGAAATGCTACTGCCTTTACTTAAAAAATACAATCAGGTTAAAATACCCGAAGGAACTGTCAGGGAACTACGTAAAAAAGACGTAGAGACTCTTGTTAAAAAACTTCAGCAACAGAATGGCAAGTGATAAGTCAAAAAAACAGTAAAATATTATAAATTATTAAGTTAGTACATCAATAGGTGCTTTCTTGTTTGGCAGTATTTTGGGCATTCTTGTTTGTATTTTTATTGACAGTGATGCTGGGATCATGAGTAGCTGCAAAACTTTTTCTACCCCTACACACTATCACTGGTTAGTTTTCAACAACGTGGAACTCTTGCATGCTATTAAGCCCTATTAATTCGGTCTTAACTACCTTTTATATATTAAGGTATTAGCTAATACTCCAGTTTTACAGCCTACAGTTGCTCTTAGTGTTGCGCCCGATGAGCAGCGTAGCCTTAGTTGCTAGCAGTTTAGCCCCAGCTATTTCCTAAGGCTACTATATTTTGGTGATCATGAGTACAGTAAATTCATCGTTGTTAGATAGCTCTAAAGCCACTATTTTGAGCCAACCTTATTTGGTAATGAACATTAAGAGATGACCGTAAAAATCGCACCAGATAAAACCCTCGATCGTAAGCGTATGTGTGCATATAACTGGAAATAGCTAATAATTTTTCGGTTAACTTTTAGTTTTTTCTTGCTATTTAGATGTATTTATAGACTGTTTCGTCGTGGCTACAGTTTACTTAGATATATTTGTCTACTGCTTTTTATTTTTTTTTGTGATTTTTTGTATAAACAAGGAATATATTGATTCTAATTTCCATATTGCTAGATAGCCTCCTTCAGTGGTTTGAAGCAGATATTGCTGGCCATGACTTAGACTGATGCTTAGTGCTCTATCACAGCTGATCACTTGCGGTCTAAAAATCATCATCACTTAGTTTTGCTAAATATGAACTAAGTGTATGGTGGAATCAATAGTAAGCACAAAACACACTGACTGCTAGCTGAAGCTATTTGAGCTGCCCTATACAATCATTTTTACTGGTTTTACTTATAGTTGCAGTCCTTTGACACTTCCTCCTTCTTTTAGGTCCACAAACTTCACTAATCCTTAATTAAAGCCAATAGCCAGAAGAAATTGATCTTTGTTTTGAATGAATTTAAGACAGGTGATGCGAGGATAAAACGAACCTATTGTTAATGTTTTGTGGTAGCCCTAAGCTTTCTCAAAAGAGTACAAAAAGACTTGAGATTGCATTTCTTAGTTGCTGGCAAACGCGTACATGTAATAGCCAAATATCACCATGCCATCTACTGCGTCTGATTTTTGTTGTATCACATCGCATTGGAAAGTTTTACGTTAGATGGGAAACTAAGTTTGCCTGTCAGCTTTGAACGGAGTTTTCCAAATATGAGCCGAACAATGCAGCAGTTCCTTGGTAGTAAGAAAGTTTTCGAGTGATGAAGACTAGTCCTCCATTATAATAAATCAGCAGATTAACAATTAGGCAATATTTATAAATCGTTTTGTTAAATCTATAAGCAAAAAAATGCATATGCATGTCTACTCAAAAATATGTCATAAATCAATCATTTTCTGTCTAAAAATATCCTATAAGTTCTCAAATCATCTTTATATGGTAGATAAAAGTTAATTGAGCTTGCGTATTTAATTTAAGGTTTGACGTTATAAAGCTTCAATCAATTGATTTTATTGAGATTTTTGACATATGATTTTATGATATTCGCGCTGAAATAACATATAATGGGATCTGCGTTATATTGATAAATGCTGAAGAACTTTGTGTTGCAAAAATAATTTTTTGTAGCCAATCACCAGCTAAGTATCAAACAGTACTATCAAAAAGAAAGAGTACTTTTAGAGATAGTCAGAAATTAGGCGGCGGCACTTTTGGAACTGTTTACAAAGTAAGACAGCTGGTCTTCCCAAGATAAGTGAGAGCAGTCAAGAGCATAAGCAAAAAACGAGTAAAAAATCCAAAAAGTGTTCTTCGATAGGTGAAGATAATGTCCAAGCTGGATCATCCGTCTATCATGAAGATTTACGAGACCTTCGAGGACGAACAATATCTTTACATAGTCATGGAGTAACTTTTTTCTAAGATAGTTACTGCGCAGGTGGAGAGCTTTACCACCGCTTGGCGCGAACCAGTAAATTTAACGAAGCTTTGGCTAGACATTTGTTCGGACAGATGGTCAGAGCAATCAAGTATATGCACAATAGTCGGGTGGCCCATCGAGATATTAAACTTTAGAATTTTGTGCTGGCCGCTTAAGATTCTTGGGACGTTGTGTTGATCGACTTCGGACTCTCCTTTGGCTGGGAAAAAGATATGCGGACAGATATGAAAGCGATAGGGGAAAATTTACTGACGGGTACTGCATATTATGTTGCGCCTGAGGTAATAAACGGCGACTACGATGAACGCTGCGACATATGGTCCCTTGGAGTGCTGCTCTACATGATGTTGACAGGCACTCCACCTTTTTTGGGCAATAGTGATATCCAAATACTTGAAAATGTAGCCAAATCTAATTTTTCGTTGAAGAGTAAGTTCTTCAATATTTAGCCAAGGAGTGCCAAAAGCTAAGTCAAGGAGTCATCTAGCTGATTAATCTTATTCTAAAACCTTAATAGAAACGAATATCGCTAGATGGTATTTTAGCTCATCCATGGATGAACCAGCAATCATCTTTTATGCAGTAGCCTCTACGAGTTAATTTTGACAATCTTATAAACTTCACTAAACTTTCCAAAGTAAAATCATTCTTATCTAGCTAAAAAAAGTAGTGTCTACATACATCGCAACTCATCTTTCTCAATCAGAAATACAAGAACTGCGCGATCTCTTCCATCGAATCGACAAAAATCAAGACGGAACTCTTAGTTTCTAGGAACTTAAGAGCTTTCTGAATAGTCACAGCGATTATAACGAATCACTAATTGATCTAGGGGCAGTCATGGATGGTCTGGATACCAACAGCAACTAAAGAATAGACTACAACTAATTTATCAGTGCCTGTCTAAGCGAGTCACTATTGCTCAATGAAAAATATCTCCGCTATGTGTTCGACAGTTTCGATCTCAAAAAAGATGGACGTATATAGAGGGAAGAGTTCAACATGATCTTAAGGTCTTACTGTCAAGATTTCCGATGCAACGAACAGTTGGTGTAGGAACTTATGGGAGAAAATGACAACAACAAAGACGGTTTTCTCGATTATACCTAATTTAGCACAGCAATGACTGCTATTGCCCAGCCAAAAGTAATTCATGGAGGTCATAATAGCTTAGAAACAGTCAGAAAAAGTAAATAAAAAACAGAAATACCCTAAAAAGGCAGCGAAGTCGATTGCTGAAAGTGCCTAGAAAGATTTGCATCTGACTTGACGGCTGCAGACTGATTTTTTCAAGGCATAATTCATAAAATATGCATATAAACAGAATCATTATCTAATTATTAAGAAGTTGCATAAGCTGAAAGGAGTTTGGCCCATAGGAATTAGTATTTACTATAGATGTCATGGATATCACTCATTCTGATTATTTTTTGACTGACTATGTTTTCGATGGACTCTGTTCCATGAGGAAAGGCAGCCGGTTTTGCTCTTTAACGAAGTCGACAGTAGTTAAGATTGATTGATACTCGAGCATGCATCCGAAGAGTGTCTTGAGCACAGTTTTGATCTCCTACTGTCTGGACTGCGAATTGGCCTAATCTTCCATTATTGACTAGTTCAAAATATGCGAGAAGTTCATTCAGTCACTCTATATACAAATTAACAAATTGCCTCTTATACATACAAATAATCATTTCTCAATACAAAAGTAATATAGAATACAATATTACAAGCTTAAAACATACCAATGATGCCAAAAAAAATTGACTATTTTTATGTTAAATTTTAACAGAAAAGTATTTGCCTAATCAAACTGAAATATTTGACCTTTTGCTAAGATTTACTAAATTTTTAGTTCTGCTATTTTCTTTTGGCTACTGTTGAACAGCCTTAATTTAAGGCTAATTTCCCTCTTTGAATTAATTTGTATCTTTGTTTGTGTTGCTTTCTTCGCTGTTTATTTCCAACTTAGGTTTTCCCTACCTGATTTCTATCTACTCTCCTTGCAAAGCTTTTTCCCTCTACTTCAAAATGAGCTATTTCTATCTCTGCTGTGTTGCTTTCTTTCTCTATTTTTAAACTTATCTTTTCTTTATGTCTTGCTATTTCTATCTATGTTTATCTTCTTTTAGATTTTTCTGTTTATTTTTTTATTTTTAAGCATATGATGCGTAGTGTTAGTGCTAATGAACTTTGCCTTTTTCTTAACTCATAACTTTTCTAATTTTATGCTGATCTCCTCTCTGTTATATCGCTTCGCATTTTTTGCAAAGTAGTTCTACTTTCATAACATCAAACTTTTTTTGTTTGCATACTTGACAATGCCGGTCTTGTTTGATCTATACTTAAGGTTTTTCTAAACCAGTGTGATCTGGTAGTAGTTATCGTTGAGTTCCTGCTTTCACAGTTGTATTTTGCTCTTATTTTTTGGGTTCTTGCTTTCTACAGCAGCAACATAGCAGACAGATTAGACCTATTAGTGCAATGACACCAAAGAGACCCAAGGCTATAATCATCCAGATGGAAGCCGAAAGTGAGTTAAGGAAAGAAGTTGTAGGCTGAGTAGTAGCAGCTGATGATAATAAACAGTTACTAGGTCCACTACAGAGCACGCAGTTGCTCATGGCATCAGCGCAAGACAAGCAAGCAACTCCAGAAGGATAGTAGCCGTCTTGACATTGAGTACAGGTGGCGTTAGAATTGCAAGAATAGCAGCCAAGAGTAAACAAACTACATTTGACACATCTATTTAAGGTAGCATTAAGGTAGTAGTCTGGCTCACATTGCAAACAAACTCCTGAAGCATCACAAGTAGCGCAGTTGCTTAAAGAAGGGTCACATTATATACATTCGTTATTGCTTTGAGACAGATAGAAACCACTAGCACACTGTAGACATGTTTGGGGAGATGCACATTGTTTGCAATTAGACATGGCTCTAGCACAAGATCGGCAAGTATTTGCTGCAGGGTAGTAGCCTATTATACATTTAAGACATACTGCTATGGTTCCCTCGTATACGCAGTTTAGACAAATATTTAGTCTCATGGGTCCACTGTCTTGTCCGAATTGCTACAATCGACATTACTGGCATAAACTACTTGCGTTGAGATAGAAACCAGTGGAACACAGCTGACAAGTAGAGCTATCTGAGCATTCACGACAGTTGGGCAGAAACTGGCTACACAGAGAACATTTTTTATTTGGATTGAGAAATGATATAGGGGCGCATTGCTGACATGTATTGACATCTAGACAGGTGAGACAGTTGGGAAGTGTAACATTACATCCAATGCACTGACCTAAACCTTGACTGCTGAGGTAAATCAAAAATCCAGGCATGCAAACAGAACAATTTAGAGCGGTTACATTGCTGGCACTTACTTGTGGAGTAAGTTAAGGATTTGGCGGAATGTATGTGACCATGTTGCATATCTGACAACCTGTGATAAAATTACTGCAGCTAAGACAATCTCCATTGTCGCTGAGAAGGTAGTCGTCCATGCACTTAAGGCAGCGCTAGCCACAATGAGCGCAGAAAGGTACAACTGAGGGACAAGGTACGCATCTTTGAAGAAAGTTGAGTGTATATCCAGAAATACACCCACGACAGATAGAAGGAGACTGGCAGTTGCTACAGAAGGGCAGAGACTGATTGCATGGCACACAGGTGAAATTTACGCCTAAATAATGATTTTGAGTGCAAGATGAGCATGTGAGTGTATTGTTAAGCGGGGCGCAACTGTGGCAGTTAGCTATAACATTACTGCAGGCTGTACAGTAGTTGTTGGCCAAGTAGTAGCCGTTGGAGCAACTGGCACAGGTCGAAGCAGTTAGACAATTTAGACAACCAGGAATTAACTGCTGGCAGGTAATGCAGGTAAGAGTGCTGCTAAGAAAGTACGAGGACTGACATGTACGGCACTGACGACTGTTGAGGCATTCTAGACAATAGGGTATGGAATCAAGACATCGTACGCAGACTTAATTGTTCACGTAATAGGCCGCATCACATATGGTACAGAACATTGAGGATAATTTAGTCAGTTAATTGAGAGTTTCCACGCAACTTATGCAATTGTTGATTCTAGAAGAGCACAACAGGCACTGGGTAGAGTTGCGCACATTAATGAAGAAGCCATTTTAACAGATCGAGCACGAGGTAGCATTTTTACAAGAAAGACAGTTGTTGATAGCTTGCGAGCAATCCAAACAGACACCGTCTTTAAGGTAGTGTAAGTTGTCACATAGCAAACAGTCTTCTGATGAAGAACAACGTATGCAATTTGGAGTTACGGCAGAGCAAGGCTGGCAGACGTTGTTGTTGTCAAGAAAGTAGAGCTAACGAGTCGGCCAGATGGGACAATTCAGACAAGTTCCTTACACTAGTACAAAAGGAGAAGCACATTCCAAGCAGACAGTTGCATTTGTGCATCTTTGACATTGATTCAAGTAGAGACTACAGGCTTAGCAGGTGTTGAGAGGGGTGAGGAAGAAACCAACTTGACAGAGGAAACAGGTGTTGCTATCTGTGCAAACTGTACAATTTGTGAGTTGTGAGCCACAAGTTACACAGAGAGTGCCTGAGTTGGTCAAGTAGAAACCAGGTTGGCAGATATTGCAGTGAGTAGTATTTTTACACTGATTACAGTTAGCTACGAAGAGTGGGCAACAAGATTCGATATCGAAGGTGCAATTGCGGCAACCTGAGAACAGTCTGTAATAGCCCAGCATACATCGATCGCAGATATTGCGAGTAGTGCACGATTCGCAGCCACTAAGAACGGCTGCACAACTAGAGCAACCAGTTCCTGGGCCGACGAAGTAAAAGCCAGGAGCACAAACTCTACAATTTGTGGCAACGTTACACTCATCACAGTTAGGTAATAAGGAAGAACAGCGAAGACATTGTGTTACGTTGGGGAAGTAACCTCGTTGACATGTCAGACAGATTCCCTGGTTGTTGCAGCTGGTACAGAAAATAGGGCATACTAGACAAACTAGACCGTTAGTATAGTATCCGTCCTGGCATCGCATGCAATTTGCAGATGTATTGCAACTGATACAGTTGGAATTGCATGGCTCACAACGATAAAGCGTGTTCACGAAGAAACCCGGATCGCAAAGTGCACATGAAGTAGAGGTAGAACAAATAGAGCAGTTAGTGACTGAACATTTGGCCTAACAGTTATTGATGGTGGGATAGTATTGCTGGTCAGCACTAGTGCATGTAATCTCAGCCACACAAAACCAAGCATAGTTCAATAGATAGTCACGACTCGAAGACAGTCCGAATACGCCATCACCTGTAAAGTTGAAGCTTACGGTTTGGCGAGTTGTGGCTCTTATTCGCATTCGCTGTAGTCCCACCACACATTTTCTATTGAAGCTTGGGCCATAGATATTAGTGATTGTAAAATTGTTTTGTGATACTGCTAGTAAGCTAATAGCTGGAGTTTCTGAGTCTATTGGCAAAAAATTGTTTGAAAAAGATATGTTTAAAGTATTTTGTCGCATTCCGATGCTCTAGACATACCATATCACAGAAAGACACACCTAGACCACAAAGCTAGTTTTAGTTTACAGACTGACCAGATACATTCCTGAAGAAGGATTAATGACAGCCGACGATAAATTTAAGTGAACGAAAGTCTCAGCAACTGTGGTCATGAAGGATCGGATAAAGGGACGGGCCTGGTATATCTGAGATGGGTTGTTGCCGTATGGAGACGTTAAGTTGTAGATTTGAACTCGGTTAAGATTAGTTGTATTGAAAGGGTCGAAGGGTGGAATCAGGCCTAAGTTTTTATGATTTTACATGGGTTGTCAATGTAGATAAAATGTTGCGACTAAGCTCCAGAAATCAGGATGAAGTAGTTGATGTAAAGAAATCTAGTGGAGGACAACGGCAACAATACTAGTAAAAATACATTTTCTTCTGAGTTGTAGCTGACTTAAGCTTTTATTTCGATAACAGACGGGTTGGGCATGTCGTAGCCGCATAAAGCTAGACCCATCGTGCTTATGTTAGAATATCCAGGGTTAGCAATCGAAAAAGTTTTAGCCGTTGCCTGTGATATAAAGCCGCTTGAGGTCGACAACTGCACTTGCACTATATAGGTTCAGACTTACTACTCCCGAACGATCGAGGGTTCTGGAACACGATGACTGAAGACACTCCTACCAAACAGTAGAAAAACAGCCACAAGACCGTCACTTTGTTTTTAAACATTTATATATGGCTTAATTACCAGTTAGAAAATATCATATGCTCTCAGAAACGCTTAAGACTAGCTAAATACTCTAAATAAACAAATTTAAACAAAAGTAATAAAAAAAAAAGAAGAATATTTTTTTATTTTTATTTTATTTGCTAAAAACATTGAGATTTAAGCCTAATCATTTTCGACTATATGATGTTAATTATATGTCAATATAAAATAAGGTATGTCGTAAAAGCAAGTTTACAAGGAAGAACCCTATCGTTTTGTGGTGGCTTCCGTCTATATCTTAGGCTCTGTAGTCGGATCCTTGCCTGTGCACACATTCGCAAGCATGAACACATTGGTCGAACGCGTCTTCGATATCACACCTGTGACCATTATCTTCAATACTTTAATCTTCACAGTTTGCCACGTAGTACTTTGTTTCCCTGCTAATTGGTTCATCAATAAGTACGGAATGCGACCCACTCTTATATTTGGAGCTCTGGCTATTTCTGGAGGTTCATGGCTGCGTTTGACACTTTCAACAAGATCAATGGAATGGTGCTTAGTTGGCTCATTAATGGCTGCTCTTGGCAATATTTTTTTCTACAATAATCCCAGCAAAATGGCAGGCAACTGGTTTAGATAAGGTACAGCAGGAATAGTTGCCTTCATCGCTATTAATGCATCAATCCTAAGTCTGGCCTTAGGAGCATCTATTCCTGGCTACTTTACCGACAAGTACTCGACTCAATAGGATATCAAAAGATTCCTTTTCGCTGAAGCGTGTGTCATCAGTATACCGATGTTGCTGGTTATCATATTTTTTAGAGAAAAACCAGAGACGCCTCCCAGCAAAGCAGCGGCCAAACAGTTGGTTAAATCAGATCAACCAACCAAATACAGACAAGTACTGGTTAGTCTTTTCTCAAATAGACAATATTGGAAACTTATGGGAGTGTTGAGTTGTAACTACGGCTGCCTTACTGCCATAATCGCCACACTCGACCAACAACTCACCGGGTTTGCCTACCCTGACTCGGGACAAATAACTTCTGTCATTCTTATATCATCCCTAGCGGCCGGACTGGTTTCAAATATCGTCTTTTCCTACCTTATCAAAATCACTAAGGCTTACAAGAAATTCGTAATGCTAGGAACTTTTGGCAGTTTCGCCACATATTGTATGGTCATGGCTTCATTTATGACATAAATTCAAGATGAGGGAGTTTTTTATTTAATCGGAGCTGTATCTGGATTTTTTAATACTCCAGTCACTTCTATGGTCATCATGCTGGCCTGTGAAACAGTTTTTCCTATCGAATAAAGTTCAGCAGCCGGTTACATGTTTGCAGCGGCACAGACAACTGGTTTTATATTAGGGTTAGTAGGCATACAAGTGCTTAACAAAACCAAAACTAACTCGTAAATAGTTGGTTTCCTGTTCGCAGGAATACATCTTATATCTTTCCTGCTAGCCTCATGGGTTATTTAAGATCTTAAAAAGTGGAAGTACGAGCAAAGCAATTAACTGTTGGTCAAGCCCTATTAAGTTGAAAGCCAATAAAGTAGTCAACAGTAACAATGATAGCAAATAAATGTAAATTCATGCTTTAACTATTATCATGGTATATCTTAAATAGTATTAAAAGGGGTTGGGGTTGG
>Ga0169931_10003651_pt1 | contig 24297 bp, 15 predicted proteins | sample Kivu_15m_20L_FD_129675 | JGI IMG/M metagenome (GOLD analysis project Ga0169931, IMG submission 129675) | Freshwater microbial communities from Lake Kivu, Western Province, Rwanda to study Microbial Dark Matter (Phase II) - Kivu_15m_20L... | ecosystem: Environmental > Aquatic > Freshwater > Lake...
AAATTCTGAGAACTGGGCGGATAGAGCCTAACCAGCAAATGTGCCTAAGGGCCGTTTGTGTCAAGAGACATTGACAACCTCACCTGAGTGTCAGGGAATGTCAATTGACGAATCTATCGGTTAATTACGTTATATTTTGACATTTTATTTATAACAATATTATAATCACAAGTTATGTTTATTATCTCGCAAATGCTTCTGCAACAACTCAAGATTTGTAACGCTTCAAATGTCCCTGTTTATAGCATAGCTGTAGGACTTGTCTTTTACGCATGTATATACTTGTATATGATGTTCTACAACAATGAGTACGTGTACATTTTTAACAAATTTGTAATTTACATAATTGGTATTGATTTACTACTGTCAGCTTTTGTTTATATGAGAAACGAAACATCTCTGTATAGCAAATCCGTCCAAGAAGTTGAGGAAATGACAAAGACTGAAGAGACTGAAAATGACGAAGAAGAAATAGAAGTTGAATCAATCGTGTCATCGGAATTGGATTACGAAGACGAGAACGCAAAAGTAGAAAAAGAAGACGCAGACGAGGTTGACGTAGATAAAGAAATTCAAAGTTTTTCTGAACAGTTGAGACAGACTCCACCCGTTACTGCTGATCCACCAAAAAAGAAGAGAGGCCGCCCACCCAAAATCCAAGAGCCACAACCACAACAGGAAAAGCCAAATGTACCTATTTCTATTTGATTAGATGTACATTGATGGGGGTGGCCCCATATCCTCATCTGGATTGCTTGTGCTTTCAAATAACAGAATATCGACATGTTCTTTTAAGACAGTTACGGGTAATGACATGGAATAATGCGGGTAAAGGCTCTTATATTTTAACTTTACAATGTTTTCATTTTGATCTGTTAACATTAGTGTGTTTACTCTAGATGTAATGATTTCAAATTTTCTCTTAATTCCTCTCATCCCTTGGTCATCTTTGGACCCATTGATAATATATTCAACAGCATCTTTATCAAAAACAATTTGATCGTTTGAGAAATTGTATGAGCTGAGGGTATTTGGAATAAGATGCTTATTAGCAATCTCAAGTTTTTCTGCCGTAGTATAATTTTCTAATTTTATCTTGAATAGTCTATCGGATAAAATTCTGTCCAACTTTTCTGGATCATTATATGTAAAAATGAACAAGACCTTGGATAAATCAAATTCTATACCTGAGAAATAACGGTCGTAATTATATTTACTGTTTGTTGAAGAATCAGTTAAGTGTATTAATGATCCTATAATTTCCTTGCCATGATGAGTTTCTGAAACTTTGTCAAGCTCATCTAACAGGATAACAGGATTCATACATTGCGTATCACTTAGGATGTCTATTAACCTGCCAGGACCTGATCCAACATACGTAAAGTTGTGCCCTATCAACATGCTTGAATCGCTCTCTCCACCTAATGATATTGTTCTAAATGGCCTGCCTAACGCCTCTGCTATACTCGAAGCTACGGAAGTTTTACCAATACCTCTACACCCATATAATCCGATCGCGTTAATCGAAATATCAGGATTCCTGACAATTTGACTAACTATGTTTATTATCTGATCTTTTGGCTTTTCCAGAAAACTCAAACGCTTATCCAAAACAGCTCTTATGTTGTGTAAATAACTCTTTATTTCATCGGACGTATTACTATTTATACATGGTGATAACACATGCTTTCCATATGGCACACGAAGCAGCTTGTCCATCCAATTCTTGTATTTAGAAAATTCAGAATTATCCGTGTCTTCATATTGCTCCATTTCCTCAAGTCTCTTGTATGCTATCACCTTGTTTTCAAATGACATTTTTGATTTAAGGATCTTTCTACGGTAATTGTCAGATACTTCTTCAGATTGAGCGCATTTAATGATTTCTTGCTCAAGAGCAAACAGCTCAGGTTCTTGGGTTTTGTTTATGTTTTCAAGTAGATATTTTAAACTTGACTTGTATTCTGATGTAAGAATATCAGCGTTTGCATATGTGTAAACCCTTTCAAGTAATCTGTTCTTATGTGTATTTGGAATCTGCAATTTTAATATATCCATAACACTTGGAGCAGTATTCTGATAAGTATCCCTTAATTTTTGCAATTCGGAATTTAACTCTTTTATTTGTTCCTCGGAATACATAGCGCGTAGTTTGTCTTGATCATCTTCTAGTGGAACACGCTCAAAAAACATACCATTTTGAATATCATCTATGTATTGAGTGAATTTGTCATATTCTGTTTCCACTAAGGGCTCATCACGTTTCTTGGCCTTTGGCAAACACGTGTTTACTATTTGCGCTACTACATTTCTTAATCCAGTGTGTAAACCATAATTATGTGATGTGCTCGTTGCTTGTGTCTTGCTTTCAACCGTATTCTCAGTATCCAAATCGCACGTATTGCTGGTGTCATTCGAGCTTTCAATGTCTTCGGACTTTATGGATTCTTCGTCTTCATCAGTTTCAACATGTTGTTTCGTTCGTTTTCTAGATATATCTAAATTTATACCAGACTCCAGAACACCATCTTCACCTTCATACTCAAAATTGCGTTTCTGGTTTCTCGTAAATACCATATTTAAATTACAAAAATAAAAAAATTCGATTTTTTGAATGCGTTATGCTACTCAACTCGCTTCATGTCTTTTTATTTCTTACGTTTGATTTCTTTGTAATCTTTATTGAAATGTTTGTTTAATATATTTATTACACGTTTTGAGTTAATCCATTTGAATCCCGCATCACCAGACCAAGTAAGCCAACTTATAATAGCATGTTTTTTATGCCACTCTTTTGTTTTGGGCCTTCCGCTTTTTATCCAACTTCTGTAACCGGGATAACTTGTATAAACGTGTCTTGCATACCATGCTCTCATATACCTTAGATCTTCTATTGGAATGCTATCTTTAGTTGCTAATTGCTTTGCTCGACGCCAACCTGTTGTAGTAGCACCTCTAAAACCAAGCTTCTTTAGCTTAAATGCATACAAGGCCATCTTCTTGACATTTTCTGGAACAGTAACCATAACAGAGCTCTTTTTACCATAAAATTGGCTCCTTACACTGCCGGCACCAAATTTTATATTTTTGTGGCGTGTCACTCTTTGCTTATCTCTTTTTGCTCGTGACAAACTCCGTTTGCCAATCTCCTTATAAGTTCTGGGTGTACTCTTTGATACGCGTTTGCTCGGTCTACATAATGGATATTTCTCTTTGCTCCTTATATTACTTCTTCCACATGGTTTGTATCCAATCGTCTTGCCTTTAGAGTTTCGTATTGGACGATTTAGGTCTACCCACTCTTCTCGGTACCAACGTTTCAGACCTGAAAGAGACTTTTTATTCTTTTCCCCCTTATATCTTCCACCCCTCTTTTTGTATTCTCTTACAATCCAGCTTGACTTGTATACACCTGTCTTGCTTTCAAACTTCTGATCTGCTAATCTCTTCACATACTTGTAGAGCCTAGAATCAACAGGTATAGACATATCTTTGTAATAACGTGCTAAATTAAAAAAAACGAATTAATATAGAATTTTTCTCCCCTTACATATAATGTCTTGTATTTTACCATTTTATGAATCTCTAAAATCTCTTGTTTTTGGTCAAAAGATTAAAGACATCGATACATTAAACAACACATCATCTGATAACAATCTTGTGGAGGCTACTGCGTTGCCTATTACAACCGAGAATAGTTCCAACTACAGAACATTAAATCAATTTGACAACTTTTCCGACCCAGGTGATAAAAATGTAGAAGACATAAGAGATTTGTCAATCTACTCATCCATTTAATATATAAAAATTCATTGTTGATATTAACCGATAGATTCGTCAATTGACATTCCCTGACACTCAGGTGAGGTTGTCAGGGAATGTCAATTGACGAATCTATCGGTTTACTTGCAAACACAATCTCGCATGTGGGATCATTTGCTTGTGGGTCATTAGAAACCATGAATTTATCTCGTCTTCCTGACAGGAAGTATTCTATTGATATGTCACGGTCAGGTAACCATGACGGAATACCCCAAACAAAGTCGCGGGGACCCATCGTATATATGATGCCCGAAAGAGCCGCGCCAATATCCCATACAATTTGGTTAATCTTGTCCAAAGCTTTTCTATTCCCAGAGAGATACTCAGAATATATTTCAGGAAGCACGTGGTTGTTTTTGACAGGGTTCATGTCGCTATGAGAGTCGACTCTGAATATGGTGTCTTTGATGCCATGAATCTCTCTACTTGCGTACCAAGGTACAACATCATTATGTTTTGTAACAAAAATTGTTGGAATGCCTTCTATATTATCTGCGAATTGATAAAAATAAAGAGATCTTTTGTATAACTCCTCCCATAAATTTTGGTCATGTGCATATTTCTTTCTCCGAAACAAGGATGTGAGCAGTTGATCAAACAAATCTACATGCTCTCTTGTCAATTCACTGTGTTCTTCATATGAACGAAGTGTCACAGTGTCCTGACTAAACTTTGATATAAAGTTATCTCTATTCATATCAATGTACAAGAAAATAGTTGTATAAATTAGCTTGAGCACGCCATACATTCATCTTTGTTATCAATTGAACAAATTAATACTTCTTCTTGACGGTTCAATGTTTCTCCTTTTGCTTGTTTCTCTCTAATCTTTTTTTCCATTGTGGCATCAATACTAAACTTTGCGCTACTTGCCGAGCTCTTTGATCTCAGATAATACATACCTGACTTCAGCCTGTTTCGAAATGCATACATATGCATACTTGACAATTTTTTGTAATTTGGGTTTGCCATGAATAAGTTCATACTTTGCATCTGATCTACAAAAACTCCACGATCTCTACACTGTTCTATCACTGTCTTCATACTGATTTCCCAAACAGTTTTGTAAACTGACTTGATAGTCTCTGGTATTTCAGGAATCGCCTGAATACTCCCATCATGTGCAATTATACGATTTTTCATTTCCGCTGACCATAATCCTAGCTTATCTAAATCTTCAACAAGGTATTTGTTTACTACCATATACTCTCCAGATAAAACTCTTCTCTTGAAAATGCAGGAATCAACAGCTTCAAAAGCTTCTGAATTGTTCATTATTTGAGCACTGCTTGCTGTTGGCATTAATGCCATTAACATACTGTTACGAGCACCGTATTTGACAAGATCCTCCTTCAGAGAATTCCAATCATATCTTCCAGAAAGGTACTCTTGTAACCTTATGTTGTCAAATTCTGCAGCCAGATCAAATTGCAGTTTGCCTTGACTAAAAGGGCTTCCTTTAAAGCTAGAATAAGCACCTTCCTCCTTTGCCATTTTAATAGAACCTCGCAAAGTCCCGTAATATATGGTCTCAAAAATTTCTTTATTAAGTTGTGCTGCTTGTTTTGACTCAAATGGCAATTTCATTTTGAAATACACATCAGCTAAACCTTGTGCACCAATTCCTAATGGCCTATGTGCAAAATTACTAGCACGTGTTTCTTCAGTTGGGTAATAATTATGATCAATTACTCGGTTCATTGGTTTAACAACATACTCTGCAACTTCTAATAACTTCTCGTGATTGAAAAACGGCTTGTTATCACTGTCATATTCTACAAACTTTGGCAGAGCAATGGAACACAAGTTGCATACGGCATATGTCTTGTCATCAGAGTATAAACTAATTTCAATACAAAGATTCGAAGATTTAATTGTTCCTAGATTTTTTTGGTTGCACTTTTTGTTAACTGCATCTTTGTACCCAATGTACGGAACACCAGTTTCAATTTGTGAATCAAGAATTTTCATCCAAACTTCTTGTGCCTTTACTACTCGCTTGAACCTTTTCTGTTCTACATACTTCCAATACAACTCCTCAAATTCATCTCCATAAACATCCTGCAGTCCAGGGCATTCATCCGGACACATCAAATACCAATCCTCGTCTTTTTCTAATTGTTTCATGAATAGATCAGGCATCCAAATCGCATAAAATAAATCACGCGCCCTAATTTCATCAAGTCCTTGTGGTTTCTTTAAGTCCAAAAACTCAAAAATGTCGGCGTGCCATGGTTCAATGTACATTGAGAACGAGCCCTTTCTCCGTCCTGATTGATTTATGTACGAACATACCGTATTATAAACCTTAAGCATAGGCACAATCCCATCGCTAACTCCGTTTGTTCCTCTTATGACACTTCCTTTCGCCCTTATATTTGAAATATGGACACCAATTCCTCCACCAACCTTTGAAATTTTGCCACAATCTGTAAATGTTTTGAAAATTCCTTCGATAGAATCATGTGTTCCTATAAGGAAGCAATTCTCTGCAATGATACCACCAACATTGTAACTATGATCATCTTCTACACCAAGAGTATAAACGTAGTCTGGACATTTATCTAACAATGTCTTTTTTTCAAATTTCAAGAATTTGAATCCATTGAAAATTTTTGGGGTGTATTGATTAGAGCATGTTTTCATGAAATCATGTATTAATCTGTTATCTGTATAGCATTTATTCAAATTACCCTTTGATATTTCCCCGATAGGAATGTTAACCTGAACATAATCCGTAGTCCCTTGCTTTGCTCTATGTGGGGTTCCATAAGAACAATCAATATTGTTATTTCTCATCAAATAATACAAATCACGCATAAAGTCGACATTTGACATATTAATATTCAAACTATTGGATTTAGTAACACACCCATCTGTTGTAACAATGCCTTCTACCATATTCCTCACAAGATGTTTGTCCCATTTGAACATTTCTGACCATATCTTCTTACCGTTAAAATGAATACCAAACAGTTGTTTGAATACCGTTCCAACTAACGCAGAATTGAATAAAACCTGAGTAATATTTTGTCCATTTATTTTTCGAATTGTTGCATGTACACCAAACATTTCTTCTCCGACTTCAATGCAAAACTTTACAAGGTCTTCATTGATGTTATGAATTGTAATCCCAATTCCCCTAATTACTGTTTCTCCAAATGTATCTTTTTTAGTCATAATATGACCATCCCCATAATATACACCAATGAATTTCGCAAAATTATTATCAATTTTCCAAATTCTTTTTACTATTGAATGATTTTTCCAGCAATTTATATCATCCTTTACCCAAGTTTGTCTTGTAATCCAAGTGCTTTTCAAAGTAACTTGGTCCTCATTACAATGGAATTCGTATTTAACTCTCCCGTCTTTGTTTGACTCTATTATATCTTGAAAATCTTTTAGGTCAATGGTCTTTTTATACTCGAAATTATCAACTTTGTTTGGAATACATATATAATCCCCATGTTGTAGATCCTCAATAGAAACCCATTGTGGAGCACATGTGTTTTTTGATTCATTAATTCCTCTCCTTGAATATATGCATTTCCTATCATTACATCTAATGTTTTTATAGTAAATATTCTCGAAATTCGAACTAGAAAGTTTCCCGCACATACAAATGAAATCTAACTTGGTCTTTGCATTTTTGTATTCTGATGTCAATAATTCACAATTTTCTTGTTTTAAAAATTCTCTCACAAATTCTATATCATACATTATTCTTCTTTTTCTTTCTTTCTTTTCCTTTACTTCATTTACAGTTCTCATAACCCATAGTTTATGATTATCCGTTACCTTTAATGGCGCTGATTTCGCAATGTTTACTTCATAAAATTTTCTCCCGTTTAATGGATTTTTGTGTAATTGAACAACTTTCTTGACATTTCCTTTATGTGTGATAACTTGATCACCAATAACAACATCTTTAATTTTCATAGGACCTTTGTTAACAGTTGCCACTATAGTATCCTCGTGAAAGCAACTGCTAAGATTTGCTAAACGCGTTCCGGCATTAAACATTGTTGGACTTGCATGTGTGTAAAAGTGTTGAGAAATATAATTATAAGTTTTTATTACGGAATCAATGTCATCTTTGTGAATCCCAACAGCAACTCTCATATACAAGTGTTGAGGACGTTCTACCACAACCATCTTGTTTGTCTCTTTGTTGAGAATTTTCATCAAATAACTCCGTTCCAATGTCTTGTACCCAAAATAATCAAATATGTAATCACGTTTGTAGTCTATGGCAAAATTCAGCACATCTTTATTTTTTCTAATTACCTCTATTACATCATCCGCAATGATTGGCATCGGTTTGCCATCTTTGTCAGTATTATTATATAAATTCTCCATAACTTCACTAAAACATTCAATTGTTGATTTGTGTAAATTACTAATAATAATTCTTGATGCTAATTTCTGATATTCAAGGTTCTCCGTCATGCTTACGGCAATCCGAGCTCCCTCTTCGTCTAATTCACACGATGTCACACCATCATACATACTTGACACAACACGTTGTGCAACCACGTCTGGATCTATAGTCTTTAAAATTCCAAGTGATGCATCGTTACAAAGCTTCTTTAGTCTATAAATAACCTTGTCAAAAGACAATTGCTCAAGAGATCCATCGCGCTTTTGAATCTTCATTATAATGTTGTTACTTCAGAAATTATTTTTAAATTTTTTACGGTTAGCATCTCTTTTAATCTTTTTACTCCATGATTTTTGAGTTATTCTCATTTTGCATCATATCTCCTCGATAAGTTTTAATTTAAACATAGGTTTCTAATTGTTGAATAAAAAGAGCAATTCTCGAAGTGGTATGCCCAAAACGAATGACGACATAGATGAAATAATCGAAGAACCTATAAGTTCATCTGATATTCAGCATAAGCTTGATATTATGTCAATAAACAACTGTTGGAATGATAAGAATGAACGCATTATCATTTCAATAGGCGAAAATGCAGCAGCTTATAAATGGATGCACGAAAGGAGTGCTATATACTATAAGAGTACAAGTCAAACATTAGGTATTGTTCAGATTATCTTAAGCACAACACTATCAGCTGAAACAATTATACCAACCAACAGTGATGACATATTGATAGAAATATCTCGACGTGTACTTATATATATCATCACAGTTATATCTGTTGTGCAAAACTTTCTCAAGTACGAAGAGCTAAGTGAACGACACTCTTCAGCAGCAATTGCATTTTCGCAGTTGTATCACGAAATCCAAGAGCAGATGTGTATGTATAGAAGACATCGTCATAATGCAACAAAGTATGTTTCAAGCGTACTAAAACAATACGATTCGCTTCTCCTAAGTGGACCAAGTGTGGAGAAATGGGTTATTAATATTTTCAAAACGACATTTAAGGACACGGGAATAGCAATGCCTGATGTAGCGGATAAAATAGAAAAAATAGAAATAATCACGGAACCAAAAGAAATAGATGAAAAAGAAATAAAGAGTGTACAATCAGTTTGTAATTTGGACAAGATACATAACGCTTTTCAAATACACGGAGACATCACGGATCAAGATATTGAAAATACGTCAGCAATAGAATTAAAACAATTACGAAGTAAGTTTTATAACGAACGAGCAGTATATGAATACAATCGATATATGCAACACAATACAGAGTTTGATTAACTCCGTTTTGGCTTCTTAGAACCATAACGCTTCATGCGTCTTACCACAGCACTGTATGACTCTTTTCGAAAATCTTGTAAAACTTCCGTCACCATTTGTGTATACTCGCCTTTATCCCAAGAACCTCTAAAAGGTATTCTGTCTTGAACTTCTATTATCACTTGGTACAATGAATCCTTGTCAAGTTGCTTAAGTACTCTATTGTTTATTTCAGCATTAATGTCATTCCACAACAAAGTTCCGTTTTCAGCCCGGGACACACAATCCTCACTTTTGTAATCCAATATTTTTATTGTGCAAACAACCTCTTGAATTCGATCAGAAGTATTGTATACATACCCCCTATGTATCTTTTTGTATGATTTAATCAGCTTGTAAGAATCTTCTCCATTACATGTAAAGCTGTAACTTCTGTTCCTTTCATCTCTTTTTAATGGCATGTATGCATAACTTCTTATTTCAGAATGAAGATAGTCTTCAATCCATTTCCTTACGCGATCTGAATCCCCAAAAAGGACATTGATCACTCTATTGCTCTCTGCTTCTTCTCTGAGTAGTATGAACATCTACTTAGAGTACATCGAGAAATTTTTTTTAAACAAACACCTGTAATATTTAGAAACTTACGTTTGTTTGTGCACCATAATATATTTAAAAGTAACATATATAGAACTGTATCCATGAATCCTGTTTTGATTTACATTCACATTGGAAAAGACTTGCCAAAATGTTTATTTGACTCTTTATATCAAACGATTCTCATCAACCGAGATACAACAAAAATTTACGTCATTCTTGACGAGTGTGTTATACCGGAATTTAATGCACGTATTCGGGCTTTCAACATTAATTCATATTTACAATCACCTTTCCAATTTAATAACATTATCAATCTCATTTCTATAAACACATTAAATACATACTTGGATACGAATGATGCATTCCTTAATTACAAGAACAATGTCAAATCAAAAGTAGATGCTGAATTTAGAAATGGGTTTTGGGTGTCTACTACAATGAGGTTTTTCTACATTAACGCACTCATTGACATGTTTCATCTCCATGATGTTTTTCATATTGAAAATGATGTTATGATGTATATTCCATTTATCAACATATATGAGCAAAATATAGAGGATTTGGCATCCGAAAAACGAGTTTGGATGGTCAAAGATGCACCCGATAGAGTAATTCCTAGTCTACTCTACTTTCCAGATGGAAAATGTTGCACAACTTTGACTAAATTCATTGCTGAAACAACTCAAAGTTCTACAACATTTATGAACGATATGAGTATACTCGGATTGTACAATAACGCATATTTTTTTCCTATTTTTCCCGAAGTCGATAGATATATTTATGATGGAGCGGCTATTGGGCAATACTTAGGAGGAATTGATATTAGAAACATTCCGCATGCTGACCATCCTGAGGCCATTTTCCGCAATAACACAGTAGGATTCATCAACGAAACAAGTGTTTTTAAACCAGACTCTTGTGTATTTGCAAAAGGGACTGTAAAAACCGATATTCACAAAGCTCCAATAAAGCTTATAACATGCAAACCGATTGACGATACAAAAATTTCCTTAGTAGCTAACCTCCACGTGCATTCTAAGCAACTTTATCAATTTTCTAGTGTATTTGACACGGGATATGCAGACATTGTCACAGGTGATCGTATTGTCAGCTTATGCGATTTTGTGATAACAACTCGTGAAATTTACGCCTTTCATAAAAATCTTGATAATTTTGCCAATGAAGTTTTAATTGTAAATGATTGGAATCGTGTCAACATGGAAAAGATAAACAAGTATTTTAGAGACTTTTGTCTAGAAAAGCAAACGCGGAATATAAAGTTATTTGTTTATACGCATATTTTGGAAAACTTTATGAAAAGAATATTGGAAAATTTAGACAAACAAATTCAATATACTATATATTGTCATAATTCTGATCATTCATTTGACTCTCAATACAAGAATATTCTAGATGCAGAGCACATTGTAAAGGTATTTGCACAAAACATTGACTATCCGTACCATAGCAAGTTGAATTTCTTACCAATTGGTCTGGCTAACTCAATGTGGAAACATGGTGACGTACTCTCTTTGTACAAAACAATACGAGAAACATATACTCAGAAGAAAACCAAATCAATATATGTGAACATAAATCCAAATACTTTTGGATATAGAAGAGAAGTGTTAAGAGGTGTACAGGAAACTAAATGCTGGGACTTGAGTGATTCGAAGCCTTTCAAGGATTATTTGTATGAACTCTCGGAGCACCGTTTTTGTTTTGCATTAAGAGGAAATGGAATCTCGAGTCATCGGTTTTGGGAAAGTTTATACCTTGGGGTGATTCCCGTAATAATTAACAATAGCCATACGAGGATGAAGTATTTTGTTGATTATTTGAGAACTCTTGATATACCGTTTTATGAAATTACAGAAGAAAGCTTTGACATTATATCTAAGAAATATACAAAGGAATTTTTCAACGAAGAGCTTTACAATAGTATTATTGCAAAATTAGACACAAGTATGTATTTACTCAAGTCATTAAAGTTAAATTATTATGTTTAATCATTTTTATGGTCGTTAGAAACGTATAATAAAAATGTCTAAATGTTGTAAGGTTTAGATTAATATATAATCTAATGGAGTCTGGATTTGGTCAGAATCTCGAAGGATTCCTTGTCAAAGGAAATCTGTCATTGGCGCCAGCTGAGCTCCCTATATTACAAGGGGATGGATCATTGGAAGGATCGGGAACATTGTACTTTAATAAAATTCAAGAATACGATATTGATAATGGAATAAACATTCAAGACATTATTATAAGAAAACATTTGATTTATGTTCCTTACACGCAGCCCAGCATTGATACCACAACAGCCAGCTTTATAATTGATGGAGGTATTCTAATAAAGACAACATCAAATTCCACAAGTATAACATCTGGTGGTGGATTGACTGTTGCTGGGGGTGCTTCGTTTGGGAAAAGGGTAAATATAGGAGGCATCCTAGATGTTAACAGCAATTCTATTGTAAACGTACCAACTCCGTTAAATGGTTTAGATGCTGTTAACAAGGATTATGTTGATTCTGTTGCTGGGAAAGTGTCTGGGAACTTTACAACGGGACAAGTCATCATTGCAGATTCCAATGGCGATATGATACGAGGGTATGATTTCTTTACAGTAAATGAGACATCAATAAACGCCAGCATCGGATTGGTTTTATCAAGTACACAACCATCGGAATCTTCTACATCTGGAGCATTACAAGTGAGAGGTGGAGCGACTTTTGACAAGAATGTAACAATTGGTGGAACCTTAAATGTGCAAAACAATTTTATACAAAATGTTGCAAACCCATTACATGACTCTGATGCTGCTACAAAGTACTATGTAGACAGTAAAACATATGGGAATTTAGGAGGTTCATTTGGGGCGAATCAAGTGCTTTTTGGTAATTCAGGAGGAAATGCCGTAAGTGGATCTACTGCATTATTATTTGATGGTCATTTATTGTCATTAGATGGACAGTTGTTTCTCTATTCGACTGCAAACTCCACAAGTGCATCGGATACAAGCGCGTCATTCGTTATAAGCGGAGGTGCTTCTATATACCAAAACCTGTACATTGGAGGGACATTAGACGTGAATGGAAATGAGATAACAAACGTTGGATATCCTCAACAGAGCACAGATGCTGCATCAAAGCAGTATGTTGACGATCAATTAAGCAATTTTACTAACGGAAACGGAGGAGTCTCAGGAAATTTTTCAACAGGGCAAGTCATCATTGCTGACAACAATGGTACAGCTATTCGAGGATTTGATGCAATAACCTATACAACAAATGGAACTTCCGGATCATTAATATTAGATAAAACAGGATTAGCTATAAAAAACACAAGTAATGCGTCAGGTCTTGGATCAGGGGGGTCACTAAACGTGCTTGGAGGAGCCAGCTTTGAAAAAAACGTTTATATTGGAGGAGGATTAGATTTGAACGTTCAGCGTATAACCAATGTTGATACACCTATTGAGGACTTGGATGCTGTTAACAAACTTTATGTGGACAACTTATTTTCAGAATGCTGTAATGGAGAGGGGAATGGTGGGTCAACATTTATTACATTGAACAACAATGTCGTTGTTGCCCAAGACATCCCTGGAGTATTTTATCCAGATTATGTGCAAGCTTTTGTAAGCACAGTATATGTACAATACAGTAATGGTAAATATGCTTTGTTTACATTATATGGTTATAAGTGTATTGATAACTCGTGGTCACTGCTAAAGACGTTTATTGGAGATATTACAAATGTTGATTTTGACATACGAAGTTCTTCTGGACTTGGCATTTTGCAATACACAAACAAGAATACTACAGGCTCTACTCTGATTCAGTTTACAACAGTTTCACAAATCAACACAATACCTAATTCCATTCAAACAAATGTGGCTCTCGATGCAAATGTTATATATCCGCAAGAAATACAGGAATTTCGTTTCGAAAATGCGACAATTGATTCATTTAAACTAGTACTGCACATATCAAGTGTTACTGATAATGTGTGCGGAATGTACCTCTTGAGCTGCGTTCAAACAACTGGAGAATGGAGAATGCATACGGTTCGATTTGGAGAAATATCTAATATAACATTCACTGTAGTCACAAATGGGGGATCATGCGGAATCCACTACACAAATACAAATAGTGCCGACGATTATATTGTAAGAGGATTAACAGCGAAAATAAATGACATTTCCGATTCTATCACTCTTTTAGCGAATACAACCTCTCCGACCGAGATAACAAATGATACTTTTCACTTTACTCCATATGATTACTATTTTCAAATGAACATATATGCCGAGAACGGGACACAATCGGCTTTATATGAATTGCAAGGTGCATGCAATATACATGATTCCGTATGGAAACTGAACTCTAAATACATTGGTGATAATCTTGGAATTAAATTTAGTATTTTGTCTGATGCTCATGGAAATGCGAAAATTCAATATACCAACATTACAAACACTGATGTGATAATCAAGTACACACGAAATATACCCGTTACATTTCAACCCCTGTCCGTGAGCAAGGGGGGAACTGGGAGGGATTACCTCGAGCCTTATGCAATTCTCCGCGGAGATGGCACAAACCCCATCATTGCAACAGATGACTTTGTTTACAAGGATAAGCAATTGATTCTTGGAAATGAGTCCCTTATTGTACTAAACAATACATCTACAGCAACAAGCGTTACAAGTGGTGGTACTCTTACATCTTATGGAGGAGCAGCATTTGCCAAGGACGTTTACATTGGGGGTCAATTGGATGTATCTCTCAATAGAATCACAAATGTACATGATCCTGTTCAAGATTACGATGCAGTTAATAAAATATATCTTGATAAAGCTATTTCTAGTGTCGACTTCAACTCAATAGTTGATGATCCACTTTATGAACATAATGTCACATTGTCAAACAATGTAACAACTCCAACCGATATTCCAGAATTTTATCTTGATCTGTCTACCAAAGCTTTTATCTCTAATATCTACGTAAATGTCAACAACTTGGGTTATGCTTTATACACAATACGTGGATTTGATGCAGGCTCAAAGTGGATTATATCAAGCTCTCTCACAGGCCAGCCTTGTGGTATCAATTTTACGATTAAGAAGTATACAGACAAAATTGTTGTTCAATACATAAACTCAAACTTATTCGGCACAACCAACATAAAGTACAGGATAAGTTCGCGTGTAGAAACATCAAACATCTCACAAATTGACCACGTTCTTTTAGGTAATGTGAGCATTCCTCAAAATGTTCCAGGGTTATTATTCCTAAATTCTGAAACAAAGTCTGTAAAATTTATCATGTATGTGTCAAGTACGAGTTCAGACAGATATGGCATGTTTATGTGTAGCATTGTATACAAAAATAATACATGGGATTTGAATACACAATCTATTGGAAGTGTTACTGGTATTACTTTTTCTGTACATTCTTCTGGAACACAGGTTCAATTACAGTATACAAATGCAAACCCAGAGAATGATTATAGAATCAGAGTCAAATTAATGAGCATCCTAGAATCCGAGAACACTTATACATTGGCCGCTAGCACACATTCACCAACAGTCATTGATTATAATAACTTATTGTTTCAAAGATCTAAGGATCATTATTTTGTTTTGTCAATATACGTTTATGTGCCATCAGTTGAAAAGTATGCGCTATATGAAATCCAAGGCGTGCTTTATAATGGGTTTTGGAGTATAAACTCGCGATATACAGGAGATTCGACTGGTGTCAAGTTTAACATATACACGGTGCCTCTAGTTGATACAATTGGTTACCTCACCTTTACAAACACAAATGCACACGATGCCTTTATTAAGGTTGTAAGAGATATTCCTTTGACCTCACTTAAGCCGTTATCAGTAAACAAAGGTGGTACGGGAAGCACGTATTTTACACCTTATGCTGTTTTAAGAGGAAACGGAACGGACCAAATAATAGGAAGCAATGATTTTATATATCATGATAATCAGCTTGTGCTTGGAAATCTAAGTTCTATTATCCTAATGAACACAGGCGCCTCCTTGAATAATTCATCTGGATCAATTGTAAGTTATGGGGGCATGTCCGTCGGCAAAAATCTCAGGGTTGGAGAAGGCTTGGTTGTTAACAATATTGAGATAACTCCGTCTACAGGGGATATAGCAAGCGAACAAACATTCTATTCACTAAATAATCAGAGTTCACCTCAAGATGTTACCGGATTCCAATTCACAAATGCTAGTATTAAATCATTCTCAGGAATTTGTTGTGTAACAATTACTACGACAAATGATGAATACGACTGCTTATATGAATTAAAGGGTATAAAGAAGCGAACAGGATGGGTATTATATGTCTCGGAAGTGGGAGATAACACCGGAATCACATTTGATATAACATCATCAGGACAAATAAGGTATACTAGTAGCAATATGCCGTCTTGGGTTTCAGGGGTGTTTAAATTTCGAGCAACGACCACAACTGTTTAAAATTTTATTCGAGCAAGTTAAACTCTAATAAAAATATTATTTAGAAACATTAACAGAATGTCTAATGAAGATTATTATAAGATTTTAAATGTAAACAAATCTGCTCGTAGTGATGAAATTAAACAAGCATTCAAAAAATTGGCCCGAGAGCATCATCCGGATAAGGGAGGTAAGAAGGAGACATTTCAAAAAATCCAAAAGGCATACGAGACACTATCTGACCCCGAAAAGAAGAGAGCATATGATTCTCCGCAACCGGAGTTCCCTTTTGAATTTGGGGATTTCAATCGTCCTTTTTTTCAGACCCATCACCACCAACAACAAACACGGCAACCTGTAAATATGACAAATCACTATTACGCTTGTAAAATATCACTAAAGGATGTTTACTTTGGCACTGTGAAGCGAATAAAGGTAACAAGGGAAAGATTATGCTTAGGGTGTGTACAAACATGCCCCTCTTGCAATGGAAGTGGATCTATTAAAAGAGCTGTTCAGATTGGACCCTTTACTCAAATTATGAGCCATAACTGCAACAAGTGTGGAGGCACCGGTGAGTTTTTTCATTCTGCTACTTTTTGCACAAAATGTCATTCAAAAACAAAAATTTTGGAAGAACGAATAATAGAAATCACCATACACAAAGGCGTCGAACATGGAAAACAATATGTTTTTGAAGATTGGGGTCAACAAGCTAAAAAGTCATCTGACATCCCTGGTCACTTAGTTGTCACTGTTGAGGTCGAACCTCATCCTCTGTTCCTACGACAGGGGAACGACTTGACATATACTACAAATTTGACATTAGAGGAGTCTATAATTGGTAAAAGTATTGAAATTGATCATTTTGACGGGCAGTTCGTTGTTGATACTGCGGGATTTGGGATTATAAATCCAAATAAACAATACTCAATTTTTGAAAGAGGCATATCATGTAATGGTACAAGGGGAAACTTGAATATAATATTTAGAATAGATTACCCTGTAAAAACGTTGAATGCAAAAGAATTAGAAGTTATGAGGAATGCTTTCAAGCAACTCAATCTCTAGGTGTGTTAATTACAATATTTACAAATATGTAATTAAATAGATATATAAATGGGCGACAAGAATCATAGATATAATTCACATGACCAAGTTTACAAGGTTGTAGTGTTGGCCTTGAATTTCATGGTGTTAGTAGAGAAGTTACCAATAGAAGAGCTTGTGTACTTGACTTGTCCAGCGTTATCAATTGTAAATACAATACCGGTGTTGTCACCAATGTAAGAGCTGTTGATAGTCCATGAACCAGTATCCTTTTGAAGACCCTTAAGTTCGTAATTGGCATACAAGTTTGTACCAGAGGATTTAATAATGGAAACTGACACAAGAGCATTAAAGGCTCTCACTGTAGCATTGCCAAAAGCAAATCCGGTAATAGAAGTGTTTGAAACACCGTTAGCGGCAGTAAAGCTCACTTCTTTGACAATATCTCCCATGCTTGGGGTAATGTCTCTTGTGTTACAGATAATGTTGCTGGAGGTAATGTTGGTTGCAACAAAGTCAGTTACAGAAAGGGAACCAATGGTTGCACCTAGAATATTTGCAGAGGAAGAAGTCAAATTGGTAATAGTTCCATCGGTGACAAGAGCAGCACCGGATGTCATGCTGGAGTTTACGAGATTGGTGATGGTAGCACGTGTAACGGATGCGTCAGCAAGGGTAGACACGCCGGTAACATGCAAAGATCCAGCAGTAAGACCAATGTCCATAATGGAAGCTCCAGTGACATACAAAGCACCAGTAGTAATACCAATGTGTAAGACAGATGCTCCGGTAATGTTCAGAGAACCGGCAGTGAGACCTCCATGTTGAACGCTAGCACCGGTAACGTTGAGGGAACCAGCAGTGATACCTCCGTGTTGAACACTAGGACCAGTAACGTTGATGGAACCAGCGGTAAGACCATTGTTGAAGATAGAAGCCCCGGTCACAAAGAGAGATCCTGCAGTAGCACCTCCATGAAGTACAGAAGCAGCAGTGACGTTGAGGGAACCAGCAGTAAGGCCAATGTCCATGATAGATGCTCCAGTAACATAAAGAGCACCAGTAGTGATACCTCCGTGTTGAACACTAGGACCGGTAACATTGAGAGAACCAGCAGTGACACCAATACCAGCATTGAATGTTCCATTGACATCAAGAGTGTAGTTAGGTGCTGTGGTGCGAATACCAACATTTCCTGCACTGTTCAATCTCATGGTTTCAGCACCAACGTTATAGAAGTACAGATTACCATCAGTGATTCCAGGGGTTGCAGATGCCAAGATTTTAGTTGTTTGAACAATATCAACAACTCCACCAAGAGAGCCCCAAGCATTACCAGCACCAAAACCTTCAAATTGAGAGTATTCAGTGTTGTATCTGATGTTACCTTGTGTTGGTGCAGCTGGTCGACTTGCAGTATCACCAACAGGGATCTTCATTGATGGTCCTTCGATAGTAAGGTTAGAACCAACAGTCACGTTTCCTGCAAGGTAACTGGTTTCGCTAACACGAAGGGTTCCGATGCTTGAGCTGGTAACCACAGAGGAACCAATAGAAGCGGCAGTGTTGACAAAGTTAGTGGTTGTGCTGTTAGTGATTTGTTCATTTGTGATGATTGCAAGAGTACCCTTAATATTAGTAATCACAGCTCCACCAGAAGTGATGGAAGTATTATTTAGGCTTGCAATGGAAGCATTGGTAATAGAAGCATTGGTGAGCACACCATCTGTAATAAATGCGCTTCCAGTGCTTGAACCAGTAATACGAGCAGTACCAATGGTTGCAGTGGTTACTGTAGCACTTCCTGAAGAAATATCTGTAGCAACCAAGCTTCCAATTGTTGAAAATGTAATAGCACCGTTAAAGATAACAGCATTAGTAGTGGAGATGTTGGTGTTGACAACATCGGTAATCAAAGCACTGCTTACAGTCATGCTGCTGTTGACAAGATTTGTGACAGTAGCTCTGGTAATGGATGCATCTGCAAGAATAGACACACCAGTAACATTCAGAGAACCAGCAGTAAGGCCAATGTCCATGATAGATGCTCCAGTAACATAAAGAGCACCAGTAGTGATACCTCCGTGAAGAACGGATGCTCCAGTAACATTGAGGGACCCAGCGGTGACACCACCGTGTTGAAGGGAAGCTCCGGTAACATTGAGGGAACCAGCAGTAATACCTCCATGTTGAGTGGAAGCGCCAGTAACATTAAGAGAACCAGCGGTGAGCCCAATGTCCATGACAGAAGGTCCAGTAACGTAGAGAGAACCAGCGGTAACACCTCCTTGTAGAAGGGAAGCTCCAGTCACATTAAGTGATCCGGCAGTTACACCCTTGTCTTGGACACTAGCACCAGTAACATAGAGAGAACCAGCAGTAATACCACCGTGTTGAAGGGAAGCTCCAGTCACATTAAGAGATCCAGCAGTAAGACCAATGTCCATTACAGAAGGTCCAGTAACATAAAGGGATCCAGCAGTAACACCTCCGTGTTGGAGAGAAGCACCGGTAATATTGAGGGATCCTGCAGTAATTCCACCATGTTGAGTGGAAGCTCCGGTGACATTGAGGGAACCAGCAGTGAGACCTCCATGAATGGAAGCAAAACCACTAACAGTTTGACCCGCACTAATGTAAACGTCAGCTCCTGCAAAAATGGCTCCAGTGGTCACTCCATTAAGCAAACTAGCACCAGTTACATAGATTGTCCCTGCAGTGACACCCACATTGGCTTGAAGCTGTGCAGTTGTAATGTTGGTAGCAATCAAATCTCCTACAGCAAATGATCCGGCAGTCAAAGCACCAGAAATAATTGCATCTCCTCCAACAAACAAACGTTTGGAGATAGCTGCACCACCAAGAACAGTCATAGCACCACCGGTTCCAAGACCAGTTGCATCAACTGTGTTGTTGAGTCCAATGTAGTCGGCACGAATAGGGATGAGTTTATCAACCAAAACAGGGGATGCGCCTGGATCAGATTCAGTTAGACCAAAGGTGTATTCGTCAGTTGCTTCTTTGTAGAAGATACCTGCATAACTCACGCTTCCGGCAGTACCATCAGTGTATCGTTTAACAAGGAGACCACCATCAGCAAGAGCAGCTGGTCCAGCATTGACAACAAGCAAGTTATCTTCGATAGTAGTAGTTTGAGAATCAATGGTAGTAGTCATACCAAGAACAGTAAGGTCTCCCACAATAGAAACGCTACCTCCAACATTCAAAGACCCTCCGACTCCAGCTCCACCGTCAACAACTAATGCACCAGTAGAGGCACTTGTGCTTGCAGTAGTGCTGGAGATATGAGAATCTCCAGAGATGTCCACAGTGCTGAGGAATGTTGCAGTAGAAGTAGCTCGAACAGTTCCTGCAGTAATACCATCAGAAAAGATTGATTGGCCAGTTACATGAATGGATCCAGCAGTGATACCAACATGTTGAAGGGAAGCTCCTGTAACGTTGAGGGAACCAGCAGTAATACCACCATGTTGAGTGGAAGCGCCAGTAACATTAAGAGAACCGGCAGTAACACCACCATGTTGAGTAGAAGCTCCGGTGACATTAAGGGAACCAGCAGTGAGACCAATGTCCATAACAGATGCTCCAGTAACGTAGAGGGAACCGGCGGTAACACCTCCATGAAGGGTAGAAGCGTCAGTAACATTAAGGGAACCAGCAGTGAGACCAATGTCCATGACGGAAGCACCAGTAACGTAGAGGGAGCCAGCAGTAACACCCTTGTCAAGAACACTAGCTCCGGTAACATAGAGAGAACCAGCTGTGACACCTCCGTGTTGAACAGATGCGCCAGTCACATTGAGGGAACCAGCAGTGAGACCAATGTCCATTACAGAAGCACCAGTCACGTAGAGGGAGCCAGCAGTGACACCTCCATGTTGAACGCTAGCACCTGTGACATTGAGAGATCCAGCAGTGACACCTCCATGAAGAACGGAAGAAGCCGTGACATTAAGAGATCCAGCAGTGAGACCAATGTCCATGACAGATGCTCCAGTAACGTAGAGGGAGCCAGCCGTGACACCTCCGTGTTGAACACTAGCACCGGTGACATTCAAAGCTCCAGTTGTAATACCAGTGTCAACTTTAGCAGCACCTGTGACATACAGCGCTCCTCCAGTGATACCGGTTGCATTAATAGTGGAGGAAGTGATGTTGGAAGCAACAGCATCAGTAGTTCTAAGAGTTGTGGTTGTGATGTTAGTAGAGAGAAGTTGGGCGATTGCAGCATTGGAAGAGGTGAAGTTAGTGTTTAAGAGGTTGGTAATGACTGCGTCTCCAACAGTTGCATTAGTAAGAATAGTATTTCCAGAAGAAAAGGTTGCAATTGAACCAGAACTTCCGAGCAGAGTTCCGACAGTAATTTTGTCAGCACTCAAGTTAACGACAGTGAATGATCCTGCAGTTAATGCTCCAGAGATGACACAGTTTCCTCCTACGTGAAGATCAGTAGAAATGGATGCGCCTCCTTGAATAATGAAAGATCCAGAAGTGACACCAACTGCATTAGTAGTGTCTAAAATGACAATTGGTTGATTGAAAAATAAGCTCGCCATGTTTTTATACTTTTATAAAAGAAATTAAATAAACGCGAATTCGCGGTTATTTATAAAAATTATCACATACCGACAAAAAATGAACGCAAAATTGCGTTTCACATTCTTTTGCCAAAAGAAATTATTCCTTTAACACATTTGATTCCAAGTCCGCTAACTTGTCTTTTAGCTTGTTGCACAGCTGCAACGCGGCTATAACATCATTCGTTAATGACTTTGGAATCAAACGCTTGTAATATACAAGTCCAGCCCTTATTTTCTCAATTAATTCCTTTTCCTCCTCAATCCATTCCTTTGCAAGCAGCTTGTCAAATTCCTCCTCAATCATATTTTTTTACTGTTATTTCATAAATTATGTTTCTATAATTATACTATTTATTTATTCCGTTCCACAACATATGTCTTGCCATTCCCAATATCATACCCTCCAATCCACGGCGAGCTCTTGGCAAACATGTCATCATGAACCTTGCTCGGATAATTATCCGCCCCAAATTGCACATCCAACGTGTTCACCTCTGCTGTCTTCTCGTTTTTGTCATGCTCAATATACACCCGAGGCTTATACTCCAATATACTACTAACTATCATTGTTATCCCTGCTACTAATAATCCTAATATAATAATGATTACAACATCCATTCTTACATTAGTCTAAGAAATTTATTTATCTCTTACCATCCACAATGTACCTAAAATACTCATACAGATACTCACCAACCTTATCCCAACTATAATTCTCCTCAATATATGACCGCAACTCAGCATGACATGTCCACCTATCGTTTGTATATGATTCCATTTTCGACTCCAATGCCGAAACTAAATCACCAATATTAATTTCATTTTGCTTCATATTATCATTATACATCACAACCCGTGATTTTACGTAAGTAATGTATCGCTCTCCGCCATTCCTAAACAGATCACTCATATACTCCTTTGTACTTCCCGTTTCAGGTACCAAAACAGGCAAGCCAGCTGACAATGCCTCCAATGGAACAAGATTAAATCCCTCTGCTAAATACGGAGACACGTATAAATCTGCAGCATTGAACAAATCGTTTATTCTTTCGTATGAAATAGTCTTGTCCGAAAATATAATGTTGTCCCGTAATAATATACCAACCTCGTTCTTGGTTACTCGGTTTTCCCTTTGCAACTGCTCGAAATAAACCTCTAAAAAGGCTTTAGATGTATACAAATCCCCGGTGCCTTTTAACAACAACTTGAAATTCTTATGTCCTCTCTTGTTCACAAGCTCATTAAGAGCCACCAACATTAATACAATACCTTTATTTTGTGTCATGGCACCAATATTCAACATTAAAATATCCGTATCCTTTACCTTGTAAAACTCCCGTAACTGTTTCCGAATACACAAATCTTCATGCTTTTTGAAAATATCACAGTTAACCCCGTGTGTAATCACTCTGTTCCTCGTCTCATTTATACCATACCTCACAACCCCCCCACTACTCCACACCGACGGAGACGTAAAATAAATCTCCGGATGCATCTCAAGATATCGAGATATATCCTCATTACTAGCAAAACTCCTCTTGTCAAAACAAAAATACTTGTGATCTAAATTTGAAAACTCAGATGTAAAAAATACGCATTTAGGAACATCTTTACCATTCACACTTACGTTACTGATATTATATGGATATGTTATACTATAAACCAAATCAACATCCTCCCCGGTCCACCTCTTGATTGACTCCAATCGTCTGTTATTCTCTTCTCCAAACACCATTTTCTTTGTAGATTCCCATTCAGGTCTATAGTATTCCATTTCTTCAACAAAAAATTCAATCTCTTTACTAAATTTCTTCATTAAACTAAGTAACTGAAAACAATTAACGATCCCATAACTATGCTGCAAAAACCACCCCCTAAATAATACCCTGAGCTTCTCTCTTTCCATTTTTATATATTTGTTCTACTTAAAATCTTTTAGTTTTAAACTCGTGTGTATACTCACCGATAGATTCGTCAATTGACATTCCCTGACACTCAGGTGAGGTTGTCAATGTCTCTTGACACAAACGGCCCTTAGGCACATTTGCTGGTTAGGCTCTATCCGCCCAGTTCTCAGAATTTAT
>Ga0169931_10003652_pt1 | contig 24297 bp, 20 predicted proteins | sample Kivu_15m_20L_FD_129675 | JGI IMG/M metagenome (GOLD analysis project Ga0169931, IMG submission 129675) | Freshwater microbial communities from Lake Kivu, Western Province, Rwanda to study Microbial Dark Matter (Phase II) - Kivu_15m_20L... | ecosystem: Environmental > Aquatic > Freshwater > Lake...
TACCTTTTAAGACCATTAGTTATTGCTTAAAATTCAATCCTAAAGCCACCGCTTACCATGCCCGGCCCAATTCCAAGTTGGTATATTTCAGGATTTTTGTAATTTTCGACAGATTAAACCTGAAGAAATTGGAAAACCGAATATTTTGTGAAACGCCCAGATTCATTCTCCGGGAAGTTGTCATTCAAGATAAGGAAGGCTTGTTTATCCTGGACACTGACCCGGAAGTACATCGGTTTTTGGGCAATCAACCGGTAATTTCGATGCTTCAGATAGAAAAAATGATTGAATCACTTCAAATGCAGTATCGCATCCACGGCATAGGAAGGTGGGCAATCATTGAAAAATCAAGTGGTGAATTTGTTGGATGGTCAGGCTTAAAACTTGTCAAAGATACAATCAATAGCCGAAGCCATTTTTTTGATCTTGGATACCGTATTATAAGATCCCACTGGGGGAAGGGCATTGCATATGAGACTTCCCTTGCTGCCCTCAGGTATGGATTTGAGACTCTGAAGCTCAACAATATCTATGCTTCTGCACAGGAAGAAAATCATGCATCGCTGGCTATACTCTCAAAGCTGGGCTTCAAAAAGCAAAACAGGTATTATGATTTTAATGCATGGCAAATCTGGCATGAAATGCATGACTCTTCCTTTAATTTTGATTCATAATAATAACATATACATATTACTTATAAAATATGATATCAAAATGTTGCATTCATTGCTATTTGGATGCCGGTAAAATTTCCTTTTAAAGTCAGTGGAACAACCATGGAATGAAAATCAAGTTTTTTATGCCTGGTTTTATAACCGACTGCATCCAGAAATTCATTCATCGGATCAATCAAAATCAGTGCTGCCTGTCCAAAAATGCGGGAGTTATGCCATTTTCGGTCGTTGCGTATAATTCGGCCTTTAATGGCATAAAAATGCTCTCCTAATACAGCACCTACAAGAGGAGTAAGCATCAGATCCTGATAGGAAGGCACCTCCGCGAAAGCTTCCAGTCCATATTCCCAAAACAATGTCGACATAAGCGCAGTGTAGGTAAAGGACTGCCATTGATTGTATCCGCTTCCGCGTGCACTCATATAGTAAAATGCGCCGGCATAAGGGTGAGTTACATAGTTGATAAAAGGATTATCCCTGTCCCAGACAGGCCCCTTCAGGATATTGGTCTTCCATTTGTTCCATGGGCCATCTTCCAGTATTTTTTTTCTGTCCCAGTTGCTGACGTGTTCGGGCAATGACCAGTATACGGCAACGGAAAGCAAAGAAGTTCCCAGAAATAACCCGGAATTGTACAACAGCCTCTTAGGATCCTGCGCAGGATCATAGTATCCTGAAAGGTTTGACTCGGAAGTTTTAGAAGTATTATTTTGTTTTGAATAAATGCCGTAAAATAATGGGGATGACAAACTTCTCAGTGTGTCTCCCGCGGTGACGGGAATGGCTATCCATCACTGGGGCATCAGTAAGCACAAAATCAAACAGCGCATATGTAACGAATTGTTTGACTAAATTAACCTATTTTTCAATGCCCTGTATTAAATGAAGATACTGTAATATCTGATATTCATCATCATTATTGAAACAATCTGTAGCGATGTTTTTAAGTGTGACCTGAGATAAATTACTATATTGATTTTAATACAATGACTATGCCTGCACCAAAAATGATAAGTCCTGCAATTTGCCTAGTCAACTGTATGATACGCGGGCTTAATTTATGTGAAATCCATGCTGCAGCAACAACTTTGGCAGTATCCGTGAGTATGATGGTTGCCAGTATTGTGGAAAAAAGCATGACTACCTCATATGAGGTGGTTCTTTGCAGGTTGCCATAGGTATGCATCAGCGTAAACCAGAAAAAGAAGGTAAAGGGATTAAAGAAATTGACAGTAAAGCCCTTGCCAAAGTATCCGGTTTTCAACCACTTTTTTGTTGCGGAATTTTCTGACATTTGATAAGACGGGGAAGAGAAAAAGGTAGAAATACCAACTATAGACAGGATACTTCCGCCAATTACCGCCGACCAGAAAGGGTAATGGGGATTTGCAGTCATTTCTTTAAATTGTGATGTAAAAAAATAACTTCCCAAAATAACCACCAGATCACTGATCCAGATACCCGCTCCTACCCATATACCGGCTTTCCAACCGGCAGACAGCGAGGTTTGGGTCAAAGCGACAAAAATGGGGCCAAGCAAAATACTCAACGAAAACCCATAAATTAACCCCTGAACAACATATTCCAAATCAATAATTTTTAGAGCCAGGCAGAAATACCGGACAATAATATACCTTTAGGAGCGCACTACTGGTTAATGGCATTTTCTAATAATTAAAAACGAGTCAACGAGCAAATCCGGTCACCATAAACGTTTAACACAACAAACTCTACACCACAGAGTTGCAAATCATACTATTAACTATTATTTGCTTAAACCTGCGGCATCCATAAATTCCTTGCTGTCGGGTTTTATTTTTGAGGCAAAGAAATGTGTCAGTTTTCCATTTTCATCGATGAGATATTTGCAAAAATTCCATGATGGAACTTCCTCATTCCATCCATTTTGCTTTGGATCGGTAAGCCACTTGTAAACCGGGTGCTGGTCTTTCCCTTTGACATCTACTTTGTCAAACATCTGAAAGGTAACGCCGTAATTTTTCTGGCAAAAGGTTTCAATTTCGGAAGCACTTCCCGGTTCCTGCCCTAAAAACTGATTACATGGAAATCCAAGGATGACGAAATCATTGCCATGTTGTTCATAAAAATTCTGCCAGTCTTTGTACTGAGGTGTGTATCCACATTTGGAAGCTGTATTGAGGACAACAATCTTTTTGCCCTTATAGGCAGACAGCTGAATGGTGTCTCCATCTATGGAAACAGCTTTTAAATCATAGAATGATGTAGTCATGATATTAGAATTTTGTTTTACAGGATCAGCAGTAAGTACTTTGTCAGCATTCATACAACTCATAAGCCATGCCGGCAGGCTGAGGAAAATAACGAAAAATAAAGAGGTATTCATATGTTTAATTTTAGTTTGTCACGCGCTGCGTGACTGGTTATCAAGGCCATAAGGAATCTTTGATTCGTAAAATAATCATCATATTTTGTGTATAAATGCTATTTTACTCATGTCGATTTCATATGTTTAATTTAATTTATGTTTTTAAATAAAGTTGCACATTTACCTGCCATACAGAAGTGGAAGAAATTTATCGGTTTGTTATTGTCCATAAACCTGTATCCACCTAACTTTCTGCTTAAAGTTTCTTCAAAGCATAGTCTTCGATTGGATAATCGAGCAAATGATACGGATACCATATATGTCCGGATCATTGGAATTTTATTAATAGAACCTTTTCCTTATCATCCACTTTTGGATGGGTATTAACAATGGGTCTTGTTTTTAGTTTAGTTAATGAGACTAAAAAATTTGGATTAATTACATCCTAAGACCTCATTTCTTGCTTTTTAAAAAGAACAACCATTGGATTTGTGGTGAAATGCCATTGCGCCTGCCTTCATTAGGAAATAAAGCATTAATTTTGCAAACTAATTCAAATAGAATATGCTGGATAAGCTCGATGCGATCGTCGACAGATTTTATTATCTGGAAGAAAAGTTGTCAGATCCGGAAACACTTTCTGATATGAAGGTTTTTGCCAGGGTCAACAAAGAATACAAGGATGTAAAGGAAATAGTCGAAGTTATCCAGCAGTTTAAATTATTAAGTCAGAACCTGGAAGGTGCCCGCGAGTTGATGAAGGAAGAAGATCCTGAAATCAGGCTAATGGCCCAGGCAGAAATTGAAGAAATTCAGCCTGTGCTCGAACAAACCGAAGAGCGGCTTACTTATCTGCTCATACCAAAGGATCCCGAGGACACCAAGGATGTTATCTTTGAAATACGATCAGGCACCGGTGGTGACGAAGCCAGTATTTTTGCCGGCGATTTGTTTAGAATGTATAGCAGGTATTTTGAAAAACAAGGCTGGAAAATGGAAGTTCTGGATGAAAATCCCGGAACCGCGGGAGGATACAATAAAATAGTTATTGAAGTGTACGGTGAAGATGTATATGGTAAAATGAAGTTTGAATCCGGAGCGCATCGCGTACAGCGGGTACCAAAGACGGAATCTCAGGGTCGGGTACATACCTCTGCAGCCACAGTTGTAGTGATGCCGAAATTTGAAGAAGAAGAGATTGATATACGCAAGGACGATTTGAAAACGGATACATTCCGGGCACAGGGCGCCGGAGGTCAGCATGTCAATAAAACAGAATCAGGAGTGCGCTTTACACACTTGCCAACAGGCATCGTTGCAGAAAGTACTGATTCAAGGTCGCAGCATAAAAACCGGGAGATAGCCTTGCAGAGATTATTTGTTAAAATTCAGGAAGCAGCACGCGAAAAAGCATATCTTGAACAAAAAAACAAACGTAAATCACTGGTTGGAACGGGTGACCGTTCTGATAAAATAAGGACATACAATTATCCGCAAAACAGGGTGACAGACCACCGCATCAATCTGACGCTCTATAGCCTTGACCGTGTAATGGAAGGTGACCTCGATGAGATCATCCAATCTCTTCAGGTAGCTGAAAATGCTGAAAAAATGAAAGGTGAGGAAGTGCTGTAAAGAAAAATTACCTATGACAACCAGATATCACATCCCGATTTTTTCCATTTTGTTTTTAATCATTTTCTATTCCGGGACAATATTTTCCCAATACAAGCACAGTGATATCTTTCCAGGTATACAGGGTAAGGCATTGCAGGATTCACTGGTTAAACAATACAAATCATACAGTTTACTCACGTATGCAGATTGCAGGGATACATTATTTGCAAAAATTGATGTCAGACAGGATTCACTGGAATGTATTTACACAGGTATGAAAAGATACCTTCCTCCCGGAGAAGATCCCACACAGGCTGTTTTGCTCAATGGGGCACCCAACGGAATCAATACGGAACATGCCTACCCGCAGGCCAAAGGTGCTTCAGGTTACGGACGCAGTGATATGCACCATTTGTATGGTACCCGTATCAAAGCCAATACAGACAGGGGTAACAAGCCATTTAGGGAAATTCCGGACAACCAAACGAAAACCTGGTATTATTTGACTAGCGAAATGAGCACCATACCTGTATCCGGAAGGCAATTGTACAGCGAATCCAATGATACCCATTTTGAACCCCGGGAGTCTTCCAAAGGGGATATTGCCAGATCGGTTTTTTATTTTTACACCATGTATCGCGCCGATGCAGAAGCAGCTGATGCTCAGTTTTTTGCTGGTATGCTAAATGACCTTTGCGAATGGCATAATCTTGATCCTGTAGACCAGAAGGAATGGGAACGAACCCACGGAATCAAGAAATACCAGGGCAATGTAAATCCTTTTGTTATTGATTGCTCACTTGTATCCAGGGCCTATTGCCAGAATCTTAGTCAGGAGTGTGAGTATATTCTGGATACTGACCAGCAAAACAATATACAAAAATCTCATCTGGAGACTTATCCCAATCCATCGGGGTCAGAGATGCTTATATCTATTGACGCTACGAGTCAGGCATATGTATTTGAGATTGTTGATTTATCCGGTAAAGTGATTTTTGGTCCCAGGAAAATCCTGGGTTCAGAAGTTCATCAGATAACTGTAACCCTCAATAGTGGCATTTATTTTGCCCGCTTGTCCCTTACGGGCCACAATGGCTCATCATTGGTCAGAAAACTGATTTTTTATTAAAAATTATCGTTCATTTTTACTTGCCAAGTTCCTCTTTTCCCCGGGTCTTCAGCGTAAAATAACCGTTAATTAAGGTCAAATCATACCGGTTTTCATTCGTTTTTATCCATTTTTTAACATCATTTTAATTTGAATTTCATGATAGTTGCTACTTTTTTCATGAAAAAATAACTTTGGTGTCCGGACAGTTAATAAATAGGTATTATGTGTTAAACTATGGCGCATAGAATGTTAATCAGTATACTAATTCCCTATATCTATATAAATGATTGATTATCAATTATATGTAAATTTAAATCATGTTTTTTAAGATTGTGGAAATGTGGAAAAATAATTATTTTAAAAATGGAAGAGGAATCTATAAATCTCTATATTTACGCTTTAGTTTACAACCTGACTCAGTATCACATATATGGAACATAAAACAAAACGAGACGCTGCCCTAATCAATTTGGTGTCTGATTTTGAAACGAAGTTTGAGCAAGGAAATTTGGGATATATAGACGAAAAAGCTTTCTTTCAACTTATAGAATACTACGAAGAAGAATACTTGCCGGAAAAAGCAATGGAAGTTGTAGATCTGGCGCTGGAACAATTCAAATACAGATCAGATTTTTACATTATCAAGGCGAGATTACTTTTGTACGAAGGCCAATATGATGATAGTCTGTATTTTTTGGAAAAAGCATCTCAAATTGCACCTTATGAATCAGAGATTACTATTTTAAAAGCCAGGGCACTGGCATTGAAGAAAGATGTCGATGGTGCAATGGCATTGCTGGAAGAACTAAAATCATGGGCTGGCAAATCAGAAGCTACCGAAATACTTATTGCAGAGTCATTTATTTATGAGTCCGTTAAGGATTACGACAAAATGTATGATTGTCTTGCCAGGGCAGCACTGCAGGATCCTTCGCATACAGAAGCTATGGAGCGCATTTGGATTAGTGCAGAACTCAGCAGGAGATACGAAGACAGCGTAAATTTACATCTTAGCATTATAGATAAGGATCCGTACAATTATCAGGCATGGTACAATCTTGGACATGGATATCATTGTATACTGGAATATGAAAAAGCGATAGAGGCTCTGGAGTATTCTTTTATTGTCAATCCGGATTTTGAAAGCGGATATCTTGATTGTGCCGATACCTGTCTTCAGCTCAGAGATTATTCCAAGGCACTTGACATTTATATTGAAGCCAATGCCAGGTTTGGACCAAATGCAGAATTAATGGTCAACATTGCCAACTGCTATTTAAATCTTAAAAATATTTCGCTGGCAAAGGAGTGGTTGTTGAAGTCCATAAAAATTGAAAACTACAATGATGAATCTTATTTTTTACTGGGAGAAGCTTATGCACAAGAGGGTATATGGTACAATGCCATTAATGCCTATCACAAGGCTATTGAACTGGACAACAGAAGGGAAGAGTACTACCTTGGTCTTGCCAAATCTTACCTTGCGGTAGAAGAGTACAACAAGGCCACCATCAACTTTCAAATGGCTATCCAGACAGGACCAGAAGATACCAAATATTGGAAGGAATACGCCTGTTTTATGATAAAACTGGGCCTGCTTGATGAGGCATTGCTTATATTGGATGAGGCGGAGGATTATACCTATGGCGCTGATTTGCTATATTGCAGAGCTATTATTCACTTTTTTCAGAAAGAAAGAACAGAATGCCTTGCCATGCTTGAAGAAGCCTTGGTTGAACATTATGAAGGTCATACCATATTATTTGACATGGCCCCTGAGCTCAGGCTTGACAAGGAAATTAATGGAATGATAAAATATTATAAGGAGGAATTCTGATTTTTCCTTTAAAATACTCTTTTTAATTACCAAAACTGAGGAGCATCTGTCAAAAAGATGCTCTTTTTTTTAATATTACCGTACAATAAGGATCTTGGTTACATACGTATCTGCAGAACTTGTTATTTCTGTGGTAGAGGCAAATACGAGATACGTGCCAGAAGTTGCGGGAACTCCATTGTAATCCTTTCCATTCCATATTGCTGTACCTCCTTCAGCGTTGGTTTGATATACCAGTCTGCCGCTCATATCCACAATCTTGACCTGCACATCCCTTGCCAGTCCTCTGATAGCAATATCTCCCTGATAGCCAGGCCTTACCGGATTTGGAAATGCGTATACATCTGTATATGTTCTTGTCGCTGCAGATGTTGTGGTCCTGAAACTTTGAATACCGGCGTTGGTAGCTATCCAAATTTCTCCACTTTCTCCATTATATGCCAGTTGTTTTATAGTATTATCAATAAGCGGACTATTTCGTGTGTTAAAGGAATATAAAACGGTATCCCCAGATGGAGCCATAACAAAAATTCCATTCCTGGTTCCCAGCCATTTTTTATTGCCTCCGTCAACTGCAATTGAAAGAATTTCTTCAGCTTTCAGCAAGATAGCGGGGATTCCATCTTCGATTACTTTTTTGGTGTTACCCTTACATCTGCCCGTGTCAAAAGGATCAGCACAATCGAATACTACCGGGCCCTCAGATGTCCCAACCCAGACACTGCCATTTAGATCGACAGCGACGCAATTTACCTTGTTACCCGTAATGGCACTGGTTGCAGCCGTAAAATAACGTATCTGGTCATCGGAGGTATTCTCAAGGTCTTTTCCCTCATGGAATACAATCAACCCATTACCAACACCTTGAACGGTTATCCATTTATTTTCATAGGAATCTATGTCTATTTTAGAAATATTTGTGCTTCCGGGCACCGTGAAGTTATACCATTTGTCATCTTTCGTCTTGACAACTAAGGGCCGGGGTGCACCAAAATTACATATCCACATATTTCCTTTTTTGTCAAATTTCATATATGGTATTCTTATTCTTAAAGGATCACCTGTTCGGCGTTGCAGTATACCACCCGTATTTTCTGTATTGTAATATGTTGCCAGCCCTGTTTCACGGTTATATTTCAGTATCCCATTCCAAAAGCTACCTAAAAAAAGGTTTGAAGTCTTTGGTTCCGGTACCGTAGTCTGGATATATAAAATGTCTTTTTCGCCGAGTGCAGGGTTGTTGTCACGATTAAAATTTTTCCATTCATTTTCCGCATAGATGTAATACCCAAAGGATACAGCCGGGTTCTGGTAGTCTTCCGTAATTCCTCCTGAAGCAATAAAGGCAGTATCTTTCAGGAAATGTATTTCGCCGGCCGTATTGGAGGCCGGTGAATTGAAGTCAAGTTTGCGACATCCCGACGCCGGCGTATCTGTATACCTTACAGGACTCCATTCATCCGCATACCAAATACGTCCTTTCTGGTCTTCAATACCATATATCAGTCTATTGATACAATCAGCTCCTCCTTCATTGAGCATAAGGTTTTCATCTGTATACCAGATTTTACTTCTGTCGTTTATCCCCCTTTGTCCAATCAACAGGTATTTTCCCTCTGTGGATAAAAATCTGACCTGATGTCCTGGGAGTTCATCCTGCCAAAGTTCAAACTTCAGATCATCAGCACAATAAAGGATGGCGTTTTTGATAACCAGGAACAGCCTGTTTTTGTATTGCTCCACAAAAACTGCATCATAATTTTCGGGAAGGTCTGAATCCAGCGTCAGTTTTTTCCATCTTCCGAAATCAGCAGGATTTGGATCGTCAAGTGGCAGATTATATAAGCCTTCAGATGTAGTCCCGAAAATACGACTGCCAAATATGGCAATATCCCGGACAGCCACCGGAGTAAATGTGGTATTTTTAAATTCGAGTTTTTGTAAGTCAAAGCTTAAAATTCCAAAATCAGTAGCCAGAAAAGCAGTTGATGCATTGGCAATTTCAACATCATTTACTTTTTTACTTCCGGGGATGACCCTGTTGTCTTTTATAGCCGGTATATTGGTTATACCCTCATCAGACAGAACGTCAACATTGCTGTCGGCATAGACAATTATAAGCTGCCTGTTGAAGGGGTCGTATGCCATTTTACTAACCTGAATTCCACTAAGTCCGTCTTCTCTGGACAGGTAGGTGATTTCACCATCTTCTTTTCCAATGTAAAAAATTCCTCTTGTTGCGGCATAGATAATGTGGTCTTCACTTTGGGTAATCCATATTCCTTCCTTTAATGACAGATGCGACTTCCATACGCCGATTGGAATATCGCTTTGGCTCAGGGCAATACCTGTAAAAAAAAGAAAGCAAAAACAAATCCAGAGCGTTTTCAAATGGGACATGGTTTCGGGTATGAAATGTATTAATTTACAAATTTATTATTAGCTTAAGCTGCATGGTGCAAGAAACGTGTACAGATTTTAAAATTACGTTTTTTTTCATTTTAAGCTTCAGTATTCCAATTTGATTTTACAATTACGAAAGTGAATATTCCATTACATTTTGTGGGCATTACATTTTTAGCAGAATTTCAATTTACATCATTGCGATCATACCTGTTTCATTTTTTGTACATACCACTGGTTTCCAGATAATCAAACACTTTTTCAGGCACCAGGTAGCGAACGGATTTGCCTGATTTTATCCGTTCTCTGATATAAGTTGAAGAAATTCCCAGTAGCGGAGCCGGAACAATAAATACCCTTGGATGCTGTCTGACATTTTCCATTTCTTCTTCAGGTCTGTTGTACAAATAGATATCAAAATGATCCAGTAACATTTGATAATTTTTCCAAAGGTGTATAGACCTGAAATTATCGGAACCCATGATCAGGGCAAACTCTTTTTCGGGATATTTTTCCCTGAGGTATGTCAGGGTGTCAATGGTGTATGAAGGTTTTGGCAACTGGAATTCTACGGACGAGGCTTTAAGTCTTGGGTTATCTTCAACGGCAAGTTGGACCAGATGCAGCCTGTCGTGGTCTCTGGCCAGTGAGGATTTTTCTTTAAGTGGATTATGCGGAGAAACAACAAGCCAGACTTCCCTGAGATCAGTATACTGAGCAATATGATCTGCTATGATCAGATGACCAATATGTACAGGATTGAATGATCCGAAAAAGAGTCCGGTTTTCATATGTGTATTTTAATTCGTCACGCTCTGCGTGACTTGTTTTTTATGGTCATATGGAATCTTTGATGAGTAAAATAATCATTATATTTTGTGTATAAATGCAATTTTACTCATGTCGATTTCATACATTTATTTTATAGTTTACCACCCCTCATGTAAATAATTTTTTCCTCATACTGAAATGAACATGATACTTTTAAATCACAAAATACATTTATCTCAGTCAAATATCACTTGATATTTAAAATATTGGGTTGAGCGAAATAAACGCCAGACAAAGCCCATCAACAAATAACAAAAAAAGTCAGGGCTTCCATAAACTCATGCCCTCTTACCAATTCGATTTGTATCAGCGAAACCTTTAAAATATGTGGGTTTAAGTCTACAAATCAAAAATATGGAATTCTATAAAAAAAATTACAATTAGGTTGTTTCGTTCTGACTTATTTGCATTTTAATAATGCCCTCTGATTTTAAGAGGCGTGGGCGGCCATAACCGGCATCAGCAGCATCAGCAGAGCCTCATCTGACTCTTCGTGCATAGGTACAATAAGACCTGCCCTGTTGGGGTTTGAAAGCATGAATTTTATTTCATCAGTTTCAAGGACGCCCAGCATCTCTATCAGGAATTTTCCGTTAAATCCTATGGTCATGGGATCTGATGAAAATTCGCATGAAAGTTGCTCCGTGGCTTCATTTGAAAAATCCAGATCCTGTGCTGTTATTGTCATACTTTGTTCAGCCAGGTGAAAAACAATCTGATTGGTAGATTTATTGGAATATATGGCAATTCTTTTAAGTGAATTGAGCAAATCTTTTCTGTTGATGACAACTTCAATCGGGTTTTCGACAGGAATAACGGTATTGTAATCCGGAAAACGTGCGTCAATGAGCCTGCAAACAATTTTGGTTTTGCCTACATTGAAGAAAATATTGGTTTTGTTGAATGACACATCTATTGTCTCCATGCCATCAAGTGAATTTTTTACCAGCATCAGACCTTTTTTAGGTATGATCAGAGACGTCGCGATATCAGTTTGAATATTTCCTATCGTGTACTTAACAAGCTTATGGGCATCGGTGGCAACCATATTGATTTTATTAAAATCAACCTGAAAGAGTACACCTGTCATGGCCAGTCGCATGTCATCATTACTCGTTGCAAATAACGAATTTTGTATTCCTCTTTGTATTTTTTTGGAGGGAACAGTTATTTTTTCTGTGTCCTCTTCACTTGGAGGAGTAGGAAAATCATCAGCGGAATCACCACTAAGCTTATATTTTCCAAAAGATGAAACGATAACGATACCGTTGGTTTCATCATCTACATGAAATGTAACCGGTTGTTCGGGCAACGCTTTCATAGTTTCCAGAAGGATTTTAGCAGGAATGGCTATTTTACCATTACTTTCAGAAAGTACATCAAGATTTGTTATGATGGTTGTTTCGAGATTTGTGGTCGTGATGGTCAGTATATTATCAGAAATTGAAAATAAAAAGTCCTCCATCACGGGTATGACAGGATTGGCACTTATAGCTCCCGAAGCTATGTTAAGGTGCTTTAATAACTCGGATGAGGAAACTTCAAATCTCATATGTAAACGATTTTTCTGTTATATTCTCCTGAAAAATGAAAAGACGCACAAATGTAATAATAAATGGGCAATTCACCAAAACCATTCAAATACCTAAGGTAAAGATTATAGTGGGAGTTTCTGAATTTTGACTTTTGAAGCATTGGAGATTTGAACAATAAAGAAATATTCATAATCAGATCAAAAACACCAGCTTTGAATAACCTATCTTTGTGTAAGTTAAAAATTTTTTTTTAAAATATAAAAGTTAGACCAATGAATACCAGTTTTTTGAAGAAGCTTGACTTGAATAAAAAAAATGATGGCACATCAACAGGTAAAAAATCTTTTGGTACGGAAGCGTTTATAGATTCTTACTCTCCTGTAGATGGTAAAAAAATAGGCCAGGTTTCTGTAACCGGTAAGAAAGAGTATGAAAAGGTTGTCAAAACAGCCTTAAAAGCTTTTGAATACTGGCGCGAGGTTCCGGCACCAAAGAGGGGAGAAATAGTTCGACAATATGGAGAAGAATTGAGAAAAAACAAGGAAAATCTCGGTAAGCTTGTTTCCTATGAAATGGGGAAATCACTTCAGGAGGGCCTGGGAGAAGTACAGGAAATGATCGACATATGTGATTTTGCTGTTGGATTGTCGCGTCAGCTACATGGTTTGACAATGCATTCTGAACGACCTGCCCACAGGATGTATGAGCAATGGCATCCTATGGGTATTGTAGGTATTATTTCTGCCTTTAATTTTCCAGTAGCAGTATGGTCATGGAATGCCATGATTGCTTTCGTTTGCGGAGATGTGTGTATCTGGAAGGGAAGCGAAAAAACGCCACTTTGTGCTGTGGCGTGTCAGCAAATATTTCAGAAAGTAATCAAATCCAACGGATTGCCGGAAGGTATTTCTTCGATTGTTACGGGAGACTATAAAGTGGGAGAATGGATGTGTCAGGATAGCAGAATTCCATTGATATCTGCTACAGGAAGTACCCGGATGGGGAAAATAGTGGCAGCTACTGTAGCACAACGACTCGGAAAAAGCCTTCTTGAACTTGGAGGCAACAATGCCATAATTGTTACGCCCTCTGCAGATTTGAAACTAGTATTGACAGGTGCCCTTTTCGGGGCAGTAGGTACCTGCGGCCAAAGATGTACCACGACCAGAAGATTGATTGTGCATGAAGAAATCTATGATGATGTAAAGAGCTCATTAGTAAGGGCATACGGACAGCTTAAAATTGGAAATCCTTTGGATAGTAGCAATCACGTTGGTCCTCTGATAGATACGGACGCTGTTGGATTGTATCTCAGCGCACTGGAACAGGCCGAAGAACAGGGAGCTAAAATTCTGATAGAAGGCGGCGTATTGAAGGGTAAGGAGTTTAAAAGTGGCTGCTATGTTAAGCCATGCATTGTCGAAGCGGAAAATCATATGCCTATAGTTCAGCATGAAACTTTTGCTCCGATTTTATATCTTTTAAAGTATAGCGGCGAGATTCAGGAAGCTATTGCTATTCAAAATGACGTGCCCCAGGGTCTGTCTTCTGCTATTATGACTACAAATCTTCGCGAAGCGGAATGTTTTCTGTCAGCATCAGGATCTGATTGCGGTATTGCCAATGTCAATATTGGTACGAGTGGTGCAGAAATCGGTGGAGCTTTTGGTGGCGAGAAGGAAACCGGAGGAGGCAGAGAATCAGGCTCTGATAGCTGGAAAGCTTATATGCGACGACAGACCAATACGATTAATTACAGTACTCATCTCCCTCTTGCTCAGGGAATTAAGTTTGAACTATAAAAAAAACCCCGGTATCGGGGCTTTTTTTTATTCTTCTGTCGCTGCAATGCTTTCAGGTATTAAGACCCTTCCACAATGTTCACAGGCAATAATTTTTTTGACTGTGCCTATTTCTATTTGCTGCTGTGGGGGTATTCTGTTGAAGCAACCACCACATGCGCCTCTGGAAACAGTAACTACTGCCAGACCATTTCTGTAGGTTGATCTGATTTTTTCATATGATTTTAGAAGGCGGCCTTCTATATCTTTTTTTGCTTTTTCAGATTCTTTGGAAAGTTTGATTTCCTCCTTTTCTGTTTTTTCAATAATTTTTGACAATTCAACCTTTTTATTTTCCAGGTCATTTTGTCTGGCTTCCATTTTGGATTGAATATTTGCCAGGGATTCATTTTTATTTTCCATGGCGTTATTTGCTTCGCGGATTTTTTTCTGGGAAAGTTGTATTTCAAGCTTCTGAAGCTCAATTTCCTTAGTAAGGGCTTCAAATTCCCGGTTATTTTTTACGTTATCCAACTGTCTTTGATATCTCTCAATCAATGCTTCAGATTCCTTTATGTTGGCATTATGTTGGCTAATTTCACTTTCAATATCAGAAATTGCCTGTTCAAGCTTGCGTAATCTCGTGCTGAAACCTGTAATTTCATCTTCCAGATCACTTACTTCAATAGGAAGTTCTCCTTTCAGTATTGTGATTTCATCAAGCTTTGAATCAATAAGTTGTAAGGCATGCAAAGCCTTTAATTTATCTCCAATAGTCTGATCTTTTACAGCTGCCATAGTGATTTAATTAATAATAGTGGACTGGATTAGTTACGGTTTCCGTCAATCGGACTGCAAAATTACTAAAATTATTCATAATCAAGCCATAAAGAAGCTCATTTGTATATTTTTCACTTTCAAAATGACCAATATCCAGAAGGATTATATTATGATCTGCCTCAAAATATTCGTGGTATTTAAGGTCTGATGTGATATATACATCAGCCTGGGACTGGATAGCTTTTGGAATTAAAAAACTGCCTGATCCGCCACAAACAGCAACCTTGCGGATGTCATTTTTACACAAATGTGTGTGCTTCAATACTTTAAGTTCAAGTTTTGATTTGACATAGTTTAAAAATGAGGTTGTAGCCATTGACATAGGCAGGAAACCGGACATGCCGGCACCAACTGGTTGTCCTGCATGTGATACTCCTGATTTGGGTAAGAGTATTTCCGTATCACGAAGATCGAGTTTTTCTGCAATTTTCTGATTAACACCATGTTGGTAGACATTATCCAGATTGGTGTGAAGGGCGAGGATGGCGATGTCATTTTTGATGGCCGAAATAATAGCCCTTTCAACATAATGATGTCCGTTTATTTTTTTCAAACCTTTGAAAACAATGGGATGATGTGCAATGACCAGATTGCAACCATATTTTACGGCCTCCAGGATGACATCTTCAGTGGAATCGAGTGCAATGAGTATTCCTTTTATTTCCGTTTCGGGATGTCCGGTTATTAAGCCGGCATTGTCGTACTCTTCCTGTAAGTTGAGTGGTGCGATTTGATAAAAGAAGTCTGCAAGTTGTCCTATTTTCAAGGGAATCTTTTAATGGGATTAACAATTACTTTTAATTTTTTGTTCTATTGATGTTGTCGACCAGCCCTCAGTAAAAGGCAAGGAAAGTACTTTCCCCCCTTTTGACAATACCAGAGAACTGCCCACAATATCCTCTACTTTCCAGTCTCCGCCCTTCACAAGCAAGTCAGGGGCAAGAGCTTCAATCAGATGATAAGGAGTGTCATCAGAAAATGAAATAACTGCATCTACGGATTGCAATGCAGCCAGAACCATCATTCTTTGTTGTAGTGGATTGATAGGCCTTGAAGGTCCCTTAATTCTCGATACAGAGTCATCAGAATTAACACCTACAACCAGATAATCACCAAGATTTCTGGCATCCTCCAGATAGCAAACATGTCCAACGTGAAGGATATCAAAACAACCATTGGTAAAAACAACTTTTTTGCCCAGGGACTTTATTTTTGAAAGTTCTCCCATAAGTTGATCAATGTTATGGTAAATTTTTCCTGAAAGCTGCTGCATATTATTGCTTGAAAATTTTCTTTAAGGCAATTTCCAGAGACCTCGATGATAAATTCAGCGGATCTGAACCATCATCCCGAAGTTTTTTCAAAAAGGAGTAAATTATTTTTGAAGTATCTTCAAATATGGCGTTGTCTGTCAGATCAGCGTCTTTTGTCATGAGATAGGCAAAAACTCTTGCCATACCGCAATTTGCTACAAAATCCGGAATAATGGCAAGTTTACGGTCATATTTTCTTGCAGTTTCCCCAAAAAATATTTTATCATCCGTAAAGGGTACATTGGCTCCACAGGAAATTACCTCCAGACCATTAGCCATTAAGTGCTCAATCTGCTCTGCGGCAACAATTTTTGAAGCGGCACCGGGTATGAAAATATCGCATGGTGTGCTCCATATTGTTTTATTTATAGTTTCAAATGGAATTAGCTCACCCGGAAGACAGTTATTTTGTTTGCTAACGAATAATTTTTCGATTTTGTCAGACGACAGACCTTGAGGTTCTATCATCCCTCCATTTCTGTCAATAATACCGACTATTCTTGCCCCCATCCTGGAGAGGTAAAAAGCAGCAGCAGAAGCTACATTTCCCCACCCCTGGATAATCACTTTTTTATCCTTCAAATCCTTATGATGAAAAAGATCATAATAATGTTTTACGGATTCAGCTACGCCAAATCCGGTAATCATGTCGGCCACTGCGTAGCGGTGGGAGCCTTCAGGGATATATTTTTTGTCTTCTATGATTTTAGAAACTCCATACCTGAGTTGACCTATATAATTGATTTTTTCTCCCTCGTTGGGCTTAAGGTGACCATTGACAACCCCCTCCTGAGGGTGCCAGAGACCAAGATCCTCCGTGATAGGCACTACATCTTTTATCTCATCGACATTCAGGTCGCCTCCAGTACCATAGTAGGTCTTTAAAAGTGGCATTACTGCCTTGTACCAGCGTTCCAAAACTTCTTTGCGACGTGGATCCTGCGGATCAAAATCTATCCCTGATTTTGCACCTCCAATAGGCGGGCCACAAACACTGAACTTTATTTCCATTACTTTTGCCAGTGATATAACTTCATCGCGTGTAAGTCCTTTACGCATGCGTGTCCCTCCACCAGCTGCTCCATTTTTCAGGGTATTGATAACAATCCAGCCCCTTGCAGGTGTTTGTGCATCGTTCCATTCAAAAACAATCTCCGGTTCTTTTTCTGTGTATAACTGAAGAAGGCGGTAAGTTTCTGAGTCCGGGTGTAAATTCATAAGGTAAATTTTGGTTTAATGGTTTTATATTATAAAAAAATGTAATGTTTTAATCTATTGATAAGTAATAATTTATAATTTTGTAATTATTATCAAGTAATATCTCAGCGATGAAATATACCTCATGTTTTGTATCATCACTTTATTATGGGCACGCAGAAAATTCTGATTTTTTCAAACAGTTGCACAAAGATGGTGAAGATTTTCCTGATTGTGAAAAATCAGATTTAGTATTTACAGGCATAGACCATCCCCTGACAGAAGAGGTTCGGCAACAATTGCATCAGTTTAAATCACACTTTCCTGAAATCACAGCGGTAGATGCCGGCAATCTTGCACTGAGCTATCATGATGATTGGATTGGTGCACTGACTGAGCTGGTAGTGCATGGTACAGTTCCTGTCATTTTAGGAGGAGATATTGCTATGGCCAGGAAACTGTCAGAAGTCTCAGGGGCTAAACTAAGCGTTGTATCCAGTCAACTTCTTTCAGATACTCCTGATTATCAGGCACATCAATTTTGTTTTATTGGATACCAAAGACATAATTGTGACTGGAAAATTTTAAAGGATGCTGAAGAAAATGCAGCAGATGTATTGAGTCTTGGCAAAATGCGAACCAATCCGAATATACTTGAACCAGTACTGAGAGATACAGAAATATTGTTTATCGGACTTGATGTCATGAGATCTGCCGATGCTCCAAATATGGGAGATTGCCTTCCATCAGGACTTAGTGCTGAGGAATATTGCCAGATCATGAAACATGTCGGTAATTCGCCTCACCTGAAAGCAGTGGTGATTGGAGTTGGCACGGACGCCGGAAAATTAAAGCATCAGGAGCATAAGTTACTGGCGGAAGGCATTTGGTACCTGCTGGAGGGAATTCATACAATGAATAATGATCATCCCACCAGACATGCAGATTTTGATGAATTTATAGTAAATATGGAAGACTTTGATGAAGAACTTGTATTCTTAAGAAGTCAGCTCAGCTATAAATGGTGGGTCCGCTTTTTGGACAACGACCACAGGAGATATATTTCATGCTCACATGAAGACTATCAGCAGTGCATACAGTCTGAAGTTCCGGAAAGACTGATAAAGCATATGATAAAATAAAAATAGGCTGTACCGCAGGTACAGCCTATAGGGAATTCATTAAGCAAATTGTTGATTACTCGAGGCCAATCATTTTCTTTGATGCAGAATATGATCCGCTTTCAATAGTGTAAATCATTACACCATGGGAAGAAAGTTCATTTCTGGATATAGGGAAGGTATTTATTCCTTTTTCTGCCTGTTGAGAAGCAGAATAAAGCAATTTACCTGTTACGTCATATACACTTATTGTAGCAATACCAGATTCAGGGAGGATGTATTGTACAAAAGTTTTATCCTGGAATGGATTTGGTTCATTCTGGAATACCACAAACTGATTGTCAGCTTCAGATCCATTGAATCTCAGGGTCATTTTCTGAGTATTCAGCATTTCAGAAGTGTACATTTCAGCAGGAGTAACTCCTGAATGTAATGCAATGGCATTAGCAGCAAGCATATTCTTATCAGCTTTAAGTACAATCGTAATTAATTCTGATCCGTTGATTGCCTGAATACCATTCCAGCTTATGGTATACATCTGATTGCTGATGGCTGCAATGTGATCATCTGAAAGTCTTTCCTGACCTACAAATATGTCAACCAGTGATGCATCTTTTACATTCAGTGTAAACTGTAATCCGTATACTTCATTTATGTCTTCAGCGTTCAGAACAATTTTTGTTATTTCTCCTGCTTTCAACATCACATTTTCCGCATTGAGGAAAGCTACGCTTCTGGATTCAGTTTCCTTATCACCTGCAAATCCTGTTGCGCTACCATTAAGATCTCCAACTTTAACAGCTACGAAATTCTGATTGGTCATTTCGTGACTTAGGTCTGCAATTTGAATAGTTTCCATAACAGGCCATGGATTGTTAATATCCGTAAATGTCTGTTTTGAATCTACAAATCTCCAGCTGCCATTGTTTGGAAGTTCGCTGTAAACACCCAGGATTAGCTTTCTGAGTTCTACAAGATCTGTTGCATTAATCTTATTGTCTTTGTTAATATCAGAAGCAATTACTTCGTATGGAGAGAGCAATGGATTGATACCCAGAACATGTCTCTGCATGAGTACCAGATCGAGTGTACTGACGCCATTCATATAGTCATCATTTTTCTCTGCCTGAAGTGTATAGTTGTAATGAACAAAGTTGTCCTTCAATTCATACTGACCTGTTGTTGACGTAGTTGTACTCTTCAACATTTCAGGGAAATCATTGGAAATCACAGCATTAGCGTTACCTAAGTTCTTTCCGTAATTGGTCTTAATAGTTCCTGATACATTTGCAGCAGGTCTACTTCCACCACATACACCCTGGTTGTCTGCAAGATTAAGCGTGACTACACAGAAGTCGTAATTAAGTTTCTGATCCCATACTGTCATACGAACCTGAGTGGTAGGATAATCAGTACAATTGAATACCATTCCTGAAGATTTACTTGCAGGCAACCACTTCTGGGCATTTCCGGCAAGATATTCTGCAAGGGTTGATTCAATTCCAGCCCCTTTGAAATAATGCACTTGATTCAGTTTGCTCAAAACAGGATTTGCTTCATCGAAAGTGTACAGCAAGTTTTCCTTTGAAGTACAGTTATCAAATGATCCCAGATTGAAATCAACAGCCCATAATTCTACCGTACCGTTAGACATCAAAGCTGAACTGATATTCAGACAGTATGGAGTAGGCTTTTTCTTGTCAACTACCATAAAGTTTTGTGTGCAGTTTGAAGAATTACCACATCCATCTGTTACTCTCCAGTAAACTTTGTGAGAAGACATATTACCAGCGATATCTTCAGGTATGGTTATTGAAACCAGTTCTCCCTGATTGGTGGCAGCAACGTATTTGTCCTTAATTCCATTGCCATTGCTGTCATTGAATGTCCCATCATTGGCAGGAAGGAAGCTGGAATATTCGTAATCATTTATACCATCAGCCCAAAGATCCACATATACAGTCCACTTCAGCCAGCTTGAGGCACATTGTCCCTGATCTACAGCTGCCATTGTAAGTGTCAGATTTTTGGTTTCACAAACATTTCCATCCTGGTCAGCATCAAAATGATCATTGATTTCAAACATTTTATCAGCGCAGTTGTCAAGTACAGGCTTCTGATTATCGATAACCTTTATTACCTGAGTGCGGCTGTAGATTCCATTATTGCTACCTGAATTTGGATTGTATGTACACCAGTTAATTAATGTCCAGTGATTCAAAATTTTCAAACATGCACCCTGTTCGAAATAGAAAGTATCTGATTTCAGGCTTACTCCTATCTGATCGCAAGGTCCGCTGGCCCATGTAGGTTGTTTTAGCTCAGACAAGTCGGTACAATCTGTCGTAATATCTGCCGGCCAGATAATCTGTCCATTGAAAGGAGTAGCAGGAATAATATCAATTCGCTGTGTACATTTTACAGCAGGATTTGACTTTACTCTCCAGTTTCTGATTACATATCCTGATTTACAGGTATTTAGGAATTCAGTATCTGTAAATTCCGTTTCCAATGTGCTGCAAGTTCCTACCGCAGTTGCTGTTCCCGTAAGGTTCAGATCCTTGGAGTTTTGATCACAGTTGATTGTTTTGTTGGCAGGGCAGGTAATTCTTGGAGCAAGTTTATCTTCCACGCGAACATTTACCCATGTTTCGTTGAAGTTGTCGGCATGTCCTTCTACTACGTCACCATATTTTCCTGACATGTTTGCATCGTCCCAAACTCGCATCCAAACTTTTACGATTCCATAAGGTACTCCATTTTCTATTTCTGTAAGGTCAGAACAGCAGAATTTTACATAGGCACCATTGTCCGGATCATAATTGGCACTTGCAGGATTGGCAGAACCATCTTCAGGGTGACCGTCATTATTGTATGTAAAGTTTCCGGTGTATCCACATCCATTGTCTGTGGCACCTTTTCTTTCTCTTCTGATTTCCAGATGAATGTCGGTACAATTATCGTATGAACCATTATTGACACTATTCGTGAATAATTTTGCTGTACCTGTGCCATCAGCTTCTTTTGTAAGAGAAATGACAATATTTTGCTTGGCAACTGCAATAGGAGCTACGTGATCCAGTATAGTTACATACAGATCTTCTTCACTTGCATTACCGCAGCAGTCTTTTGCTGTATAGGTAAAAGTATGTTCGCCTTTAGGCGCACCAGTTACGAGGAACCTTTTGCTAGGTGCATCCCAAACGATGCTTACACCTGCTGGTCCGCTTACTGTGTAAGTAGGATTGCTGTCGCAATTGTCTGTCAATGAAGGAGTAGGTAGCAGGAAGTTGCCTGCACAAACCCATGGGTCTACGCTTAGGGTGATATCTTCAACTTCAATCTCTGGAGCTACATCATCTTTGGCATCTATCAACTGCGGGTAAGTAATGGTAATGCCATTACACCAGTCAACGATAGTCCAGGTTCTGACAACTTTTTTACTTTTAGGACAATTATCTCCGCATGGCAGTATTTCTGTATCCGCACTTGTAGCAAGGATATTGCAGATTGCTCCATTTACCGGAAATCCGTTTACAGTAGGATAAGCATGCTTATTAGCTTCAAGTGTAGCTTTCTTTACAGCTGCTGCCTCTGCCTCATCCTGGCTGTAGAAGTAAGGTGATCCAAGGAATTCTGACTTGAACAGAGGCTTCAGTTTTGCAAAAAAGAAGTTGTAAATGCCTGTATGGCTTAGATCAGCACCACAACCAACCTTGATATTGTTGTATGGTACAGCCAGGTGATTTCCAAGGTTAACAGGGTTGAATCTGTAGTCAGAAACACAGGTTTGTGACACATTACCATATTCATCAGTAAACACATAAGATCTTCTGATGATTTTTGCACCACAAGGAAGACCCTGAGTGATGATCTGGTCACTAATCAAAGTAGTGTACGGACCACAGTTCTCAACAACTATTGGTCGGGGATACTGAAGCGTTCCTGCCCGGAATGCAGCTTCATCTGTGCATAAAAAGGCGCAGTTCGGGTCGGTGTTTCCGGCCGGACATGCACAATCAACCTGAGGAGCCAATTTGTCCTCAACAAGTAAATTACCCCAGCATCTGTTGCCGGTGCTGTTAAAAATAGTTACCCTGTACGTGCCAGGCTTTGTAACTACTGGAAATGAGGTGTTGTTGTTGTACACATGTATTGTACCAACATGAATAGTAAATGGACCTCCATAAAATACGGGGTCGCCTTCAAGAACCATATCCGCAGTTATTGCGGCTTCACAATTGATATTCAGCGATACGTTAACCTGGTCATTACAGACCATTTGCTGGGCATTGATACCGTTGAACAAAGAGAAATTTAGGAGAGTTGCAAGGAATAAATAGAATACCTTGTTCCCCTTACTGAGCGTAAGTAAACCTTTCTTTACCATGAGTAAATGAGTTTTGGTTATTAAATAAAGTTCAATCGGTCCTCGTCTTTGGACCTGGCTCAGATTTGAATAAGGGTTACTTTATTTAAAAAGTAGGGGAATGTCACAAAGGTATGGTAACGGACTTATTGGTTGTCTTCCAAAAAAAGGGTAATTTTTGAATATTTATTTTTTTAATTTATAAGTCTATGAATGGGAAAGTCCCATAAGTTTTGAGAGTACACCCTCTTTGATGGCAAAGGGGCAAACTATAATTTCCTTAATTTGTAGTCTTTGTATAATGAATTCCATAAGTAAAAATGCTACTACAATTAGCTTTACCCTTTCCTTAGGCAAACCTTTCAATTTATCTCTTTCTTCAAGGTTAAGCGATATGGTATGATGGATCATTTTTAATGCATCAGCAGCAGAAATGGTGTCAATCAGCCCGGGAACATCTGTATTCAGACCTTTCATAGACTGCAAAACTTCAAACGATCCTGAGGCTCCTACAATTTTTTCAACATGAAACACAGAAATTAAATCCAAGAGCGGCTGAAGGATTTCTGAAAGATGATTTTTTAAGGCAAGTGCTTCAGTTTTTGATATTGGTTCCTGGTAATGAAAAAGATGGTGTAAAACACCCACACCTATATTAAAACTGTTTCGGTATCTAACTTGTCCATCCTGCATGAATATAAATTCAGTACTTCCGCCCCCGATATCCATTATCAGGTGACTTCCGGAGCGCAAGGCCGGAATGAGGCAGGTGCCCCTGGCAATTAAGTCTGCTTCTTCAATTCCGGAGATAATGTCGATGCTGCAGTTACAAATCTCATTTGCCTTTTGAATAAATATGTTGCTGTTGGCTGCATTTCTTAAGGACGCTGTACCAATTATTTTCATGACTTCGGGACTATAATTGTCAAGAACCTCTTTCATATCGTGGAGAGCCGACCATCCCCGCTGCATGGCTTCAGGTTTAATTATATCCAGTCCACCTTCAGATAATGCAGTGAAATAACGCTTTTTGTATAATACTTCAAAACCCCAGTCACTGTCTGCTTTTTTTTCTGCAATCAGCAAATGAAATGTATTGCTTCCGAGATCAATGACAGCGGCTCTCATATTTTTATTTTTAAATTACAATACTTAGTGCAATATAAGGGTTTTGACTGAAGCTTGAGTTTAAATTTTATTTTAATAAAATAAGTTTTGGGGCACCTAATGGTTACTTCATTTATTGATATTCTTACTTTTTTTCCTTCAGCTGAAGTTTGAGTTTTAAATTTTATTTAAATGATGAGCTTTTGAGTTCTCA
>Ga0169931_10003653_pt1 | contig 24297 bp, 20 predicted proteins | sample Kivu_15m_20L_FD_129675 | JGI IMG/M metagenome (GOLD analysis project Ga0169931, IMG submission 129675) | Freshwater microbial communities from Lake Kivu, Western Province, Rwanda to study Microbial Dark Matter (Phase II) - Kivu_15m_20L... | ecosystem: Environmental > Aquatic > Freshwater > Lake...
AGCCGTTCAGCCGCGCTGCGGGGTCGGCAGCGAATTCCGCGCCCGCGATGAGACAGACCGTTCGGTTGTACCGCGACCACAAATCCGCGAGCACCGGGCCGACCATCCAGATCATCCGCGACGTTTCGGTGTGCGCCGCCGCACCGAGTTCGATCCCGATCGGCAGCGCGGCAGTAAGGGCCGGCCGCGGTTCGAGCGGTTGCACGTTCGGAAACAACTCGACCGCCGGACCGAGCGTGACGCCGAGGTCTTGCAGCACGGCGGGGTAGGTGAAGTCGCTGAACGCCATTGTGTGCGCCCCGTGAAGTTGTCGGCATTGTATCACGGCCGCGCCTTTTCCGTGTGCGAACGATTGACGCGGGCCGCGCGGTCGCGCAACATGGGCACTTAGCGGGGTGCGCTCCACACCCTTCGCCGCCGCTGCCACGGCACCGCGAACCCCGCACACTGCCGGTTTGCCCGCCCGCGACCGTTCCCGCCGGAGTTGCTCGCACCATGAACCGCACCCTCTCCCGCGGTCCCGCCGCGCTCGCGCTCGTTCTGTTCACCTGCGCGCTTGCCGCCGCGCAGCCCACGCCCGACCAACAGGCTGAAGCGCTGCTGAACGCGGGACGCAAGGCATACAACGAAGCGAACCCGCAGTTCGCGGCCGACCGATTTACCGAGTTGCTCACGCGGTTCGGCGGGTCCAAGTTCGCGCAAGACGCGCGCTACGGTCTCGGCCTCGCCACGCTCGACCTGCCGGACCGCAACTTTCAAAAGGCGCTCGAGTTCTTCGGCCCGCCGGCCAACGACTCGAACTTCGCCGAGCGCGCGAGCGCGCTGTATTACTCCGGCGTCGCCCGTCGCGGGTTGGGGCACAAGGAACTGGCGGAAGGTGTTGCGAAGCCGAACGAGCTGCCGCAGCGCACGCAGGCCGCGAACGGGCACTTCAACGAAGCGGTGAAGTTCTTCGCCTCCGCGTGCGACGCGTTCGAGAAGAAAGCTCCCGTAGACGCGGAGTGGGTCGCCCGGTGCCGGTGCGACACGGCCGAAATGGAACTGCGCCTCGGCAAGACGAAAGAGGCGCGCGCCACGAGCGAACCGTTCGTGAAAGACGCCGCGCTTGCGAAGAGCAAGTACCGCGCGCTCGGCCTGTACTACTACGGCACCGCGGCGTTCCTGCTGAACGACATCCCGGCGGCGGCGAAGGCGCTGGGGCCGCTCGCGCCGTTCGATCAGTCGTTCGGCCCGCACGCCCGCTACCTGATGGGCCGCGTTCACCTCACGCAAACCGAGAACGCCGAAGCCGCGACAGCCTTCGACGGAGTGCTCGGTGAGTACACGAAGCAGAAGGCCGCGGCGGTCGAAGCGCTCAAGCAACCCGACCGCTTCAAGAACGACCCGAACGAGAAGGCGCGCTTAGAAGCGCTCGTGAACCGCCCGGCTCCGGATTACGTCGCGGGTAGCGCGTTCTACGGCGCGTGCCTCAACTACGAAGCCGGAAAGTTCGGCGAAGCCGGCACCAAGTTCGAGGCGTTCACGAAGGACTACGCCGCGTCCGCACTCAAAGACGACGCGCTCTTGCGCCTCGGCTTCTGCCAAGTGCAGACGAAGCAGTTTGACGTCGCCGCGAAGACGCTGCAACCGCTCACGAACAATCAGCGGCTCGGGGATCAAGCGCTCTTCTGGCTCGGCAAAGCTCAGGCCGGGCTTGCGAGCGCGGTAGATGCGAACACCGCGCCGGCCCGCGCGCAAGCCTTCAACACCGCGATCAACACGCTGCGCACCGCCGCAGATCGTTCGGCGCAGATGGCCGGGCAAGACCCGGAGGCGAAGAACCGCCGCGCCGAAGCGCTCCTCGAACTCGCGGACACGCAACTGAGCGCGAAACTGCCGCGCGACGCCGCGAACACCTACGAGGCGATTTGGAACGAGAAACTGCTCCCGAATAAGGCCGAAGAAACGCTGCAACGGCTCATCGCCGCGTACCACCTCGCGGGCGAAATCCAAACGTCCGAAGCCCGTATCGCCACCTTCAAGCAGCAGTTCCCGAACAGCACGCTCATGCCGTTCGTGCTGTTCCGCGCCGCGGAGAACGCCTACGCGAAGGCCGACGCGCTCGCCAAGCAGAACAAGCCCGCGGAGGCGAAACCGGCGTTCACCGCGGCGGCCGCGCAGTACGCCGACGTGGTGACGAAGTTCCCGGAGTTCGAGCGCGTGAACCGCGCGAAGTACGGGCAGGCGATGTGCTTCGTCGCGCTCGCGGACGACGAGAAGGCGATCAAGGCCTTCGAGTCGATCCCGGTGGCGGAGCGCAACGGCGACCTCACTGCGGTGCCGTACCTGCTCGCGGACAGCCTCATTCGCACCGCGCCCGCGAAGGCCGAAGACGCGCTCCAAGACAACATGCTGCGCGAAAAGCTGAGCGCCGCCGCCGGGCTGCTCGACGGCTTCGTGGCCGCGAACCCCAAGAGCGAGCAAGCGGCCGACGCGCTGCTGAAGTTCGGGTACTGTCAGAAGCGGCTCGGCATTCAGCTCGCGCCCGGCAACGAGCGGAACGAGGCGCTCCAGAAGGCCCGCGCCGCATTCGAGAAGCTCGGCAACGAGTACAAGCAGAGCGCGCTCGTCGGGCACGCCGCGTTCGAGCGCGCGAAGGTGCTCGCCCTTCAGGGCGATAAGGGGAACGCGATCAACTCGCTCCGCGGCTTCGCCAACGACCCGCTCCAGAAGTCGCCGGTCGCACCGCTCGCGCACATTTACCTCGGCACGCTCTTGCGCGAACAGAATCAGGCGCAGCAAGCGGTGCAGGTAATGCAAGACGCGCGCAACAAGTTCGAGGCCGGGCTGAACAACCCTCAGAAGGTGGAATGGCTCGCGCTGTTGCGGTATCACCACGGCCTCGCGCTGTTCGAGTTCAACAAAGTGCCCGAAGCGCGGCAAGCGTTCGAGCAAGCGGCGCAAGCGGCCCCGGCGCTGCCGGTCGCGGTGGAGGCGCTCCTTCGCGGCGGTCAGTGCCAAGTCGAAGAGCAGAAGCGCAAGATCGCCGAACTCGAGAAGCAGCGGTCGCAACCGAACCTGAAGCCCGATCAGATTGCGAACTTCGAGAACCAGATCAAGAACGAGAAGGCGAACCTCGCCAACATCGCGAAGTTGCTCGAACAGCGCGCCGAAGAGCAGCGCAAAGCGCACCCCGCGAGCGAAGCCCGCGCACGAATGCTGTACGAAGCCGCGTGGACGTACCGCGCCGCGGGTGCGGACCCGACCACCGCGTACACGAAGTTGCTCGAACAGTACGCGGACACGGCGCTCTCGGTGGAAGCGCGGTTGGAACTCGCCGAACTGATCGCCGAGAAGAAGCCGGACGACGCGATCAAGTTCCTCAAGGCCGCCGTGGACGCCGAAACCACCGACAAGCCCGTTCCGCCGGAAACGGTGGAGCGCGTCCGCATTCGGCTCGGGGTGCTGTACTTCGACAAGAAGGACTACCCCGCGGCGCAGGGCCAGTTCGACGCGGTGGGCAACAACGAGAAATCGCCGCACCGCGCGCACGGCCTCTATCGCAGCGCGGAGTGCCTACTCGCGCTGAACAAGCCCGAAGAAGCGGCGAAGAAGCTCGTGATCTTCCGCGACAATGGCGCGTTTCACAACGTCGCCGGCGTGAGCGACCGCGCGCTGCTGCGGCTCGGCCACGCCTACGCGCAGTTGAAGCAGTGGGACGCCTCGCGGCAGGCGTTCGAGGGCGTCATCGCCCGCTACGGCGCGAACAACCAATGGGCGATCGACGCCCGTTACGGCATCGGTTGGGCGTTCCAGAACGCCGGCCGGTACGACGACGCGGTGAACGCCTACGCGCTCGTAACGCAAACGACGACCGACGACCGCGCCGGCCGCTCGCACATGCAAATCGGGCTGTGCCGCGCGGCGCAAGCGAAGTGGGCCGACGCCGGGAAGTCGTTCGCCACGGTGTACTTCGGCTACGACCTCCCGGACCTGAAGTTCCCCGCGATGCTCGAACACGCCCGCACGCTGATCGAGGAGAAGAAGCCCGACGACGCCGCGAAGTTGTTGGAGCGCGTGCTGAAGACCGCCCCCAAAGACAGCGACTGGGCGAAGGCCGCTACCGAGCGGCTAGAGAAACTGAAGAAGAAGTGAGGCGGCGCGATGGATCGGCAATCGCGCGGACCGCTCCCGTTGCGGTGCCCGTGCTGCTTCTACCGTACGCTGACCGCACGCGGCGACTTCCAGATATGCCCGGTGTGCTTCTGGGAAGACGACGGCCAAGACGACCACGACGCCGATGTTGTGCGTGGCGGGCCGAACGCGGCGCTGAGCCTCACGGAAGCGCGTGCGAACTACGCGACCCACGGCGCGTGCGAACCGCGCTTCGGCCCGAACGTGCGCCCGCCGCTCCCGCACGAGATGCCACCGGGCGCGCTTGGCGCTCAGTGACCGAGGGCAGGGGAACGCATGGGCCCGTTTCTCGACGGATGGACAACCGCCGACGTTGATACCGTGATCGCGCGCGACGACCCCGACGAAGTATTGTTCGCGCCGATTGTGGTGTCGCTCGATCCGCCGGATTGCGAGTGGGCCGAATCCGTGTGCGCGCGATTGGCGGTCCACAGCGACGAACGGGTTCGGGCGAACGCGATGCTTGGCTTCGGCCACTTGGCGCGCACATGCGGCCGGTTGAAAACGGCCGTCGTGTTGCCGCTCCTCGTCGCGGGGAAGACTGATCCGTCGCCGCTGGTGCGCGGGCACGCCGAGAGCGCGGCGGACGACATCGAAACGTACCTCGGCTGGCCGGTGACGGGTTGAATCGTTCCGCTGGTGTCGGATCGCGCTTCGCGCGGTTCGCAAGACGGAGGTTCCGACAATGACCGTTCGCTGTTGTCTCCGCCGCGCGGCGCTCGCGCTGCCGCTGTTCGTCGCATTCGTGCTGCTCTTCACCGGCACGCGGCCGGCGCACGCATACGTCGAAGTGCCCATTTCGCTCGGCGACATGGTCCGGCAGTCCACCAACATCGTGCAGATGCAAGTCACGAAGGTGGACCGCGAGAAGAACCTCATCATCTACACCAAACTGCAAGACATAAAGGGCAAGCACCCGCAGACGGAGATCAAGCACAACATCGGCCGCGGCGGGCTGCGCCCGGGCGAGTGGGAGGAGATCATGAAGTGGGCGGAGGTCGGCAAACTCGCCACCTTCTTCCACAACGGTGGCGCGAGCGAGACGTACTTCGGCACCTCGTGGTATCAGGCGTACCCGCAGGGCGAGTGGTGGGGCATGTCGCACGGCGAACCGTTCCTGTTGCGCTCCTACGCGGGGAAGGTCGATAAGCTGCCGGGACTGCTCGCGGACATGCTCGCGGACAAGGAAATCATCGTGCCGTGTATGGTGGACGGCGACAAGGAGGCGATCCACAAGAAGACGGCACGCATTCAGCGCATGAAGGCGAGCCTGAAACTGATCGACTACAACCCGAAGCGCGACTTCGTGGGCTGGGGCGGTGAAGACATCCGCCGGCTCGCGGGCATGCCCGGGTTCGACCGCTACGCTGCACTCGCGAAGCTCGACGCCGAAGCGCAGTCCGTCACCACCGTGGACTTCGACAACGATGGCAAGCCGGACATCTGCCTCTGCGGGGCGAACAAGGTGTCGCTGCTGCAAAACGGTGGCGACGGGTTCATCGAAACCGCGCTGTCCGGTTTCACCGGCGGCGCGCGCTCCGCGACGTGGGCCGACTGCACCGGCGACGGCCTCCCGGACCTGCTGCTTGCCACCCCCACCGGGCCGCGGCTGTTCGTGAACCTCGGCAAGGGCCAGTTCCGCGACGAAACCAAGCGGCTCCCGGTCGAACCCGCGTACAACCTCACCGCCGCCGCGTGGGGCGACTTCGACGGCGACGGCAAGCCGGACGTGCTGCTCGCCAACGGCTTCCACGGGCTGCGCCTCTACAAGAACACGCGCCCCGAAGCGCCGAAGCTCGTGCTGCCAAAGGTCGGCGAGTGGCACGCGATCGGCATGTTCCGCGCGCAGAACCCGGCCGACAACGCGAAGACCGCGTTCGCCGTGGAGGGCGAGAAGTTCCAACCGGAGAAGGAGTACAAGGGCAAACGCGACATGCCGACCAAGTGGGCCAAGAAAGACTTCAAGAGCGAACCGACGGCGCTCGCGGAAGTCGGCGCGAACTGCGCGACCTACGTACGCACCGTCTTGGAGATGCCCGCGGACGCGGTGGTGCCGGTGAGCATTCTTACCGGCGGGAACTCGCTGTGCGTGTGGGTCGAGCGAGAAAAGGTGATCGACGAGAAGGGCAAGGCCGAACCGTTCGCACTCGAGTTGAAGCTCAAGAAGGGACCGAACGAACTGCTCGTGAAGATGTGCAACGGCGACCAGCCGCAGACGTTCGCATTCACCGTCGGCACCGGCGACGCCGGCCCGCCGGGACCGTGGTTCACCGACGTGTCTTCGCAGTGGGGCTTGGGCAGCGAGGGGCTGTGTTCGGACGTGAAGGGCGACACGCTCGCGGTCGCGGACTTCACCGGCGACGGCAAACCCGATGTGCTCTACGGCGCGGGTTCGGGCCTGCTACTCGTGAACCAACAGGGCAAGTTCGCGGTGAAGGCGGACAGCGGCATCGCGTACAAACCCGGGAAGGTCGGGCCGGCGGTGTGCGACTTCGACGGCGACGGCAAACTCGGCCTCTTCGTGCCGCAAACCGACGGCAAGTGCAAGCTCTTCCGCAACGACGGCACCGGGAAGTTCGCCGACGTAACCGCCGCGGCCGGCGACCTCGCGAAGCCCATCGCGGGCGCGGTTTCGGCCGCGTGGGGCGACTTCGACAACGACGGCAAGCCGGACCTGCTCGTGTGCTGCCTCCGCGGCACCAACCGCTACTTCAAGAACGAAGGCGCTGGGAAGTTCACCGAAAAGACTGCCGCAATCGGGCTGAACCAGAAGGTGTTCAACTCGCAGGCCGCGGCGCTCGCGGACCTGAACGGCGACGGCCAACTCGACGTGATCTTCGCCAACGAGGGGCAAGAATCCAACGTGCTCTTCGGCGCACAAGCCGCGGGCCGCGCGAAAACGCCGGTCGTGGTCGCGCTGAACGGCACCGCGCTTCTGAACGGCGGGAAGGTGGTCGTGAAGGACGCGACCGGGAAAGCCGTAGCGTCGAGCGCCGTGACTGGTGCGGACGCCCGCGGCGGGCAGAGCGGCTTCGCGCCGCGGTTCGCGCTGCCGCCGGGCGCGTACAAGTTCGAGTTGGTCGGCTCGAACGGGCAGGTGAGCGTGAAGGACGTGACCGTGACCACCGCGCCGATGCAGGTGAAGTGAAGAAGAGGTTTCACCGCGGAGACCGCAGAGAACGCTGAGAGAAACCCAGAAGGAGTGATTGATGATGCGCCGCGCCGTTTGGCTTTCTCTCTGCGTCCTCTGCGGTCTCCGCGGTGAACTCTCTGCCGCGGAACCGGCGGCGTGGGCCACCTATCGCGGCAACGCGCAGCGCACCGGCAACACCGACGGCAAACCCGGCCCGGACGCGCCCGCGGTGCTGTGGTCCGTGAAGTCTACGGATCACTTCATCGCGTCGCCGGTGCCGGTGAAAGACGGCGTGTACGTCGCGGGGATCGGCGCGTTCAACCGGCCGTCCGCGCACTTGTTCCCGCTCGCGGGCAAAGCGCCGGTGCAGGCGACGTGGACGAAGAGCGCCCCGTACCTGAAGCTCGCGTCGGTCAGTTCGCCGGCGGTCGCGGGCGAACTGCTCGTCTTCGGCGACGGTCTGCACCAAGACTCGGGCGGCGTGCTGCACTGCGTGAACGCGACCACAAGCAAGCCGCTGTGGCAACTGGTGATGCCCGGCGAACTGATCCACTTGGAAGGCGCGCCGGTCGTGAGTGGCGGGAAGGTGTTCATGGGCGGCGGCGCGGCGGGCGCGTTCTGCGTCGAACTGGAGAAAGCCACGCTCGACGGCAAGGACTACGACCTCGCCGCGGTCGCCAAAATGCAAGACGAGAAGTGGAAGCAACTGCAAGCGAAGTTCGAGGAAGACAAGAAGAAGGACCCGGATTTCGCGATCCCGCCGGACGACAGCCAACTGCTCAAGTTCGCGCCGAAGAAGGTGTGGGCGAAAGGCGAGCGCACGTGGCACGTGGACGCGCCCATCAATCTGGCGGGCGACGTACTCCTCGTACCCACGTCGTTCCTCGACAAGGAAAAGGTGGGCGAGCGCGCGATTTACGCGCTGAACCCGAACACCGGCGAAACGGTGTGGAAGAAAGACCTCACATACAACCCGTGGGGCGGCGCGACGGTGAGCGGCGACACGGTGATCGTGCCCGGGAGCAGCATCGGCTACTACTACAAGGAACTGAAGGGCGCGAAGGGCGACGTGACCGCGTTCGACCTGAAGACCGGCAACGTGAAGTGGACGAAGCCTATTCCCACGGGCGGCGTGCTCGGGTGCGCCGCGGTGGCAGACGGCCTCGCGGTGTGTACCGCCACCGAAGGCAAAGTGCGCGCGTACAAAGTGGCCGACGGCGAGCGCGCGTGGCTCTACGACGCGAAGGCCCCGTTCTTCGCGCCGCCCGCGGTGGCCGGGGGCATCGCTTACGTGGCGGACCTGAGCGGCACGGTTCACGCCATCGACCTGAAAACCGGCACCGCGAAGTGGACGCTGTCGCTGGCGAAGGAAGTGAACGCACCCGGCATGGTGTACGGCGGCGTGACCGTGACCGGCGGCAAACTGATCGTCGCGACGTGCAACCTCGACGGCCCGTTCGCCAACAAGGAAACGGTCGTGGTCTGTATTGGCAGCAAATAGTGGCTGGTGTGAGTGGCTTGGGGTGAGTGTGAAATCCAAGAAGAGCGCATCTATGAAGAAGTGCATTTTCGCAATCGTCGCCGTTGCGCTGTTGGGCCTCGCGCGCGCCACGAGCGCCGACGAGAAGACCGGCGTGACCGTGGACGCCGCGAAGAAGAGCGTGAGCGTGGACGCGAAGGTCGCGCCGCGCAAGCTCGAACACCTCAAGGGCGAGCAGTACCCCATCGAACTGATCGCCAGTTGGCCGCACCCGCGGGGCAAGAAGGCGCACGAAACGGTGCTCACCTTCGACGCGAACCCGTCGGCGGTTCACAAGGCGCTCGAAGCGGTCGGGCTGAAGCCGGGCAAGCCCGCGAAGGGTTCGGCGATGAAAGACGGCGACCCGGACCCGAAGGCACAGGGGCCGGAAGTGAACGTCTTCATCGAAGTGCCGGACGGCGCGGGCGGCACGAAGCGCCTCACGCTCGACAAGGTGCTCATGGACCCGAAGACGAAGAAAGCGCCGCCGAAGATGTCGTTCGTGTTCACCGGTTCGGCACTGAGCGCACCGGACCCGAACAAGCCGGACGATAAGAAGTACGGGGCCGACCTCACCGGTTCACTCATCTGCCTGTTCCCGGTCACGGACGAAGTGGTTCTGCAAACCGGCTGGACGATGAAGGAGGAGAAGTTCCTGAAGCTCGACGTGCGCCCGGACGTGCTGCCCAAAGAGGGCACCCCGGTGAAACTGGTGATCGAAGCGAAGCCATAGTGACTGGTTCGGGAACCGGCCGCGGGTGTGGGAAGCGGCGCGATGCGGTTTGCACCCCGAAGGGGTGGCACACCCTAGCCCGGTGCAACGCACCGGGAACCGCTCGCAACAGCGCGCACCCCGAAGGGGTGCGACAGACAGAGCGTGTCGCAGGCTTTCAGCCTGCCGACATCAGCGCACCGCGACCCGGTGCGTTGCACCGGGCTAAGGTGTCGCACCCCTTCGGGGTGAAGACAGTAGAGGACAATCGATGAGCGCCGTTCGATTCGCGCCGCTGTTCGTGCTCGTGTTGGGTTGCTCGCAACAGCAACCGGACGCGGGCGCGCCCGCGCCGATTGACGTGTCGAAGGTGCAACTGGTGCCGGGCGCGCCGGTCGCGGCGCTCCCGCAGCCGCCGGTTCAGCCGCCCCAACCGCCGAAGCCCCCGGAGCCGCCGCCGGAGTTCAAGTTCGCGCCGGACCTCGGCGGGAAGGCTGTCGCGCGCGCGGTCGCGCCGAACCTCGCGAAGCCACTCGCGCTCGACCGCGTGCCGGCCGCGCCCAAGGCGCGCGCCGTGCCCGAGCGCGTGCTGAACCCTGAGGCGAACGAGCGCACCGCGTTCGTTCCGCCCCCGTTGATGCCGCCGAAGCCGCCGGCGACGAAGCCGGCCAACCCCGCGGAGCGCGTGCCGTTCGACCTCGGCATCGGGGCCGACGCGCCGCCCGCGAAGCCGGTGCTGCCGACGGTCGCGATCGAAACGCCCCGCGCGCGCGACGCCAACCTGCCGCCGCCGGCTCCGACGTTGGGACGGCAGTTCACCGAGCGGGCAAGTTTGGAAGACCCAACGAGCGAAACCGGTAACGCCGCGGCCGTGTCCAACACGGTGCCGGTCGCGCTCGCGCTCAGCCCGTTCTTGAAACTCGGCATCCCGGACCCGTTCGAGCTGCTCGAACAGGTGAAGCCGAAAGTGCCGCCGACCGCCGAACCGTCGGCGCTGCCGGTGCCGGTGAACCACCCGCGAACGAAGTAGGTCTTCAAGAGTAGGCCGCTCGCTCCGCGAGCGGCCATTGGCGCTTGCAATCACCACGCGCTGTTGGCACCGAGAATGGTCGCTCGCGGAGCGAGCGACCTACACTTGAAGGCGCTATCCCGGCGGGGCGTCGCTTTCGCTCGCACCGGCGTCCGGTATGCCGAACCCGAACGGCTTTACGTTGAGTTTGGTCTGGTGGCCGTCGAAGTCGCGGCCGTCCGGCGTCTTGCCCTGAAAGTAGTCTTTCTGCCAACCGCGTGCGAGCGCGTCCGGGTCGCGCGCCTTCAGGTCGCTGAGGAACCCGCTGCGGCTCGCTTGCCACTTCTGATACTGCTCGTGCAGCGCCGGGTCCGATTCGATCACCGCCACGCGCGGCACCAACCCTTCGATCAGCCCGCGCGGCACCGGCACCAGCATGCAGAACGGCTCGCCCTTCTCGAACCGGACCCACTCGCTCGCCCGCGTCACTTTCCAGTTCATCGTGAACGTGGACGCGATCCAATCGGTTTCCACAACGCCCTCGAGCGCCTGCACGCCGTCTTTCACCCAGTTCGCGGGCCCCTTCACCCACAGGTTGATGCCGGGCGGCGTGCGGAACAGGAACGGCACCGTGAACGTGATGACGCCGCTCCCGAAGTGGCTCACGATGCGGTTGTCCGGGGCGTCGAACCGGAGTTCGAGGTCGTCCTTGTTCGGCCCGCCGTACCAGTACGCGCGGAACCCGACCGGGCACCGCAGGATCCAACCGCACTGGTTGGCGATGTTCAGCGGCAGGCACCGGTACGGGTGCCGCTGGTGCGCGCCGTCCATCCAGTCGCGAGCGAGCGGGGCCGGTTCGGGGAACACGTCGGCGGTCTGGTTCGGGTGCAGCGCGTAGGCGATCAACTCGTTCGCGTCGGGCATGTGCGGAAGTTGGGTTGGCGTTGACCGGCGGCGCGGCCGGGGTATCCTCGCGGGCACCTACACTATGCGCGGGGCCGCGGTGCGCGTCATCCTCAATACGGAATGCACGTTCTTCCCGCTCACCGGCGTGGGGCATTACACGGCGGAGTTGGCCCGCGCGCTCGCGCGCCGCGCGGCGACCGACGGGGACGAAGTCGAAGCGTACCCGTCCGGCGCGCTGCGGCCGGTGATGCGGTTCTGGAAGACGCACGTCGCGCGGTACGAGGCCCGCAAGTTGCGCCACGGCGCGCTCTCCAAGCTCGAAGCGCTCGCGCGGCGCAGTTACCTCGGTGTCGCGCGGCGCGTCGGGAACCTCGTGACCGACGACCCGTTCGGCCGGGCCGCGCGCCGCGGTTTCGACCTGTACCACGAACCGAACTTCATGGCGCAGGAGTGCGACCTGCCCACGGTGATTACCGTTCATGACGTGTCGGTGCTTCGACACCCCGAGTGGCACACGCCGGCCCGCGTCGCGGAGTACGAGCGCGAGTTCGCCCGCGGGCTGAAGCGCGCGTGCCACCTCGTCGCGGTGTCCGAGTTTACCAAACGCGAAACCGCTTCGCTCCTCGCTTGGCCGCTCGACCGAATTTCGGTGGCGTACAACGGCGCGCGCGAGCACCTGCGGCCCGTTCCCGTTGAAGCGTGCAAACCCGTGCTGCGCAAGTACAGCCTCGCACCGGGCTACCTCCTGCACGTCGGTAGCGTGGAGCCGCGCAAGAACCTCGCGCTGCTCGTGCGCGCGTACCGCGCGCTGCCGGCGACCGTGCGCGAACTGCACCCGCTGGTGCTGGTCGGCGGCACCGGTTGGAACTCGGCGGCGCTCGAAGCCGAGATCGCGGAGAGCGGGCGCGACTGGAACGTGCGCCGCCTCGGGTACTTCCCGGAGCGCGACATGGCGGCCTTGTACAGCGGCGCGCGTGCGCTGGCGTTCCCGACGCTGTACGAAGGGTTCGGAATGCCGACGGTGGAGATGCTGGCGTGCGGTGGCGCGGTACTGGCTTCGACCGCGGGCGCGGTGGCGGAAACGGTGGGCGGGGCGGCGCACCTGATCGACCCGCACGACGAACCCGGCTGGCGCGACGCGCTTCTGCGCGTTTGCGTCGACGACGACTGGTGGCACGCGCTGCGCGAGGGCGCGCAAGAGGCGGCGCGGCCATTCACGTGGGACCGTTGCGCCGAGGATACGCTGAAGGCGTATCGCGCCGCGCTGGGGCAGGGCGAAGTGAAGCGCGCGGCGTGACGTAGGACAGGCTTCCAGCTTGTTCCGGTTCGGGCGTTTAAAAGAAAAACGGGACAGGCTGGAAGCCTGTCCTACGGGGGGCATTCGTGCGCGTACTCGTGAACGCGACCTGCGCGCTAACCGCGCGCTCCGGCATCGGGCACCACACGGCCGAAGTGTTGGCCGCGCTCGAGCGCCGCACGGACGTGACCGTGGGCACCTACCCGAGCGGCGTGTTCCTGCCGTGTACGAAGTGGCTCGCGGGGCAAGCCGACCGCTACCTGAAGGCACGCGAGCGCGGCGGGTTCGCGGCCCGCGTCGAAGCAACGGCGCGCCGCGGCGTGATGGCGGTCGCGTGGCGCGCCGGAAAACTGTTCGTGCCGAACCCGCTTGACCGTTGCGCGCGGCGCGGCGGGTTCGTTCTGTACCACGAGCCGAACACGCTCGCGGGGCCGTGTTCGCTGCCACTCGTCACGACGGTTCACGATCTCTCGGTGCTGCTGCACTCCGAATGGCACCCGGCGCGCCGCGTGACCGAGTACGAGCGGCAGTTCCGCGACACACTGAGCCGCGCCGCGCACGCCTTCGCGGTGTCCGAGTTCACGAAGCGCGAACTGGTGCGGCACACCGGGTTCCCGGCGGAGCGCGTTACGGTCACTTACAACGGGCGAAGGCCGTTCCTGCGCCCGCTGGCGCTCGCGGAGTGCGCGCCGGCGCTGCTGCGGCTTGGTCTGCGCCCCGGCTATCTGCTGCACGTCGGCACCGTGGAGCCGCGAAAGAACCTCGCGCTCTTGCTCCGCGCGCACGCCGGCTTGCCGCCCGCGGTGCGCGCGAAACACCCGCTGGTGCTGGTCGGCGGGAGCGGCTGGCGCGCGAACGAACTGGAAGCTGAGATCGCAGCACGCACAGCCGAAGGCACCGTGAAACGGTTGGGCTACTGCGCCGATTCGGACCTCGCGGCGCTGTACTCTGGCGCGCGTGCGCTAGCGTTCCCGACGCTGTACGAAGGGTTCGGGATGCCGACGGTGGAGATGCTGGCGTGCGGCGGCGCAGTACTGGCTTCGACGGCGGGCGCGGTGGCGGAAACGGTGGGCGGGGCGGCGCACCTGATCGACCCGCACGACGAAGGCGGCTGGCGGGACGCGCTGTTGCGCGCGTGTGTGGACGACGATTGGTGGCAAGCGCTGCGCGAAGGCGCGGAACGTGCTGCGGCCCCGTTCACGTGGGACCGGTGCGCCGAAGACACCGCAAAGGGCTATCGCGCGGCGCTGGGGCAAGGGGAAGACGTGAAGCGCGCGGCGTAGGACAGGCTTCCAGCCTGTCCCGTTCGTGCTTCGTGACGTTACACGGGACAGGCTGGAAGCCTGTCCTACGTCTGGCCGGCGTCGGTGACGGCGCACATCAGCGGTTCGGTGGGGCTTTCGTAGGTGCGGCCGTTCGTGTCGCCGGTCGCGTGCTTGCGCAGCGACAGTTGGTACAGCTTCTCGCCCACCGCCGTCGGGTACTCGTTCGTGAGGCACGCGCGGCACAGCTTTTCCGCGGGCAGGTCGATGCACCGCGCGACCGCGTCTACCGGCAGGTAGAACAGCGAGTCCGCGCCGAGCGTTTCGGCCATCGCGTCTTGCTCCGCAACCGTCGGCGTCTTCCCGGCCATGAACTTTGGTGCGAACAGCTCCTTCACGGTGCTCATGTCGATGCCGTAGAAGCACGGCCCGATGATCGGCGGGCACGCGACGCGCACGTGAATCTCCGCCGCGCCGCCCTGTTCGCGCAAGTGCTTCAGCAGGATTTGCAGCGTCGTGCTGCGCACGATGGAGTCTTCGACGAGCAGCACGCGCTTGCCCTGCAAGATTTCGCGCAGCGGGGTGAACTTCAGGCGCACCTTGTCCGCGCGGTTGCCGCCCTCGATGAACGTGCGGCCGATGTACCGGTTGCGGATCAGCCCTTCCACGCTCGGAATGCCGAGTGCGAACGCCATCGCGTCGGCGGCGGCCTTCCCGGTGTCCGGCACCGGCACCACCACCGTTTCGGACGGGTCGAGCGGTACGCGCCCGAGCGAGCGCTCCTGCTTCGCCAACTCTTGGCCCAAGCGCGATCTGCTCAAATATACACTACGGTCGTCGAGCGTGCTCGCCACGTTGGCGAAATAGATCCACTCGAAGAAGCAGTGCGCCGTGCGCTTGCTCTCCGCGAACCGGTGCGTGGTGAGTTCGCCGTTCTGAATCAGGATCATCTCGCCCGGCGCGAGCGACTTGATGCTGTTTTGGCGGAACCCGAGGTTCTGGAGGGCGACGCTTTCGGAAGCCGCGCCAAAAACGGGACCGTCGAGTGCGTACACGAGCGGCCGGATGCCGACCGGGTCGCGCAGGATCACCATGTCGCCCATCGCGTTCAGGAACGCGATGTTGTACGCGCCGTCGAACTTTTGCGCGAGGCTGCGGAACACCTCCACGAGGTCCGGGCGCTCGTCGCGCCGGATCTCGTGGGCGATGTAGTGCATGATGACTTCGGTGTCGTTGTCCCGCGTGAGGTGGTAGTCGTGGTTCTGCAGGAGCTGCTGCCGGAGGTCGGCGAAGTTGGTGAGTTGACCGTTGAACGCGAACGCGAACCACTTCCATTTGCAGCCGTGCCGCCGCTCGAACGGCTGCGCGTAGCTGCGGGTTGTGGCCCCGCACGTCGCGTAGCGGGTGTGGCCGATGGCCGCGCGCCCCGCGAAGTCTTTCATGATGGTCGCGTACTTCTGCGGCTCGTTCATGCGGAACGCTTCGATCACCGTGCCCACGTCCTTGTGGGTGTCCACGAGCTTTTCGCGGTCCGGGTTGTACGTCGCCATGCCCGCGGCGAGTTGCCCGCGGTTCTGGAGGTCGAGCAGCATGCGCGGCATCAGCCGCGACACTTGGTCCGGTGCGCCGGACCACACGTTGGACTTGTCGCCCCGGTTGGGCAAGTAATACAGAGCCGCCACGCCGCACTCGTGGTGCAACTCGTCCATGTTTTGTCGCCGTGGGAGAAGAGAGCGCGCGCCTCGCAACTACATTATAGATCGGTGTAGGGCCGGTGAACAATTGCCGCCGGCGAGCGCACGCGGGGCGCGGCGCGGCCGTTCGGGAAACGTGTGCCGGTTCGCGCGATTGTGTCGCGGTGCGTCAGTCCTGTCCCAACTTGAGCGGCTTGCGCATGCTCGCCGGCGCGAGCGGCGGGAACAGGAGACTGCCGAGCCAACCGCCCGCGGCGACGAGCAGCGCCACGCTGACGAACGTGATCCCGATCGCGGTGGGGTCGTTCGCCGCGCGCCCACCGAACCCGACCGCGTTCAGCCAGAAACTGATCGGCGGAAGGGTCTCTCCGCGGGTGGCGACGAGGCCGAGCACGCCGGCCGCAGCGATCCCGCCGGCGAGCAACCCGTGGCGCACTCCGGCCCCCGTTCCGGCCGCGGCCAGCGCGCCGCCCGCCAGCACGCCCAGCGCGGCGAACTGCCACGCGATGAACCGCGCTTGGCCCACGCTGCTCACCCGCAGCGCCCCGCCGGAATACTTCTCCGCACCGGCGCGCAACTGCTCCGCGAGTGCGACCGCGGTGAGCGCGAGCACCGCCCCGAGGAGCACCTTCGCCCACGCGGTCGGTCGGGCCGTCTCGGAGGGCGCGCCGACGACGAACCGCGAGGAACTGAGCCGGGCGCGGTCGGGGACTTCGAGGTCCAGAGCCGGCACCGCGCCCCAGACGCGGGCCGCGAGCACGCCGGCGCACCCGCCGACCAGAAGCAGCGCCGCCAGTTGCATGTACAACACGAGGTCCGACGGGGGCGCGCCGGACACCAACTCGGCCGCGAGGAACAGCCCGCCGCACACGAACGCGACCGCCGCACCGAACGGCGCGCCGCCGGTGCGCCCGGCCGCCGCCACGACCGCACCGAACACCACCGCCACGGCCTGTGCGCCGCACACCGCGAGCAGGCCCTCGAACGATTCCCACCAAGCGTCGGCGTCGGCCCCGGTGGCGAGGACGGCGCTCGTCGCCAACTTGCGCAGCGCGAGGTACAGGCCGAGCGCGAACACGGCCCCCACGAACACGCGCCCGGTCGCCCCGGGGCGGGGCGGGGCGTGCTGCGGCACGGGGGCGGGCCGCGCCGCGAGTGCTTCCGCGCACTCGTGCGGCATGAGCAAAAGCCCGGCGCACCGCGGGCACCGCTGTGTTCCGGCGAACGACACTTGGCACGCGGGGCAATACAGTTGCATGGGATGGGTCCGCGGTTCGGCTTGGGGGCGCGCCCGATTGAGCCTAGAGCGCAATTTCGTGCCGTGCCGGTTGTGATCCGCCCGCCGGCGCGATACTCTTCGTTCCGCTGCCACTACACGAGGTTCGCACATGCGCGCACTCTCTCTCGTTCTCGCGCTCGGGGTCGCGGTCCCGTCGGTTCGGGCCGATGAGAAGTCGGAGAAACTCGCCAAAGACGCCCTCGGCGCGTTCCTCAAGGCCGTGAAAGAGAAAGACACCGACAAGGTGATGAAGACGGTCGCGGCCCCGTTCGCCCACAAGGGCGGCGGCGCGGTCGAGGTCATCGAGGACGAGAAGAAATTGAAGGAGTGGATCAAGGACCGGCTCGGCGAGATCGACGCCGAGAAGGTGCCCACCGAATTCGAGAACTTCCAGCCGTTCGAGAAAGTGAAAGAGAACATCACGGACGAGGACGACCGGAAAAAGGTGGAGAAGGTTGTGGGCAAAGAGGGCTACGTCGCCACCGTGTCGGTGGACGGCAAAACGGTTGTCGTCGTCGCGCGCGTGAAAGACGGCAAGGCCGCGGTCGTCGGGGTCGGGCGCTAATGCCGCACGTTGCCGTTGTCGGCGGTGGGCTGAGCGGTCTCACCATCGCCTACCGCCTGAAACAGTTCGCACCGGACGTGTCGGTGTCCGTTCTGGAGCCGCGCGAGCGGCCCGGTGGCAACATCGGCACCGGGGAGCACCGCGGGTTCCGCGTCGAGCGCGGGCCGAACGGCTACTTGGACCGCACGCCCGCGCTCCCGGACCTCGTGCGCGACTTGGGCCTCGCGCCGGTCGCCGCGAGCGAGGGCAGCCGCAAGAACCGGTTCGTGTTCCTGCGCGGCAAGCTCCGCAAACTGCCGTCCGGCCCGTTCGGGCTGCTCACCACGTCGCTCCTGTCGCTCCGCGGCAAGTGGCAACTGCTCACCGAACCGTGGCGCAAAACGCCGCCGCCCGGTGGCGACGAGTCGGTGCGCGACTTCGTGGTGCGGCGCGCCGGCGTCGAAGCCGCCGACGTGTTCGCCGACGCGCTCGTGACCGGCATTCACGGCGGCGACCCGGCGCTTCTGAGCGTGGCGTCGGCGTTCCCGCGGCTGCCGATGATGGAGCGCGAGGCCGGGAGCATCGTGCGCGGCTTCATCCGCGCGTCGAAGAAGCGCAAAGCGGAAGCCGCCGAGCGCGGCGAACCGCCGCCCGGCCCGATGAAAATGTGGTCGTTCCGCGGCGGCCTTCAGGCGCTCGTGGACGCGCTCGCCGAATCCCTCGGCGACGCCGTGAAGTGCGGGTTCGCGGTGCGCTCGCTGGCGGAATCGGCGAGCGTGTCTCAGTGGGTACTCTACGGCGATCACGCCAAGGCGCGCTCCGCGGACGCGGTGGTGCTCGCGTGCCCGGCGTACGAGCAGGCCGCGATTCTCGAAGAACTGAACCCCGCACTCGCGGCGGAAGTCGGCGCGATCCCGTACAACCGGATCGCGGTGGTGGCGCTGGGGTACCGCGAACTGGACTGCCCGAACCGGCCCGACGGCTTCGGCTACATCGCGCCGCAGAACACGCGCCGCGACGTGCTCGGCGTGCAGTGGTGTTCGTCCATCTTCCCGGACCGCGCGCCGGCGGGGTGCGTGCTGTGGCGCGCGCTGGTGGGGGGCGTTCACCGGGCCGAACAGGTCGATTGGGACGACGACAAGTTGGCCCGCGCCGTTCACGCCGAAATGAAGCTCGCAATGGGCGTGAAGGGCGAACCGATCTTCCGCCGCGTCGTGCGGTGGTCGGCGGCGATCCCGCAGTACGTGATCGGACACGCCGAGCGCGTCGCCCGCATCGACGCGCTGGCGGCGCGGCACACCGGTCTGTTCCTCGCGGGCAACGCCTACAAGGGTGTGGCGATGGCCGACTGCGTGGAGCAGGGCATGGCGACCGCGGCAAAGGTGGCGCAGTACCTTCAGAACAACGCGGTGTGAGGGCGCGCGACGTTCACCGGGAAGCCTTGGAGCGGTCAGTCCGCTCACAAGTCTTCCACGAACGTCATCGACGGGTGAACGCGCTCGTAATCCACGGCAAAATACTCGGCGCACATCGCGCGCACCTTCAGCGCGACCGCCGGGTTCGTGCCCGGCGGGCACAGCGCGAGGAACTCGGCGTCGGTGAGCGCCGGGAACCGGTCGCGGAACGTGCGCGCACGATCCGCCACCGCCGCGAGCACGAACAGGATCAGCGCACCGGCTAGCCACCACATCGGTTACGCCTCACTTCCCGTCGAGCACGAGCGTGTGGAACTTCTCGTTCCCCTTGCTGTCGGTGAGTACCAGAATCGCTTCGGCCCGCGCGCCGTCGTAATCGGCGGGCACCGGCCAGCGCACGAGGCCGGTGGTGCTCACGGTCATGCCCGGCGGCCCGGACTCGAGGCGGAACTTCACCGGGCCGTTCTTCGCCCGCGCGGTGATCGCGAACGCGAGCGTGCGGCCCTTCTCGAATCGCGTCGCCGGCACCGAAGCGACGTACATGTAGTCGCGGCCGTCGGCTTCGAGGAGTTTGTCCACGTCCGCGGGGTACAACTTCAGCTCGTCGCGCGCGTCCGGCACCACCACGAGCAAGTTCGCCTGCGGAATCAGGTGGACGCTGTGCTCGATGCCGAAGCCCTTCAGCCCGTCCCACCCGTACTTCGCGACCGCGGTGTTGGCGAACTTCGCGAACGGCTCTTTGCTCCCGTGCAAGTAGAGTTGGATCGTGCCGACCGGCGGCGTGCCCTCGCGCCCGAAGCCGTCGATGGTGCTGGCGAGCACGTAGAACGGGCCGTGCGCCGCGGGCAGGTACAGGTGGCTCGCGAACCCCTTGCCCGGCCCCATCGAGAACGCCGCGTCGTTCACCGCCGTCACGCGCTCGGTGAGCACGCCGTGCCCGCCGGCGAACACGTACTTGTCGTCCGGCCCCGGCACCACGAACCACGTGCCCTCGTGCTGCCCGTGTTGCTCCACCTTCTCGCCGCCGACGATCACCGTTTTCACGCCGTTCGGTTGGCCGTAGTTCCCGGTGTGGCCGAACACGCGGCCCAACCCGCCGGCCCAGTACAGCCCGCCGGGCAACCGCTGCTTCGCGCCGCCCGCGAACGGCAGCCCGTCGGGCGGCAGTTCGAGCTCCTTGAACGTCTCGATGTCGTAGAGGCCCGCGCCCTTGCCGTTCACGCCGATGAGCAGCGGCCCGGCGGACGAGTGCCCCATGCAGAACGCTTCGACCGCGCCGTCGGGCACGTCGAGTTTGCGGCTCGCTTCGCGCCGCCCGGTGACGAGGTCGTACCGGGTCAGCGTCTTGTCGCCGGCCGAGTAGACGACCAGATCGCGCATCCCGGCGGCGAAGAACGGGTCGCCGTCCGGGGCCGTGACGAAGCGCGTGATGCGCGCCTCGTTCGCGTCGAAGATGCCGAACCGCCGCGCCTTCGGGAAGTGCATCACGAGGTACCGCCCGCCGCCGCCGACGCGCAGCGCGCGAGCCGCTTCCGGGAGCTTGTACGTGGTCTCCTTCGTGACCGTCGGCGGGACGATCGCGACCGGGGCCGGCGGCGCGGGCAGCACCAGTTTCGGCTTCGGCGGATCGACCTTCGGCGGATCGAACCGCGGCGGGTCGAACTTCGGCCAGTCCACCTTGGGCGGCTCGAACCGCGGCGGCTGAACGTTCGGCACGAACGGCTGATTCGGGTTGGGCCGCGGGTTCGTGTTCGGGCGGTTCGCGTACGCCGGGCCGGTGTCGATCTGCGTGAACAGGAACCAACCCGTGACGCCGAGGCCGATCATCACGAACAGCAGCCCCAACCCACCGCTCACGAACACCACCGCGGCCGACCGGCCCTTCGGTTTCGTGTCGTCGTCGCGCCGGCGCTTCGCGGCGGGCGCGCCGAGCCCGGTGCCCGCGGGCGCGCCGGCCTGCACGAAGAGATCGTAGGGCGGCATCCCGGGTTCGGGCGCGACGGCCGGCTTGCGGAACTCGACGGTCATGTGCGCGTCACACTTCGGGCACGTCACGGCGAACGCTTGGCGCGCTTCCGTGACCGGGAACGGGTGCGCGCAAGCGGGGCAGGTCGCGTCTTGGGGCATGTGGGAGGCACCGGGAGTGCGGAACCGATTCGGCTTGTGATGTTACCCGCGCGGCGCGCCGCTCGCAACCGGCTCGTTACGCCCCCACCGTTCGCGCGCCAGCAGCCACTCGGCGAGCAGCAAGTTCGGCACCCACGAGAGCCACGCGAGCGGCGGGTAGAACGTCTCGAACGCCAGCCCGGACGCGAAGCCGATTCCGAGGCCGATGCGGAGCGTGACCGCGGCCAGCGCGAGCGCGAAGTTGCGCACCATCCACCGCCGGTGCGCGCCGAAGTCGCGCGCCTTCGCCGTTAGCACGGCCCGCGCGCCGGTGTACAGCCACAGCACCGCGAGCAGTGCGAACCCGCTCGTGCTGACCGTGCCACCAAATGCGAAGAACGCGACGTACAGCCCCGCGAGTCCGCCCACGAACACGCCGAGCGCGAGGTACGCCCACCCGAGCGCGCGGTGCAGGGTAGGGCGCGCGGCGCGCAGCCCGTTCAGGAACTGCAACGGGCCGAGGAGCAGCGCGACCGACGCACCGAAGATGTGCGCGTAGATCGCACCCGGGCGCGCCTCGAACTCCGCGCGCATCTCCGGGTGAACCCGCGCGCCGAGCGGTTGCGTGCCGTACATGAACAGCGCGTACCCGGCGACGCCGAGGGCCGCCAGCGCGACGAGAACGAACGCGACCCGCTTCATGCGCGCTCCGAAAGTGAAGAGGCTAGCGGCGCGAGACAAGGACGACCGAGACGATGAGAAAGATGGCAAAGATGATGATCCCGCTCACGACGCTCCACCAGTTCGACGCGACGGCGCTGTCAAAGCATGTCCGGCAGCGGATTTCGTTCCCGCCACCGTCGCCTTTCACGAAGATGTTCTGAACGTGGACGGCGCAACTGAGCGCGCCGCACTTCACGCACCGCGTCGTCGCGGGCGCGGCGCAGGCGTAACACGCGGGGCCGGTCGGCGCGGCCGGCACCGGCGGGGCGGCGGTCGCGGGGTTGGGGAAGCCGCAGTGCGGGCACGCCGGCGCGGCGCTGGAGATCTCCCGCTTGCACTCCGGGCACGGAATCAGGGCCATCGTGTGCGCACCGTGAGGCGAAAGCCGACGCGCGTATTGTACCGCGCCGCGGTCCGCGTCACACGCCCTCGCCCATGCCCACGTCCGCGATGTAGTTCTCGTAGCGGTTGTACTCCTTCATCCACGTCAGCGTGATTTCGCCCGTGGGGCCGTTCCGCTGCTTGGCGATGATGATTTCGAGGATGTTGTCGGCCTGCGCGCCGTCGAACTTCCCCGGCCGGTGCAACATCATGCACGTGTCCGCGTCCTGCTCGATCGACCCCGATTCGCGCAGGTCGGAGAGGCGCGGCTTGTGGTCTTGGCGGTCTTCGGAGGCGCGGTTCACCTGCGCCAGCGCGATCACCGGGATCAGCAGTTCGCGCGCGAGGAACTTCAACCGGCGGCTGATTTGGGCCACCTGCTCCTGACGCGGGTCGCGGCGGTTCTCCGGTTCGATGAGCTGCAAGTAGTCGATCACGATGAGCTTCAGCCCGCCGTCGCGCTCGTGCTTCTTTTGAAGCCGCCGCGCGCTCGCCGCGATCTGAATCATGGTGCGGCTCGGCGTGTCGTCGATGTAGAGGCGCGCGCGCTTCAGGATGTCGCCGGCGGCCATCAGCTTGTCGATGTCGTCGGGGTTGAGGTGCCCCTTGCGCACCTTGTGGCTGTCCACGCGCGACTGACAGCACAGCAACCGCTCGGCGAGTTCGATGCGCGCCATTTCGAGGCTGAAGAACAGCACCACCGGCATGTTCCCGTGCGGGTCCGACTCGGTGACGATGTTCCGCACCATGTTCAAAGCGAACGCGGTTTTGCCCACGCTCGGCCGCGCTGCAATAATCACAAGTTCCGAGTTCTGGAGGCCGGCGGTGATGTTGTCGAGGTCCACGTACCCAGTTGCGAGACCGCTGATCGAGAGGTTCTCTTTGCCGATCCGCGAATCCAAGCGCGTGAACGCCGCGTTCACCACGTCGGCGAGCACCTGCGTTTCGCCCACCATCCCGGACTTCGCGATCTCCATGATCTTGCGCTCGGCCTGCGACACCAACTCGTCGGCCGATTGCGTGCGCTCGTAGCTGTCGCGCAGAATCTCGTTGCTCGCGTGGATCAGCCCGCGCACCATCGCGGTGTCGCGCACCAGCTTCGCGTGGTATTGCGCGTTCGCGCCCGTTGGCACCGCCTCCCACAACTCGGTGAGGTACATCACGCCGCCCACGTCTTCGAGCTGCTTGTTCTTGCGCAGCTTGTCGTGCAGCAGCACGAGGTCGATGGGTTGCGCTTCGTTGGCGAGGTCGCAGAGCGCTTGGTAAATCTTCTGGTGCGCGTCGAAGTAGAACTGCTCGGCGACCATGAGCTGCTGCACTTCGGGCAGCACGTCCGGGTCGCGCAGGATGCCGCCGAGGACGCCGCGCTCGGCGTCGCGGTTGTGCGGGGGCAGTTGGCTCGGTGCGATCTCGGACATGGCAGCGCTCTCGCGGTGCCGGTCGCCGCGTGTACAGTGCGACCGGAACGTGATTGATAGCTCGCGGCGCGCGGAAATGGAAGGCCACCGGCCCGCGGGCGAGCTTCGCGCAAGTGCGGCAAGGCGGAACGCGCGGTTCAGCCGTTACCCATCTTCTCCACCTTCGCCCAGAGCGCATCCGGCACCGGCATTACAGAAAGTCGCGCCTGCTTAACGAGTTCCCACTGCGCGAACGCTTTGTCCGCTTTGATCGCTGCGAGTGTAACGGGCACGGCGAGAGCGCGCACGGGTTTCACCGTCACCGCGACGCACTTCCCACTCTCGTCCGCCGGGTCCGGTACCGGGTCCGCGGTCACTTCCATCACGCCGACCACCGCTTTCACCTTGCCGGTCGCGTAGAAGAACACGCGGTCGCCCTTCTTCGCGCTGCGCAAGTGCTTCTGCGCGAGGGCGTTCGCGACCCCGCTCCAGAGCGTGGTGCCGTCGCGCTGCAGGTCCGCGAACGAGTACGTTTCGGGTTCTTCTTTGAAGAGCCACATGGTTCGTGTTTGGTGTTTGGTGTTTGGTGTTTTGTTTCAAGGTCCACAAGTCACGCACGCTGCGCTGAACCCAAACACTAGGCCATATTGACTGAAGCTCGGTAACGTTGGCGGTTCAGGCGAGCATGATGGCGATGGACGCGAGCCAGACGAAACCGAGGAAGTTTTGCGCCTTCTTGTCGTACCG
>Ga0169931_10003654_pt1 | contig 24288 bp, 24 predicted proteins | sample Kivu_15m_20L_FD_129675 | JGI IMG/M metagenome (GOLD analysis project Ga0169931, IMG submission 129675) | Freshwater microbial communities from Lake Kivu, Western Province, Rwanda to study Microbial Dark Matter (Phase II) - Kivu_15m_20L... | ecosystem: Environmental > Aquatic > Freshwater > Lake...
CTCGGCGCGGCCGCCGACGCGCGCACCACGCTCGAGGGCAGCGCCAGGGCCGCCAGCAGCGACAGCAGCTCACGCCGCCGGAGACCGCACCGGTTCGACGGGGGCTGCTCGGGCCCACGCGCAGCATCGGAGTCGGTCGACACGTCGCCCATCGACGACGACGCTACCACCGCCGCGCGATCGGGGTCAACGCGCGCGCCCGGCACGCGCGTGCCCGACCGGGGTCGGCGCCGAAGGCGCTACAGATAGCGCGGCGGAACCGCGGACCGGATCGCCTGGCGCAGGGTCGCGTCGAACGCGTCGATGCCTTGGCGCACGCCGAGCAGACGCAGACGCGCCGATTCGACTCGAGCCACGGCTGCCCTGTCCCCGCTCGGGCTGTCCATCATCCCGTTCAGGTGATCCCACGCCCGATCGAACTCGATCGAAGCACCGACCAGCTCGACCTTGAGGCGAAATGCCTCGTCGTTCGCCTGCCGATTCAGATTCAGCAGCCCGGCAGACCCGTTGGGAAACCGCTGCTTGAACCCCTGCAAGACGGAGTCCATGCTCGCCACGCGCTCCAGGTCCTGCCGATCGATCATCTGCTCGATCCGCGGTGCGGCTTGCGCCCCAGGCGGGTTCAGCCCGTCGGCGATGCGCTGCAGCGACCCGACCGTCCGCTCGTAGAGCCGCCGCACTGCATCGGGCGCCGGGCCCGACGGGGCGCGCGCATGGACGATCCTGTCCGCGCCGATCGAATCGCCGCCGCCAGGCAAGCGCGAGGCCCACCCTGCTGCGGAAACACCGGCCAACACCGTTCCGACGCTCATTCGGGACCCTTTCCTGACCGCCAGAGGCGACGCCGCGCCGCGCATCACGCAACGGCTGGGCGGAGATGCTAGCCGCCTGCCCACCCGCGCGACACCTGGGGCCGCCCCCAGCCCGGAGGCGCCGGCGACTGCGCGACGTCGCACCCGCGTGGCGGCGGCGACCCGCGCCTTCCGCGGCGCCGGGACGCGGCTCGACCGTCCCCCGGGGGCGCGTGCAGCCGGCCCGGGTCGTGCTGGCGTGATTCGGTACGCGCAGCGTCTCGGTCGCGGCCACCGGGCGCGCGAGCGCGCCGCGCGCCTCAGGCCGCGAGCCGCTGGCCGCTCGAGGCGTCGAACCAGTGCAGGCGGTTCGCCGGCACCGAGACCAGCACGCTCGCACCGGGCGCCGGCGCCTCGCGGGCGGCGTCCACGCGCACCGTGAACGGCGCGGTGCCCAGGCGCCCGTGCACCAGCCGCTCGGCGCCGAGCATCTCGACCAGCTCGACCCGCAGCGGCCATCCGGGCGGGGTCGGCACCGCACCCTCGGGCGGTACGCCGAGCACCGCGTGTTCGGGCCGCACGCCGAGCACCAGATCGCCGTCGCGCGGCGCCCGCGCCGGCAGTGCCATCCGGTCGCCCTCGACCGTCAGCTGCGCACCGTCGGCCCGGCAGACGATCAGGTTCATCGGCGGCGAGCCGATGAATCCGGCGACGAACGTGGTCTGGGGCCGCTCGTACACCGCCGCGGGCGTGCCGATCTGCTCGATCCGGCCGCGGTTCATCACGACCATCCGCTGCGCGAGCGTCATCGCCTCGATCTGATCGTGCGTGACGAACAGCGAGGTCACCCCGAGCTCGGCGTGCAGTTTCTGGATCTCGACCCGGGTCTGCGCGCGCAGCTTCGCGTCCAGGTTCGACAGCGGCTCGTCGAAGAGGAACACCTGCGGCTGGCGCACGATCGCCCGGCCCATCGCCACGCGCTGGCGCTGGCCGCCGGACAACTGCCGCGGCTTGCGATCGAGCAGCCCGCCGATCTCCAGGATGCCCGCGGCCTTGTTCACCCGCGCATCGATCTCGGCGCGCGGCACTTTCGCGATCTTCAGCCCGTAGGCCATGTTGTCGTACACGCTCATGTGCGGGTACAGCGCGTAGTTCTGGAACACCATCGCGATGTCCCGCGCGGCCGGCTCGACCTCGTTAACCACCCGCCCGCCGATCGCGATCTCGCCGCCGGTGATCTCCTCCAGCCCGGCCACCATCCGCAGCAGCGTGCTCTTGCCGCAGCCCGACGGGCCGACGATCACGATGAACTCGCCGTCGGCGATCTCCGCATCGACGCCGTGGATGACCTCGACCGCCTTCGCGCCGCTGCCGTAGGTCTTGCTCACCCGCCGGATCGACAGCGACGCCATCTCACTTCTCCGAATCGACCAGTCCCTTGACGAACCACTTCTGCATCAGCAGCACGACCAGCGCCGGCGGCACCATCGCGAGCACCGCGGTCGCCATGATCACGTTCCACTCGTTGGCCGCGTCGCCCGCGCTGATCATCCGCCGGATGCCCATGACGATCGGGTAACGCGACTCGTCGGTGGTCACCAGCAGCGGCCACAGGTACTGGTTCCAGCCGTAGATGAACTGGATGACGAACAGCGCGGCGATCGAGGTCGCCGACAGCGGCACGAGCACGTCGCGGAAGAAGCGCATCGGCCCCGCTCCGTCGATCCGCGCCGCCTCGACCAGTTCGTCGGGCACGGTGAGGAAGAACTGCCGGAACAGGAAGGTCGCGGTGGCCGACGCGATCAGCGGCACGGTCAGACCCGCGTAGGTGTTCAGCATGCCGAGGTCGGACACCACCTCGTAGGTGGGGCCGATGCGCACCTCCACCGGCAGCATCAGCGTGATGAACACCATCCAGAAGCACAGCCCGCGGCCGGGGAACCGGAAGTAGACGAACGCGAACGCCGACAGCAGCGAGATCGCGATCTTGCCGATCGCGATCACCATCGCCGACACGAAGCTCACCCAGAGCATCGGGGCGACCGGTGCGATGCGGCTGCCGAAGCCGGTCTCGCCGCCGAAGAGCGCGGTGCGGTACGTCCGCAGCAGATTGTCGCCGGGCAGAAGCGACATCGGCGCCTGCTGGGCGATCTGCTCGGCGGTCTGGGTCGACGCGACCAGGGTGACGTACAGCGGAAAGGCGACCACCGCCACGCCGAGCGCGAGCACGACATGGGCGAGCAGCGTCAGTCCCGGGCGGCGCTCGACCATCTCAGTACTGGACCCGCTTCTCGACGTAACGGAACTGCACCACGGTCAGCGCGATCACGATCGTCATCAGCACCACGCTCTGTGCCGCCGAGCCGCCGAGGTCCAGCGCCTTGAAGCCGTCGTAGTACAGCTTGTAGACCAGGATCGAGGTGTCCTTGCCCGGACCGCCCTGGGTCGAGGCGTCGATGATCGCGAACGTGTCGAAGAACGCGTAGACCACGTTGATCACGAGCAGGAAGAAGGTGGTCGGCGACAGCAGCGGGAACACGATCGTCCAGAAACGCCGCCACGGCCCGGCGCCGTCGATCGCCGCCGCCTCGATCAGGCTGCGCGGAATCGACTGCAGGCCGGCGAGGAAGAACAGGAAGTTGTACGAGATCTGCTTCCAGACCGCGGCGGCGACGATCAGCGCCATCGCGTGGTTCGAGTTCAGCAGATGGTTCCACTCGAAGCCGACCGAACGCAGCGCGTGGCTCACGATGCCCACCGACGGCGCGAACATGAAGAGCCACAGCACGCCGACCACCGCGGGCGCCACCGCGTACGGGACGATCAGCAGCGTCTTGTAGATCAGCGCGCCGCGCACGATCGAGTCGGCCATCGTCGCCAGCAGCAACGCGATCACGATGCCGATCGAGGCGACCAGCACCGAGAACTGGGCGGTGGTCCAGAACGACGCGAGGTAGGTCTCGTCGTTCCACAGGTTGCGGAAGTTCTCCAGGCCGACGAACTGCACGCTCGTTCCGAACGCGTCCTGGACCTGCAGGCTCTGCACGAGCGCCTGCCCGGCTGGCCAGAAGAAGAAGACGAGCACGATCGCCATCTGCGGTGCGATCAGCACCCAGGGCAGCCAGACGCTGCGGAATCGGACGCGCTTCTCTACGGACAACGGGCGGGGCTCCGGGCGGCGGCTGCCTGGGCGTGGCGCCGCCGGCGCTCGGGGGCGGCCGGACGGCCGCCCCGCGCGGGGGTCACAGCGACTTGTTCGCCTTCTCGAACCGCTCGAGCTGCTCGTTGCCGCGGCGCACCGCCGCGTCGAGCGCTTCCTTGGCGGTCTTCTTGCCGGCCCAGACGCCCTCGAGTTCCTCGTCGATGATCGTGCGGATCTGGACGAAGTTGCCCAGCCGGATGCCGCGCGACTTGTCGGTGGTCTTGCGGATCATCTGGGTGACCGACACGTCGGTGCCGGGGTTCTGCTTGTAGAAGCCCGCCTTGTCGGTGATGTCGAACGCGGCCGACGTGATCGGCAGGTAGCCGGTCTGCTGGTGGCTGCGCGCCTGCACGTCCGGGCGACTGAGGTGGTCGAAGAACGCGGCCACGCCCTTGTACTCGTCGCCCTTCTTGCCGGACATCACCCACAGGCTCGCGCCGCCGATCACCGAGTTCTGCGGCGCACCCGGCACGTCCGGATAGAACGGCAGGGTCGAGATGCCCGAGGCGAACTTCGCGTTGCGCTTGATGTTGCCGTAGGCGGCCGACGAGCCGGTGTACATCGCGCACTCGCCGGACACGAAGGTCGCGTCGGCCGTCCCGGCCCGTCCCTTGTAGACGAACAGGCCCTGCTTGGACAGGTTGGCGAGGTTCTCGATGTGGCGCAGGTGCAGCGCCGAGTTGAACTGCAGCCGTGCGTCCAGCCCGTTGAAGCCGTTGCGCTTGCTCGCGAACTCGACGTTGTGCCACGCCGAGAAGTTCTCGAGCTGGGTCCAGCTGATCCAGCTGGTGGTGAGCGGGCACTTGTGGCCGGTGGCCTTCAGCGCGGCGGCCGCGCGAACCACCTCGGGCCAGGTCTTGGGCGGCTTCTCCGGATCGAGGCCGGCCGCCTTGAACGCGTCCTTGTTGTAGTGGAAGACCGCGGTCGACGAGTTGAACGGAAAGCTCAGCATCTGCCCGTTGGGCGCGGTGTAGTAGCCGGCAACCGCGGGGACGTAGACCGACGGATCGAACTTCAGGCCGGCGTCGGCCATCAGCTTGGTCACCGGAACGACCGCCTGGCGCGAGGCCATCATCGTCGCGGTGCCCACCTCGAACACCTGCAGGATGTGCGGCGCATTGCCGCCCCGGAACGCCGCGATCGCCGCGGTCATCGACTCGTCGTACGTGCCCTTGAAGGTCGGCACGATCCGGTACTGCTTCTGGCTGTCGTTGAAGTCCTTGGCGAGGCCGTTGACCCACTCGCCGAGCGCGCCCGGCATCGAATGCCAGAACTGGATGTCGGTCTGGGCGAACGCCGGCGCGGCGGCGGCGAGCGCGGTGGCGAACACGACGCTTTTGAGATTCATACAGGCTCCGTGGCGGGGTGCGTTGCGAAAGGCACGCAGTGTCTTCGGCCCGGATGACAGAGCGATGTCCACCGGGCGGTCTCCTGGGGTCGACGGGGACCCGGCTTCTTCGGCCGGGCCGCCGGATCATGCCCGATCCGACCGCCTTCGGGAACCCCGACCCCAGGGCCCGCCGGCCCCGCTCGGACCCGGCGGGCGACGCGTGGATGCACCGCCGCCGCCTCGCCGGGGCGCGCGAGACGCTCGAGCACGTGCGCCCGGCGAGGCGCCGGGCCGCTCACGCGCGGGCGACGCCTCACCCGGACGGGTGGCCGCGTCGGCGGTCGGGCCGGGCCTCAGGCTATAGGAGACATATGATATCGGTCCTATATCGATCAGCCGGTCCGTGGCCGATTCCTTCGACAGCCTGGGGTTCCTGATCGCCGACGTCGCGCGGATGATGCGGCGCGCGTTCCAGGCGCGCTTCGACGGCGGCCCGGTGACCTACGAGCAGGCGCGCGCGCTGGTCTACCTCGCACGCGAGCAGGGACTGCGCCAGGTCGACCTCGCCGAGCGCCTGGAGATCCAGCCGATCACCCTCGCGCGGATCGTCGACCGGCTCGCCGAGGCGGGGCTGGTCGAGCGTCGCGCCGACCCGAGCGACCGGCGCGCCTATCGGCTGTACCTGACCGCGGCGGCCGAGCCGCTGATCGCGAGGATCCGCGCGGTCGGGCTGGCGGTCCGCAGCGATGCGCTCGCCGGCATGAGCGCACGCGACGCGGCGCGTGCGGTCGAGCTGCTGGGCCGGATGCGCGACGCGCTCGGCTCGCCCCGACGCGATCCGCGCGACGGCGGCCCGCCCGGCTGAGCGATGCGGTCGCCCGACTCGATCGACGCCCCGGCCGCGCCCGCGGCACCGGTGCCGGGCCGGCGCCGGACCGCGCTTCGGGCGCTGCTGATGCTCGGGGTGCCGCTCGCGCTGGCCGCCGGCGCGCTCGCGGCGTGGCTCCAGGGCGGCCGATGGATCGAGACCGACAACGCGTTCCTGAAGGCCGACAAGGTGCCGGTGGGTGCCGAGGTGGCCGGCATCGTGCGCTCGGTGCTCGTGCGCGAGAACCAGGCGGTGGCCGCGGGCACGCCGCTGCTGCGCCTCGACGACGCGCCGTTCCGGGTTGCGGTCGCCCGTGCCGAGGCGCGGGTCGCGCAGGCGCTCACCGACGTGGCGGCGATGCGGGCGGGCTATCGCGCCAAGCAGGCCGAGATCGCGCTCGCGCGCACCCGCCACGCGTTCGCGCAGCGGGACCAGGAGCGTCAGGCGGATCTCGCGGCGCGCAACTTCATCTCGGCGTCGCGGCTGGACGAGGCGCGGCAGGCAAGCGATCTCGCGGGCCAGCAGGTCGGCGCGGTCGAGCAGGAGCTGACCCGGATCGCCGAGAGCCTGGGCGGCGGGCCGGACGTGCCCGCCGAGCGCCATCCGGCGGTGCTCGCGGCGCGGGCCGAACTGATGCAGGCGCGGCTGGACCTGGCGCGGATCGAGGTGCGCGCCCCGGTTGCCGGCACGGTGAGCCGGCCGCCCAAGCCCGGCCAATACCTTGCGGTCGGCGCGACCGCCCTCGCGCTCGTGGCCGACGGCCTGCCCTGGGTGGAGGCGAACTTCACCGAGACCGAACTCACCTGGATCCGCGCCGGCCAGACCGTGGTCGTGCGGATCGACACCTACCCCGACCGCACCTGGCGCGGCGTGGTCGACAGCGTGAGCCCTGCCACCGGCGCGGAGTTCTCGGTGCTGCCGCCGCAGAACGCGACCGGCAACTGGGTCCGGATCGCCCAGCGCGTTCCGGTGCGGATCCACCTGGACGCGCAGCCCGACGCGCCGCCGCTGCGCGCGGGGCTGAGTGCCCGCGTCGCGGTGGACACCGGCCGCAGCCGCTCGATCGGCGACCTGCTGCGCTGACCGTGGCTGCAGCCCTCGCGCGCCCGGCGATCACCGCGACCGTGGTGCTGGCGACGCTGATCCAGGCGCTGGACTCGACGATCGCCAACGTCGCGCTGCCCCGGATGCAGGCCTCGCTCGGGGGCACGCAGCAGACGCTCGCCTGGGTGCTGACCTCGTACGTGGTCGCCGCCGCGATCAGCATGCCGCTCACCGGATTCCTCGCCGCGCGCTGGGGACGCCGGCGGGTGTTCGTGGCCTCGGTGATCGGGTTCACGCTCGCCTCGGTCGCCTGCGGCCTGGCGACCTCGCTCGCGCAGATGGTCGCGTTCCGAACCCTGCAGGGCGCCTTCGGCGCGTTCCTCGTGCCGCTGTCGCAGTCGGTGCTGCTCGATGCGTGGCCGCGCGAACGTCACCGAGCCGCGATGGCGGTCTGGGGAATGGGCGTGATGCTCGGGCCGATCCTCGGGCCGACGCTGGGCGGCTGGCTGTCCGAGCACCACCACTGGCGGTGGGTGTTCTTCATCAACCTGCCGCTCGGCGCGATCACGCTCGCCGGCCTGCTCGCGTTGCTGCCGGCGAGCCCGGGCGACCGTACGCGCCGATTCGACACGGCCGGCTTCGGGTTCCTCGCGCTGGGGGTCGCCTCGCTGCAGTTGATGCTCGATCGCGGCGAATCGCTCGACTGGTTCGAGAGCCGCGAGATCGTCGCGTGGGCGGTGCTCGCCGCGCTCGGCGGCTACCTGTACCTGGTGCACGCGCTCACGCACCCGGAGCCGCTGCTCACCCGCGCGCTGTTCGCGGACCGGAACTTCAACGCCGGGCTCGCGATGATGTTCGCCGTCGGCACGGTGCTGCTCGCCACCATGGCGCTGCTGCCGCCGCTGCTGCACGGGCTGGGCGGACATCCGATCGACGCGGTGGGCCTGCTGCTCGCGCCGCGCGGGGTCGGCACGATGGCCGGGATGCTGACGGTGGGCTGGTACGGCCACCGAGTCGACGGACGCGCGACGATCGTGGTCGGCCTGGCGATCGCCGCGTTCGCGCTGATGCGCATGGCCCGCTTCGACGCCGACACGCCGACCGCGGACGTCGTGACCTCCGGCCTGCTGCAGGGGTTCGGACTGGGGCTGGTGTTCCCGTCGCTCAACGCGCTGTCGTTCGCGTCGATCGCGCCTCGGCACCGCGACGACGGCGCCTCGCTGTTCGCGATGGTGCGCAACCTCGGCAGCAGCATCGGCATCTCGGTCGTGATCGCCGCGCTCGCACGCTACGCGCAGGCGCACCACGCCGAGCTCGCCGTGCGGATCGACCCCTCGAGCCTCGCGCTGCGGTGGGCGATCGAGTCGGGCGCCTGGCGGATCGACACGCCCGAGGGCCTGGCCTCGATCCGCGAGGAGGTCGCGCGGCAGGCGATCACGCTCGCGTTCCAGCAGGACTTCCGGCTGACCGCGTGGACCTGCATCGCGGCCATGCCGATCGTGCTGCTGTTCCGGCCGGTCAGGCCTGCGGCGTGAGCACGTGGATCGTCCGCCGCGCCACCAGCGCCTTCGTACGCTGCGCGTAGGCCGCCATGTGCGGCGCGGCGGCGTGCGCCGCGAGCGCCGCGGCGTCGCGCCACTTCTCGACGACCACGAAGGTGTCCGGCCCGAGCACGGCCTGGAACGGGCCGATACCAGCAGCGTCGACCGCGGCGCCGTACTCGATGCAGCCGTCTTCGGCGCGCACCGCAGCCAGGTTGTCGTGCACCGCGGCGAGCACGTCGTCCCGCTTGCCCGGATGGGTGGTGATGAAGGCCAGCACGTGGATCATGACGCGTCTCCCGGCGGTCGCCCGCGGATCACTTCCTGGGCGGCTCGCCGCCGCGATTGCCGGGCAGACCGGCCGCACCGCTCGGGGCGGGCGCCCCGGCCGCCGCGGGCACCCCGGCGGCTCCGGGCGGCGCCCCCGCGCCAGCCGCCTGCGGCGGCGGCAGCCCGAGGTGCTTGGACACCGAGACCTCGAGCGCCTTGAGCTTCGGCTCGACCTGGCCGCGCGTGTCGTTCACCAGCCGCTCGATCAGCGTGCGCTCGATCTGCGGCGACAGCTGCTGGAAGCGCTTGATCACCGGCGACTCCAGCCAGTCGATCAGCTGCTTGAGCTCGGCCTCGTTGAAGTTGGTCTCGAGCTCGGTGCCCAGCGTGCCGGGCGCGAGCTTGATCGCCCGGTCGCGCACCAGCGGCACGGTCTCGTCGACGTAGCGCTTCAGGTCGGCGTCGACCGCCTTGAAGGTCGCCTCGCGCTTGTCCGCCGGGATGTTCTGCAGGTGCAGGCGCGCGGCCTGGGCGATCCGCATCGCGGGCTGCTCGGCGATGCCGCGCGCAAGCGCCTCGATGCCGGGCTGCTGCAGCAGCAGGATGCGGTTGACCAGCTCCTTCTTCGACTGCGCCGCCGCCGGCGCGGCCAGCGCCAGGCACAGCACGGCGGCCGCGAGCGCGCGGGATCGGGAGGTCATCGTTCGGACTCCTTCGGGGCCGGCCGGGCCGGCGTGGGCAGCCCGAGAGCGTACCAGCCTTCGCCGCCCATCCCGCGCCCGCCGATCACTGCCAGCTCAGCGCGGCGAGATCGTTCGCGAAGATCGGCACGTCCTTCCACAGTCCGCGCAGCCGCGCGTTGGCCACCGACACCCATTGCGGCTGGTACAGGAACGCGTGGACCGCGTCGTTGGCGATCATCCGCTGGGCCTCGCCGAGCAGCCTGGCACGCTCGGCGTCGTCGCCGGTGCTGGTGATCCGCTGGAACAGCGCGCGGAACTTCGGCGAGTCGTAGTTCCAGTAGTAGTTGTCCTTGGCGAAGTTGCCCAGGTCCAGCGGCTCGACGTGCGAGATGATCGTCAGGTCGTAGTCCTTGTTCGTGAAGACCCCGGACATCCACTGCGCCCACTCGACGTTCTGGATCCGCGCGTTGATGCCGACCTTCGCGAGCTGCGCGGCGATCACCTCGCCTCCCTGGCGCGCGTAGGGCGGCGGCGGCAGCCTCAGCGTGAGCTCGAGCGGCGGCTTGACGCCCGCCTCGGCGAGCAGCGCGCGGGCGCGCTCGGGGTTGTACGGGTTGATGCCGGTGGTGTCGACGAAACCGAGCGCGCCGGGCACGTAGTGGCTGCCGATCGGCGCCCCGAAGCCGTCGGCCGCGCCGCTGATCACCGCCTTGCGGTCGATCGCCATCGAGATCGCGCGCCGCACGCGCACGTCGTCCAGCGGCTTGCGCTTGTTGTTGATCGCGAGGATGGTCTTCGCCCGCGAGCCGCCCACGGTCACCCGGTACCGCGGATCCTTGCGGAACACCTCGACCGCCTTGCCGGTGATCCGGGGCATCGCGTCGACGTCGCCCGCCATGATCGCGGCGATCTGCGCGGCCGGGTCACTGATGAAGCGCCAGGTCACGCGCCGCATCGCCACCTTGCCGACGTCGCGGTAGCCGTCCCAGCGCTCCATCGTCAGCGACGAGCCGCGGATCCAGTTCGTGACCCGGTACGGCCCCGTGCCGACCGGCTGGGTCGCGTTCGTGGCGGCGCTCTTCGGCTCGACGATCACCGCGGTCGACAGCCCCATGTGGAACAGGAAGTCCGGGTTGGGCGCCTTCAGCCGGACCGCGACCACGTGCGGATCGGTCACCCGGATCGCCTCGATCGCCGAGAAGGTCATCTTGTCCTTGTTCGTGCTGTCGGCGCCCGCCGCGCGCTCCAGCGCGAACTTCACGGTCGACGCATCGAACGGCTCGCCATTGTGGAAGCGCACGTCGCGGCGCAGCTCGAAGGTGAACGTGCGCGCGTCCGGCGACACGAACCAGCGCTCGGCGAGCAGCGGGCCGATCGTGCCGTCCTCGCGGATCTTCACCAGCGTCTCGAGCACGTTGTAGTGGACCACCTCGCCGATCGCGGCGGCGGCGGCCGTGGTCGGATCGAGCCCGGTGGGTTCGAGCGCCATCGCGAGCACCACCGCGTCCTTGCCGCGGGTCTGGGCTGCGGTGGTGGCGGGCGCGACGATCAGTGCGGCGGCGATCAGCCCCAGCAGGGTTCGCAGGAACGTCATGTCGATCTCCTTCGGCGGGCTCGCCGGCGCGCAGTCCGGGCACGCCGCAGCCAACCCGATTGTACTGCGCGTGGTGCGGGCGGCCGCGTCATGCGGCCGGCCCCGGCGAAGCGGCCACCGACTCGGCGGCGTGGCAGGCCGCGCGGTGCTCGGGGCCGATCGCGCGCAGCGCCGGCGCCTGCAGCGCGCACCGGGGCAGCGCGTGCGGGCAGCGCCCCCGGTACGCGCAGCCCACGCCCGGGGACGCAGCCGCCGCGGGTGCGGTCGCGGCCGGCGGCGCCCGCCGCCCGGCGCGACTGCGCCGCCGCCGCTGCGGGTCGTCCAGCCGCGGCACCGCATCCAGCAGCGCACGCGTGTACGGATGGCCGGCGCCCGAGAAGAGCGTGCGGGGGCTGCCCTCCTCGACCACCCGGCCGCGGTACATCACCACCACCCGGTCGCACACGTGGTCGACCACCGCCAGGTCGTGGCTGATCAGCAGGTAGGTGACCCCGTGACTCGCGCGCAGGTCCTCGAGCAGGTTGAGCACCTGGGCGCGCACCGACACGTCGAGCGCGCTGACCGGTTCGTCGGCCACGATCAGCCGCGGTCGGGTGATCAGCGCGCGCGCGATCGCGATGCGCTGCCGCTGGCCGCCCGAGAATTCGTGCGGGTACTTGTCCAGATCGCCCGCCCGCAGCCCGACCGAGGCGAGCGACTCGAGGAGCCGCTCGCGCCGCTGCGCGCCGCCCAGGCCCACCAGCGCGTCGAGCGGCTCGGCCACGATCCGCTCGACGCGCTGGCGCGGGTCGAGCGAACCGTACGGATCCTGGAACACCATCTGGAAGTCGCGCCGCGCGGCCCGCAGCGCCGCGGGGTCCAGCGCATTCAGGTCGCGCCCGAGCAGCGACACGGTGCCGGCGGTCGGCCGCTCGAGCGCCATCACCGCGCGCGCGAGCGTCGACTTGCCTGAGCCGGACTCGCCGACCACGCCCAGGCTGCGGCCCGCCGCCACCTCCAGGCTCACGCCGTCGACCGCGGTGAGCTGGGGTGCCGGCCCGAGCAGCCGCGTGCGCGGCAGCGCGTAGCGCTTGACCAGGTCGCGCACCCGAAGCAGCGGCGGGCCGGCGTCGGGCGCAGGCGCAGGCGCGGGCGCGGTCACGATCCGATCCGCAGGCAGCGGGCACGGTGACCGGCGCCGACCTCGACCTCGGCCGGCGGCGCGGTGCGGCACGGTTCGATCGCGCGCGCGCAGCGCTCGGCGAACGCGCAGCCCGGGGGCAGGTCGGCCAGGTCGGGCACCGTCCCGGGGATGGTCTCGAGCCGCGCCCCCCGCGGCCCGCCCAGCCGCGGGCGCGCGGCGAACAGCCCCTGCGTGTACGGATGCGCGCGCACGCGGAACACCTCGGCGGCGGGCCCGCGTTCGACCACGGTGCCGCCGTACATCACCAGCATGCGGTCGACGTTCTCGGCGATCACCCCCAGGTCGTGCGAGATCAGCAGCAGCGCCATGCCGCGCTCCTCGACCAGATCGCCGATCAGGTCGAGGATCTGGCGCTGGATCGTCACGTCCAGCGCGGTGGTCGGCTCGTCGGCGATCAGCAGGTCGGGCGAGCAGGCCAGCGCCATCGCGATCGTCACGCGCTGGCGCTGGCCGCCGGACAGCTGGTGCGGATACGCATCGACGCGGCGCGCGGCGTCGGCGATCCCGACCCGGTCCAGCAGCGCGATCGCCTCGCGCCGCGCGGCCGCGGCGTCCAGGCCCCGGTGCAGCCGAAGCGGCTCGGCGACCTGCCGCCCGATCGTGTGCAGCGGATTGAGCGAGGTCATCGGCTCCTGAAACACCATGCCGATGCGGTCGCCCCGCAGCCGGCGCAGCGACGCGTCCGGCAGTCCGACCAGCTCGCGGCCGGCGAAGCGCACGCTGCCGCGCACCACCGCGTGCTCGGGCAGCAGCCCGGTCAGCGCGAGCGCGGTCACCGACTTGCCGCTGCCGGACTCGCCGATCAGCCCGAGCGCCTCGCCGCGGTCCAGCTCGAAGTCCACGCCGCGCACCGCCTCGGCCGGCCCGCGGGCGGTGCGCAGCGTCACGCGCAGGTCCGACACCGCGAGCAGCGGCGGCGCCTCCGGGTCGACGGCGGGCGCGGTCATCGCGCCCGCGCGAGCCGGGGATCGAGCAGGTCGCGCAGCCCGTCGCCCAGCAGGTTCAGCCCCAGCACCGCGATCGCGATCGCCACGCCCGGGAACACCGCGAGCAGCGGCGCCTGGAACAGCAGCGCCTGCGCCTCGTTCAGCATCCGGCCCCAGGACGGCTGCGGCGGCTGCGTGCCCAGCCCCAGGTAGCTGAGCGCCGCCTCCGCGAGGATCGCGAGGGCGAACTGGATCGTGCCCTGCACGATCAGCACCGAGGCGACGTTCGGCAGCACGTGCTCGAGCGTGATCCGCAGCCGACCCTTGCCGGCGGCCCGCGCGGCGAGCACGAACTCGCGCGCCCAGACCGCGTTGGCCGACGCGCGCGTGATGCGCGCGAACACCGGGACGTTGAAGATGCCGATCGCGACGATCGACACCACCACGCCGGGACCGAACACCGCGCTCATCATGATCGCCGACAGGATGGCCGGGAACGCGAACACGAAGTCGGCTCCGCGCATCACGGTCTCCTCGGTCCAGCCGCCGCGCGCGGCGGCGAGCAGCCCGAGCGCCGCGCCCGCGACCAGCCCGATGCCGACCGCGATCGTGCCCACCAGCAGGGAGTTGCGCGCCCCCACCAGCAGCAGCGACGCGACGTCGCGCCCGAACGAATCGGTGCCCAGCCAGTGTTCCGAGGACGGGGACATCAGCTTGCGCGCGACGTCGATCTCGTACGGCGGCCACGGCGTCCACACGAACGACAGCGCCGCCGCGAGCACGACCAGCGCGGTCAGCACCGCACCGAACACGAAGCTCGGATGCGCGAGCGCGGCACGCGCCGCGCCCGGGGCGGCGGAGGCGGCGCTCATGCGTCGGAGGGCTTGAGCCTCGGGTCGATCGCCGCGTACAGCAGATCGACCACGAAGTTGACCAGGATCACCATCGCGGCGAGCAGCATCACGCAGTTGCGCACGACGATCAGGTCCCGGTTGGAGATCGACTGGAAGATCAGCCGACCCAGGCCGGGCAGGTAGAACACGGTCTCCACGACGATCGTGCCGGTCAGCAGGTTCGCGAACTGCAGCCCCATCACCGTGACCACCGGGATCATCGCGTTGCGCAGCACGTGGCCCCACAGCACCGCGCGCCGCGACAGCCCCTTGGCGCGGGCGGTGCGCACGAAGTCCTCGCGCAGCACCTCGAGCACCGCCGACCGGGTGATCCGCGCGAGGATCGCCGCCTGCACGACCGCGAGCGACACCGCGGGCAGCACCAGCGCGCGCAGCGCCTCGAGCCCGCCCGCCTCCCAGCCCGGGAACCCGCCGGCGGCGAACCAGCGCAGGTGCACCGCGAACAGCAGGATCAGCAGGATCGCGAACCAGAAGTTCGGGATCGCGATGCCGAGCTGGGACAGGCTCATCAGTCCGACGTCGCCCGCCCGGTTGTGGCGGGAGGCCGCGTACACGCCCGCCCCGAGCGCCAGCACGACGGTGAGCGCCATCGCCATCGCCGCGAGCGGCACCGTGACCACGAGCCGCTCGGCGATCAGCCCGGCGACCGGCGAGCCGTACGCGTGGCTGTCGCCCAGCTCGCCGCTCAGCAGGCCGCCCACCCACGCGAGGTAGCGCTCCAGTGGCGGGCGGTCGAGCCCGAGCCGGGTGGCGAGCGCCGACACCGCCTCGGGCGAGGCGTCCGGGCCGAGCATCATCTGCGCGGCGTCCCCGGGCAGGATCTCGAGCACGACGAACACCACGATCGAGGTCGCCGCCAGCGTGACGATCAGCGTGGCGAGACGCTTGAGCAGGAACAGCTTCATCGCCGCGGGGCGGGCGGCCGGGATGCGACGCGCATGGCCGGCCGATGATAGCGCCCGGCCCGCGACGGCGCCGGAACGCCGGGGCTTTGCCGGGCCGCGCGTCGCCGTTATCCTCACCGGCCCGACCACGTCACCGCGCGCCGCGAGGCGTCCGCCCGCCATGAACCACCGCCGATCCGTGCTGGCCTCGCTGGCCACGCTGTCCGCCGCCGGCCTCGCCGGCGGCGCCGCGAGCGCTCAGACCGCCGCGCCCACCCGCACGCCGGACGTGGTGTTCGTGCCCACCCCGAACGAGATCGTCGACGAGATGCTGTCGGTGGCCGCGGTCGGCGGCAAGGACCTGCTCTACGACCTGGGATCCGGGGACGGGCGCATCCCGATCACGGCCGCCCGCCGGTTCCGCACCCGCGGCCTGGGCATCGACATCGACCCGCAGCGGGTCAAGGAGGCGAACGCGAACGCGGTCGCCGCCGGGGTCACCGACAGGGTGCGGTTCATCCAGGGCGACCTGTTCGAGCTGGACCTGACCCCGGCCACGGTGATCACGCTGTACCTGCTGCCCGAGCTGAACCTGCGGCTGCGGCCGAAGCTGCTGGCGCTGAAGGCCGGCACCCGGATCGTGTCGCACGATTTCTCGATGGGCGACTGGAAGCCGAACCGCACGATCCACAAGGGCAGCAAGACCGTCTACTTCTGGACCGTGCCCGCCGCCGGGCAGCCGTACCCGAAGACCTCCTGAGCCGCGCCGGGGCCGCGGGCGCGCGGCGCGCGCTTGAACGCGCGGCCGGCGCCCTCATGTCAGGAGGATCGGCGTCGTCCGACCCACGACCGTCATGGCCACGTCCCCGTCGTCCCGTACCGAACTGCTGCGCCGTCAGGGCACGCTCGAGTGCGCGTTCGCGATCGCGATCGCGGTGTCGCTGTTCGCCGGCGACCCGTCGCCGGGCGTCGCCCTGGGCGTGGGGCTGCTCGCGGTCTGGCTGGCGGCGCGCGGCCACGCAATGATCGTGCAGTGCGCGCCGCTCGCCGAGGCCGAGCGGCACGAACTCGAACGGCTGAAGCGCCGCTCGCAGCCGGTGCGCGAGCTGGTCGCGGTCATCGAACGGGCGGGGCAGAGCCCGGTGCGGTTCGACCTGAACCGCTGCCGGCGCCTCGCGCGCGTCGAGTCGCTGCTCGACGGGCGCACCTGACGGGACCGCGGTTTCCCCGAACTGGTGGCTCACCCCTTGAGCCTTCCGCGGTCCACCCTCATCTGGGAGGTCAGGGGGGCGCCTTCCGCCCGCTCTCATCCATCATGCTGACTGTCAACGAACGCAAGGTCCTGGAACTCCGCTTCGGTCTGGGCGGCGACGACGCGAGCCGCGGTCTCACGCTCGTGGAGATCGCGCAGCGGCTGGGCGTCACGCCGCAGCGCGCCAGCCAGCTCGAGGCGAGCGCGCTCGCCAAGATGCGCGCCGCCATGCACGCGCGCGGCATCGCGAGCATGGACGACGTGCTCTGAGGCCGCGCCGCGCGATGGCGCCCGGGCGCACCGCCCGGCGCGCGCCGGATCAGGGCCGGATGAGCACCTTGCCGGTCACGCGACGCAGCGACAGGTCGTCCAGCGCACGGGCCACTTCGTCCAGGCGATAGGTGGCCGACACGCGCGGGCGCAGCCGCCCCTCGCGCATCCAGCCGAGCAGTTCGCGCATGCCGGCGAGGTTCGCCTGCGGCTCGCGCTGGGTGAACTGCCCCCAGAACACGCCGACGATCGAAGCACCCTTCAGCAGCGCGAGATTGAGCGGCAGCGAGGGGATCTGCCCGCTCGCGAACCCGATCACCAGGTAACGGCCCCGCCACCCGATCGAGCGGAACGCCGGCTCGGCGAAGCGGCCGCCGACCGGATCGTAGATGACGTCCGGGCCGCGACCGCCGGTTTCCCGGCGGATCGCCTCGCGCAGGTCCTCGGCCTCGTAGAGGATCGTCGCGTCCGCGCCGTGCTCCCGGCACACGGCGAGCTTGGCCTCGCTGGAGGCCGCGGCGATCACCCGGGCGCCGAGCGCCTTGCCGATCTCCACCGCCGACAGTCCGACGCCGCCGGCCGCGCCGAGCACCAGCAGGGTCTCGCCCGGCTGCAGCGCGGCGCGGTCTCGCAGCGCGTGCCAGGACGTGCCGTAGGTGAGCGTGAAGGCCGCCGCGACGTCGTAGCTCAGTTCGGGCGGCATCGGCACGACCTTGTCGGCCGGCGAGACCACCTCCTCGGCGAAGCAGCCCACGCCCGCGAACGCGATCACCCGGTCGCCGGGCGACACGTGGGTCACGCCCTCGCCCACCGCGATCACGTCGCCGGCCGCCTCGGAGCCGGGCGTGAAGGGCAGCGGCGGCTGGACCTGGTACTTCTTCTGGATGATCAGCACGTCCGGGAAGTTGACGCCGGCGGCGCGCACACGCACCCGCACCTCGCCCGGGCCGGGATCGCGCGCGGGCACGTCGCGCACCACCAGCCGATCCGCCGGGCCCCACGCCTCGCACAGCACCGCTCGCATCGCCGCCTCCTCGGTTCGCAGCGGTCCAGTCTACCGCCGGCGGGCGCCGGCGCCCGCCCGTGTATCCTTGGGTCGGCGCGAAGCGGCCGAGGAGACCCGATGAGCCCCCAGGAACTGAAACGACGCCTGAGCGTGCCGGTGATCGGCGCGCCGCTGTTCATCGTGTCGAATCCGGAGCTGGTGATCGCACAGTGCCGCGCCGGCATCGTCGGTTCGTTCCCCGCGCTGAACGCGCGCCCCGCCGAGGTCCTGGACGCGTGGCTGCAGCAGATCACCACCGAGCTCGCCGCCCACGACGCCGCCCACCCCGGACGCCCGTCCGCGCCGTTCGCGGTCAACCAGATCGTCCACAAGTCGAACGACCGGCTCGAGCACGACGTCGCGATGTGCGTGAAGTACCGGGTGCCGGTGGTGATCACCTCGCTCGGCGCACGGACCGACGTCAACGACGCGATCCATTCGTACGGCGGTCTCGTGCTGCACGACGTGATCAACCAGACCTTCGCACGCAAGGCGATCGACAAGGGCGCCGACGGACTGATCCTGGTCGCGGCCGGCGCTGGCGGGCACGCCGGCACGCAGTCGCCGTTCGCGCTGCTGCAGGAGACCCGCGCGTGGTTCGACGGCCCGATCGCGCTGTCGGGCGCGATCGCCACCGGCGACGCGGTGCTCGCCGCCGAGGCGATGGGCGCCGACTTCGCCTACATCGGCTCGGCGTTCATCGCAACCCGCGAGGCCCACGCGAGCGAGGCCTACAAGCAGGCGATCGTCGAGGGCAGCGCCGAGGACATCGTCTACACGAGCCTGTTCACCGGGGTGCACGGCAACTACCTGCGACCTTCGATCGTCAACGCCGGGCTGGATCCGGACCATCTGCCGCAGGGCGATCCGAGCACGATGAAGTTCGGTTCGGGCGGCAGCTCGAAGAGCAAGGCCTGGCGCGACATCTGGGGGTGCGGCCAGGGCATCGGCGCGATCGGCGACGTGCCGGGCGCCGGCGAGCGGGTCGCGCGGCTGGTGCGTCAGTACGACGCCGCGCGCGCCCGGCTCGGGCTGGCGGTGCCGGCGCGCGCGGCCGCCTGAGCCGCGCGGCGCCGACGGCGCGGCGGATCAGCCGCGCAGCTCGACCACGAATCGGCCGCGGTGGCGACCCTCGAGCAGCGCGTCGAACGCACCCGGCAAGCCGTCCAGCCCGATCGGCGTGGCGATGCGCGCCGCGTGCCGCGGGCGCAGGTCCGAGCCGATCCGCGCCCAGATGCGCTCGCGCACCGGCATCGGGCTGTTGGCGTTGATCCCCACCAGCCGGACGCCGCGCAGGATGAACGGCAGCACCGAGGTGGACAGCGCGTTGCCCGCCGCGTTGCCGAAGGCGGTCACCACGCCCTCCGGCGCCATCGTGCGCAGCAGTCCGTCGAGCGCTTCGCCGCCGAGCGAATCGACCGCGCCGGCCCACAGCGCGTTCTCGAGCGGCCGGTCGCCGACCGCCTGCGGCGCGAGCACGCGCGCGGCGCCCAGCGCGGCGAGCCAGCCGTCGTCAGGCTTGCGGCTGATCGCGTGCACCTCGGCGCCCAGCCCCGCGAGCATGTCGATCGCGATCGAGGCGACGCCGCCGGTCGCGCCGTTGACCGCGACCGGCCCGCGCGACGGTGACCAGCCGAAGGCCTGCAGCGCGTCGACCGCGAGCGCCGCGGTGTAGCCGGCCACGCCGACGGTCGCCGCCTCGCGCAGCGACAGCCCGGCCGGCAGCCGGACGACCCGATCGGCGGGGATCTGCATCCACTCGGTGAATCCGCCGTCGCGGTCGGCCGCGAGCCCGAACCCGTGGACGATCACCGCGTCGCCCGGCGCGAAGCGCGCGTCGTCCGACGCCTCGACCGTGCCGGCGAGCTCGATGCCGAGCGTGCACGGGACGCGGCGCACGATGCGCGCGCGTCGCGCGGCCGACAGCGCATCCTTGTAGTTGACGCCGGCAAAGGCGCCGCGCACCAGCACGCCGCCCGCCGCGCGCAGCGGGGCGAGCGGCAGCGAGCGCACCGCGCCAAGCCCCGGTTCGTCCTCGCGCTCGAGCCGCCAGGCCCGAAAGCTCGTGTCCATGCCCCCTCCGTCGACCCGCCGCGGCCGCCGCGACCGGTCGCCGGGTTATCCCACGCGCCCGGGGCGGCCGCCACCGCGTGTTCTGCTGGGCGGAACGTGCGTACCGCAGCGGATTGACGGGCCGCCGGTGGCGACCGACGATGCGCCCACCAGGAGCGCGACCCGCTGCTGCGGCGAGCGCCGCCGGCAGGCCCCCCCGACGCGCAGGACACCCGCGGCCGTGAACCCGTCCCACATCGAGTCCGCCAACGCACGCGCGGCCCACCCGCTGCACAAGGCGGCGAGCCCCGGCGGTGGCCGGGCCGCGCTGCCCGGACTCGCGCGGATCGAGGACGCCGTCGGCGACCGGCAGTTCGCGATCGCCCTCGCCCGCGGCCTGGAGGTGCTGCGCGCGTTCACCGCGGCGGACCGCTCGCTCTCCAATCGCGAGCTGTGCGACCGCACCGGCCTGCCGAAGGCGACGGTCTCGCGCCTGACGCACACGCTGACCCTGCTCGGCTACCTGAGCCGCGGGCCGGACCAGCGGGTGTCGCTCGCCGCGGGCGTGCTCGCGCTCGCGTACCCGATGCTCGCCGCACTCGCGGTCCGGCAGCTCGCCCGCCCCTGGCTCGAGCAGCTGGCGCGCGAGACCGGCTGCACGGTCAACCTGGGCACCCGCGACCGGCTGTCGGCGGTCTACCTGGACAGCTGCCGGGCGGATCGCGGCAACGCGTACCGGCCGGACATCGGGCTGCCGGTGCCGCTGCTGTGCACCTCGATCGGCCGGGCGCTGCTGCTCGCCCGACCGGTCGCCGAGCAGAATGCGATCCTCAACCGGCTGCAGGTGGCCGACGCCGACGCCGTGCGCATCGAGCGTCCAATGCTCGAGGCCGAGCGCGAGCCCTTCCGACAGCGCGGCTGGACCTACAGCCCCGGGCAGTGGCGCCCGGGCGTGCACGCGGTCGCGGTACCGATCGCGCAGTCGCTGCAGCCCGAGCCGGCCGCGATCAACTGCACGCTGATGCTGCCGCCGCTCGAGGGCCGCGGGGCGGCGCGGCGGCCGGCGGGCGTGGCCCGGCTGCTCGACGAGGTGGTGCCGCGGATGCTCGAGACCGCACGCCGCATCGAGCGGGCCTGCCGCGACGAGGCCGCACCCGAACGGAGCCCGCGGCCGTGATCCGGGACCGCTCGCGACTGGAGTCGCTGCTGGCGACCCTGCGCGCGTTCGTGCGCGACGAGTGCATCCCGCTGGAGGCGCGGATCGACCGGGACGATGCGATCCCGGAGGTCCTGGTCGAGCGGATGCGTGCGCTCGGCCTGTTCGGCCACAGCATCCCGACCGACTACGGCGGCGCCGGACTCACCACCGAGGAACTCGCGCTGGTCAACATCGAGGTGTCGCGGGCCGCACCGGTGTTCCGCGCGCGCTTCGGCGGCAATACCGGCATCGGCTCCGAGGCGCTGATCGCCGACGGCACCGACGCGCAGCGCCGTGCCTGGCTGCCCCGGCTGGCGAGCGGCGAGGCCGTCGGCTGCTTCGCGCTCACCGAGCCGCAGGCCGGCTCGGACGCGACCGCGCTGCGCACCCGCGCGGTGCCCGCCCCGGACGCGCGGGGTCGGCCGGGCTGGCGGATCGACGGCGTGAAGCGCTACATCACGAACGCGCCGATCGCCGACCTGTTCACCGTGTTCGCGCGAACCGACGACGCGGCGCGCGGCGCGAACGGCATCACCGCCTTCCTCGTGCCGCGCGGCACGCCCGGACTGGAGACCGGCCCGCCGTACCGCAAGCTCGGCCAGCATGGTTCGCCGGTCGGCGAGGTGCACCTGCGCGGCTGCTGGGTACCCGAGGACGCGGTGCTCGGCGCACGCCCGGGCCTGGGCTTTCGCTCGGCGATGAAGACCCTGAACAAGCAGCGCATCAACCTCGCCGCACTGTGCGTCGGGCCGGCGATCCGGCTGCTGGACGAGGCGCTCGCCCACGCGCGGACCCGCGAGCAGTTCGGCCAGCCGATCGGCGAGTTCCAGCTGGTGCAGGCGATGCTCGCCGACAGCGCGACCGAGGTGGCGGCCGCGCGCGCGCTGGTGCTCGAGACCGCGCGTCGCCGCGACGACGGCGAGGACGTGACGGTGGACGTGTCGATGAGCAAGCTGTTCGCCTCCGAGACCTGCGGCCGCGTCGCCGACCGCGCGGTCCAGGTGCTCGGCGGGGCCGGCTACCTGGAGGACCACCCGATCGTGCGCCTGTACCGCGACGTCCGGCTGTTCCGGCTCTACGAGGGCACCAGCCAGATCCACCAGATCAGCATCGCGAAGCACCTGCTGCGCGGCGACGCGTGAGCCCCGCGCCCGCCGACGTTCGCCCCCCCGACCGCCGCCCGAGGAGTTGCCGATGACCCGTACCGACCCCGACCGCCGACGGCTGCTGCTCGCCGCCGCCGCGACGCTGCCCGCCGCGCTGCCGGCCGCCGCGATCGCGCAGGATGCCTGGCCGTCGCGGCCGGTGCGCACGATCGTGCCCTTTCCCGCCGGGGGCGTGGTCGACCTGGTGATCCGCGCGGTGACCGACCGGCTCGCGGTCGCGCTGAAGCAGCCGTTCGTGGTCGAGCCCCGCCCGGGCGCGAACGGCAACATCGGCACCGAGGCCGCGGCCCGGTCGGCCCCCGACGGCTACACGCTGCTCGCGGCGACGCCGGCTACGGTCACCCAGCCGCTGCTGTCGCCGAACGCGCGGTTCCGGACCGCGGACTTCGTCGGCGCGGGCCTGATCGGCGCACCGCCGAACGTCTTCGTCGTCGCGCCCTCGGTGCCGGTGCGCACGCTCGCGGAGTTCGTCGAGTACGCGCGGGCGCGGCCGGGCAAGCTCGGGGTGACCAACCCGGGCGTGGGCACCTCGAACCACCTCGGCCAGGAGCTGTTCTTCTCGCTCACCCGGCTCGAGCTGGTCGACGTCCGCTACCCCGGGCAGCCGCAGATGATCCCGGACGTCGCGAGCGGCCAGGTGCAGTTCAGCCTGGTGACCGCGGCGCTCGCGCTGCCGCACGTGCGCGACGCACGCCTGCGCGCGCTCGCGATCAGCGCGCCGCGGCGCTGGAGCGAGCTGCCGGACGTGCCGACCGTGGCCGAGGCCGGCTTCCCGGAGGCGATGTTCCTGCCCTGGTACGGGCTCGCGGTGCCGGCGGGCACGCCGCGTCCGATCGTGCGCCGGCTGTCCGACGAGATCGTCGCGGCGCTCGCGACGCCCGAGGTCGCGCAGCGGCTGGACAAGATGGGCACCCAGCTCACGCCGGGCTCGGCCGAGGACTTCGACGCGCTGCTCGCCAGCGAGACCGCGCGCTGGTCGCGGGTGATCCGCGAACGCAACATCCGCGCCGAGTCCTGAACCGGCGGGCGCGCGCGAGCCGCGCCGGGTGCGCACGGGTCAGGCGCGCATCAGCCGCGCCCAGTGCGCGTACGGGTGGCGCAGCAGCCGCTCGTCGACGCCGCTCGTGTCGGCGATCGCATCGTGCGGCTCGTGGCCGCGCGCATCGCGGTGCAGGCTGACCCAGGGGTTGCCGTCGGCGCGCAGCGCCGCCTGCAGCGTCTCGAACACGTGCAGGTCGTCGTGCGCAACCACCGACATCGGCGAGAACACCAGCCGGTTGTAGCTCGCCGCGCGCCGCGACAGCGACTCGGGCGCACCCTCGGGCTGGAACGACCAGACCTCGACCAGCGTGCGGTCGGGGGCGAGCGGACGGATCGCGCGCAGCGCCGGAAGCGTCGACTTCATCGACAGCGACGGGTACAGCAGCGCGTTCTGCGGCTGGAACGCGAGCACCTCGCGGGCGCGGTCCGGCCCGTGCGCGGCGACCAGCGCGGCCTCGTAGCCGTCGAGCCCGTCGTACGCCACGTGCAGGCTCGAGCGCGTGCCGAGCAGCGTATGACCGTTCGGCAGCACCCGCCCGCCCATCGCCTCGTAGTCGGTCCAGCCGGTGCCGAACGGCAGCAGCTGCTGCATCGACATCGGCCGCGGCGCGTCGGCGGACTGCCCGCCCCAGACCCGCTGCGCGGCCCCCGAGGCGGACTCGTGCGCGACCGGCGGGTGTACCGCGTCGTTGATGTTCTCGACGTACATCTTCCAGTTGGCGCGCACCAGCGAACGCAGCGGCGCGCCGCACACGCGCAGCCGCCCGAGCGGCGAGCGGTCGGCGACCAGGTCGAGCACGGCCTTCATCGGCCCCGCCCACGCGTCGAAGGACGCGCCCGTGTCGCTCAGCCGCACGAACACGAACCCGCGGTGAACCGCGACGCCGCCCGGCGCCGACAGCCCGCGGGCTGCCTCGCTGTCGCCGAACCGCGTGCCCTCGTAGCCCGACTTCAGCGGGATCGCCCGGATCGCGCCGTCCAGGTCGTACGCCCACGCGTGGTACGGACAGCGCAGGAACCGGCCCGCGTGACCC
>Ga0169931_10003656_pt1 | contig 24285 bp, 20 predicted proteins | sample Kivu_15m_20L_FD_129675 | JGI IMG/M metagenome (GOLD analysis project Ga0169931, IMG submission 129675) | Freshwater microbial communities from Lake Kivu, Western Province, Rwanda to study Microbial Dark Matter (Phase II) - Kivu_15m_20L... | ecosystem: Environmental > Aquatic > Freshwater > Lake...
ATTGATTTAGGCGCCCTCTTCGGTATAAGGAATGAATTTCCCTTCGGTGCGCTCAAGTTCTGTTCCCACCGGCAGGTGGATGTAATTCCTAACCAAGGGATCGATGCCAACAATAAATTCAACATCAAAAACGCCGTAGTTTTCTTCGTTTTCAAGAAACTCCTCGGTTTCGTCGCCTGATAAAAAACGCCAACCTGAGTCCATGGTTTCTTCCGGTTTTTCACGATACATAAAGCCTACTTTAGCTTTATCGCTGGCAACTCTGGCGCTAGCAAGGCAAACACCTGATAGTGCCTGGCGGAGAGCATCTCCGACGCGTGGGTGGTTCTTTTTAGCCATTACATTTCATCATCATAAAATTCAACTTCGAGACCTTCGATTCCCAATGAAATCTCCACAGAATCAGCTCCTTCAAACTTTAACACAAGAGAGTCGTTCAGGGCATTTTCCTTTACATAAATCAAGGAAGGTGTTATCGCTTTTCCAAGTGTATCCTTCCAAACTTTATGACCTGAGACTTCCTTAGACTCAAGGGTTACCACCCCTTTAAATTCATTTTCAAGCTTGTCCTTCAAATGCGGAATGTCTCCTTTCATCAGCTTGATTCCGTCAGACTCCTCGCCGGCTGTTAGCCACATTTGATTGCCACTGTGAAAATTAAACGTGATCCAATCAAGCACTTCAAATCGCTGACCATGGGCTTTGTTGACCCAATAATGGTAATCAACCGAAGCAATTGTTTCATTAACCAGTGCGGCTATCTGATACAATTCGTCAGCCGTAAAAAAATTGTCTCTATTCAGTTCTTCCTCCTGCATAAACAGTTTAAGTCGCCTTTCATCGGCGTTCGGCATCAAATGTATTCATTCAAAGGCATTCACACAATAAAATAAATGCTCGCATTTAAACTCAGGCACTTAATTCAAAAAGGACCTCAGAATCACAAGAAAAAAGCAGAATAGAATAAAATGAGCTTATCCTATTGAAAAATCAATTACATCAAACTTTAAGAAGCCGGCATTTCCTGAATAAGATGTCATTGAATAAAAAACCAAGCATTAGTTGACCACTGAATTGGTGATGTAAAAAATAAATGAATAAACGTCGGCAATTTGTTCTACAGATTTAGTGAGAGAGGTACCCGCGCCGTGGCCTGCATTGGTTTCGATACGAATTAATACAGGATTATTCCCTTTCTGATTTTTCTGAAGGGTCGAAATAAACTTGAAGGAATGCGCCGGAACCACCCGGTCATCGTGATCGGCAGTCATGACCATCGTAGCCGGATATTCGGTTGCCTTGATATTGTGCAATGGTGAATAGCCATACAAAACCTTAAACATGTCAGGATCATCGGAGGAACCATACTCGTCGACCCAACCCCAACCAACGGTGAATTTTTGAAAACGAAGCATATCCATTACGCCTACCTGCGGTATGCATACGGCAAATAAATCAGGCCTTTGAGTCATCACTGCGCCAATGAGCAAGCCACCGTTTGAGCCACCCTGCACCGCCAGTTTTTCGCGTGAAGTATATTTTTCTTTCTGTAAATATTCTGCACAGGCAATAAAATCGTCAAACACATTTTGTTTCTTCTCTTTCATTCCGGCCCGGTGCCAGTTTTCGCCATATTCGCCACCTCCACGTAAATTGGCCATCACAAAAATGCCTCCGTATTCGAGAAATGCCATTCGGGAAGCACTGAAAGAAGGTTCCAGACTGATGTTAAATCCGCCGTAGGCGTACAACAAGGTTGGGTTTGAGCCATCCTTCTTCATTCCCTTTTTGTAAACAATAAACATGGGCACCCGGGTTCCGTCTTTCGATGTTGCAAACTCCTGTTTTACTTCATAATCGGCAGGATTGAACTGAATTTCGGTTTCCCGAAACAGGCTGCTTTTTCCACTTTCAATGTCGTATAAATAAATTGCCGGTGGATACGTAAAAGAATTAAAGGTGTAAAACACCTGTTTGTCGTCTTTTTCACCACCAAAGCCTCCGGCAGATCCCAGCGCAGGCAATTGAATTTCGCCTTCCGGGGCACCATTCATTGCATAACGAAACACCTTTGTATTTACATCAGATAGATATTCGGCAAAAATTTTCCCACCGGCGGTGGAAACGCTTTTGAGCAGGTTTTTTCCTTCGGGAATGAGGTCCTTCCAATTTTCAACCTGAGGATTTTCGGGGTCAATACTAACCAGACGATAATTTGGCGCCCCCTGATTGGTAAGCACCAACAAACGGTTCCCATCGTTATTAATAACCGAAGACGAATGATTAAACCCATAAAGCAATGGTTTAAACGATGTTTCTCCCTTTTTAAGGTTTCGGTACCAGGTTTCGTTGCCATCAGTACCCTGACTCACCGAAAGCAAAAGGAAACTCTCATCTTCGGTTGCGTAGGCGTAATGATAGCGCAGTGGATTTACCTTATCGATAAATATAAGTCGGTCGGATGATTGCGGCTGACCAAGCTCATGAAAATAAACCGAATGAAACTGATTTTGAGCAGATAGTTCAGTGCCTTTGGCCGGCTCGGGATAGCGTGAATAATAAAAACCATTTCCTACCCAGGCTGCTCCCGAAAACTTGACATATTTTAAAACATCACTCAGAATTTTCCCGCTTGATATTTCCATAACATACATTTCAGACCAGTCGCTACCTGCCTTGGAAATGTTGTACGCCATGTATTTATGATCATTGGAAAAACCTGAAATACCAACGGATACTGTGCCTTCGTCCGACATAGCATTGGGATCAATTAATACTTCAGGTTCACCTTTAAGTCCCTTTTGTTTATATATAACGCTTTGATTTTGAAGCCCGTCGTTTTTGCTAAAAATATAATATTCCCCCACTTTGGATGGAGCAGAGTATCGTGGATAGTTAAGCAAATCACTGATTTTGTTGCGGATTTTATCGCGGTAAGGAATTCTATTTAAGAACTCCTGCGTGGTTTGATTTTGGGCCTTTACCCATTGCGCCGTTTCGGAGGATGTATCATTTTCGAGCCAGCGGTAAGGATCGTTCACGATGGTTCCATGGTAATTATCGCTCACGGGTTCAGTGCGCGTTTGCGGATAGATTATTACGTTGTTCTGAGCAATAAGAGGTGCTGAAAAAGCAAGCATGAGTAAAAAAGAAATTTCCTTTTGCATAAATTACAAATCAAATAAACGCGGCAATTTAAAACATTCCGATAAGCCTTAAACCCGAACAAACAATTTTTAAAGAACCATCCGTGTCATAATAGTTACTGTAAACCAAATCAACTATTTGTATTGGGGGCTTTCACCTCCGCAAGCTCCGGTGCCGCGCTTTCCGCCTGTATCTTTGCGCAAAGCGCAAAGGATGCCGGCTGCAATCGCTAAGCCGAAACCACGAATTACACCTCTGCACCTGGTGCAGTGTGAGAGTGAGAGCAAGAGCAGGAGCGAGAATAAGAGCAACAGTAAGAGCTAGAGCAAGAGCAAGAGTGGAAATACCCCTCTCACTGACTAGCAAGCAAGCAATCAAACTCCAACTTGTAATAAAAACAAATTATGGGAGCGCGTTGGGTATGGAAATCCGGCGAGGGCGGGCTTGTTGTGAATTTAAGAATAGGTAGAATTGCCAAATTGGATTTTTCCAGCTTTTGTGCAATTCAACGATTTTTAATGAGCGGGTTGAAGCTTCGGATTTCCTTGAATTTCTTTGCATACTTTCTTTTTTTAAGAAAAGAAAGTATGTCGCCGAAGGCTCAGGAGTGGCTGGTATGTGTGAGAGTAAGAGCAAAAGTGAGAGCGGGAGTGGAAATTAACCCACCACCATCATTTCACCTTTTAAAAACCAACGCTATTTAGGGAAGGTCAACTTTCCACTTTCTACTTTTGACTTTCTACTTTTTTACCTTTCTACTCAACCACCACAACCTCGATCCCCGACAAAACCTTCTCCGCTGCGCGGCAAAAAAGAAAAGCAAGGATGTAAAAGATTGGGCATTTATTACTTTGCAACAAATAATGAAACACTTACGTTTGTACACGAAGAATTTAACATCCATTAAATTATGAATTGGTTAGACGCTGTATTTGACATTTTAAAATATACCATTCCACTGGTAGTTGCTTTTGGTTTTATTTACTTCATCCTAAACAACTATCTTGACGAAAACTACAAGATCAGGTCGCTTGATATGAAGTTGAGCAATCAAAACCAGATTACTCCGGTTCGATTGCAGGCATACGAGCGCGTGGTTGTTTACCTGGAGCGCATTGCCCCCAGCAGTCTGATCATGCGCATTCACAAATCGGGAATGAGTTCGAGGCTTTTGCATACCGAACTTCTTAAAAGCATACGAAGCGAATACGAACACAATATTGCGCAACAGATTTATATGTCAAACGCTTCCTGGGAACTCGTAAAAAGCGCCAAGGAAGAAATGATCAATCTTGTAAACGTGGCCTCTCAAAAGGTGAGCGACAATGCTGATGGCCTTGAACTTTGCAGGGTGCTCATTGATATTACAAAAAATGTAGAGAAGCTACCTACACAGATAGCTCTTGAGTACGTAAAAAAAGAGATTCGCCAGTCTTTCTAGGGTTTGGCCTTGATTGTCTAAAAAAAGCAAAAAATCTTACATCGATTTTAGTATTTGTTGTTTGTAATTTTCTAACTTTCGGATTCATTGTTAGAAATTCCGAAAGCTTATGAAACACAAATACCTAAAAAAACTATGCGCTTTTGCTTTTATTCTTGTGTTGCCGGCCGAGGCTTTACTTTACGCGCAACAACAAACGGTGGCGCGGCAGTGGAATAAAGCCATGCTTTTTTCCATCGAGCGTGATTTTGCTCGTCCCACGATTCATTCGCGAAACATCTTTCATACCTGCATCGCCATGTATGACGCCTGGGCTGTTTACGACGACACGTCGGATACCTACCTGTTAGGTAAAACAGTAGGCGATTTTAACTGCGAATTCAACGGAATAATTATTCCGGCCGACGAGGCCGAACTTAAAGCCAGCAGACACAAGGCCATTAGTTATGCCTGTTACCGCCTGTTAAAACAGAGGTTTCAGTTTTCGCCCGGAGCAAGTCAGTCTTTGCCTTACTACGACTCCCTGATGAATCAATTTGGTTATCCTACCAATTTTTTTTCGCAGAATTATGCCAATGGGGATCCTGCGGCACTAGGCAATTACCTGGCTGCTAAAATTATTGAGATGGGCTTTCAGGATGGAAGTAACCAGCAAGGCAATTATACTAATCTTTTTTATGAGGAGTCTAATCCACAAATAGTGGTCAATCAACCGGGCAACCCTACCTTGATGGATCCCAATCGCTGGCAGGCCATTTTTTTGGATGGCTTTGTTGATCAATCCGGTAATCTGATTTCATTAACACCTCCGTTTTTAAGCCCCGAATGGGGCGAATTGGTGCCATTTGCTATGCGGGAGGAACACAAAACTATTCAGGAAAGAGACGGACATCAATGGCAGGTGTATATGGATCCGGGTCCACCACCTTATATTGATACAACAGTAGCCACCGGTCTTGAGGACATGTATAAGTATGGTTTTATGATGGTAAACGCTTGGCAGGCGCATCATGATCCGAATGATGGAGTAATGGTTGATGCATCGCCTGCAAGTATTGGAAATGTAGAGCAGTATCCCGAAACTTTTGAGGACATGGCCTGGTTTTATGATTTCGAACAAGGCTTTGACCAGGGTTCGGGACATGCATTAAATCCAAAAACCGGTCTGCCATATACTCCGCAAATGGTGCCGAGAGGTGATTATGCCCGGGTTTTGGCTGAATTTTGGGCCGATGGTCCTAATTCCGAAACGCCTCCCGGACATTGGTTTTCGATACTTAACTATGTGAACGATCATCCGGCTTTTGAGCCTCGCTGGAATGGACAAGGCCCTGTGTTGGATAGCCTGGAGTGGAATGTGAAATCTTATTTCACGCTGGGAGGTGCCATGTACGATGCCGCAATAGCAGCCTGGAGTGCAAAAGGATACTATGATTATCCCAGACCCGTTTCAATTATTCGCTGGATGGCCGACAAGGGTCAAAGTTCTGATCCGAATCTGCCGCATTTCCATCCGGCAGGCATGCCGCTCATACCCGGAAAGGTAGAATTGGTAATGCCGGGCGATGAGCTTGCCGGCGACAACGATGAGCATTTATATAAAATCAAACTCAACACCTGGAGGGGACACTATTATATCCCAGATCCTTTGGTTGATTATGCCGGCGTAGGCTGGATACTTGCTGAAAATTGGTGGCCTTACCAGAGACCAAACTTTGTTACTCCTCCCTTTTCAGGATATGTTTCGGGCCATTCAACATTTTCAAGAACGGCGGCGGAAATCATGGAATACATCACAGGCGATGAGTATTTCCCGGGTGGAATGGGTGAGTTTCATGCTGAAATGAATGAGTTTCTGAAATTTGAGGAAGGACCTTCTGTTGATGTAACCCTGCAATGGGCCACCTATCAGGATGCCTCCGATCAATGCAGCTTATCAAGAATTTGGGGAGGAATACACCCTCCACAGGATGACTTTCCGGGAAGAACCATTGGTTCTCAGCTGGCCCCCATTGTTTATGAACTTGCTGAGGAGATTATTCACGCCGGAGTTCCAATAGTTAGCAGTGTCTCTGTGAATTATGAAATTGTGACCAATCAGTTGCCTCAGGATTTTGTCATCACGGTAAGCTACAATGATCAGATGAATCAAAACATCAACCCACAGATTAGCTTCTCGAATGGATTGCCTACAGGATTGATTTCCCTTGATTTTTTTGTTTGGACAAGTTCTCAATCAGGTGAGTTTCATTTTAGTGTTGGCAATGATCCTTATGAGCTGAGCGGAATTGGTTGCACTATTTTGGGAGCTCAGGATATTGATGGACATGATCAACGAATTTTTATTACAAACAATTTGTTTGATGTTGATACCGATGTACCTCAACTGGTTTTTGGTTCTGTAAGCACGGAAGTCGTAAATATCGATTTGATAGGAAATGCAACCATTGAAGTGGATGTTCAATATGATCAGGCCATGGATATGAATTCGGTTCCATTGGTCAGCTTTGAAAGTCCGATTCCTGTAATGGCGCTCAGTAATGATATAACCTTAGGCAGCTGGATCAATTCAACGAGCTACAAGTTTTTTCTAAATGTAGCCGATTTGGAGGAGGAATGTCCGGATGTGGTTTTTCAAGTAACCGGAGCCCGCGATTTGAGTGGCAATGTACAAGTATCAGCTTCGCTTGACAATGTTGTTGATATTGACACGAAAAAACCCCAAACCACTTTGGTAACAGCCAATACGTATGTAATCAATGAAGAATTCCTGGAGACTGAATCACAGTTCCAGATTGTTTGCATGTTTAATGAAGCGATGAATACGGATGTTTTACCTGAAGTCGTATTAATTTCGGACGATCAGCTTGAAAACATCCTTGCATTGAATGCAAGCGAAAGCGAATGGCTAAATCCATTTAGTTACAAGATCGTGTACGATGTGAGTCCGGTGGCTGTGAACATCGAAAATATTGGCATAACATTGAGCTCTGCGCGCGATTTGGCAGGAAATGAAATGCTTGAATTGTCGGAGCAAACGTTCTTCTCCATCAATTTAAATCCGGCATTTGCCGGGAATGTTAGTTCTTCGGGAGGATTTTTCAACGCATTTCCCAATCCCCTGCGTGCGGGAAACAACCTGAATATCTATCTTCCAGCGAAAAGCAAGAAAAATTTGATTGAAGTATTTGATGCTTCGGGAAAATCATTAATTTTAAATAATCTGTCGGAGGGCAAATTAACCGATGGAAAATTTGTAATTTCGACGTCTGGTTTAGCGTCCGGTATTTATACCATGCGCATAGTATCAGACGAACGCTCAGAAGTGGTCCGACTTGTGGTGGTTCAATAGTTAGGAAACCAACTGAAGCGTTTAAAGGCCGGACTTTCGTCCGGCCTTTTCTTTTTATTTGTGAATGAGGATTTTTCTTAAAACGAAAGCATTCGATTGTATGCTTAGTGTGTAGGTGCCTGGAGCTAAGTCGCCCGGATAAACATCCCGCGGAGCGGAAAAATCAGGAACGGATTGAATAAAGCACAACCTCCCCCAAACATCATGTAAAGTAATGATTAACGGTTCTGATACCGGTAGGTCGCTAATGGTAAAGAAGCGCTCAAAAGGTTGGGGATAAATTCTTAAATCCCGTGCACGATTCGGAGTATTTAGAATTTGTGGAGTGATTAAACCTAAGGTATCATAGCAATTATTCGCATCAATGGCAATGCATTCAAGTGTATATTCAACATCAGACGGTATACAAGGAATTGAATCGCCCTGGTGTTCGAGAACTAAATGCTGCGAACTTACATCGTAGACCTTCCAGAATAACTCATAAGGTGGAATCCCGCCGGAAACGATGGCAGAAGAGGTGAATCCCGAGGGACAGTCGGGCAAAAAGCCCGGATTAGAAAGCCAGATTGAATCAAGCTGAAATGATTCCGGCGAAATCAATTCTACGGAAAAAGCGGCAGAACAAGCAGGAGCCCATTGAATTTCACCAATGTATACACCTTGATGCAAATTTTCGAGGTGCCAAATGTTTTGTTGACCTGATGACCAGGCTATAGATGCGTTGTTGGGGTTGGAAAGAAGCTGAACCTGAATGCTACCGGTGTTTTCGCCGCTGCATAAAGGGTGATTGACCAGAATGGTATCCACCGGATTCTCAACCCGTGTCAGGATTAAAGTATCAGAAGGAATGTAGAATGTACCATTGAAGACCAGACACGACACGGAATCTGACTCTGAAATATATGTTTCTGAATCGGTATCACCGTTGGACCACAAATAACTTAGAAAACCCTGGGCAGCCTGTAGATACGCTGAATCGCCTGGGCAAAATTCGCTGATACCGGAGGCATTTACCAATGAATGAGCAAGAGTTCCTCCTTCAACAAATACATAATTTTTGTTGATGTTTAAATTGCGCCAGGTTTCTTTAAACCCCGATGGCCATGACACGACAACCGAATCAACCTGATTTATTTCGGCCAGGCCAAAATTAATCCATTGAGAGTTTTGCGAAATGAATTGTTCGCCAAAGTAAATTTGTTTGTGGTAGGACTGCGCTCCGGCATGCAGCACTATTTTGGCTCCGGCTGCGCAGTAGTTTGAAACTGTTCCCTGCAGGCGAAGCCGCAGGAAATTACCACCAATGGCATGATTTTGCCAAACCTGCGTATTTAATGGAGCGTAACTATTTGTGATTAAATCATAAAAGCCATCGTTGTTGAGATCGCCCCGTGAAACACAAAAAGTAGCGCCTGCAGCCCCTTGAAAGCCTGCAGAAAAATCTAAATCGAAAGAGCTTTGATTGTTCTTAAGAAAAAAATGGTTGCCCGGCTGGCTAAACGGAGCAAAAGGCTCAGAGGTCACAAAAAGATCCAGCCAGGAGTCGTTATCGTAATCAATCCAGGAAGCTCCCCAACACCAACCAAAGACTTGTACATTTAAAAATGCTGCTAATTCGGTATAACTCCCGTCGGGATTGCTTCGGTAGAGAAAGTTACCATCAAGTGGGGTATTTGTAATGTACATATCTTCTCGGCCATCGTTGTTGTAATCGCCGGCCGTAGCCGTCATGGCATCCATATATGCATTCATTCCCACGGTATTACCAACCTCTGAAAAAGTGCCGTTACCGTTGTTTTTATAGAGATAGTTTCGCCAAACGAAACGGTCGTTCATAACAAATAAATCGGGAAGGCCATCGTTGTTAAAATCTGACCAAATAGCGGTAAATGTTGGATCATCATCGAGGATGATACCGGCTGCCTCAGTTACATTGGTAAAGGTGAGGTCGCCGTTGTTTCGATACAATGCATCAAAGGACTGAGGGTAATTGTCGAAATTGTAATTACAAACAAAAAAGTCGATAAACCCATCGTTGTTGAAATCGGCCCAGGCTTGTCCGTAAGATAAAGAGATGGTATCATTCGGCAAACCTGCCGAAAGGGTTATTTCCTCGAAAACAAAATTGCCGATTTGATGAAATAGTTTGACTCCTCCCCTGAAGGAGGTGAAGGATAAATCGTACTTTCCATCGTTGTCAAAATCAGTCCAAACAACACTTTTCAGTTCATCCTGCACATCAATACCTTCAAAATAAACGCGTTCGAATCCTGAGTGGGTATTCAGATAAAATGCAGGAAGCGAATCTTTGGTGAGTATCACCATATCATCAAAAGCATCGTTGTTCCAATCGAAAAAGGTGAGACCGCTGCCAAATACCCCTGACGCAAAATTATTGATATTAAATTCTGAGGACTTCTCAACAAATCCTTGAGCCGATAAATGACCGGTTTTGAGAAAAAAAACAAGATTTAATAAAAGAGCAACCCGATTCATTGCTACAAAAATGCAATTTATCTGGTTAAAGGAATGACTAAGGGAATTGAAAAAATTGTAAGTTATTATTAATTAGTTTTTTACAAAAGTTGAGTGGATAGGCATCACCTGATTGTTGATACTGAGGTAGTACAATCCTGAGCCCAACTGAGAACAGTTAAGAATTACTAAATCGCCGGTCGCTTGAGTCGTCATCACAAGCCTGCCTGCATTATCAAATATGTTTATTTGATGAAAAGCATTTTTGAGTCCGCGAATGGTTAATTCTTCATTTACCGGATTGGGAAACATAAATAAGTTGCTTTTTACACTTCCCGCTGTTAGCGGGAAGTCTTTAATAACTTGCTTGGAATGGCTGCAACCAGCTTCATCTTCTATAATGCAGTTTACTGTAAGAGGAGGGCTTGCTGGCAAGCACAGAAGCGTATCGCCCCAGGAGTCGAGCAAAAGTTGGCTTGAAAGATAATCAAAAACTGTCCAATGAACGGCTACCTGCCCTACGCCGCCGGATCTTAAATTGGTAGCTGACCACCCTGATTGACAGCCAATTAAATCGGGCGATTGATAAAACAAAACAGAGTCAACGAGAAGAGGTGCAAACTGTCCGATTTCAATGAAATAAGTGCTTTGGCAGGAAGGGCCGTAATCAATCATTACTTCATAAGAGCCCGGCTCGAGGTTGTTGATTTCAAAACCGGTTTCTCCGTTGCTCCAGGTAATTTGATTGATTGTGGAAGGATCAGTCACATTCAATTGGATGGAACCGTTGTTTGATCCATTGCATATCCTTTCGGGAGAAATGACCTCCTGCACAGGATCAGAAAAAACAGTCACAACAAAGGCTGTAAGCGTTTGGCTTATGCCATCATCAATGATTCTTACGTATACAGAATCTGACTCATAAATAGTAATAAACCTGGTGGTTTCACCAGTATGCCAATAATAGGAATCGTGAATACCGGCATCAAAAACAACCGAATCGCCGTAACAAAAAGACAAACTACCTGAAACAATACTGATTTCAGGTTCCTGAGGAAGACCTTCGGTGACAACAATTGCCTGATTAACAGATATATTGTAAAGCACATCACGTAGACCCGATGGCCATAGGACAACCAAGGAATCGATTTGATTTGTTTGGCCGAAACCAAAAAACTCCCACTGACTATTTTGTGAAAGATATTGTTCGCCCATCAGGCTGTATCGGTATTGTGTTGATTCGCCGGTATGCGCTGAAATAAGAACACCAACAGCCTGCGGATTTGATATGACCGCCTGTGGGCGGACCTTGAGCCAGTTACCGGCATTAGTGGCATTATTTATCCAGATTTGAGTTCCCTGAGGAAGCTCGCTGTGTGTAACCAAATCGGGATAACCGTCATTGTTAAAATCACCACGTGCAGATGAAAATGTTTGGGAAGCCCCCTCACCAAAACCTGAATTCCACATCAGACTAAAGGTATGTTGCTGGTTTTGAAGAATAAAATGATTGCCATCGAGCGGGAATTGCCATGCGGGTGAACAACTAACCATCAAATCCTGCCAACCATCGCAATCATAATCAATCCAGCTGGATGACCAGCACCATTGAAAAAACTGAACATTGTTCGGCACAGACATGTCTACAAAATGCACTCCATCACCATTTTTAAGCAACTTGTTTCCTTCTGGAGTATTTGTAATGTAAACATCAAAATTGCTATCGTTATCATAATCTCCAAAGGTCCCTGACATTGCATCCATGTAATGATCAACACCAATTTGCTCGCTTACATCAGTAAATGTTCCATCTGCATTGTTCCGATACATATAATTATGATAAATACCCCGATCGTTAACAATAAATAAGTCCGGCCAGGTATCGTTATTGTAATCCGTCCAAACAGCCAAAAAAGAGGTTTCCATGTCCAAGTGTAAACCTGTCTCTGCTGTAACATCGGTAAAAGTAAGATCGCCGTTATTTCGATAAAGATGATTGTGAATTGCAATGCCTTGAATTTCGACAGAATTGTAATTGCAGTGGTAAAAGTCAAGATCGCCGTCCTTATCAAAATCGCCCCAGGCTTGTCCATATCCTTGTTCAAATGTAGGGTATTTAAGAATGCCTGCAGAAGCTGTTATATCTTGAAAGGAGTTGGGGCCTGTGCGGCGGTAAAGCGACATGCCATTGACGAGAGAATTAATACTCAAATCCAGATTTCCATCGTTGTCAAAGTCAACCCAAACAACGCTTTTTATATCTCTACTCTCAGATATTCCATTAAAGAAAACCTGGGTAAAACCGTTGTGGTTGTTTTCATAAAACATGGGAGTGCTATTGTCTCGAAGCAGAACCAGATCATCCCAGCCATCGTTGTTCCAATCAAAAGCACTTACGCCATTGCCATACTCGCCCTGACAATAATTAGCGATACCATATTGTTCGGTTTGATCAGAAAAAATTTGTCCAACAATTCTTGATGAAGAACAAACCAACAATAAAAAAAATAGTATTCCTGTTTTCATAACAACCTGCTCTTTGTTTGAAAAAATGATAAACCTGTTTCCTCTGTTGACGAATTGTAATAATACAAATTTTTCAAACAAAAAACATTTGATTAGATTTTTTAAGTAAGAAATATTGAAATCTAGTCCTGATGATAGTTTGATGATTGTATTATTTTCAAACTCGAAACCTTGAAAAGACGCGTTTGCATACATTCATTGTTTTGCTATTACTCAACTAAGCGAATGACAACAAGTCCAACCGAAAGGCTTTATATTGAGACCGTTGACTCAATTGTGAATCACAAGAAATTTTAAAACACAGAGTCAAACTACCTGTATGTTGAAGAGACAGTTACAAACAAAACGCCTGTAAAAACATACCTGAGTAATCAACTGAGCTAAGTATGTTAAAGAAATAACCTTGCACTTTTTCTTTCTGAAAAAGTTAACGTATCCGTAAGAAACGATTTACTCATTTTTAATAACTATGCTTGAAACAAACCGGGTTGAAAAGCAGCCTTGTTCGTTTCAGCGTTTCCGATTTCGTTTATTTTTATAATGACACCAAATAATATGTTTCTGTTTCTCATTGAGTTAGCATAGCAATTCGGCCTTATCCGCCTCTGGCGGAAAAAACTCTATAAGTGAATTCTATTATCGTAGCAACTACACGGCTAGCCAGACTGAACTTAGGTGGGTTGTTTGGCCGGCATTTCCGGCTCTTTAGGTAAGTTCCGAACTTACCATTACAGCAAATGGAAAGCTTGGAGTTAACAGATGCAATACATCCTCCCAAAATGTCCATGGAGCTTAACTTTCCAACTCCCGCACCGAAAAACCAGCCTTAGATAAATCGTTCCAAAAGGAAGGATAACTTTTACTCACTACGAATGGATCTCGAATGGCAGCCTTCCAAAGAACTGAAGTTAAAACAGCAGCTGACATCGCCATGCGGTGATCATCGAAACTTTCAAATATGGTTGTGGCTTCGGTTCTGATGTGGCGGGCATCAAACAACAAGGTGTCGGAGTTTAAAAACCTTGAACTTACGTTCAATTTCAAAAGCTGCGATTGAACAGCGGCAATTCGGTCGGTTTCCTTCACCCGAAGGGTGGACAAACCACTGAAAGAAAACTGCTTGCGCAAACCACTTAAGGTGAAACAGAGCGTTTGAAAAAGGTCAGGGGTTTCGCTTACGTCGTAATGAAAAGAAAAATCTTTAGCCGGCTTTGAGCAAAGAAGCAAACCCTCATTTACTTCCGTGGTACTAACGCCAATCAGGTTAAAAATATCGGCACAAAGGGCGTCGCTCTGACTTGAAACAAGTGTTAAATCGCTGAGTAAAATTTGTGATTCTGATTTTAAAGCGGCAATTCCGTACCAGTAAGATGCGGCCGACCAGTCCCTTTCAATATGAATGATGGATGGTTTTACCAGGCCGGGCTTCACGCTGATTTGCCGGTCAGTAACGCTTACATCAAATCCGGCTTTCAACATCATATCCACCGTCATTCTGAGGTAGCTAAGCGAAGGCAGATCGCTCGGCAAGTGCAAATCAATGCCCTTTCGCATCCCGGGCGCTGCCAATAGCAAAGCGCTTGCAAATTGACTGGTTTCAGAGTTATCCAAATACACGCTGCCCCCCTCTAATTCTTTTCCTTTGATACGAAAGCCAGCCTGGCTGTATTCAATATCGGCCCCCAGGGCCAGAAGCGCATCCAACAAACTTTTAAACGGACGTTGCATCAATCTTTCTGAGCCTTTTACGAGCCCTTCGTAGCCGGGCAAAGCAGATAAATAGGGTAGTAAAAAACGAAGCGTTGTTCCGCCGGCACCAACAAATATTGACTCCGAAGGCTGTGAAACAGCCTGAAGCAATAGTTGTGAGTCTTCGGCATCAGAAATAGCATCCGGCTTAATGGCACCTTTCGTTACAGCCATTAACATGATTGCCCTGTTGCACATCGATTTGGACAAAGGCAGCTCCACACGGGTTTTAATCCGCCCCGAAGGGGCAATAATTTCAACCAATTCAGGCATGATTCAAGTAGTTTATCAAAGCACCCCTGATTAATTCTTCGGAGGGACGGCACTGCAACTGCCAGTTGGCGGGACCTTTGAGTAAAGAAAAGGAAGGAGAACTGATTCGGTTTTTTTTATCGTTTCGCATGAACGCAATGAGTAAATCAAGATCTTGATTGTTCAGCTTGACCCGCGGGAACTCGGTAAAAACCTCTTGCCTGAGCGACTCATGGTATTGATAATCAAACCCTTCGCTAAAGAATGATTCAGCTAAAAAGGATTCGATGCATAAGCCGGCAGCCACGGCATAACCGTGCAACAAGGGTTTTTCTTGTTTTAAAAACAATGTTTCGATGGCATGTGCAACCGTGTGACCCAAATTTAAAACTTCGCGTAAGTTTTGTTCTTTAAAGTCCTGCCTTACAATGGTTAATTTGTGGACCACAGTTTCCATGATGTGCTCATGCACTGAATCGGTAAGGCATTTTTGAGTAAGTTGACGGGGATCTTTCCCTAGTAGCAGGTAATGTTTTAAAATTTCAGCGATGCCCGAACGTCTTTCATGCTCGGGGAGCTCGTTGAGAAAATTAAAATCCATGAAAACTGCTTTTGCTTCGGTAAATGTGCCAACAATATTTTTAAAATCGCCGAGGTTAATGCCGGTTTTGCCTCCGGCCGATGCATCGGCCATAGAAAGAACAGAAGTGGGAAAAAAAACAAAAGGAATTCCCCTCATGTAAATAGAAGCAGCAAACCCGGTTAAATCGCAAATCATTCCGCCGCCCAAAGCAATTAATAAGGTGTCTTTACCAAACTGTTGTGTTATCAACTCGTTCCAGATTCTTGCAGCCGACTCCAGATTTTTATGTTCTTCACCGGCGGGAATTTCAATCGAAAGAAAATCCTTGTCGAATTGTTCAAATACAGACTTGTAATCATTTAAAAACCTGGCAGTTTTGGAATCAACAACAACAAGCAATCGATGTGCAGCACAAGATTTCAAAAAGTCGAAGAGCTGCTGCTGCAAGTTCTGACCGCAAACAAAGAAAGGTTGATTTGATAAAACAACTGGCTGCATGGCGTAAATGTATAACAGAAGTCCATGCACAATGTGCATGAAATAATGAAAAAAACTTAATGAAGCAGCCCGAAAAACATTTAGGTTTGCGAAAAATCTGCGGGCATGGTTTCGTTCGATAACACAGAAATTGCTTTTGGAAGCAAATCTGACTATGAATTACAAAAAGCGTGGTGGCTTTTTAAGTTGATTGGAAACAATTCCTTGGTGAAGTTGAGTAAACCACTGGCATCTGTTGCAGTAAAAATCGGCTTCCCTTTTAAATTTCTTATTAAGGAAACTATTTATGAGCATTTTTGCGGAGGCGAAAGTATCACAGAATGTGAAAGCACCATTATAAAACTGGGCAAATACCGCGTTTTTACCATTCTTGATTATTCGGTGGAAGGTAAAGAAAGTGAAGCCGATTTTGACTTTACGGCCCGTGAAATTATGGCCACTCAGGAAAGGGCTGCCAAAGACCACCTGGTTCCCTTTAACGTTTTTAAACTTACCGGTTTGGCTCGGTTTGGGCTACTGGAAAAGGTGAGTTCGGGAGAAAGCTTAAACTCAGATGAAACAGCAGAATTTGAACGAGTTAAAGAGCGGGTTGACAGTTTATGCCGCAAAGCGGCCGAGATTGATAAATGCCTGATGATGGATGCCGAGGAGACCTGGATTCAACCGGTGATGGATGATTTGATGTTGGAAATGATGAGGAAATACAACCGGAAAAAGGCGCTGATTTTCAACACCTTTCAAATGTATCGTCATGACCGGCTTCAAGTGCTGAAAGCACTTTCGCAACAAGCGAAAGAGGAAGGTTTTCATGTTGGCGTAAAAGTGGTTCGCGGCGCATACATGGAAAAAGAGCGCGCACGTGCCCGGGAAAAAGGCTACCCCTCACCCATTCAACCTGACAAACAAAGCAGTGATCGCGATTATGATCTAGCGCTCGAACATATTGTTTCAAACATTGAGCATATGGCGCTTGTTGCCGGCACACACAATGAAGCTTCTTCAAACTACTTAACATCGCTAATGCATAAAAAAGGCTTGAGTGCAAAAGATGAGCGAATTTACTTTTCGCAATTACTGGGAATGAGCGACCATATTAGCTTTAACCTCGCCCATGCGGGATACAACGTTGCTAAATATGTTCCATTCGGACCGGTCAAGGACGTTTTGCCTTATCTTATAAGAAGAGCCGAAGAAAATACATCGGTTGCGGGGCAGACCAGCCGTGAACTTAAACTTTTATCGGGTGAGCGAGCAAGAAGAAAGGCTTCCCGGCGTTCTTTCAGGAAATAAAATTAAACATGCTTAGATTACTTCTTTTATTGCTCTTTGTGCACTCTTCTTTGCAAGCGCAGCGCTTTCCTACTTATGACTGCACCAATGATTTGGGACAAACGGCAGAGTTTCTTCCCGCGAATATCGAAAAACCCTCGCTTGTATATATACAAACCAAGTCGGCTGATCAGGAAGTTCTTGAATCCTGGATTGATCCCTTGGTTCAAAAATTCATCAGAAAAAGCGGTATGCTGGACGCCATGTTCGAATCGGAGCTATATTTTCTTGCATTCCTAAATTCTGCTGAAAAGATGGTGTTTGAAAAATCGAAAAAGAAACTGCAAGAGGAATTGCCGCTCGAAATGCGTGGGCGCTGCTTTTATACTTCGGGCTCACCGGATGCAATAGAAAACCTGACACTTAATGCTGCATCTTCGTACATTGTAGTAATTGCAGCCAATGGCAATATTCTGGGGACTATTCAAGGTGTGTACACTGAGCAAAAAATGGAATTGATTGAGGATTTACTGAGCGAATAATTTTAATAATCAAACACTTACCACCTGAAATTCATTCGAAATCTTTAGTTATTTATTGCTATCACCTGGCATTAAATTCGGAAATTGCTGAATGTTTTGTAGGTTTGGGAGCTAAGTTAGCTATGAAATCATTTAAGCTGTTATTCTTTTTTGTTTTACTTGTTTGTGTGGAATGCACTCCTCCGGAGGAAGTTCGACTGATTAATTACACAGAAGCCCCAAGCAGTGCCCTTTTTGCGAGAATTCCGGTATGTTGGTCGCCGAATTCCTTGCAATTGGGTGATAGCTATTCTGAATTTTCTGAATACTCGGGTTTGAGTGACCCCATTCACATCATTGAAACCCATGATGGTATTGTAAAAAAAGAGTACAAACCAACAAACAGAAGAGATACTGTGTTGACTTGCACATTCAAAGAAGGCCGTTTGATTGAAGTTCTTAGCAGCACCAAGCTTTCGCAAGGTTTTGAGTTGGCAGAAGATGCACTTTTGTCTCTGGCAGATGAATACCCTTGTTTGGGTGAGTTGGGTAGATGGATGGATGAACAAGGTAAAAATTGTTTCACAAGGCATAACGACGCCTTTACAGAGGGATTTTACTTGAGTATATCCAATGAGGGATACACTAATTTTTGCTACCGAATTGCCTATTTTGAGCATTTTAAGAGCGATGCGTCGAACACGCTTTAAAAACTTTATAAAACAATGAAACACTATTACCTCTTCCTGTTCCTTTCTTTTTCAGCTTATTTCAGTTGTTTGCAGGCCCAAACAGACCGTCACCGTGAAGAAGCTTTATTGCTTCTTGAAAAAGGTGAAGTTTCGGCTGCGCATGACAAAATGAAGGAAGCCATTAAAATATCGCCCGAACAGGGCGAAAACCATTATGTCATGGGCAGGGTTTTAATTAGATTGAAAAATAGCTACGACGCCATCAAATCCTTTGAAAAAGCTGATTCGCTCAAACTTGAAAGCAGTGAATTGTTTCTTTATAAAGGCATCGCCTACTATTTAATTGGAAAGACAGAAGATGCGCTTCGAAGTTTTGAGAAATCGCAAAAACTAAACGACAGAGATTATAGACTGTATTATAACCGCGCCATTTTGTATACTGATTTGGGAAGAATAGATGATGCGATGACTGATTTAAATTCGGTGACTGATTTGAAGCCGGACTATGCTGAGGCCTTTCTTCAAAGAGCCATTGTGAGTTTTGAGGATGAGAAATACAAAAACGCGATACGCGATTGTGACAAGGCCATTGAATTAAATCCGAACCTGCCCGACGCATATTATTACCGCGCCATGTCGAAAGGGGGAACAGGAAACGACAAAGATGCAATTAATGATTTTTCGAAAGCAATCGAGTTGAATCCCAACCACGACAATGCATTAAACCACAGAGGTTCTGCAAAATTCCTTTCAGGTAACTTAAAAGGTGCTTGTTATGACTGGGATAAAGCCATGCAGTTAGGGAATGAAGAAGCAGAATTAAATTACAGTACAAATTGCCAGTAAAAATGATCAAACAAATTATAGCAGGGCTCCTGCTGATGATCGGCATGCCCGTTCAAGCCCAGGACAATCAACGCATCAGTTCAGCTTACAACGATGCTGTTAAGTTGATTGGAGAGCATAAATATTCAGAAGCTGAAAAAATACTAACCGAAGTTATTCGTGAAAAACCTGATTATGCCGAAGCCATCTCAGCAAGAGGAACATCACGATTGATGCAACTTAAACGTGATGAGGCTTGCAAAGACTTTGAGAAAGCGGCATCACTAGGCTGGAAAGCCGCTGAAAGATCCTTGAAAACATATTGTGGCAAAGATGTTCCTTCCGGAAAACAGGATAAAAACAAGATAAAGAAGTGAGGTTTTTCTGCTTGACCATGGCACTGGCTTTCATCTTTTCACTGAATGCCAAGGCGCAGCAATTGGCTGCGAAGTACTACTTTGATGCAAATGCAAAGGGGCTTGCGGGTGAATACAATGCAGCCATTGACTTGTTTTCGCAAGCCTTGGAAGCAGGCTATTCCGAAGAGGATGTCAGACTCAATCGGGGAATTTGCTATTACAATAAGCGGAAATACAAGGAGGCGCTATTTGATTTTAGTAAAGTCATTCAAATCAACCAATCAAATTTCAAAGCATTTAATGAAAGAGGTTTATGCAAGCTTGCGCTTGGAGATAAATCAGGAGCCTTAAACGATTTTAACGATGCAATAGCGCTCAATGACCAAAACCCCGGTTACTATTATAACAGGGCACTTGCTTTTTATGGATTAGGGCTTTATGCAGATGCCATTAATGATTTAACCATTAGCATCAATTTGGACAGTCAAATGTCTGAAGCTTACTACAAAAGAGGTATTATTTACTTTGTAAGCGGGACTCGCGAAGCAGCCTGTATTGACTTGAGTAAGGCTGTTGATTTGGGCAACAGAGAAGCTTCGGATGTTATCAAAATGTATTGCCGTTAACAGATTGCCTGATGAGCGGAAAAAAGAAGTTTCTGTTTTGGTTTTCCTACCCTTTTTTAGGTTTGGTATATGCTCTTTCGGTGCTTCCTATGCCTGTGATGTATGCTCTTTCGCATCTCATTCATTTTGTGTTATACCGAATTTTCAGATACCGCACCGATGTAGTTCGGCAAAACCTGAGAAAGTCCTTTCCTGAAAAATCAGCAGCTGAACTTAAATCCATCGAGAAGGTTTTTTACAGGCATCTTTCTGATGTATTTGTCGAAACCATCAAGTCGTTTACAATTAGTAAAAAGGAATTGTCAAAACGTATGCAGGTTGTAAATGCCGAATTGCTTGAATCATTTTACAAAAAGGGCAGAAAGGTAATCGCAGTTACCGGACATTATGGAAACTGGGAATGGGCGGCAATAACGCTTCCTTTTCAAAGCAGTCTCTCGCCTCAGGGCGTTTATTTGCCAATAAAAGATCCTGTTTTTAACAATGCCATGATTCGTTCAAGAAGCAGGTTTGGTATTGATTTGCTGCTGGCCAGCGACATGCAGAATGAAATGCTTAAACGCAAAGATGTTTTGAGTATTACCGGTTTTATCGCCGACCAGAGTCCTTCGGACCCTTCCCGAGGCTTATGGCTCGAATTTCTAAATCAGGAAACAAGTGTTGCCAGAGGCACCGAAAAATATGCCCGGCTGTATAACATGGCTGTAGTGTTTGGCAAGATACGAAAGGTGCGCAGGGGATATTATACACTGGAATACAGACTGATAAGTGAAAACGCGGCGGATACGATTGAAGGCGAAATTACCCGTGCGCATACCAAAGTATTAGAGGAGCTCATTCAAGAAGAACCCGGACTTTGGCTGTGGTCGCACAAACGCTGGAAACATAAAAAACCAAGTCATGATCAGGTCGCGTGAACCCTTGGCTGAGCGAATGCGACCAGCTTCGCTGGATGATTATATTGGTCAAAAACACTTGATTGGCAAACAAGGCATTATTGGCAAACTGATTCGAGGCGGGGGCCAGCTGCCTTCGATGATTTTCTGGGGCCCTCCGGGTGTTGGAAAAACAACCCTGGCAAGATTGATCGCCGCTTCGTTTGATTCAGGTTTCTTTAGTTTAAGTGCTATCCATTCAGGGGTTAAAGATGTTCGGGAAGTACTTGAATCAGCTTCCTCACAAGGAGCACTGGTTAGTAAGCCGGTACTCTTTATTGATGAAATTCACCGTTTTTCAAAATCACAGCAGGATTCCCTTCTGGGGGCAGTAGAAAAAGGAATTGTAACATTGATCGGAGCAACCACTGAAAATCCTTCCTTTGAAGTTATTCCGGCTTTGCTGTCGCGATGTCAGGTTTACACCCTGAAAGCATTGGAAGAAGATGATTTGAAAAAAATCACCGAAGATGCATTGAAAAAAGATCCTTTTTTGAAGGCTCAGCGAATCACCATTAAGGAATGGGATGCTCTTTTCAGATTTAGCGGTGGAGATGCCAGAAAGCTACTCAACATTCTTGAAATGCTTGCCTCAACCATTAGCGATGGAAATGAACTAATTATTGACAATCAGATAACGACTGAAATTTTAAGGAACACTCCGCTTCGTTATGACAAGACAGGTGAGCAGCATTACGATATTATTTCTGCCTTTATAAAAAGCATGCGGGGCTCCGACCCGAACGCAGCCTTGTACTACCTGGCTCGCATGCTTGAGTCGGGCGAAGACCCCAAATTTATTGCACGAAGAATGCTCATTCTGGCCTCCGAAGACATCGGAAATGCAAATCCAACCGCACTTATTCTCGCAAACAATTGTTTTCAGGCAGTAGCTGCCATTGGATATCCCGAATGCGATTTAATTTTATCACAAACGGCAATTTATCTGGCAACATCTTCAAAAAGCAATGCTTCGTATGTGGCCATAAGAGCTGCTCAAAAATTAGTGAAAGACACGGGAGACCTGCCTGTGCCTTTGCATCTAAGAAATGCACCCACCTCCCTGATGAAAAATCTGGGTTATGGAGCCGATTATTTGTATCCGCATAGTTACCCCGGCAATTTTATTGATCAGGAGTATCTTCCAAAAGAAATTGCAGGCACAGTTCTTTACCAACCTGGAGCCAATAAACGTGAACAAGAAATCAAGCAATTTCTTCAATCACGGTGGACAAGCAAATACATGCTGTAATTCGTAAAGAAGTAAAGTCACATTCTGAAATTTAAAATAACATCAACAAGCGTTTAGCCTAATTTTAGACTGCAAATAGGTTCAGTGGCTTTAATCGCAGCGTCATTTAGCCTTTTGGTCTCTTTTTCTTCGCCTTGCTCAGAAGATAAATGAGGCTGTATTTCGCGAAAAAACGTTCTTTTGATTGTATTTCACCTGCGAATTGCATTGAATTTTGAAAGCCGGGCCCAATATGCAAGCGTTTTCTTTTTCTATCAGGCATTTGTGCACTACATTAGCGGCTCTTAAACATACCCGTATGAACAACGAATCTTTTGATCAAACTGTTCTTGAAGTAAGGTCCGACACCGCCTCAGGAGCATTTATTACTCGCACCTATGCCTGGATGACATTGGCATTATGCATTACCGCAGCAACTGCATTTTTTACTGCAAGCAGCGAAGTTTTATTGAATTTTATTCTTGGTAGCCGGTTCGTCTTTTTTGGACTTATTATTGGCGAATTATTGCTGGTAGGCGCGTTGATTGCGGCAGTGAGAAAAATGTCGCCCACTGTGGCAACCCTGGTTTTTCTGGGTTATTCTGCTTTAAATGGCCTCACACTTTCGGTTGTTTTACTTGCGTTTACAGCCAGTTCAATCTTCTTAACCTTTTTGATTACCGCCGGTACATTTGCTATTATGAGCATTTACGGCTACACAACCAAAGCTGATTTAACACGCCTTGGAAACCTAGCTTTGATGGCCCTTGTAGGGGTGATTCTTGCCAGTGTGGTAAACATGTTTATGCAAAGCGAAACGCTTGACTGGATTATCAGTTACCTGGGCGTTGCTATTTTTGTTGGACTGATTGCCTACGACACTCAAAAGTTAAAAGATTTGAGCTACAGCATCGATCACGAAAGCAGCGAAGGGAAAAAAGCCTCTCTGATGGGAGCTCTTACGCTTTATCTTGATTTTATAAATCTATTTCTTTTTCTGTTGAGATTATTTGGAAGAAGAGATTAAACTTAAACATTGAAAAACATCATGAAAACCTTATTTGTTTTTGCAGCTTTCTTAATATCAAGTCTTACATTATCAGCCGGACAGGCTAATGGAAATACCATTTCAAAGCCTAAAAAACCAAAGCTCGAACCTGGTCTTTATGCACAAATAACTACCAGCAAAGGAGTCATTTTATTGCAGCTTGAATTTGAAAAAACACCATTAACTGTCGCTAATTTTGTTGGACTGGCCGAAGGGAAAATCCCCAATTCAGCTAAGGAGCCGGGGGTACCATTTTACGACGGTCTTAAATTTCACCGGGTTATCAAAGATTTTATGATTCAGGGCGGTGATCCTGCCGGCAATGGAACCGGTGGACCGGGCTACAAATTTCAGGATGAAATCAAGGAGGATCTGCAACACACAGGTCCGGGAATCTTGTCTATGGCCAACGCCGGACAAGCTACCAATGGAAGTCAGTTTTTTATTACTCACAAAGCCACTCCCTGGCTGGATGGCAAACACACTGTTTTTGGTCGTGTAATCGAAGGGCAGAATGTGGTTGACTCAATTGTTCAAGGCGATATCATTGAAAAAATAGAAATCATCCGGAAAGGAAAAAGTGCCAAAAAATTCGATGCACTCAACACGTTTAACATGTTAAAAAAATAACCACCACAATTATGAAAAAACAATTAACCTGGATGTTGTTGCTAGTTGCAGGCACTTCCTTCGCTCAAACCGGTGCATCACTCAATTTGGAAGTGGTTTCAACCGGCCAAACCAATGTAACAAGTA
>Ga0169931_10003657_pt1 | contig 24282 bp, 18 predicted proteins | sample Kivu_15m_20L_FD_129675 | JGI IMG/M metagenome (GOLD analysis project Ga0169931, IMG submission 129675) | Freshwater microbial communities from Lake Kivu, Western Province, Rwanda to study Microbial Dark Matter (Phase II) - Kivu_15m_20L... | ecosystem: Environmental > Aquatic > Freshwater > Lake...
TAGACGAGTGGGAGATGAGACTCACCGCATGGAGCCGTCACGGCTTTGATGTGGTTATCTATTCTTCGACGCAGACCCAACAGGAAAGGATTCGCTTCTTATTAAATGAGCGCGGTCTCCTCAAAACCCAGAGGGTCTCACTCCGCCTTGGAAGCCTACCAGCCGGATTCATCTGGCCGGACGCAAAACTAAGTATTCTCACGGACTCGGAGTTTTTTGGGCGTGCTCCCAAAGCAAAAAGAACTCGAACCTCCCCTAGAACTACCGGCTCTTCATCAAAAACTTCCGGCGCGGGCCATTGGTCAGGGCTTCAAAGCTTGAATGACCTAGTGCCCGGAGATGCGATCGTCCATTTGGACCATGGAATTGGGCGATACATTGGCATGGCACGCCTCACCCTAGGTGGGGCCCCGAGCGACTACATTCAACTCGAATACGCTGGCCAGGACAAACTCTACGTCCCCGTGTACCGGCTCAATTTAATTCAGAAGTATGTTGGACACTCGGAAGGCGTCTCTCTAGCCAAACTCGGCAATCAGAACTTCTCCAGAGAAAAGGCCCGAGTAAAGGAAGCGGTCCGCTCATTGGCCATTGATTTGGTCAAGCTGTATGCAGAGCGAAGCCTTCGCACTGGGGTCAGATTCTCCTCGATGGACGCAGATTACGACGCTTTCGAGGACTCTTTCCCGTTTGAAGAAACGCCAGATCAGCTGACTGCAATTCAAGCCATTCAGGCCGACCTTGAGAGCGGCAAGCCGATGGATCGGCTTGTTTGTGGTGACGTGGGCTTCGGCAAGACCGAAGTCGCCATGCGCGCTGCTTTTCGAGCGGCCTCTTCCGGCTGGCAAGTTGCCGTACTCGTACCAACGACTCTACTTGCCCACCAGCATGCCCAAAACTTCATCTCTCGCTTTCGAGGAAGCGCCATCACCATTGAATCGCTCACACGGTTTCGCTCGACCAAGGAGCAAAAGCGAATCCTGAAGGAGGTTTCGGAAGGCAAAGTAGACGTTCTGATTGGGACACACCGCCTTCTCTCAAAGGACCTTCAATTCAATAAGCTTGGACTCATCATTGTGGATGAGGAGCATCGTTTCGGGGTCGAACACAAGGAGAGACTCAAGAGCCTAAAAAGCAACGTGCACGTCCTTACACTCACAGCCACACCCATCCCCCGAACGCTTCACATGGCACTATCCGGCCTACGGGATATCAGCCTTATGAGTACACCTCCAATCGATCGGCTGCCCATTCGGACCTACGTTGCTCAATACGACGAAGCACTCATCCGCCAAGCCATCGAAACCGAGCTCGCTCGCGGCGGACAGGTATTCTTTGTCCACAATCGAATTGACACCATCTATAAGCAGGCAGAACTCCTTAGACAATGGGTCCCGCAGGCCGTCGTCACCATTGCACACGGCCAGCTCTCCGAACAGGAGGTCGAAGGGGCGATGCGGTCCTTCTACGAGAAGGAGTCAAATGTCTTGGTCTGCACGTCCATTATTGAATCTGGAATCGACATCCCGTCCGCAAATACTTTGATCGTAAACCGAGCGGATACGCTTGGCCTCGCTCAACTCTACCAAATCCGTGGACGCGTAGGCAGAGGGCAAGTCCGCGGTTATGCGTTTCTCCTCATCCAATCTGAAGGAACCTTGACCGAAGATGCGCGCAAAAGGCTCGAAGTGATCCAACGCTTTGTAGAGCTCGGCTCTGGTTTCTCTATCGCCTCTCATGACTTAGAGATTCGAGGAGGGGGCGATCTGCTTGGGGCGGCACAATCAGGCAACATCAACACTGTCGGGTACGAACTCTACATGGAGCTTCTCGAGGAAGCTATTCAAGAACTGAGACAGGATCCATGTCCTGAACCCGTCTCCCAAAAAGAGCCTGAAATCAAAACTCCATATCCTGCATTCCTACCGGAGTCCTACGTGAGCGATCTTCAACAACGACTCACAGTCTACCGAAGGCTCAGTGCCGCACAAACGGAGGAGAGCCTTATCTCACTAGAGGAAGAAATCCGAGACCGCTTTGGGCCTCTTCCGCAGGAAACGATCCACCTGATCGCTATCATTCGTATCAAACAGATCCTCAAAAAAGCTGGGGTAGACGTTCTAGTCGTAGGGCCCGAGAAAATTTCATTTTCTTCCAACTCACCCGGTTCGCGTCTAGATCCGGCTCGAGCTATCAGTTTAGTTGCATCATCTCCAAAAAAGTATCAGCTCACACCAGACTCTAAGTTCGTCGCAAAAATCTCGTCAAAATCTTTACAGGAACTGTCTCTCGAACTCGAAAAACTCCTTCAACTCCTAGCTCCCACACTGAGCGACAACAAAGTGCCACACAAAATTTTATAAAATTTTCTTTTGAGGGTTGCAGCGCTTTTTTCGCGTGATAGCCTGAGAGTTATGAAAGCTCTCGCCCTTGTACTGAATGCATTCACTCTCATGATCCTCGTCACTGGCATTGGCTCCTCATTATCAGCTCACGCTGCGGTGGAAGTTGCCAAAATCAACGATCGCGTGATCACTTTGGATGAGTTCAACAAACGCTTTAATGAAAACCAGCGGTTTTTTCAGTACAAGGCACCCACCAAAGAGGCTGTTCTTGACGATATCATCAAGCGGGAACTGGCCATTCAGGAAGCTCGTAAAATGGGTCTCGATAAGGATCCAGATGTGATTGATCGAATGGAAACGGTTCTGTACCACGCCGTGTTGGACAAGAAGCTTTCTAAGGATTTTGAGGGAATCACTGTCAGCGATAAAGAGCTGAAATCGATTTACGAAAAGAACCCAGAAATTCGAACTAGTCATATCTTCGTAGCCGTGCCTGCCGGGGCTCCTGACGCTGACGAGAATAAGGCCCTCGAAAAACTGAAAAAAATTCAAGAACTGTACATTGCTCCTAAAAAAATGAGTTTTGCTGAGGTCGCTCAAAAGTACTCTGAAGGGGTTGCGGCTCCGCTGGGGGGCGATCTGGATTACCAAAGTCGGGAACGGCTTGATCCAGCGTATTACTCCGCAGCTCTGGCTTTGCGAAAACCCGGACAGATGTCGGGAATTGTCCGCTCGCAATTTGGGTATCACATCATTAAATTGACGGGAATTCGTGACTTCGAAGACGCCGACTCAAACGCGATCAAGCGCGCGGCTATAGAGAAAAAGCGTGCGGAGATTTTCGAAAAATACATGGCGGAGCTCAAAAAAACCAATCGGGTCAACGTCAACTCTGCCGCGTTAAAATAGTCGGGAAATAGCCGGCTATTTTCAAAGATTTTGCTAGCCTAAACCGTGGGTCCTTGTGAGAAATCTCTTCTCATGAAGACCCACAGCGTTTTGATATTGCTAGCGACCCTTGTCGCGCCCCTCACTTGGATCCCTCAGGGGCAAGCTGCCAATCCTGGCACGGCCAACAAGAAAGTTTTGGAGAGGATCGAGGCTTCTGTGAACCAGTCCTTAATTCTAACCTCCGACGTTGTTCGCTTCAGGAAAACCTGGGAACTCCGAAAACAGTTGGATCCTCTCTTCATGGAATCCAAGCTCATTCAGACCGGCCCAAAGGCTACGTCTGCCGATATCGTTGAATTCCTAGTCGAGGATCGCCTGATCGCAGGTCAGTTCCCAACCACGGACACGATGGTTGAGCAAGAAATCGGCTCTATTCAAGCAACCAATAAGATCTCGCGAGAAGAGCTGAAGGCGGCGTTGGCACAGCAGGGTTTTGAATTCAAAGAGTACTACGAACTGGTCCGGACAGGCATCTCCAAGCGAAATCTAGTCGACTCTGAAATTCGCTCGCGCGTCACCATTACTGACGACGACATCCGGAACTACTTCTATAACAAGTATGTCCGAGACAGCAGCTCTCCCAAGCAATTCAAAGCTCGGATCATTTCGGTGCAAACCGAAAACTACGCGTCTCCTACGCTTGCAAAAAGCACCCTTGAAGAAGCTCTCAAAAGTATCCAGCAAGGAGAGTCTTTTGAATCCGTGGCAAAACGAATGAGCGATGACGCTACCGCCTCAGAGGGGGGCTTTCTGGGTGCGCTCTCCGAGGACGAATTGTCCGGTCTTTTCAGATCGACTCTTCAGAAGCTCCAACTTGGACAGGTCTCAGAAATCATCAATGAAGGGGGCGCCCGCTTCTTTGTCTTGAAACTTGAGGATGTCTCAACAGGAGACAACTCTCGGCTTCAGAAAATGAAAGAAGAGATCCGTGGACTTCTCGCGGCCAAGGAGTATCAGAACCAGCTTCGACTTTGGATCGAACGCACACGTCAGGGTGCCTTCATTCATCTCGCAAGCAAAAAGGAACCCCAGGAAGCTCGCCCAACGACAAAAGAATCTAACAAGGAATAGCTCGAAGATGAGGAAAAACCTCCTTCTGATCACACCGGGTGACCCGCAGGGAATCGGTCCAGAGGTCACTTGGAAGGCGCTTGAAAAAATAGGGGCAAAGCTTCAGCGACGAGGGTTTCAGCTCAAGGTAATAGGTGCGCGCTCTGCTTTTGGTCGTCGCGCCCAAGGGCTCGAATCAGCGGGAGTGGAGTTCGTCGCTGCACCCGAATCAACAAGCCGGCCGGAACTGCATCTGGGTGGCTATCAGAGTGGGTGGTCCATCGAAACGGCCGCTCAGCTCCTGCTCCAGGGAAAGGGGAGTGCGCTGGTTACAGGCCCCATCTCAAAGGAACACCTTCAAGCTGGCGGCTATCATTTTAACGGTCATACCGATTTTCTTGCACACTTAGCGGGCAGGGGTGACGTGACCATGATGTTGGCTAACTCTTTCCTTCGGGTCAGCCTAGTCACCGTACATAACAGTCTAAGCTCCGTCCCTCAAAAGGTCAGCCGAGAGAGTATCTTGAGATGCATCGAACACACGATTGCGGGTCTGCAGAACTATTGGGGGATCAAGAAACCTCGAATCGCGATCATGGCGATGAATCCCCATGCGGGTGAGGGCGGCATCTTTGGCCGCGAGGACATCGATATCCTATCGCCTGCGATTCAATCAGCCCAAGTGCGGTTCAAAAACCAGGCGTCACTCTCAGGACCTCATCCGTCGGATACATGGTTCGCACTCAATCACTTGCGTGCGCCTCATCAACGAGCAGATGCGGCAATTGCCATGTACCATGATCAAGGTCTAATCCCCGTAAAACTCTTGGACTTCCAAAACACGGTAAACCTATCTCTAGGTCTGCCTTTTTTACGAACATCTGTAGACCATGGTACTGCTTTTGATATTGCTGGGAAAAACAAAGCAGATCCCTCGAGCATGATTGCGGCACTTGAACTCGCCGCTCGCGACAGCACACAACGTGATACTACTGCCCAAAAAAGGAGAGTTCGATCATGAAAACACCACTCTTTAACCCCTCTATCTTTCGTGAGTACGACATCCGGGGAATAGCTGAACAAGACTTGTCCTCTCATTTTGCCAAACACTTGGGACGAGCCTATGCCTCGTTCTTAGGGCGTAAGAGAGGAACAGGCGCTCGCAAGAAAATCGCGGTCGGCCGCGATTGTCGCCTCTCGGGTGAGGCGTATGCAGAGGCCTTGATTGAAAGCTTAACGGCGGCAGGGCTTGATGTTGTGCGCCTGGGTGTGTGTCCAACACCATTAACTTACTTTAGCGTGTTCCATCTCGGCTTAGACGGCGGGATCATGGTCACGGGGTCTCACAACCCATCTAACTACAACGGATTCAAGATCTGCGTTGGAAAAGATACTCTCCACGGATCCGACATCCAAGAGTTGCGAATGCTCATCGAGGCCGCATCTGATACTTCCTTTGAGTCTAATCCGGCTGCAAAAGGGTCCGTCTCGGATCTGGCCATCATCCCTCTTTATCAGGACTACATCAAAAAAATCACCCAGCCCGATCTCCGTCGACTGAAGGTTGTCCTGGATGCTGGGAACGGCACCGCAGGCACTGTTGCTCCCGACCTTTTCCGGTCTTTGGGAATCGACGTTATCGAACTTTACTGTGATCTTGACGGTCGATTTCCAAATCATCACCCGGATCCGACCGTTCCTGCAAACCTCAAGGATCTGGTTCGATCGGTAAGAGAGAACCAGGCAGACTTCGGCGTGGCCTTTGACGGAGACTCTGATCGAATCGGACTGGTCAACGAGAAGGGGGACATATTATTCGGTGACGAGCTCATGGTCCTTCTTTCGCGTGAGGTACTCAAAAACCATCCAGGTGCCACCATCATCTCCGAAGTAAAGTCCAGCTACCGACTCTACGACGACATTCGGGCCAAAGGGGGAGTAGGGATCATGTGGAAGACTGGACACTCTCTCATCAAGGCTAAGATGAAGGAGACCCATGCGGCCCTCGCTGGGGAGATGTCTGGGCATATTTTCTTCGCTGATCGCTATTTTGGATACGATGATGCGATCTACGCTGCCGTACGTGTCCTGGAAATCGTATCGAACTCAACACAGAATCGCCTGTCTCAATTGATTCAAGACCTACCCAAAACCGTTTCGACTCCTGAAATCCGGATCGATTGTGTTGAGTCCAAGAAGTTTCAACTCGTTGAGGAAACAAAAAAACTTCTCTCAAAAGAATTTAGGAAACTGAACGATATCGACGGCGTTCGCGTCGATTTTGAGAACGGCTGGGGCTTGGTCCGCGCAAGCAACACTCAGCCGGTTCTTGTCCTTCGGTTTGAGGCCACAACTGATCAAGAACTCAATGACTATCGCCGAATCGTTGAAAACGCTCTAACGGTTGCAGCCCAAAACGTGAACCATCCGCCGATCGATCTTCACGCCCAAGCGAGTCACTAATTCGACATGAGGAAGAGAAGCCCGCGAAAGCAACAGACCCCACGTCCCTTTGAACCCGACGAAGCGATCGTGGTTCGTGGGGCTCGTGTTCATAATCTAAAGAACATCAGTGTCACTCTTCCTCGCGATCAACTCGTAGTGATCACGGGTCCTTCCGGCTCAGGAAAATCCTCTTTGGCTTTTGATACGATTTATGCAGAGGGGCAAAGACGTTATGTCGAGAGTCTCTCTGCTTTCGCACGTCAGTTCCTCGAGCAGGTCGGAAAGCCGGATGTGGACAGTATTGACGGTCTCTCACCTACTATTTCGATTGAACAGCGGACAACAAGTTACAATCCACGTTCCACGGTTGGAACAGTGACTGAACTCTATGATTATTTTCGGCTTCTTTTCTCTCGATTGGGAAAGCCCTTCTGTTACTCTTGTGAGAGCCCAATCCGATCACAATCTCCACAGCAGATCTGCGATACCATTCTTTCTCAGCCTGAAGGAACGAAGTTGGCTCTTCTTGCACCGATCGTTCGTGGCAGAAAGGGTGAGTATCAAAAAGAGCTTGCTCAACTCCGGCAAAAAGGCTTCGTTCGAGTGCGTATCGACGGAGTGATTCATGATTTGGCGGACGAAATTGAACTTGATCGCCAAAAGAAACATGACATCGAAGTCTATGTCGATCGCTTGATCATTAAACAAAACGCTCCAGCCCTGCAGTCCCGCATCAGTGAGTCTGTTGAACTCGCTCTCCGAATGGGCGAGGGACAGCTGATAATAGAATCACAGTCACCAGGACAAACAGGCGCTCCTCAGGAGCAACTGCTTTCCGAAAAGTTTGCATGTGTTCCATGCGGAATCAGCTACCCTTCACCCGAACCACGAACCTTCTCATTTAATAGTCCCGCCGGCGCTTGCCCTGTTTGTGAAGGTCTCGGTGTAGACCCAAAGGCGCAAGCTCGTTGGGAGCGGGAGGAGGAGTCACGAAAAGCCAACGCGACCTCAACGGAGATCAGTCAGGATGAACATCTCTATCTTGAGCCATCTGTTGAGAGTGCGCCTTGTCCCCAATGTAAGGGCGCGCGCCTTAGGGTCGAAGCGCTGAGTTTCAAACTTCGCGAAAAAAACATCGCCTCTTTGTGTGCACTTCCATTGAACGACTTATTGGAGTTTTTCAATGCCATCCAGCTCACTCCCCGTGAGCTTGCCATCGCCGATCGCATTGTTAAAGAGGTTCGCGACCGGCTCAAGTTTCTCAACCACGTTGGGGTAAATTACCTCACCCTTTCGCGTAGTGCCCAGACTCTCTCTGGAGGTGAAGCCCAAAGGATCCGCCTAGCCACACAAATTGGAAGTGCCCTGGTCGGCGTAATTTATGTTTTGGATGAACCCAGCATTGGCCTTCATCAAAGGGACAATGACCGCCTGATTGAGACGCTCCATCAGCTCCGCGACCTTGGGAACACCGTTTTAGTGGTTGAGCATGACCGAGACACAATGGCAAAAGCCGACTTCTTGGTCGATCTAGGACCAGGAGCGGGCTCCGAGGGAGGGGAGATCATTGCGGCTGGCGATCTAGCTGCAGTTCGATCAACACCCAATAGTATAACTGGCAAATATCTCCGAGGAGAGATGCAGATCAAGGTTCCGAAGATTCGTCGCCCATGGACTCGGGATCGCTCTATCCGCATTGGGGGCGCACGTCTCAATAACCTTAAAAATGTAACGGCCGAATTTCCACTCGGAACATTCACCTGCATCACTGGCGTCTCCGGCAGCGGCAAAAGTACACTTGTCATTGATACGCTCTATCGCGCCCTTGCCTCTCAGATTTATAGCACCACCATTCAATTAGAGGACTTGGGGATTCAACAGATCCATGGCCTCAATCATATCGATAAAGTGATCGATATTGATCAAAGCCCGATCGGAAAAACTCCCCGATCTAACCCTGCGACCTACACGGGCACATTCAGCTTTATTCGCGAGCTTTTCGCCGCATTACCAGACTCCAAGGTTCGAGGCTACACGCCTGGACGCTACTCCTTCAACGTCAAAGGTGGCCGCTGCGAAGATTGCGAGGGAGATGGACTCAAGAAAATTGAAATGCACTTTCTCCCGGACGTCTTTGTTCAGTGTGATTCCTGCAAAGGAAGGCGCTACAACCGCGACACTCTCGAAATACGATACAAGGACAAAAACATCGCAGAAGTCCTCGAGATGAGCGTGAGTGAGGCTCTTAGTTTCTTTGAATCGGTTCCCTCTTTGTACAGTAAGCTCAATGTGCTGAACGATGTTGGTCTCGGCTATATCCGCCTAGGACAAAGCGCAACCACACTGTCAGGGGGAGAAGCCCAGCGAATTAAACTCGCAAAAGAGCTTTCGCGTCGGGCGACCGGCAGGACCGTTTATATCCTCGATGAACCCTCAACAGGACTTCATTTTGAGGACATCAACAAGCTTCTCTACCTGCTTCATGCACTTGTGGACCAAGGCAATACGGTCATTGTCATCGAGCACAATCTTGACATCATTAAGACCGCCGATCACATCATTGACATGGGACCCGAGGGAGGCAAAGCGGGGGGGCTTATTCTCGCGAGTGGCACACCAGAAGAAGTGAGCCAAACGGAGAACTCCATTACTGGGAGATACCTCGCTCCTTACTTGACTAGCTGAGTGGTGACCTCTGTCCTTGATTCTTCCCATAAACGCAAACGGCCCGACTCTATTTACGAGAGTCAGGCCGAATGAAATGCTCACTTTGTCTTAATCAAAAGACTTTAAGCGTCTCTTTTCCTAGCCAAAATTAGCCGAGGATTTTGAAAGAGATAACGAAAGCGTAGAGAACGAGGGATTCGATCAGAGCCAGACCGATGATCATCGGCAGGAACAGGCCTTTGCCTGCTGCTGGATTACGAGCGATTCCTTCAAGAGCAGCAGTAGCTGCACGGGCTTGTCCGAAAGCACCGCCGAAAGCAGCGATTGCAATACCCAAGGCAGCTGCCAAGTACTTCATTTCGCCACCGGTTGCAGCAGTTGCTGCGGTGGTTGCCACTTCTGCAACGCCCTCGTTAGCGAATGCAGAGGAAGCGGTCAGGAGAGCCATTACAGCGACAATGTTACGAATTTTCATACGAATTATCCTTTCTTTACTTCAGATCTCATCAATGATCGTGAGCGGTTGACAGGGAGATATAGACCATCGTCATCAAACAGAAAACGAAGGCCTGAATAAAGGCCACAAAAGCACCGATTCCGTAAAAAATCACCGGAATCAGGTAGGGGACCAAATCACTAAAAATACCCAGAACGATGTGATCGCCCATGATATTTCCGCGAAGACGAAGCGCGAGAGAGATCGGGCGAAAGACGTGAGAAGCGAGTTCGATGATGAACATCAAAGGCCCCAGCAACAGAACGGGTCCAAAGAAGTGCTTCAAATACCCGAGACCATTCGCACGTAACCCGGCAAAATTATAATAAAGAAACACGAAAACCCCCAGTGCGAGGGTCGTGTTCATGTTGTCGGTTGGAGGCAAAAACCCTGGGATCAAACCGATCACGTTACAGCTAAAGATAAAAACAAAAAGGCTACCAATCAAAGGGTAGTACGTCGGGGCATCGTGATGTCCGATGACGCTCTCGGTGAGCTTATAGAGCGACTCTGCAATAATTTCGAAAAAGTTCCGATAGGTGAGCTTCGACTCCGGAATCAATCCGCCACCTGGAGCGTTCATCGCCGCTTTCACCTGATTTCCTGCAACCCATGTGGTTACCACTAAAATCAGAGCGATCATCACAGCAACCGCAACGTGGATCGGAGCGTGTTCGAGACCTGGAATCAATGAGAGCCAGCTAAAGCCATGATCGTTATGCATTTTTTATCAATTTTCCTGGTAAGGCGCTTAAAACGACGTCGTATCATTCGACCCCTGATCCGTCGGTTCGTCGTCATCAAACGGTGACGTCCACCGGACAGAAAGCCATCCACCAAGAATGGGAATCACGACCAAGCTCCCAAAACCCAGAAAAACGGGTGAAAGTGGGAGCTCCTTCAGGAACCCTAGAAGAAAAACCGCTGAACCTAGCCAAACGAGCTTAAGAAAAGCCCAAAAAATGGCTTCGCGGGTTATCCTTCCTTTCTCAGCAGGCGTCCTAGATGACACAAGGGCCATGAGTCTGGCAACGGTTTTTCCAAGTGCGATTAGGTCTAAATTGCACCAAACCCAAATCGCGACGAACCAAAATAGGTTTCGTCGAATCTCACCATCCCGGATGGCCAAAATCAGAGGGAGGCCTACCATTAACCAGACAATGCTGGCGGTAAAAAACGCCTTCTGAACTCCTCGTTTGCCCTCTAAGTGCTTATCCATTTCCTCTGCAGCTCCTGCCCTCGATCAGGGGGTATCATCTGGTGAGTCTTCTAGGTATTGGGATGCTTTTCTGTAGATTTGATAAAATGCGACAGCTTGCCCCAATAGACCCGAAACGATCAAAACCCAAGTACCTAGCCCAAATTGATGACGAAGTGTCCAACCCAAAATAAAACCAGCTGCCGAGTAGCCGATCAGGTCGGCTAATATAACCCCAAGAAGGCCTACCGTTCGAAGAGTTGAGGATCGCTTTTTTGGAGGCCTTCCTTTTGAGTCCGACAATTCGCCCCCTATCGCACTTTCTTACTGCGTCGTTGCTCAATCCGTCTCAACTTGATTTCGATCACCTGGGGGACGGGATAGAGGTTCTTGGCTTTCTCCAGAGTCAGAACGGCTAAATCGAGTTGTTCAAGCTCTTCGTAAGCCAGAGCTAACCCCAGGAGAGCCTCCCCACTGTGAGCGCCCTTTGGATAGCGCTCGAGATACTTCTGAAACTCTTCAATTGCTCTACGATATGCGCCTTTTCCCTCAAGTCGCTGCTCGCCCGCTGTAACCAAAACATTTGCTACTTCAAAGGCTGCTTTCTCGGTCCAAGGGTCTTTTCCCGTTTCAGCCGAAAGGCTTAAAAACTCTTCAATCGCTTCGTCAAATTTCCATAGGGCAAAAAGGCCCTTGGCTATCCGATAACGGAACTCTCTTCCTTCGCGAGCTTGCGGCCGATCCTTCAACATCTGCTTATAGTGAGCAATCGCCTGATCAAAACGCTCAAGCCTCGCAAATAGGATCTCACCAATCCATTTCCGTGCCTCCCAAGCCTTCTCCGATTGAGGATTAGTCCGGGCATAGACTGCAAATTTCTCGAGGGCGTCAGTTGGCCTCTCCAAATAGAGGAGATGCGTGAGTGCGCTTCTGTAAAGAGCACTCTGTCCAAGTGGCGAATTAGGATTGTTTTGGTAAATTCGATCAAATTCGCTCACTGCGGCCGAATAGCTCCCATCACCCCAAAGTTTCTCGGCGAGAACGAAGCGGGACTGAGCACTATCGCTCGAACATCCCGCTCCAGAAAAACTCAGAATGAGTGTAGCTACTATGATCTCAAGGGATGTTCGCATGAATCAGTGAGTAGTCTCCCCAGTTCCGTCTCCCGCAGAATCGGACACCTGACCCTCAAGAGCGACTACATCTTCTTCGGTGCTCTCGGCAAGTTTCTCAAAGGAAACAATCTTCTCGCCACTTGCGACGGTCATCAGGCGAACCCCTTGAGTGTTCCGACCCTGCTCAGAGATTCCAGACACGCTGATCCGAATCATCTGCCCTTTATTCGAAACCATCATGAGATCCTCGACCGGCAAGACTTGGCGAGCCCCCATGACGGCACCATTCTTGTCGGTCGTTTTCATGGTGATCACACCTTTTCCACCTCGGGTTTGGATCCGATATTCGCTGACTGGAGTCCGTTTTCCATAGCCTGCATCAGTCACACAGATGATCTCCTGCTTCACATCATCCGCCTGGCTCGTCAGTACCTCCATCGCAACCACTCGATCTCCCTCATCCAAGCTCATCCCGATGACACCTCGAGCGGAGCGTCCCATCGGACGAACATCGCTCTCGTTAAAGCGAATCGACATCCCGTTCAAAGAACAAAGGAAGATGTCGTCCTCTCCGCCAGTGATCCGAACATCGACCAGTTCATCCCCCTCGTCGATCGTCACTGCGATGATGCCAGTGGTTCGAACATTTTTGAACTCACTCAATGGGGTCTTCTTAATGATACCGTTACCTGTAACACTGATAACAAATACATTCTCCTTGAACTCGCGAACTGGAAGAATCGCTTTGATTTTCTCACCCGCATGGAGATTGACCAAATTAACGACAGCCTTGCCTTTTGCGTTCCGGCTGGCCTCAGGTACTTTATACACTTTCAAAAGATACATTCTTCCTTTGTCGGTAAAGCACAGAAGATGACTGAGAGTGCTGGTCCGATAAATGGAGGTAACGAAATCTTCCTCACCCGTCACCACTCCACGGACTCCTTTTCCGCCGCGATGCTGTGCCCGGAACTGCCGGGGATCTGCTCGCTTGATGTAGCCAGAATGTGTAATCGAGACGAGTGTTTCTTCATCCTGAATCAAATCTTCGATATCAAATTCTTCGTTATCTCCGATTACAATTTCAGTGCGACGCGGATCCCCGTATCTCTCACGAACTTCCTGAAGCTCTTGTGTAATAATTTCAAACACCAATGCTTCACTTCCCAGAATCCGCTTAAGCTCCTCAATCAGAGCAAGAACTTGATGGTACTCATCGATGATTTTATCCCGCTCGAGGCCTGTGAGGCGCTGCAAGCGCATATCTAAGATCGCCTGGGCCTGAATCTGTGAAAAACTAAATCCATCCATCAATGCCTGACGCGCTTCGTCAGGACCGGATGCGGCTTTAATGATCGCAATGACTTCATCGATATTCTCTACGGCGCGCTTTAATCCCTCTAAAATATGGGCGCGGGCCTCAGCTTTCTTGAGTTCGTATATCGTCCGGCGCACGACCACGTCACGACGATGTTCGATAAACGCCCAGATCATGTCCCGAAGCTCAAAAGTCTTGGGTTGTCCATGGTGAATCGCCAGAAGATTGATTGAGAAATTCTCCTGTAGTTGAGTCATTTTGTAGAGACGGTTCAGAACGATATTTGCAGACTCGCCCTTTTTAATCTCAACGACAATTCTCATCCCCGTACGGTCAGATTCATCACGAAGGTCCGAGATTCCCTCTAACTTCTTTTCCTTTACGAGATCGGCAATTTTCTCGATCAGTCTCGCTTTGTTCACTTGATAAGGAATTTCCGTGACGATGATCCGTTCACGATCTCCTTTAAAAGTTTCGATCTCCGTTTTTGCACGAAGAGTGACCGAACCTCGCCCAGTCCGATACGCATCCCGGATTCCAGACCCCCCAAACATTGAAGCTCCCGTGGGAAAATCTGGGCCCTTTACAAACTGAAACAGATCATCTGTACGAAGTTGGGGATTCTTGATCAATGCGATCGTTGCGTCGACCACTTCACCCAAATTATGAGGGGGAATCGATGTCGCCATTCCCACTGCAATACCGGCGGATCCGTTAACCAACAAATTAGGAATCCTAGAAGGCAGCACATGGGGCTCATTCAAGGAATCATCGTAGTTTGGACCGAAATCAACCGTCTCCTTATCGAGGTCGGCCAGGAGTTCGTCCGTGATCTTGTCCATCCGAACTTCTGTGTATCTCATTGCTGCCGCAGCATCGCCGTCCACAGATCCAAAGTTCCCCTGACCGTCGATCAAGGGATATCGCATCGTAAAATCCTGAGCCATACGCACGATGGTGTCGTAAACAGCAGAGTCGCCGTGTGGATGGTATTTACCAATCACATCTCCGACCACGCGAGCAGACTTCTTGTACGGTTTATTAGAAGTATTGCCCAAATCGTACATCGCATACAGCACGCGACGATGGACTGGCTTTAGTCCGTCACGAACATCTGGAAGCGCTCGCCCCACAATGACACTCATCGCGTAATCGAGATACGCTCCCCGCATCTCGTCTTCGATATTTACCAAGACTGTATTTTTCTCAGGCTGTTGGCCCATCGAACCCGGAGTATCAGACATCGTCTACCTCGTTATCAGTATCTAAAAATCGTAGATCCCCACGAAAACCCACTGCCAAACGCTGCCATCGCCACGGTCATTCCCCGTTTCAACTTTCCAGCGCGAAGAGCAGTATCCATTCCGAGCGGAAGAGTTGCTGCTGTTGTGTTTCCGTACTTTTGGATTGTGTTAAAAACTTTGCTATCAGGAATACCTAGCCGCTTCGCGACCATTTCATTGATTCGCAGATTGGCCTGATGGAACAGGAAAAGATCGATATCCTCCATCTTCATCCCATTCGCTTGAAGGGCTTCATCAATTGCCTCTGGCATCCGCTTAACGGCATTCTGAAAGACAACCTTTCCCTCCATACGGGGAAAATGGTCTCCTCTTTCAAATGATTCGCGGCTCATTCTCTCGTTATCGGCGGCACAAGAAGGGGAGGGAATCCAAAGATCTTCCGCATGGGATCCGTCTGTATGTAAATGCGTCGAAAAGATCCGCCCAGAGAATGGGTCATCGCTTGCTGACAAAACGATAGCTCCTGCGCCATCGCCAAAAAGTACTGCCATGTCCCGACCGCGAGTCGATTTATCCAATGCCTTGCTTTGCGTCTCCGCACCAACCAAAAGGATATTCTTGTACGTGCCCGTCTTGATGAACGCATCAGCTATCGACATACCATAGACGAAGCTAGCACAGGCCTGACGAACATCCATTGCAGGGATGTTGTTCAGACCAAGTTTCCTCTGAAGAAAACACGCTGCGGGAGGAAGATCATAATCTGGAGAAGTCGTAGCAAGCAGGATCAGATCGATTTGGTCAGCGGACAAATGAGCATCCGCCAAAGCGACTCGAGCAGCCTCGAGCGCAAGATCCGAAGTCGCGGTTGTCCCTGTCACCCAATGTCGCTGCTCGATGCCGGTCCGGGAACGGATCCATTCATCAGAAGTCTCCATGAACGATGAAAGATCGCTGTTCTTTAGGATCCGGGGAGGGAGATAGGACCCTACACCACTGATCCGAGAATGAACTCCCGTGAGGGAACCTGAGATCATACGTCCAAGTTCCTCACGCGAAGGGCGTTCTCTTCGATAAACTGACGTCGAGGCTCGACCTGATCACCCATCAATACAGAGAAAATCGAGTCGGCCTGAACTGCATCATCTACAGTTACTTTCAAAAGGGTTCGGCGTGTAGGATCCATCGTGGTTTCCCAGAGTTGCTCGGGGTTCATCTCACCAAGCCCCTTATATCGCTGAATCATTGTACCGGCTTTCGACCTCTCTACTACCGCCTCAGCAAGAGCCTCACCCGTGTTATAGAAACCGAGAGATTTTCCATCAGTCAAAAGTTCGTAAGGACCCACCCCCATTGCAAGCACAGCCTGGTGGTGTTTTTGAAGCTCTTCGATTTCAGTGGACTCCAGCATCGAAGCGTTCAAAAGAGCAGTTCGTCTTGATCCGTGAATCATACTGTTCACCGTTGCGAAAAAAAGTGCCCGCTCTGAATCGTGGTCAACCCTAAAGTCAAATTCGACGTTATGAGCACTCAACTCCTCTTGTAGTCTACCTAAAAGCCCCTCAAGCTTATCCTTACTTTCAAGGATCTGGACAGTTACGCCCTCCTCGATCAAGCCACGAAGCAGGTCCGGATGGATCCGTTTGGCAAGTCTTCCAATCGCCTTTGTGTAGCGGCTTGCGGCCTTAAGAGAGGCAAGGACTTGGCTGTTTGCCAAAACAGTATCGCCGACTTTTACCTGAACTCCATCCAAACCTGAAGACAACAAGAACTCGGCAAGCTCTGCTTCATTCTTCAAGTAACGTTCTTTCTGGCTCTTCTTGTATTTATAGAGAGGCGGCTGAGCAATGTAGAGATAACCCCGTTCCACAATCTCATGCATTTGACGGTAAAAGAAGGTCAGGAGGAGAGTGCGGATGTGAGATCCATCAACATCTGCATCGGTCATAATCACGATCTTATGATAACGAAGCTTATTGATATCAAAGTCTTCTTTACCAATCCCCGCTCCCAAAGCAGTAATCAACACTTTGATCTCTTCAAAAGAAAGCATCTTATCAAAACGTGCTTTCTCAACGTTAAGGATCTTCCCCTTCAGTGGAAGGATCGCTTGGTTTTTGCGATCGCGACCCTGTTTCGCTGAACCACCTGCACTGTCACCTTCAACGATAAAAAGCTCACACAGCGCTGGGTCTCGCTCCTGGCAGTCTGCCATTTTTCCGGGCAATCCACCAAAATCCAGAGCGGTTTTCCGACGGGTTAAGTCCCGAGCCCGACGAGCAGCAATACGCGCAAGTGCTGCATCAATCCCTCTTTGTACAATCTTTTTTGCGATCGCAGGGTTCTGTTCAAAGTAAGTCGTGAGCTTTTCATACACAATTGTATTCACAAAACCTTCGACTTCGCTGTTTCCAAGCTTCGTCTTGGTCTGACCTTCAAATTGTGGCTCAGGAACTTTCGTGCTGATCACGGCAGCTAGGCCTTCACGAATATCGTCGCCTGTCAGGGTTTCTTTAAAATTCTTAAGCAGCCCATATTCGGCCGCATACTTATTCACCACTCGAGTGAGCGCGGTCCTGAAGCCAGAAACGTGAGTTCCACCCTCGATAGTGTTGATATTGTTCACGTAAGAGGAAATCGTTTCAGAATAGGAGTCATTCCACTGCATCGCGATTTCCACACCAATCATGTCCTTTTCTTGCTGAAAAACGATCACGTTGTTGTGCAAAGGACTTTTGGATTTGTTGATAAACTCAACAAACTGAACCAAGCCGCCTTCATAGTGGAAATCAAACTCTTTTGTTGGTTCGAGACGTTCATCCTTCAAAAGGATACGAATTCCGGAGTTCAAAAATGCGAGTTCCCGCAAACGACCTGCAAGAACATCCACACTAAACTCAACCGTCTCAAAAATCTCAGGATCTGGCTTGAAGGTAGTAGTGGTCCCACGCTTGTCAGTAACACCCACTTCCTGAAGGGGAGCGACAGGGGTACCTCGGCGGTAGAGCTGCTTATAAACTTTTCCACCTTGGCGAACTTCAACATGCAAGGACTCAGACAAGGCATTAACGACTGCCGCCCCTACGCCGTGAAGACCTCCCGAAACCTTGTAAGCTCCACCCTCCTCGTTGAACTTTCCACCTGCATGAAGTTTAGTCATCACCACTTCAACAGCTGAAATTCCGGTACTGTGCATCCCAACTGGGATACCACGGCCGTCATCCTCAACCGTGACAGAGTTATCCACATGTATGGTTACAACGATGTTCTTTGCATAGCCGGCAAGCGCTTCGTCGATGGAGTTATCCACAATTTCATACACACAGTGGTGAAGCCCTCGTACTCCAGTGTCCCCGATGTACATCCCGGGACGCTTCCGCACAGCTTCCAACCCTTCCAGGACTTTGATTTTATCGGCAGAGTACTCGCTGGTTACTGTCGTGGTAGTGGGTTGTGAATCACTCATAGCTATTATGACCTTATCTGACCTTCCCGGATGACGATCTTGTTCCCAACAGTGAAGGCTTCCTCTGTTGTGGTCACAAAGACCTGCAAATCCGTATTCGCCAAAAATTCCAACAGAAACATTCGTCGCTGCTGGTCCAACTCCGAGGAGAAATCATCCAAGAGTAGAACAGGACGATGTCCAGTGCTTTCCCGAAAGAGCTCTATCTCTGCAATTTTCAGAGCCAAAAGGGCCGAGCGAACCTCTCCTTGAGATCCTTTCGATTTGAGCGGGATCCCTCCTAAAAGGAGCTCCCAATCATCGCGATGAGGACCTACAAGATTCACTTTCTGGTGAATTTCGAGATCTTCTGCCTCCCTGAGTTTTTCTCTGTAGATTACCTTAAAAAGATCTAATGAAGGGCCCACACTATGTCTAGTGAAATGCTCTCTGGGAGCGGGAATAAGTCCTTGTTCTAAGTCAGTTTTTGGAGTCTCAGAGGTACTCGAAGATTCAGGTCGATCCAGCCATTTTGAGTTGAGCTCTAGTCCTACTTCTTCCTGGCTAGGTGCGATCACTTTTAGTGCTTTTCGCAGGTGTGGTCTGATTCTTCGAATATACTGATCTCTTTTCAGAGCAATTTCGGATCCTGTTTCAATGAGTCCCTCGGTAAAAACCCGAAAGCTCTCAAGTTGCGTGGAGGGCACTCGCCTGACGCCTCCCGGTCCTCCCCATTGACGCAACCAGTTACTTCGGTGTTCGAGGAGCCTTTGATACTTTTGGGTCACAAGCAAGTGACTCGGATCTTGAGCAGCAATAGACCTGTCTAAGAACTGTCTGCGAGTTGCGGGATCCAATCGGACCAAATCATGATCGGAGGGGTTGAAAGCAATGGAATGAAAGGCAAAAGAATAATCCCCAAATCTTTTCACAAGGTACTGTGATGTGGATTTGTAGATCTTTCCGTTCAGGAAAACTGAGCGAGCTGTCTTTCCACCTGGTTCCCTAGAAAATGCTACTTTGAGCTGAAATACAGGAGAATCTGCGTTGGAGTCCTCGTTGACATCAGCGGAAATCTCACCAAATGGGGACTGCAGCTGAACCATTTCGTCAGCTTTTGCACCTCTAAACGAGCGTAGCGTTGCAAGAAGGCTAATCGCTTCAAGTAAGCTCGTTTTGCCCTGACCATTACTCCCCACAATAAAATTCACACCAGGGGAGGGCTCCCATCGGAGTTCAGAAAGATTACGAAATCGGCGAAGCTTCAGAGCCTTAATTTTCATCTCGGAGAAACACTCGAATCAAAACGATTACCGAGATGAATCAGGGCACTAGATCCTCATCGGCATAATAACGTAGGTGTGGTTAGGATGATCTTTGCCACGCAAAATGCCAGGGCTAAAACGATCTTTAAATAAAAACTCGACTTCATCCGCTTTCATCACGGCAAGGCAGTCCAGTAAGTATTTTGCGTTATAGCCGATCTCGATGGGATCATTTTGGTAAGCCACATCCAGCTCGTCTCGAGCATCCCCCATGTCTGGGTTGCTCGAGAGGACGGTCAGAGTCCCAGCAGCTAGGCTGAGCTTCACGCCACGACTTTTCTCATGGGCGAGGAGGCTTACCCGCTTCAAAGCCGAATTAAACCCTTCCCGGTCGATGACAGCAAGCTTCTCAGTCACTTTGGGGATAACTTGTCGATAATCTGGATACTCCCCATCGATCAGACGAACAAACAGGTAGGTGTGATCGAAACGTGCAAATAAATTTCCTCTCTCGAAGGAAAGACCGACTGTACCGTTCGCACCATCGAGAAGTTTTTTGAGCTCGAGAAGACCCTTACGAGGAATAATAATTCCTCGCTTGAGCTCTGGCATGTCGGAAAAAATCTCTGAGTCAACGAACGACAATCGGTGACCATCTGTACCGGTCATTCGCATGATGTTGCTTTCGATTTGCTCGAAATAAACGCCATTCAAGTGATAGCGAGTTGCATCCGTCGCTACCGCAAAAGAGGTTTGATCGATCATGTCCTGCAGCGCTTCTGATCGAGCATCATAGTAATGCTTCTCGTGAAAACTAGGTAATGCGGGATATTCGTCAGCCGAACTACTCACGATGTTGAAACGGCTCTTACCAGAAACAATCTCAACCCAATTGTTATCTTTTTTGCGAACTTCAATCAGTCCAGCAGGAAGCTCCTTCACGATGTCCACAAAGTGCTTGGCAGAAAGGGTAATCTTTCCGTCCTGAGCGCGCTCGACTGGAAGGGTGATCCGAATCCCAACCTCAAGGTCAGTTGCTGACAACGAAAGTTCGGAGCCTGTCACTGAGCAAAGAATGTTTGCCAGAATAGGTACAGTATTTCGTTTCTCAACAACAGATTGAGCCTGGTGAAGGGCATTAACCAAAACGTCTCTTGGAATAGAAAACTGCATCGATTCAGCTCCTGGAAGTTCTCTCTGGCTCTTCACACTTCTGGTGGGGTCTTGGCAATGCGGATTTTAGAGTTTTTTTGAGGACTTGGATCCTCTTCTAATTAAGATAATTTATTCAAATAAAGATCAGTAGAAGTCATAGTGTGTGTGGATAAGTGGATAACTCTGTTAAACTCCCGTAACCGTTAAGAAATTCCTGTGAATAAAGGTGTGAGTAACCCTGTGGATAACTTATGGTGTTTTGTGGATAGAGTGGATTACTCTTTGCGTTAAGGACTTATCCACACAGTTATCCACAGGGTAATGTGGATAACTGTGTAATGTCGTCTCATTTAGTCAAATGATTGACCTAAAGTAGGGGGGTAGCTCTTCTACAGAGCGACTTATCCACAACAGGCAATCAAAATAGACAGGCTTTCCATAAGACGAAAAAGTGGGAAACTCTGTGGAAAATGTGGATAACTGCATAACCCACTGAAACCATTGCGTTTTAAAGAAGCTTATATGTGGATAACTTGTGGATAAGTCTGTGGATTGTTTTGTGGATAACTTTTTATTCACAAAGTTATCCACCTGTTATCCACCGACTTATCCACAAAATTTGGATTCCCGATCAATTTGCTTCTCGGATGGATGAGAAAACGAAGAAACCTAGCCCGGCAAAGGAAAAGTCCGAGCATCAGGTGGATATAGGGTGTCCCCAGATGGATAGAAAAAGTGGATTAAGTGGAGAGGACTATAGCGTGTTCTGAATGGATTCGACCAGAAGGCGAATGTCCGATTCTTTTTCGACGCTCTCGTGAATCATCCGACATGCATATAGGACCGTCGTGTGATCTTTTCCGCCGAAGTGCTGACCGATTTCTTTGAATCCGAGGCCAGTATATTTGCGGATTAAATACATCGCGATCTGACGTGGAAGGGCTATGTTCCTGGCTCGCGTAGTGGACTTGAGGTCCTGAGTCCTGAGCTGGAAATGTCGAGCCACGGCGTTCTGAATCATGTCGGCTGTGTAGTGTGGACTTTCGTCTGGGATCATCGCCTTGAGGATGTTTTTCGCCATCTCAAGCGAGACCTCTGAGCCCGACATCGAACTTTGGGCCTGAAGTTTTACGAGGATTCCTTCGAGTTCACGAATGTTGTTTTTGATGTGAGTTGCGAGGAACGTAGCGGCGTCATCTGGAAGGTAAAGGTCATCGCGTTCCGCTTTTGTTTTTAGAATAGCGATCCGAGTTTCGATCTCTGGGGGTTGTATATCTGCAGTAAGACCCCACTCGAAGCGGCTTCGGAGGCGTTCTTCAAGCCCCTGGATCTCTTTAGGGGGACGGTCGCAGGTAATGATGATCTGCCTTTTTGTCTCGTGAAGTGCATTAAAGGTATGGAAAAATTCTTCTTCGGTCTTTGTTTTGCCGGCAATGAATTGAATGTCGTCAATCAGGATAAAGTCATAACTATCCCGGTATTTTTGGCGAAACTTGTTCATTCGGTTGTGCTGAAGGGAATCGATCAGCTCATTGACGAATTTTTCTGCGGATAAATATGCGATGCGGGTCTGGGGATTTCTACCCCGGACATGATTCCCGATGGCATGAAGGAGGTGCGTTTTTCCGAGTCCGGGGGGGCCATACAGAAAGAGGGGGTTGTATTGACGCCCGGGGTGCTCTGCGACCGCTATCGCAGAAGCATGCGCAAAATGATTGCTTGATCCGACCACAAATGACTCAAAAGTGTAGTGGGGATTTAGTTTTGCTTCCGGCAAATCCGAGCTTGGAAGAGGAGTGACGGAGACAGTAGGCAAAATAGAGGCCGGGTCTTCCGATGGGCTATCGATGTGTTGCGATTGAGCTACCTTGGAATGTGAGTGTTCGGGCGTATCCGAAAAACTTGAAACTGGCGTCTCAGAAAGCTCCATCTGAACCCCGACACCTGGAGAATGGTTCTGCCTGGCGTCGCGGCGATAGGGTGATTCCACAACCTCCGCCGAAAAAAGAGCCGAGCACGGGGAACCTGTCACCTGTGAGAACGCCTCCTCCATTTGGTCCTGAAAGTGGTCCCGAACCCAGGCTGCCGAAAAATCATTCGGTGCCTGAAAGTGAATGACCAGCCGCTCTTGTTCCCGGTCTGTATGGAGGATTCTCAACGGAAGGATCCACGCACGGAGCTGATTGACTTGAATGCTCGTCTCGAGCAACCGGTAAGCGGGCAGCCAGGCGTCTGGCCAATCGGGTTGTGCGACTTCTCGTTGAATAGGCATACGGTCCCTTTTTGTGGAAAGTGTAAGGCGCAGTAGCATGAGGAAGACAGCTTGACAATGGAGGGTCACTTTTGTAACCACTTGGTCTCCGTCTAAATTTTTAACGCGGACTTTCTGGAGTAAGATTTATGAAAAGAACTTATCAGCCTAGCCGTACCAAGCGCCGTCGTCGTCACGGATTCCGTGCAAGAATGGCAACTGCAAACGGCCAAAACGTTCTCCGCCGTCGTCGTGCGAAAGGCCGTAAGCGCCTGACCGTCTCTGTCGCCGGTAAGTAATTCCAAGCTTTTAGCATTGGTTTTATAGACGTGTTTAGACACCAAAAGGCGTGAATGTCAGCAACGGCATCACGCCTTTTGGTGTTTGTTTTAATGACTCATAGGAACGGAATGAAGGAACAGACGTTTCCGCCTCAGAACCGCTTGCATTTTTCTTGGCAGTACCAGCGCTTCTATAAAAACGCTGAAACCCAAGTTTTGCGTTTGAGGATATGTACCGTTTTTCGCCTCAAAAACTCGGGAGAAGGGGCGCGATTGGGAATGAGTATCAAAACGAATCAGGGGTCAGTGGTGAGAAATCGGCTGAAGCGCCAGATTCGAGAGCTTTTTCGACATCAAAAGGGGTCCCTCGGGGATTTTGACTATAATGTCGTCGTATCTCAAAAAGGGCCCATGTCGCCTGATTTTCCAGCGCGTATTGTAGAAGCGCTTCGCGTGAACTGGCTCGAGGGCAAGTATGTTGCGTCTCGCCATTAAGACGCTTTTTTCTATTTACCATTTCCTGATCTCGCCCGGGATTCACCTTCTTGCAGGAGGGGGCGGGATGGGGTGTCGCTATCAGCCCTCCTGCTCTGTCTATTTTCTTGAAGCACTTGAGGAGTGGGGTGTGGTTCGAGGCTCCGTGATTGGAACTCGACGAATCCTACGCTGTCATCCTTGGGGAAGTTCTGGTAACGACCCCGTACCGAAGAAATCTCGATAAGGATCCTATTGTTATGAAAGACTACCGGAGTTTTTTAGCTATCATCTTGAGCGCTTTGATCTACGTAGGTTGGTACAAGCTCTATTACGAGCCCCAGGTGATCGAACCTGCCGCTCAAGCACAGAGGTTGGCCCAGGTTCAGAAACAGACTCAAGCACAACAGATTCAGCAGGACACTCCAAACCCCACTGGCGTTGTGACTCAGTCCACTAGAGCCGCTGCTCAGGCCGAGAGGCAAGCCGAAACGATCAAAAACGACCTTGCGGAATTTACGGTAACCAATGGGCCTGAGATCCTCAGCGGTGCGCGCCTTTTGAGCTACAAGCGTGAGAAAA
>Ga0169931_10003659_pt1 | contig 24270 bp, 26 predicted proteins | sample Kivu_15m_20L_FD_129675 | JGI IMG/M metagenome (GOLD analysis project Ga0169931, IMG submission 129675) | Freshwater microbial communities from Lake Kivu, Western Province, Rwanda to study Microbial Dark Matter (Phase II) - Kivu_15m_20L... | ecosystem: Environmental > Aquatic > Freshwater > Lake...
ATTGCTGTGGTGTAGTTCCCGGTCTATGACCACCTCTCCATGCGGCCATTCCTCTATTATACACCTTTCTCAAAGTGCCTATAGAAATACCAGATTTTGCTGCCTTTGCCGCTAGACCTTTCGCTGCTTCTTCATTCATGGTTTCATCCTTTGAAAGATTTTCATTTTGTAAATTATTTATTTGTTCTTCACCATACATTTTCTTATATTTTTCAGTATGCTTGGATGGTTTTGTCTTTGCAGTAGCATCACCTGGTGCTGGTTCATATGCTGTTGGATCTTTCCAACTTTTAGCAGTTTGTTTTCTAAAATGAGAATAACGCTTTTCCTTGGTATCTTTTTCAAGTCCAGCATAATATTTTCTTGGTGTCGTATGCTTTTTATATCCGACATCCTTGTCTTGTGGAGAGCGATCAATTTCTTCTTGCTTGTCGTTTGGTGCGTCTTCAACACCACCAAAGAAATAATCTGGTGCATTTGTTGCTATATGACCAATAGCCTCAACAAGAGAAAAGTCGCCACATTGTGATGACTTCATCATACCTGTAGCAAGAACATTATATACTACTGAATTTTCGCGCAGAGATAAAACTTTACCAATCTCACCCAAATCATTTTCAATAAGTGTTCCAACCTTTATCAAGGTTTCATCAATACCAGAGACAAACTTTGTGTCTAATTTATTCTCTTCGGGAACACAATTTGGAACCATTCGCTTTCCTTTCTTTTTCATACCAACTGCCTTGTATCCATCCCAACATGCTTCATCGACTTCTTCATGAAGTCCCATACCTTTGCGTGTATCGTGAAATAAATCGCGAGCATGTTCATCTGATACATGTCCGGGAACACCTTTACGAAATTCATCAAAATTATTGTTATTTGCATGTTCGCGCATCTTGGATGCCGACACACCTTCAACACCCTCGGCATCTGGATCTCTTGCGCCAGCTGATACTACTGAAATTTTCTTGAAATTGAATTCTTTGCCCGGACCATTGTATCTTTTCAATGTGTCATGAAATTCCTTGACACGATCTTGACCAGCAACCATGATAAGATGTTCGTGGCCAGCTTGATGTAGACGTTTTGCATGTGCAATAAAACTTGGATGTTCTTTGCTTGATCCAACTATATTCGTGCCGGGAAAGTATCTTTTTGCGTGTTTTAGTTTTTGTTCTTGCGATAATGGATTCTTTTTTGCATCTTGTGAATGAGAAAGTATGACTTCGTGATGAGCATTGTGTTGATCTGCCAATTGTCTAACTCTGTCTACAAGTTTTTGATGACCGACAGTTGGGGGATTCATGCGTCCAAATGCCATGACGACAGTCTTCAAAGCTTTCTTTTGCGCTTCAATAATAAACGATTTATAGTCTTTCATTATGCACCGATATGTTGTGATATGTAATATTTATCTAAATAATACTTGTAAGAAAGGACTTCATATAATGAGAAAATTACCTTTCTTAGTCATGTTTTTGATGATCTCTGATCATGTTTTAGCCGACAATCTACAATTTGGCTTCAAGAACCCTTCCTTTAGCGGTATTGGATATTCTTCGCATGTTCTAACCATTGAAACAATGGAATATCAGAGACGCGAGAAAATCAAAGCCGAAGAAGAAGCAAGAAAAGCGGCTGAACAAAGAAAGATAGACAACTCAAATCTATCCAAGTTTCTATTGAATGTTGAGGGTAGAATATATGCTCAACTAAGCAAACAACTCGTTGATACGATGTTTGGTGAAAATGCAAGCAATTCAGGCACTGTTGTAATTGAAGGTAACACAATATCATTTGTAAAGACGGCGAGTGCAGTTACACTATCAATAGTACAATCAAATGGAAATACTACGACAGTAGAAGTTCCAATAGGTGAGTTCAAATTCTAATGTACAAAGCACTATTGATGCTTCTATTTCTTGCTGGATGCGTTGCACCCATGCAAACAACTGAGCCTGAAGTAATGCCATCAAAGGCTCAAAGCATGTTTGAAATGATTGAAGAGATTGATGGTCAGCCATTGATTGTCGCTGTGTATTCATACATGGACAAGACTGGACAAAGAAAGCCGAGCGAAAGCGTTGCACATCTAAGCACGGCAATAACACAAGGCGCTGAAGCTTGGTTGATCAAAGCCATGCAAGATGTTGGTAAAGGTAAATGGTTTCGTGTCGTTGAGCGTGTGGGTCTAGACAATTTGATCAAGGAAAGACAATTGATTCGTACCGCGCGAGAAGCATTTGAAGGAGAACGAGCAAAAGAATTGCGCCCACTATTATTTGCTGGATTGATTGCTGAAGGTGGCGTAATAAGTTATGATACAAATATATCTTCTGGTGGTGTTGGTGCAAGATATCTTGGTATTGGTGCATCAACACAATATAGACAAGATATCGTTACCGTATTTCTTCGTTTAGTTTCGGTGCAAACTGGTGAAGTACTGACAACAGTTGCAGTACAAAAAACAATATTGAGTGTAAAGACATCTATAGATGTATTGAAGTTTGTTGATATGGGAACAAAAGCATTTGAGGTAGAAACTGGTCTTGCAGTAAATGAACCAACAAATTATGCTGTAAAAGCAGCAATAGAACAAAGTGTAATAGAGACAATCATGGAAGGCGAAAGAAAAGGATTTTGGAAAAGAAAGGAAGGAAACAAATGAAGAAACTATGGGCAGCATTGTTCATGGTTTTGTTATTCAACGTAGCCAACGCAACGGATAGTAAAATTTATATTGATCAAGCAGGAGATGCATTGACATTGACAATCACTCAACAAAACGGTGCATTGAATCAAATCAATTCCTCTGTAACACCTGCAATGATCACAGGCGACAACAACGATATTACCATCATGCAAAACGGCGCGATAAACACGTTGAATTTTGAATTGAATGGTAATGAAAATCTTGTTGATCTAAAGCAAGAAGGCAACACTAATACAATGGAGTTCAAATGCAATGCTGGAAATACAGATGCATGTGCGTCAGTAGATGTCAAGTTCCACAACATTGGTGACAACAACACAACTGATATCACGATCAAGAAGAGTAGCGTAACGATTGATGCAACCGTAACAGGTGATAGCAATCAAACAACGTTGCTCATGAATTCAACCGGAGGCTCATTGACAATGAACACAACCGGAGATTCAAATGTAACCAGCTTTAGTCAATCTGGTGCTCCATTGGTTCCACATACAGCAACAATTACACACACAGGTAATAGTGGAAACTTTACATATTCTCAATCTGGTAGCATACAAAAGGTCATGAATGTGACGACAAATGGTAATAATCTTACTGCTACTATTACTCAGTCTGACTGAGGCTAAAGCCAATACAATTGGTGAATTTATTCAACTGACGGGTCCAGCACAAGTAGATAAAAAAGCTGGCTCGTCAGTTGATGTTTCTCTAGGATCCAAAGTAGAATCTTTAGACACAATTCGCACAGCTCGCGCAAGAGCAAATATCAAATTCAAGGATGATACACAAGTAGCGATCACAGAGAACAGCAAACTTGTCATAGACGAATATGTCTATGATCCAAATCGCGGTGCTGGTAAAATGTCCATGAAGATTGCACTTGGCACAGTCAGATATGCATCTGGTGCAATTGCAAAGAACAATAATGAAAACATAAACATTCAAACTCCAGTCGCAACTGTTGGTGTTCGTGGCACATCATTTAGCATGACGGTTGATGAGATAGGTCAAAGTCTAATCATTTTATTACCAAATCGCGATGGCACAGTCGGCGAGATACGAGTGGAATCCGATGCTGGACAAGTGATATTGAACAAGGCATTTCAATCCACATATGTCGCGTCAAGTGAGGGAAAACCAGCACAACCAACAATACTAAATCTTCTTGAAAGTCAAATCAACAATCTATTGATTGTGTCAAAGCCGGAGAAGTCAAAAGACGAAGACACTCACGATAAAAACGATCCATTGAGAATAGATCTTCTTGAATTTAGAGAACTTGACGCGACAGATCTAGACAAAGACAATCTCAAGTTCAACGATCTCGATGTCAATCTTCTTGATATGGATTTATTGCAAAATGTGTTGAGCGAATATGATGCGTCTTCGGTCGGAAAGATTTCAGGACTCAATCAATCTACTCAAATATATACTATATTCACTGCCACAAAAGTTAGACTCATTCGTAATGTTGAAAGTGCTGTCCAAATGGACATAGAAAAAGACAAAAACTACGACATGTCAATAACTCAAGGAGATAGAACGGTGACGTTTAGCATAAACGATGCCGAGTCTCCGTATGTCAATAAGATAAGGATAATACAAAAATGAACTTCTTTACATCTTGGAAAATCGTCGTTATTGTTCTACTTGGTTTGATTGCATTGAGATTCCAAGATGGATGGTTGGTTGAAACAGCAAGACTAAAAACATTTGATTATTATCAAGTATCAAAGCAAAGAACACCTAGCGAACAAATCTCAATCATAGAAATTACAGACGACGATATAGAAAATCAAGGTCAATGGCCATGGCCCCGTGATAAAGTTGCAATGATTATTGAAATGATAAAGTCATTCAAACCTGCAATGATCGTCATGCCTATCATCTTCTCAGAACCAGATCGTTTTGGAAAAGATGCTGATCTTTCCAAAACATTAGATGGCGTAGTTATAGCGCAAGCACCATCAAACAAAGCATCAAAAGTTGAAGGTTCACCCCGAGGAATTGCAGTCGTCGGTCAAGAACCAAATGGCTGGCTACAGAGATTTTTAGGTATTGTTCGTCCGCTAAAGATATTTGAAGATAATTCTGCTGGTGTTGGTGTTCTTGCTGCATCTGGTGAAATTGATGGTGTCGTTCGTCGTATGCCAATGGTCGTGCAAATAGATAAGGAACTATATCCAACACTTTCTCTGGAAGTCATTCGTGCATTGACGGGCGATCCTAGTTATCAAATGAAGGTTGGATTGAATGGTATTGAATCCGTTCGTATTCCACAATTTGAGACAATTCAGACAGATTCAAATGGTCGCGTATGGATAAAGTATAACAAGGAATTTGATCGTCGTCTAATCTATCACATGGACGATATAGAAAATCGTGTTGTGATACTAACGATATCTGCTGAAGGATTAGCTACAAATGTTCCAACACCATATGGTCTAAAGAATATAGCTGAAGTACAAGCAGCAATGATTTCCACATTGGTAAATGGTGATAGTCTTACACGGCTTGATTATGCAGATTTCATTGAATTGCTTACTTTGACTATAATAGGTCTATTATTCATCGCTCTTGTTCCAAGATTGAAAATTTGGCAAACCTTACCTTTTTATGCCATTTCAGTCGTAGGAATTGTTGGATTTTGCTTCTATATGTATGAAATGAATATTCTATTTGATTACTCATTTCCTTTATTTGCGATTACTTTAGTCTTCTCTTGGCTTGTCTTTAATAACTTTGCAAGAGAGTTTAGACTAAAGCAACAAATCAAGAAACAGTTTCAATCATATCTTTCAAAGGCCCTTGTAGAGAAACTGCAAAAGAATCCTGAATTGCTAAAACTTGGTGGTGATAGTAGAGAACTATCAATCATGTTTACCGATGTTCGTGGATTTACAAGCATTAGCGAACACTATGGAGAAAATGTTCAAGGACTAACGCAAATCATGAATCGCTACATGACTGCGATGACAGCAAAGATTCTTGAGAATGAAGGTACGCTCGACAAATACATTGGTGATGCACAGATGGCATTTTGGAATGCGCCACTTGATGACAAGCAACACGCCAAGAATGCAATAAAAACAGCTCTAAGCATGTTAGGAGATCTAGATGAATTCAACAGAAAAATCGGAGCTGAAGGCGTTCCTGCTTTCGGCATGGGTCTTGGTATCAATACTGGTATGGTTGTTGTTGGGAATATGGGAAGCGATCAGCGTTTTGATTATACTTGCCTCGGTGATGCTGTCAATCTTGCTAGTCGTCTTGAAGGACAATCCAAACCGTACGGAGTAAAGATTGTCGTTGGACCCAAGACAGCAGAATATATTGCAGATGAATACTTTGTTGTTGAACTAGACACAATTGCTGTCAAGGGAAAGAAGCAAGGAGTGAATATCTATACTGTGCTTGGCACATCAAAAGAAATGGAGTTTCTAAACTATACTCCATTCAGAGAAATTCATAATGAAATGCTTGATGACTATCGTTCACAGAATTTTGCAAGAGCAATCAAGTCTTGCACGAATCTAAGAACCGCATTTGGTGAAAACATGAAGAATTACTATGAGATGATGCTGGAACGTTGTGAAGAATATATCAAGAATCCACCACCAGCAAATTGGGATGGAGTATATAGAGCGACATCAAAATGAACATTTGAATAATTGAAAGGCAACGCCAACAATTATTCCAAATATGAATCCTATGAATAGTCCGCCCCATAGTGCGACAATCACGTCGGATGTCTTATAGATCATTTTCTTTTTTGGTATTCAATGGAGTATAGTCTTTTGAAACGCTAATCAAACAACTAACTCCCTTGAAATTTTCAATGATTAGAAGATCATCATCCTTGAGAAGAAACCAAACAAATCCTATTTGCTTGTTTGTGTCATCCATGATGATTGTAGATTTACCCATTGGGATATAATCTTCTTTTTTCAAATTTTCCAATATAACATGAGTTTCACCACATAATACTGGCTTTGAACGCCATGTCAATTCATCCTGAGCATATGCTCTGGCGCCCCAAAGCGCCAGAGACATTGCAAATACTATAATCTTTTTCATTAGAACAATATCCTTATCTGTGCTCCTATAATGTTATTTACCACGCCCTCTTTCTCTTGAACAGCGTATTTTGCCATTATTGACGCATTAGGATCAAGTGCATACGAGAATCCACCAAAGATCGTCTTTGTCTTTGATGTTTCCAATACACCCTCAACAACCGCAGATAAATCTTCTACGAGTTCTTGTTCAAATCTTAGACCGCCATGAGCAGTTGTTGCAAAGTCTTTTCTTGCACCATGATTGACAGCTGTCAATGAAGATCCACTTTCAAATATGTTTTTTCTATAATCATATTCAAATTTGATACCAGCAAATGGTCTAAATCCATATGTGTCTGGAGTATAAACTCTATTTACAAACCAAATATCATGACCTGATGTTTCAGCCATGTTACTCAAATTCAAACCACGCATGAAATGATGTGTTTCAAATTCGTTATATGCTGTACCAAGATTTGTCTTTAATAGCCAGTCTTCATATGTCTTTAGTGCAAAGAAATCTATGGAGTATTTCTTCAATTCTCCACCAGAATCTTCACCTTTCATGTCGGTCATACCAACATTGAACTGACCACCAAGTAGTAGTGAATCATTATACTTTTTTTCGTATCCAATACCAAAGACATTAGTAGTGTATTTGTAGGTGTCTTTTGTTCCAGAACGAAGAGAGTATCCAGTCACATAGAATTGTGACTCTTTCTTGGCGTCACCTCTGTTAGTGATCTTGTCATTTGCAACCTTGTTTCTTGATAGAGGATCAGCCAATGAATTTTCATTCTGTAGAGTGCTAATCTTGTCAAGTCTTGCTAGCTGATCAATACGAGTCGTAAATACTCTATTTTCTGGTGTTGTTATTACTTCATTTGTCGTTGTTGTTCCTGTTAGGATTTCATTGACGACACCTGTAGTTGTTACTGTTGTACCATTTACTGTTGTTGTTGTACCGTCACTCCATGTCTGAATTGTAGTTGGAGTTGTATTTGTTACTGTCGTAATTGGAGTTGTGTGTGTCGTTACTGTCGTGATTGGAGTAGTAGCAACTGTTGTGATATTTCTGTTTACTGAAAGTGTTGGTTCTTGTCTTGTTGATGTATAAGTTGTAGTAGGAACAGAAGTGGTTGTTCCTCTTGTGCTTGCTACAGTAGTTGTTGTAGTGCCTCTACTTGAAGATGTAGTTACGATATTTGGTCCTGCAGCTGTGCTTACAATTGTTGGTGTTGGATTACCTGCTGCCGCACCTTGTGCAGGTGTTGCAAGTGTCGTAAATCCAGCAGAACTTGGTATTGTACATGATGCTACTGCTATTGATGTGTCAGCACAAGGACCTGCATAAACACCAAGCTGTACTGATCCACCATTGCTTGTATGATTGCCCAATACTTCAAATGATAGTGTATATGTTGTTCCCGCAGTTAGTCCAATACCTTGATAGATACCGTCAAATGTTCCTACTGCACCATCGTACCAAACACCGCCGTGTGTTCCGCCGATGTCCTGCCATGTTCCTGCTGCAGCAGGATATGTACCGTTTTGATACCAAACACCCCAATTTGTAGGTGCTTGAATCGTTCCTGGTCCATTGCTTGTTGTAATGCTTATTGCACCACCCGTAGTGAATTCACCATTAGTCAGAAGGTTTGAAGAGGATCCTGGTGCTGTCAGCGTGACATTGTCAAAAGTCCAAAATGCAGGATCTTGCCTAAAGGCAAATCCGACATAGTTTGTACCTGATATATTTGGCGTAAACGAATACGAATAAGACTGCCAGGTATTCGGTGTATTATTTGTAACCGTACCAATATAACCGCCAGGTAGAACTTGTGATAATGCTATAGATGTTGTAAATAATGTGACAAAAAGTAGAAGGTTATTCAGTATCCTTCTTGTCTTTGTTTGCATGTGATTCCCTCATCATTAGAACGATGTTGATTTTTTGATTTAGTCTAATCAAATCATTGTCCAACATTCTAACGCGGTCGATCAATGCAATCAGGACTGTGTTTGCTTCAGATAACACAGGTTTGATTTCTGCTGTAGCCCATTTCCAAACGTAGAAGATCAAATATCCCATACCGCCAGCAGCGACGATAGGAAATCCGTATTTGTTGATTAGTTGTACGAGATCCATGTTCAGTCCTTTCTTGCGTCGTTTTTACCGTCAGCTCTTGCGAGTCTATCGATATCAGGTCTGACATGTAGTGCCGTTGAAACCAAAGTATCAATTCTAACGATATCATGATTCATAGTCTTGACGCGATTATCAAGTGCCATGATAATTCCACTCAATCCTTTTACTGAACTTTGAACGCCGGCTAGAATAAACTTTAGCGTAAGAAAAACAAAGTATCCGCCTGCTATTGAAGATGCAATTGGAAATCCAACTTCCGCCACCAGCTTGAAGAATTCTGCTTCCATGGTATACTCCCATAATTAGCGGTGACGAGAGTATTTAGTTTACTTTACTTTTTCCATTCTTTCGGAGCAAAGTTTGCTCTTGAGAATTCCTGACGATTTACCATCTTGACTATCTCGCCCTTGTGTTGAACGACATGCCCTTCCGGGTCAGTTTCCTTATCGTCAATCGATTGCTTCATCGGATTTGATGTTTTTGTTGCTTTGTTCAAGCCAGAAACAAGAATATTCTTTACTTGTTGTATATGATGATGAATTTGCAATGCTTTTCCGAAGTGTTGTTCGTGTTCATCATGATGTGCAAGTGTAGCATTTAGTCTTTCTGTCTTTGCTGCTTTGCCTTTTTCAGTCTTCATCTTGTCTACATCTTTTTGCATACGATTTTGTATATGCTTGCGTAGACCTTGAGTTGTTGGCTTTTCACCAGTTCTTACTGTTTGATTGATATAAGTTGAAATATGTTCAGCATGACGATTGATGATATCATGATGAGCTGGATGCAAATCATTGTGAATTGCTTCAGCTTGCTTTATATGATGCTCTACTTGCTTGCTTTCTTGACTTGAAAGATGTTTACCAGAGCCGAGACTGGTTTGTGCGAAGATATGATGTACATCTGGATGTTGCTTGAATCTTGATGTATCTCTTAGAGGAGAAGCTTGTAGAGTTTCTGGCTTGTCTGGGTTGCCATGAATTTCAGTATGTGTAGCAAAACCGATTCTTGATCTTGCTGCCTTCTTTCCTTCCGGTGTATTCTTACCTACATGATATCTAATTGTGTTTGGCTTGAATGATACTTCATTTCCATCTTCTTTTCGCTCACTTGAATCATGCATGAAGTCGCCTTGATATACACCCTTCTTAGGTGCAATTTTTGGTAGATGTTCCAAAGCGGCGTGCATTTTTTGTGCAAGACCTGAAGAGTGACCAAAATGTTTATCTACCTCATCGTGTGTCGTAGCAAGCTTTGGTGTTTTGCCATATGCTGAGTGTTTCGTCGCGACGAAGAACTTGCCTGTCCTAGGATGATGACCATAGACTATTGCTGGTGCTCCATCAAGTTTTGTAGAGATATGTGTATCGCCAGAGTTTCCTGTCTTGAGTGCTTTATGTACTGCTCTTAGAGTAGAAACAGAATGTTCAAATCCTGCACGACTTTTGATTGCGTTATCTTCAGGATGTTCCTGATGTTTTGCAGATGCAATGCCTGATTCATCTGATTCTATCAAAAAGGATTTGAAGTCTAGCATTTGTTTCTCCGAATATTATCTATTTACCAGAACCACATTTTTGTTTATTCTTTTTTCATATGCCGCAAGAATTCTTATTCCCGGATATTCTTTTATACTTTTTCTTGTTTTATCATTTCTTATAAGAAAATAAACATCTTTATCACCTTTTACATCTTGCATTTTAGTAATAATGTTTGAACACTGTATTATTAGTTTATCATCTTTTAGCTTGAAAGAATTTGTATTGAATGTTTTTGTTACAACACATCCATTTGGTGATAAATCCGAACCAAAAACAACATCTTGTTTTTCTTTAGTTGTTGCTTTTACAGCAATATTTGGTTCTATAGTATAATAACTTCCTTGATTAAACAATTGTGTTTTTTTATTTTTTATTGCTTCATCAATTATCAATTTAGCTTCTTCGCTAAAATAAGAATCCGCAGATTCCCAAGTTTCAGCATCATCTTTTTTTATTGAAATCGGATATATTTTTCCTTTATGATCTATCAATCTAATATCAGCTTTTTTTCTTCCTGAAGTATCTCCACCAACTTGTTCTGCCTTTATGCAATTTATAATAGTAAAAGATTTATTTGATGCTCTAAAAATAACATCAATTCCTGTTTTTAGAGCATATTTGTTTATCATGTCAACAATCATAACTTCATTATCAACACCAGCCGAAGCTTTTCCCTGTTTACTTGCAGGTTTTGCTAATATTGAAATAGATCCTATTACAACTCGTCCAATAGAAGAATCACTAGAAGGTCTAGTATCATATCTAGAACCTCTTATTTTTTTTTGAATATTTTCTAAAACCTTTACTCTATTTTCATCAGTTAGAATGGCAATCTTGTTTGACGATATTTTCTTTATATTATCATAACCCAATGAGATCAAAAGGTTGCTAACAATGCTATAATTATACATTTGGATCGCCAGAACTTTTTATTCCACTCAAAGGATCGCTCTGTGAAGTAAACTTGATTCTTTGTCTTGCTATTGTTTTATCACCATGTTTGAAAATCAAACTTGTGCCGCTTTTATGAACACTTAGTTGCTTGTGATCGGTCAAATATGGAGCATAATGTTCGTGTGGATTCAAACCATGAAAATGATTTTCTCCGTTAGAACCCTTGTAAGTCGTATGTCTAATATGATGATGTCCTTGTTGCTGCAATGGTGTAGGATGTGCCTGTAGAATGTGAGTCTTGATATGATGTGCCAAATCTTTTGTGTCCATTGAACTCAAATGCTTATGTGTATCGCTTGCTATCTTGTTTAGTGTCTTGGCATGCATTTGTTTCAATGTTGCCCCAATATGATGAGGATATTCTTTTACATGTGCTTTTCTTTCCTTGACAGACATGTTTTTCATCTGAGGAAATTTTTTCATAATATTCTTTCTATGATTTTTCAAAGTATGTTCAGCATTATGCATTGATGCCATTCCCGGATTTGAAACAGGAATGTGTTTCTTGTTGGTATCTGTAACCTTTAGACTTACACCATGATATTTTGTTTTTCCGTTTTTATCTTTAACATGAATCATGATATCGGAAGCATCTTGCTTTTGTGTAGACTCTACTCCTGTAGATCTCTTGATATCTCCATTCTTTGATGTCCAATGAACATTTTGAATGCTATGACCATGATGTGTTTCTATATGATGTCTAATGTGATCTGCTGTCTCTTTGGCTCTATTGTAGATTTTCTTGTATTCATCTGGATGCATATTTGCTTTCAATGTATCATGTGCCTGTTTAGGAGATAATCCATCTTTATCCTTGAACTTTTCCATATGTGTTTTCCCACGCAAATGATAACCTACAAGTAATTCATGCATTTTACCTTTTGCATCTGCACCAGCACCGCCCTGTTCTGATGCTTCTTCCATCAAAATAGTGGTTTCATATATCTCTTCTTCAAGAAGATGTTCTCTAAATTTTGTTAGTATCATTTTTTTCTTACCTTGATATTTCTCCCCAATCTAATGAAACATATGCATCATCACCAGCTATCTTTGAAGCAACTGCAAATGTAATCGTGTCAGCAGTATTTGCAAGTCTCCTGAATCACTCAATATTTAGTCTTTGCTAGTAGCTAACTTGTCTGCAATGTTGTAAAACATCTTGGCCGTATCTTCATTTCCCATGAATGCTACATACATTCTTTGAGCAACAGCTAGCAACGAACCATTCACAGCAAGAAACTCTTCGCGTGATCTTGCATCCAACACCATCTTTTCGGCTTTCACCATGGTGTCTCTCATCAATTCTTCAAGTTTTTCGTCCATTCAGTACTCCTAGATTCAGATATGCTTTCTTTAGAAGCCTCTTCATGACAGGATGATCTGGTTGAAATTGCTTGCGATAGATCTTCAAAGTTTGAGATTCATTCCATCCATATGTATTTACCTCAATCGCGATATCATACGAATATGCATCTATCTCGTCTCTCTCACCCAGATACTTCTGCTCACTATTACCCCTCATGCATAATGAAAAGGAATTGGTTTGCAATTCGTCTCTCTTGAGAAATTGCTGATGATGAATAAATTCGTGCTGAATTGTTTGTGCTACATGAAAGCGAAATAGATTGGGATTATCTATGTTCAAATATCCCTTTGCTTTCTTTGATATTATTAGAACAATTTCTATCTTCTGAAGTTCCTCAAGATAGAATCCTGCTATTGTATAGTCTTCATCTTCCAGACTATCTGTTCTTTCAATGTTGAACTTTACATTTGTAATCTGCCATCCGGCAAATAGATTCGCAACTCGTTTCTTTATATCAATAGCTTTGATCCTACCTTGAGGTATATCAATACCATTGAGAAGAAGCATTAGAGTATTGAATATGAACATATCACGGATTTAGAAAAAAGCGTGGAGTAAATCCGTCAAAGCCACCACCATTCATTAGATGCATGACCATTGAAATTGCATCATCTTCAAATATGAATTCAGCAATCGTTTGATCTGTCTGTGTCTCAACGACATCCCAAGTAAATGAATCGTCGTCTTGCTGTACGAGCTTATAGTAATAGTTCTCAATCATGTTACACCTTCAATCCAGAGGTTTTAAATTTATTTTGACTAAATGGAGACTTCATCACTCTATCAACAAACTTGTCATCTGCTCCTTTCTGTTGTCCCGAATCCAGAATATCGTCTTGTGCTGATTGCTCTACATCATATAGACGCATTTTTGCACGATCAATACCCAAAACGAATCTCTTGTTGCTTGTTGGATCATTGTACCGATTCTTTAGCTGCTTGACCATGATTTGATTCAATGCTTCTAACTCTTCCGTAGATATCAAAGCTGCCATGAAGTCTGCTGTTGCGGGTAGACCAAACGACTCGGATGTGTCTGTCAATTCAACATCAGTACTTGAGAAGCCAGATCTTGTCGTCTGTGTAGCTGATACGATTGGCACCTTGAATTCAACTGCCAAACCACGAATTTCTTCAGCGATAGCCTTGATGTAGGTATATGAATTGATATTTGAACCAGGCTTAACTCTGGCCGAGCAACAAATATTGAGATAGTCAATAAAGATTATATCTGGACGAAAACTCTTTTTCAAGAGCAATTCATTCAGCAATGTGCGAAAGTGTGTAGTGGAAGCTAGAGCAGTTGGATATTCTTTGATGATAAGCTTACCTGTTGTTGTCTTTCTTACTCTTTCAACTTTCTTATCGTAAATATCTTTTGGTAGATTTGAAAGATCATCCAAAGTAACATTTAGTAGATTTGCATCAATACGCTCGGCAATCTTTTCTTCTGCCATTTCCATGGTGATATAGAGAACATTGTAACCCTGAACGAGACAAGCAGACGCAACATGACACATGAACAATGACTTACCAACACCAGTATTATGACTAGAAATCCCATTTGAGTAATATCTATGATTTTCGTGATCTACTTGAATATCAACAATTGGAATTTTTTCCCCGGTCTTTATAATCTTACCGTATTTCCATCCATCATCACATAAAAATGCTGGCGAAGAAGAAGCTAAAATTATTTGCTTATCATATAAATTCTTTGCAAGTTGCCAACCCTGATCAGTTTCAAATAGGTGATTTTCATTTACTCTAACATATCTACCGTCTTCTAGTTCTAGACGATATTCATCCCATTCCCCTTTATCAACAAACATTGATACAGGAACAAATCCGTCCGGCGAATCAATTTCAATTTCATAATCTTGTTCCAGTAAATTTTTGATTTGTGAGATTGTAATTTCTTTTTCAATCCAGACGGTCATAACAAAGATTCCTTATAAATAAGTGTGGGTCGCGGTGCTAGTAACACCCACCCACTCTAACATCTTATGGGAGATATCAGCATGGGTATTTATAGTCAAATCTATTTTATACTATGTGAGTCTAAAAAGCAATCTAAAAAACAATATTTTTCAGGATCGGGTTTACACAAACATCATATTGTTCCTCGCCATTCTGGTGGTTCTGATGAAGAATCCAACTTTACATATCTTTCTCCACGCGAACATATCATTGCACATTTTTTGTTATGGAAAATGCATAAAAATCCAAACGATCTAAGAGCTATGAAGATGTTGGGTGCAGAACTTAGCGTTGAATATAGAAAAAAAATTGGCAAGTATTGTAGAGACAATAATATAGGATTCTTCGGAGCCTCGCAGAACAATAGAAAAGAATGGAGAAGTCGGGGATTAGAAACACAAAAATCTCAACATAATTCTTTTTACTACTGGTCAACTAAAGAGGGTCGTAAGAAACGATCATCTATGGGAGGAAAAGCAGGAGCGAAAAGTCAGATTCAGTCGCAAATTGGTATTTTTGATCCTAAAAATAGAATTTCTTGGGCAAAGATGGGCGGTAGAGCTATAAAAGGTATGATTTGTGTGACTAATGGTAAACATAGAACCAGAATTCGTCCTGAAAGATTAGACGAATATCTGGCTCTAGGGTATGTCAAAGGATTTACTCTTTTTTCCGAATCCTAATTTTTACTTTAGTGTTAGGATGAACACATCCTGCCAAAAACACATTCAATGTCTTTGATGGCAATCCGCCCTTGGTGATCTTGTTCATGAAATCAAGATCAAACGGAATCTTCTTCTCGGTACGATGATAGAAATCAAATCGTGCATCAGAGTCAGCCAAGTAATCATGACCGACATGACTATCAAAGCTGACTGCAAGTGCATCGGATAGAATCTTTGGAATTACACCTTTGTCTTTTGTAGACTTTGAGTTTACATCAAGAATACCAATGGACTCAAGAACAGCATTGTAGATAGCCTTTTCCTGACAAAACTTTTCTGTCTTGTCAATCAACCATTGCTGTTCACTCTTTTCTTCCTTTATTTGTTCAACTGCCGTCAAGACATCGGCAGCATTCTTTATTTCTTCGTCTTTTACGCCCAACAAATTGTTGATGTTGATATGAAGTGCTTCCAGAGTCGGAAGAGCATTATATTTCAGAATAAAATCTTTGATATTTTGAAATACAAGTTTTTCCGATCTCTCGGTGAAGTACTCATCATTTAGAAACGGAAGAACCTTTCTTGCGTACTCTTCGTTTTGTGTCAGATTCTTCAGTATAGTTGTTTCCAGTCTCTTCATCGTGCGTTTCCCTTTCTCTCTCTATCCCGGCTATGATGATAGAATTTAGAATGGCTCCTAGCGTATCCGTAAATGCTTGGCTACCCTCCAGCTTTTTTGGATCGTGTTTACCTGGTTTTAGTATATCATAATCAAAGTGTAATGTATATGTTCCATCAGGGTTTTCCCTATCTTCAACCCTAATCCCACCAAAGCAAAATGTTATTCCCTTGTATCTACCAGTCAATATTTTGATGGCAGCCATCTTGCTTGTGTCTTCATTCTTGAAATCTGGATCAAGATCAAAGTCTTTATCCATCACCATGGATTTCTTGAAGAGATCTTTAACTTTCTTCACTATCATCGGTCGCCACCTTCGTCTTTCCATATAGAAATTCATTTGCACAGTTTTCGTTGATCTGATCAAGCATTTCTTGCGTGAAATACTTTTCTGGATTCTCAAGAATATTCTTTTCAAATACCTTGGTGCCATCTGGTAGTTCAAGACGAGTTGAAACCTTCTTGATGATATTGAACTTGATAGCTAGATCAAGAAGACCGTAATACTTGTCAACACCAGTATCATAACGAAGAAGCGTCTCAACTACCTTGTCCGCAATCGTCAAACGACTCTTTTGAAGCTTGCACTTTACGATATTGCCGACAACTTCGTTGTCCTGCTTTTCCTTCTTCTTTGAAAGGAAGATAATAGTTGAAGCAGCATATTCAAGACCCGAACCGCCACCCATCTTTTTTGTCGGAACATACGATCCGATGACATCATATGTGTGATTGGTGATGATCATTGATACCTTTGCCTTACCGAGCTTCAATGTGATGACGCGAAATGCACCACGAATCAACTGTGAGCGAGTCATATCTCGCGTGTCTTTGCCGTCAGTTATATCGGTGATTTCTTTCGGTTGAGAGATTACCAAGAGAGTCAAGCACCATAAGCATAGGCGGACGATCCGCTTCCGGCGTTTCCGTATACTTGTCTAGAATCTTTACAGTCTGTGTACGAAACTCTTGAATTGTTGTCACAGGAATAATGTGAACCCGACGAACATCAATTCCACGATCAACGAACATCTGCTTCGTCAATGCAGATTCCGACTCGAAATACATCACACCGCCATTTGGATTGTCAATTAAAAATTGTTTAACCACATTTAGCGTGTAATATGTCTTGCCTGTTGCAGGCTCACCAGCAAGTGCTGTGATCTTGTTTGCCGGAAGACCACCATAAATTGAACCAGAAAGCAATGCATTTAGCACATATGAACCTGTGCCAATATAGCCAGTTACATCACCGGCTTCAATGCCGTCTTCAACAAGACTAGCATATTCGTTACCCGCCTCTTTGATCAAGGCCGAGAAAATATTATTCATGAAACACTCCTTCAAATATATTGTATTTTACATCAAGAAAAGAAAGAAGTCAAGGACGCTTCCTCAAAAGCGTTCCATCCAACACAATCAAGAATTGACTTGAGTGGTTCAATGAAAGCCTTATCAAATTGTGTATCATAGTCCACAAATCTATGTAGATCAAACTCTTGCGGCAATCTACCCGGATAAGATATCACGGTTTCGTTTACGATATTCGGTAATCTGAGATAGGTAAAACGCAACTTTTCACCTTCTTGAATCTTCGGATACTTCTTTTCTAGACCATGTTTTTGTAGCAAATGATTATATATCAATGCACCCTTGACATGAATTGGTGTGCCTTTCTTGTATATGTTACCAGCATCTTTATAATCTTTCATGCCCGTGACACCACGAGGAAATGATATTTCTTCTGGAGGAAGATTCTTGAATTCCTTCTTGAACGATTCAATGAAGTTCTGTACATCGCTTTCAGATCCACGAATAATGATCTCAATCGCATCCTTCATCTTCTCGCGAATGGCAGCAGGTGTAGAAGACTTAATAACTTCCAGACCCATTACCTTCAACTTTGGCTTTGCGTACTGCACACCTTCATTGTTGTACACATTCATGATGTATCGTTTCTTTGCAGTCCAGATACCACGATCAGCCAAGGCTTCTCGCTTCATTTGCATCTTTTGTGCATACGCATTCATATACGAAGCAAGATCTTGATACACTTCATCAATAAAAGGTTGAATTTTAGTTTCACAGACCTTGTCCATGAATGCGATGATTTTTGCAGACTCAATTGATCCGATACGATCACCAAAAGATCTGCATACAATCCCATCAAGCGTAAGATAAATGCTATCTGTATCCGATGCAACCACATAATCCACATTCTCCGTCTTCAATAATTTGTTCAGATACTCGTTGATGCGTAGTTCAATCCAACGAATTGATAGCTGACCAGCAAGAGTAATTGCTTCGGCAATACGAATATCAAAAAAGCGAAAGTACTGATTACCCATCGCACCATAAGCCGAGTTCAATGACACCTTCTTTGCAAGCTGAAGATTATTGTATCTTGCTATACGCTTTTCAATTTCGTAGCGCATATCTTCGTCCTGGCAAGTTTCCAATTTTTTCTTGGCTTCAATAGCCTTCTTCTTGTACACGGAACGATCTTCATACATACGTTCCATCATCTCGGGAAGAAAACCGTGAATATCCGTGCGAAAGAATTGCTTGTTTGGTGTCAATGTGACATTCAGTTGCTTGAGTACAGATGTATCCACATTCCGAGCAAGAAGTTCATCAACTGAAATCCTATTACTCAATATACCATGCATCTCGTCAGTATAGTCAGAAGCTTGCACTAATGTCTCGGGTGAAAGATTATACTGCATGATTAAATGTGGGTAAAGTGAATTTAGATCGAACGAGGCCATCCATTTGTGCATTCCAACAAGCGGATCCTTGACGAATGCACCTTCATATGCAGCATTCTTTTCATTATCATTCTTTGGAGGAATGACAATGTTCTTTTTGCGAAGATGATTATAGATCAATGCATCCCACATGCGAACCTGCGTGAACACATCTTCATAGTTTGTTTTGGAATCATACGCAAGAGTAAGAGCCAGCTCGATCAACTTCAACTTGTCATCAAGCTTTTCCACGAGACGAACGTCATGGATATTATACTCAATGAATTTCTGATAGTTTTCGCGATAAAGATGATGTAGGCTATCATACTCTTCATATGATATCTTTTTTTCACCAAGCTCCACATTTGCGATATTATTCAGCTTATATGATTCTTGAGATACGCCGCCAGGAGCAAACTTACGATACATTTCAATATAATCAAGCGTCGCAATACCAAGCATTTCGTATGCGATATTTGTTCTGCCCATGATTGTTACCGTGCGATCATTCACTCGTCCCCAAGGAGACAGACGAGCAACTTCTTTCTCACCAATAATTCTATTGATGCGATTGACAAGATATGGAAAGTCAAAGAACTTGATATTCCAGCCGGTTACAATATCAGGATAGTTCAATGTCCAATGATCAAGAAATCTCTTGAGTAGATCAATCTCGCTTGAACATTTCACATATTGGACATCATATTCTATCGTGGATGCATCAAATGTGCCACAGCCAAAGACATGATACTTACCATCAGATTTGATCGTGATGGCAGTAATTTCTTCATTGGCTGCAGTTGGCTCAGGAAAACCATTCTCGGATGCGACCTCAATGTCAATGATGGCAACATTGATCTTTTCAATGTCCCAATCAATGTCAGTTTGATGTGCATCTGAAATGAATGCATACTGATAGTTTGTATTTCCATATATCGTGAATCCGCTGACATCTTTGTATTGTTCAACGAATTCACGACACTCCTTGATTCCTCCAGGACGAACGGTATCTACATACTCACCAAAGAGAGTCTTGTATTCCGTAGGTTTCTTGGAAGATACATATAGAGTAGGTCTATATGGAATCTTTCCTCGTATTTTTTTACCGTCTCTTATTCCACGATAAAGAATGTTGTTTCCAAGAACAGCAACATTTGTGTAGAAATCATTTTTCATTCTTGTATGATATCATGAGACGATGAATCATACAAGGAGAGTCTTAGGCGGAGTGATGATTCCACCAAAGATAGAATTGTAGTTGTTGACCATCTCCTTGATTGGCTTCGCCTCATAAACAACATTGCTTTTTGCGATTAACACGGATTCATTTTCAGCATATGGCATCCATGGCGCCAAACCAATCGATGGCTGCTGTGGATTCGCTCTACTTGGAACAAGTGCAACGATTACAGCATTCTTGATTGAATACGAAAGACCTTGATCGGTCACATCACCGAGAAGTTCTTCTCCTGTGATCAACTTGATGATACGAATATTAGCCATTATTCAAACTCCACAAAATAGTCATAAACACCGCGAGGAACCCAACGATAGGGAATCAACATCTCGCGCCCACGAAAATCCTCAAGATCAATGGTCGGATCAACTTCATACGACCACAGAACCCACTTACCGTCATAGCTACGCTGAGTAAATTCAGTCTTGTGCATGTTATACTCCTTTATATACTTTCCAATTGGAAACGGGCATGATACCATAAGCCCGACCGATTCTTTGCTTATATGTAAGAACAAAGTCACCGGCGATAGATATGCGTCTAGGTTTTAGATCATCCAGCGTTTTGACTGGAGTGTCGGGAGACCCAGAACCATAACCCGACGTATAGTGAAATAGTTTGCCTGGAAACATGTACATTTGTCCTTCTACAGGATTGAAGTACCAATTTGTACTATTCCATATGTTCCAATTATTGATATTGGTATTTCCAATACCATGAAACAATTCGTTTGGAGAACGTTCAATAGCAAAGTTTACTGGTTTATTTAGATTCTCTGGAATTTGAATGTAATAGACAAAAGACAAATGCGAATCAGCATGATTGTGATAAGGTGTATGAAACTCCGTTATGATGTTTAGCCATGTCTTTACGAGATTCAAATCAAATTCGTCATTCAATTCCAAAGTTTTTAAATATTGAAATGCATTTGAAGCTGCAAATCCAAATATGTCACTCAATTCTTCATCATGATGAATGTTAACATTACCAGTAGTTTCCATGGAATAACCATGTTCATCCATGTGATGTAAAACTCTATTGAAAAACCTTTGCTTGAAGTCTTCTTTCTTATCGTAGTGAAACTCAGCTACGAGCGTAGGAAATAATGCGTGTGTAATCATGTCCATAAACTTTTACGAATCTTGATCAAGCGAAGAAGCATCTCCTCTTCTTCTCTTGCATATGCTTCTTCTATTTCGTTAAGATTTCTAATTAGCATTTGCTCTTTATGTTTTTCATCTTCGGAACGATTATTATGATGTTCAAGAATGTCACGATCTTGTTCACGACGCAAGTCACAATATGCAGACCAACCAGATGCGTCCATAGGATCAGGACGAGTTAGATATACTTCCTTCCACCATTTGTAGAGTGCAAGTGTTTCCTTTGCTGTCTCCACATTAGCCTTGTTTTCATCACCCTCAAGATCAATTTCCGATTGAAGATACTGAATGCCGAGTTCTGGTGAACGAAATCTTTCAAATAGACCACGTTTGCCAGGTTCTTTACCCCACACAACGTTCATCCATGCTTTTTCACATTCAACGAAATTGACCAACTCGTTGAACAAGCCATGAAGAATACGAGTATCTAAATCATAATAGTTTGGTTCTAGACCAGTATGAAGAACATTATACTTATGGGTAGTACGATACTTTATCGCATAGATTGGATCATGCCAAAACTTGCGTTGAATATCTCCACAAATGTCCTTGATTTTTTGCCAAACAACAAGTTGACAAAAATACATTATTGGACGATTCTTCTTTTGCTCTTCTTGCCATTTTGACCATTCATTCCATGGAAGAGCGACTGGTTCTTTTATTTTTACTTTGTTTAGTGCTTCTGCGAGTGCGTTCATTTTTAGGAACTTCATTTATGATCTCCAACGATGGATCGGTATATGTAAACATCCACATACCACTTTCTTTATCATAAGTAGATTCTTTGATTATAGTACAACCATACTTTTTTGTCAATAATTTTGCAAGACTTTTGCTTCCGTTTTCCGAGAAACTGGATGCTACAATTGCAGTTTTTTTCATTGATATTTGTCAATCGCATCCTTCAATGCGACATCTATATCACGGATTGGAAATATGTTCTTGAGTTTTGTATTGTCAAGTACACAATTTGATCTGGGCGCTGTAACTGCAGCACGAAACTGATCCTCCGTAAACCAATTCTTGTTTAATCCCATCATGTCGGCAATTTCTTTTGTCGTCTTGCTACCGCCATTTGTGACATTATAGATTCCTGGCTTTGGCTTATTTGTGGCAAAAAACAATGCAACATTAGCCACATCATCAACGTGACTTAGACTATTGCGGAAGTCTATCAACTTCGCATATTTTTCCAACTTGGTCAAGAAGTTCTTCGGATGTTTTTCCGAACCAAATGGCATACGAATTCTTAGAAGATATGACTTATTCATGTATGGTGCAAGAAGTTTTTGCCCCAAAGCCTTTGATCCGCTATAGAAACTACCGTTGTCAAAATTGAAGTTTGGTTCGTCTTCTTCTGTAAAGTCTTTTTGATATCCTGTATACACACATCCACTTGAAATATGAATTACAGGGATGTGCAAACTTCTTCTTTCAAGTTCAATTGGCCACAATACATTTCCTGCAATCGTGTCTTCCTTGTATAGTTCGCAAGCATCAACGTTTGGAGATCCTGTGTATCCTGCTGCATTGATTATTATTCTTGTGTCGTTTGGAATCTTGTCTTTGTGTGAGATCCAATATGCGGGAATGTAACTCTGGAATCCAAGTTTCTTCCATATTGCTTGACCAATATAACCGTGTCCAATCAATGTAATCATGTGTTCAACAACTCGGGATGATGTTGAGGTATTTCTTTCTTGATGACTTCATCAAGTCTTTTCTTTTCCATTTCATATGTGCGTTTTCTCAATTCAGACGAGCCATATATGTGCTGACGCTTGTGATAATGCAATTCAATACCGCTATCAATACACCACTGCTTTCCTGTAAAATCTCGGTTCAAGTATTCATCTGATAGAAAACGAACATGAATTGTTTGTGTCATCAATAGTTGCAACAAGTCAAATTCTGTTTCATATACCAAAATCTCATCAACATATTTACAAGCTTGTAACTGAACATAACGCTCATAGATGCTTTGTATTGGTTTGTTTTTGATACCCGGTCTATCAATCGCAGGATCAACCTGAAGTGCAACCTTCAAGTAATCACATAATTCTTTTTCCATCTTTAGCATTGTTACATGACCTGCATGTAACAAATCAAAGCTACTACAATTGAATCCTATTTTCATATTTTTTTATCCATTCTATTGTTTCATTTAATCCGTCAGATAAATCATATTTTGGTCTCCATTTCAATTCTCTCTTAATCTTTAATATTGATGTGGCATATCTTGCATCATGACCGGGACGATCATTTACATATTCTATCAAATCTTCATCTGCATTCATTTTTACAAGTAACATGCGAATAAGATCAATGTTTCTTATTTCACATTCACCACCAATACAGTATCTCTCTCGTGTATTTCCATGATGAAGTACACGACGAATAGCCTCCGCTGCATCCTTGACATAGATCCAATCGCGAATCTGGCTACCAGTTCCATATACTGGTACTTTCTTTCTTTGCATGATTCTACTAATTGCTAAAGGAATCAATTTCTCAGGATACTGCCATGGTCCATAATTATTTGAAGAATTGATTATTGTATATGGTAATTCATATGTGTTACCATATGCTTCTACAAAATGTTCAGCAGCAGCCTTGCTTGCTGAATAAGGGTTCCTTGGGCATATATTTGAATATTCACTAAACTTACCGGGAACTGAAACTTCACCAAAAACTTCATCGGTAGATATATGAACAAATTTCTCAACTTTTCGTTTTACTACTTCATTCAATAGATTGACTGTAGCAATAATATTTGATTGTATGAAAGGTTTGCAATCCTTGATGGATCTATCAACATGACTCTCGGCTGCAAAATGCACAACATGAGAAATTTCATGTAGATTGAATAGATTTTCCACTGATGTAGAATCAGCTAAATCTATACAATGCGTCGCAATTTTCATGTTATTTACAAGTTCTTCTGGATTACTCGAATATGTGAACTTGTCAGCAACAACTATATCAACTCTTTCAATATCAAGTATATGCTTGATAAAG
>Ga0169931_10003660_pt1 | contig 24269 bp, 35 predicted proteins | sample Kivu_15m_20L_FD_129675 | JGI IMG/M metagenome (GOLD analysis project Ga0169931, IMG submission 129675) | Freshwater microbial communities from Lake Kivu, Western Province, Rwanda to study Microbial Dark Matter (Phase II) - Kivu_15m_20L... | ecosystem: Environmental > Aquatic > Freshwater > Lake...
AGAGACGCTTTCATCTCCGCTAACTTTCGCAAGCGGCGGACAAGTTCGCCGCGGATGAAGAGTTTTTCGCCGATCCGGGCAGGCCGGACGTACCGGACGGTCATTTCCGCCGTGACTGCTCCGCCGCAGGAAATCGCAGCGAGCCGCGTCATCGCCTCATCGAGAAGCGTCGCGAGAATCCCGCCATGGACGATTCCCTTCCAGCCTTGGAACTTCGGTTCCGGGACGAACTCCCCCGTCATGATATCGCCATCAACCGTCCAAGCAATCTTGAGGCCGTCGGGATTGTCCATTCCGCAGGCAAAACAGCATCCGTCGTCTTCGAGAGATAGCGGGTTCATTTGTTCGCGACCATGGTGTAAAGCGGCTTGACATTCCATCGTCGGAACCCGACTTTTAGACTGCTTCAGAAGAAGATATATTCAGCCTCCCCGCGATGTCTATAAAAAAATTAGTTTGGGCATGTTATGGCAAAATGGCTTATTCTCCTCTTCGAGACCTCCATGCTAAAAAAAACCGCTCTGCTTACCCACTTATACTTCTCATTGCATCTTTTCGGCCAGTCACAATGGCTTCCGGCCGAAGCGATTCCCAAAGGGGCGAGCGATACGGTGAAATTCGATAAATCAATCAGGAAGTGATTACGCTGACGGTATTCGTCCCGTTTGCCGTCTATTATATGAAGCAGCCGGTCACCCTCAATTTCCTCTGGGCCGGGCTCTGCCTAGCCGGCGCAGTCTACTTCATCTTCCGATAGTCAAGGCGTATTCCAGCCCCGGAAAAACTTTGATCCGAAAAACGACCGGACCGGGGGAAATAGAGGCTCCGGCAGTCTATCCAAGGGAAACCATCGCCACTCTTCGCACTTGAGGGGTTCGAGCAGCTCCGGCTCTCCTTCAAATCGATCGACGACAGCGAAAAGGGTGATATAATGCTTATTTCGGTCGATTACGTCGCTGCTCCAAGGGCCTGTTTCGACGGAAAGAGCTTTCATGCCTGTTTCTTCCATGAGTTCCCGTTTTGCGCATTCCTCAACGAATTCCCCGAACTCTAGATGACCTCCGGGAAATGCCCAATCCCCGGCGCCATGAGATCCTTTGCGTTTACCAAGGAGCGCCTTGCCGTTTTTCAAGACAACTACGCCCACCCCTACCTTGGGCCTCGCTTTTTCAGCATGATTTTCCATTCTGATCTCATTTGTGTATACCGAACGTGATTCAAGAATCGGGAATTTGGCAAGGCTGGGATGCCAGCGCAGCCAAAATCCGATTCTTGAATCATGTTCGGTATATCATAGGGACATTTTATTCGGAGGGAGTGATTGAAGCGGCTTCAATTTCATCAATGCGCGGCGCCAAGCGGGCATACAACGATCGATTCGCTTCTCTCGGATCATTTGCACCCCGCCGAATTACGGATTGGAGAAACTGATAATCTTTGATCGCCGGCAGAGACACTCGTTGTTCCGGATCCTGAGAGCGGATTTTCAGGTCGATCAAAGAGAAGATGAATCGCAATTCATCTTGCTGCAGTGCGCCGTTCCAGGTACCGTTATATTCTGCGTTTGCGCCGAGTGACCGCGCATGCCTCTCAAAAATCTCCTGGGAATGCCCGCCCGCCTGTTGCAGAAGATAATGAAGGTTGAAATTCTCTGGGGTATAAGCGTAAGGATAATCGGGCCATTGTTCAATCGGAAAGCGGTCCCGAATTATTTTTTTCACCATCAATGCGCTTCTATGTTCAAGCCTTTCCCAATTCGACACAAACTCTTCGGGAGCGATCAACGAGACCCTGCCTAACAAGGAGCGAAATTCTCGTTCTTGGGATAGGTTTGCCAGCTCAAATAGCACGGACATTTCCAGCTGGGGGGTGATCGCCGAATCCGCATAAAGGCTTGGGTCGATGTCGATTCGTTTATCCGGGAAAACACAGCAGGCTCCCCACCGGCAAGGATGAATCCTGATTGTATAGTGATCGACGCCCGAATCCGCGATTTCCGGAAATCGCTTCATATGCTCTTGAATTTCCAGGGCCTGATCCGAAACTCCTTGGATCGTTCCAGTTGTCAAAACTACACCTACGGGATCAATTAGGAAACCATTCTAAACCAACCACAAATAAATATAAACGAAAATAAACGATATAGTTTAATAAATCAACAAAAATTATGTGGTATAAAAATAATTTTAAAATTATAGCCGAGACATGTAAAATTATAATTAATAACGTAAATAGAAATAAAATTCAGGAGAAATTAAATGGCAACCGGAGCAATCCCAAACACATCACCTCTTTCCCAAAAACAGGGGGAGCCCCTTTTACCCCTTTCATCATCAGGTTTGGAGTCGCCTGTTGTTCAAACAGTGGCTATTCCCATCATCTCTGCTCAAACCCTTCCGGAGCCATTGTCTATTGGGAATCCTGATAATACTCTGCCTAATCAAAGCTTAATCGAAGCTCCTCGCGCTGTTTACGCTAATCCAGAACATACAGCCCTTTTAATCAGCGAATTAGACAAACCTAATCGGGTTTCTCAGAGCGAGCACATTGTTGATAGACTGAACCGCATCATCACCATTTCCGATGTCGAGGCTGAACTAAAAAAAGGGACATGGCCTTTACCCAGAAAGGTAATGGCAAATATAGCCTATTTTTTCAACCGAGACGAGATAAAGGCTTTTGGCGAAGCCAAGAATGCCGAGTCGGCCTTAGCCGTGATTCAAGGTATGCACCAAGGCGTCAAATTGGAGCGATCTAAGGATAAAGGAGGACATGGCGGCACTTTCATGGTTCAGATCCCTCTTGAAGACGGCACGACTCAATCCCTTTTCTTGAAGCCTAAAGACGATGCGGAATACAGACACTATCAAGTAATCGGTCAATCATATCCTGAACTGTTGGAATACATGCCCGCTATTCATGGCGAGATGATGATTCACGGGAAACCGTACATCATTATGGAAAACGTTTCATTTAATCCAAATGGAAAAAAGCTAGAGGTTTTGGCGGACATTAAACTCGCGGGCCGGGTCGAAGGGCTCAAGAATCCCATTGCAAGCATCCCGGAAATTAGAGCTACGGAACGCCGCAAATCTCCACCGGATGAAATATATATGGAACTCACAGCAAGAGCCGCCGGCAACTTTATGATAGCTGCGGGGGGAGTGATGAGAGCATTTAATTATCAAAACTCCGAATCTAATCTTTGCAAAATCCTAGAAGGAACTAGCACTGAACAAATAAGAACAGTCATTCGCGAATTATCAAAAATTCAGGTTTTGTTAGAATCCGAAAGCTGCCCATTTTCGCTGATTGGATGCAGTATTATTCTGGTTAAGCAATCAGATAATTCGATAAAGCCGGTTCTCATCGATCCGGCGCACATGGTCATTTCCAAGACGAAATTACAAGGCCGCCGCGCATCATGTCCCGCGCCTTTGTACTTTGACGAGGAGCGCTTTTCCTTGCAAAAGCAGTCGAATAGCGTCGCGATCCGCAGTTTAATTGAGTCTCTAGCCGAAATTGAAAGCGGAAGAAAGAAGTAAACATTCGGCCTTGCGCTTCGGAGGCCGCCGGATCATGCCGCCGTAACCCAAAACCTCGGGGAAGAGAAGCCCTTCCCCGCCACGCCCCATTCAACAAAACCCAATAACACAATAAAATATTTAATATTACACATGAGAAAATATTCAGTAATTGACATTAATAAAATCTACCAATATAATAGTACTACACAACAAACAAGAACGATTTATGTTGGCCCCTATTTCCCGATCCGATCTAACGACCGCCCCGGCCCCTGAGCTCCATCCGGATGAACTCAGAAGAGCTCAAGAGGGCGAGATCCGACTGCATGACTTGACCTTAAGCTGCATGCGCCAATATGCGGAAGCCGCCTTCGCAGGCTTCCCCGGGCGGCTTACCGGCCGCAATTGGGCGCATCTCAATCAAACGCGGATCGCGCGGTTATATTCCTCTTTGCAAGCGATCAAAACTAACTCCGCAAAACATCTTCACAGCTTCGAAATCATGCGGGCGAACGCGAAGCAGACAAGCCGGAATTTCGTAAATAGCGGCGAGGCGACAAACTGCCTCGGCCCCAGCCAAAGAGAAGCCGTTCTCAATCTCCTCGCCACGACCCTCTGGATTCAAGCGCTCATGAAGGAAGTCAATGCATTGAATGCGCTCGGCCTGGCCTCTCCCGAAGAAACGCAACGCTTCAGGGATCTGGAAAAAATTTGGAATGCCGGCCTTTCGGAGGCGAAGGGCCAGATCGACCAGTGGAAAACCGCGATCGCGTGCGATCAGCTGCGCAAAGAATGGATCGTGGGGCATACCCTCCAGGGCGGAGCGAAAACCCAAGCGGTTCAGCGGGTGTTCAATCAGGGATTGGCGGAAGATTCCCAAGCTGCCGTCTGGGTGAAGAAAATATGTACGGAGGCTCTTGAACTCTCCCGGTATGCGCGGCATTTTAGAACCGCTGAACTGCGCGCATTCCAAGAGGGGCCGAGCCCTCTCACACTTCCTTTCAAGCAATTTTTGGCCATTTATCAAACCGAGCGCCTTCTTGGAAATCTCACAGCGGCGAAAGACTTCCTCGAACAGCTCAAGGCGGAAACCGGCTCGACGCAATATGACGCGGGGATCGCACTACTGGATAGCGAATGCAGAGAGTTCCACTCGCTCTCCCGGCAATTGCTTATCGAAATAGGCAGGGGCTGCCCACCTGCCGAGGTTCCCGAAATCGCGCAAGGATCTACAACATGGTCGTTCCGGTCTTTGCTCTCTTACATGCCCTCCCTAGGAACTCCGGCCCAGCCGAATCCCGAGGACGTCCTATGCGAACAGGGGAAACTAGCCCTGGCGCACCTGGCCCCGGAGCTCCAAGAGATTCGAGTCGAAAGCCCCCCTCCTCCTTTGAGATCTTTTAGTCTAAACCCGGACATGTTCGAGCGTTGAAATGACCCTGTCGAAATTACCTCCTTCTCTGCCAATCACCAGAAAAGAACCGCTTGCCGCTGAGAAAAAAGACCCCATCGGCAAAAAGGAATCAAGCTCTGGCGCGGCGACTCGCCTGGCCCTAGCCGCGCTTGCAATGAGCTGTTTCGCTCTTTTGTCACGATCGGACACTTCAAAACCCCTCCCGATTCAACCGCCCCCCGTTCAGGATCCTTGCGAAGTTCTTTCAAACTGCCCGGCCGTCCAAAATATCCAAAATACCCTCCAGGATTGTGCCGACGGCGCGGCCTCGAACGCCCATGCTCTAGAGCGCTTAGAGGCGAATTTTACGGCGTTTGCCGCAGCTTCCGTCCGAAAGCTGGATTCCGTTCTCAACTGGAAGAACGACTTTTCGGCCTTTGACGCAAAGACCAAACAAAACCTCGATGCCGTTTCGGACGCCCTGAACCGGCAAAAAAAGGATCTTTTGTCCGCATTTTCCCGTTCCCAAGCCGATGCATTGAAAGGAGGCGAGCGGATCGATGAATTTTTGAAGATCCTTGGAAATCAAGTGCAAAACCAAAACTCCCTCCTCTCGACGCTCCAAACAACCCTCTCGCGGATCGACCTCGAAAATCTAGCGGGAAGAAATGCAGGGAACCGAACCGAGGACTCATTCAAGAATTTGCAGGAGCAAGTGAAGAACCTGGATTCGCGCGTCTCCGCGCTCCCAACTCACCTTTCTCAAAGAATCCTCGAAAATCTAGCGGAGCAACTGGATGCGCTCTCCCGGGAATGCCAGAACCGGGCCGGTTCCCGGGAATCCCCGGCTCCCGCATCATCTTCCCTCGCCTCCGCGTTTTCTTACTCCACGGCTGTGATGATCCAGCTTGTTGGCGTTGTCAGCCAAGCCAATTGGATATTTTGGCTGATTCTGCTTCCCCGTCTATCCCAGACCCGTATCGGAAATTACCTTCTCGCTCCCCTGATTCCCTCTTTCATGAGTTTGCAAGCGATCTCTTCCATGTTAAGCACTTGGCTGCAAAGCAATATTCGCACGCTTCCTGTTCCGGAGGCGGAATCGATCCGTCCCTTCAGCCTGCCGGCGGAATGGAATCCGGGAGATCGCCAATTCTCGTTGATTCAGCATTTGACCCAACCAAGCATTTGAACATCTACCTTCTTGAATCGGCATACTCCAGGATCTTAGTTGTGTTTACCGCAATCGACTGAGAAATAGACGAACAGGATATCCCTCTATACCGGGAATGATTCAAAAATTGGGAAATGGCAAGGAAGCGCCCGCCATTTGAGCCAGGCGAAGCCGCCGCTGGGACCGGGGTCCCTGCAAATGCATCATTTTTGCGGAAAGGCGTAGCCAAAACTAATTTTGAATCACGAGCGGTATAGACATAGATGTCAAGAAACTCATCTAAAAACATGAGATTCCAGGCGTCCGACGACGAAAAGCGCACCTCGTTTAGATTGTGTAAACGAGAGACTTGAAATGAAACCCATTCATCGCATACACGGGCATTATGGAAATCATTCCAATAACAAAAGCAAACGCCCATATTTTCGAAGTCTTCGTACAGGATTATGAGGCTGAGTTTTCAGCAATCACAAGAAAAGAACCAAACGCAGAGGGAAGATTTGCATTAGAGGCGGACTGGAGGCCGCCGAACAGCGGATTTTATCAGTTCAAGCACGGCAAGCCTGTTGGATTTGCAATTCGAAGTTTAGCGACCGAAGGATCCTCTGACATAGCCGAATTTTACATCCTTCCTTGCTACCGTAAAAAAGGATTCGGCAAGCTCCTTGCTTTCGCAATATTTGATTTGTTTCCAGGACCGTGGCAGGTACGGCAGATACCAACAGCTGGAGAAGCCATCGCATTTTGGCGGTCTACAATCCATGAATATACGAGCGGAAACTATGAGGAAGATGAAGTAAGCGATCCTCATTGGGGCTCGGTAATTCGCCAACGTTTTAAAAGCAGGTTCTACTGATCCTGCTCGTTGGGAAGCCCAACCAGCTTTTTGCGAAGCAAAAATTGCTCGGAGAGAGATTCGAACTCTCACGGGATTGCTCCCAGGGGATTTTAAGTCCCCAGTGTCTACCATTCCACCATCCAAGCGTGAGAGATAAGGGGCCGCAAGGCCCCTTGAACGGATCACTCCTCGAACGGAGGCTCGTCGTCTTCTTTGTCCGATAGAGGCGGTTCTAAGAGAATGTCATCTAGCTTCTCTTCCTTTTGGGAAATCGGCTCTTCTTCCACTTCCGCCGTTTTATAGCGGCTTAGAGAATCTTTGATGAGAGTAGGCGGCGGAGGAAAGAGCTTCGAAATAAAAGACGGCGCTTTCTGCTCATCTGAACGTGCCTCTAAGGAAGGAGCGCCTTCCATGGGCGTTGGGTAAGACGCTTCTTCCATGGGGAACGGCTCCTCCATAGGCGCCTGGCGCGAGTCGCGCGTTTCGTGCATCGGACCGCCGTCAGGGCGTCCGCCGCCGCGGCGTCCGCGCCGGCGTTTGTCGCGCTTGCGATCGCCTCCTCCGCGATCCATAGGCGGGCGGTCGCCAGGCTCCCGATCTTGGGGCTCGTAGGATTCCTCTGGGGCTGTTTCGCGGGGAGGGCGGACGTGCCCTTCGCGACCGCCGCCGATCTTGATCGATCGCTCGGGAGCTACGTTTTTAAGCGACATACGAACCTCTTTCTGCTCGAGAATCTCGTAATCGCTCACAGGGACTAAAAAGGATTTAGGCCGCTCCTGGGAGCGGAAAAAAAAGGATCGTCCGAAAGAGACTACCTCGATCGAATCGACGTAATACTCCTCTTGGCCGCCGCCTTTGCTATTGCGCACGAGGAGTTTGCATCCCTCCCGGGGCATGATCACAGTCTCGATAATGGGTTCTCGTGTAAAATTCACTGAATAATCCAAATGTTAAATTGTTCGTAAAATGGAGCGGCCGTGTTCTGTTATTCATTCTTTCGATGCCATATACTCCAGCAGGTCGACAACGCGCTGGGAATATCCCATCTCGTTGTCGTACCATGCGATTAACTTATAAAAGCGACGGTTCAGAGCAATTCCTGCAAGCTTGTCGAAAATGCAAGAATAGTGGGTTCCGATAAAATCAGAAGACACCAACTCTTGGTCAGTAGTCGCTAGAATCCCTTTTAAATTCGTTTTCGAGGCCTCGACCATTGCCGTGGCAATCTCGTCGTAGGTCGTCTCTTTTGAGAGACGGACAGTCAAATCGACTGCGGAAACGTCCAGCGTCGGAACGCGGAACGCCATCCCCGTCAGCTTCCCCTTCAGCTCAGGCAAGCAGAGAGCTACCGCCTTCGCCGCTCCGGTAGAAGAAGGGATAATATTATGTCCTGCCGCGCGTCCGCCCCTCCAATCTTTATGGGACGGGCCGTCTACCGTCGGCTGGCTTGCAGTCAACGAATGGACAGTCGTCATAAGCCCCTCCTCGATCCCAAATGAATCGAGAAGAACTTTGCATAGCGGGGCCAGACAATTCGTAGTGCAGGAAGCATTACAAATGACGAAATCTTTCATGGGGTCGTATTTCTGGTGGTTGACGCCCATGACGTAAGTTGGCATGTCGTCCTTGCCGGGCGCAGAAATCACAACTCGTTTCGCACCCGCTTGCAGGTGCTTCTTCGCATCTTCGAGGTGCGTGAAACGCCCCGTCGATTCAACGACATAATCCACCTGATGCTCTTTCCAAGGAAGCTTCGCAGGGTCCTTCTCCGCCGTGACCGTTATCCTCTTGCCGTCGATAATGAGTCCATTTGCATCCGAAGCCACGCTTTTTGGATACTCGCGATGGACCGTATCGTACTTGAAAAGATAAGCCAAATTGTCAGGCGGAACAAGATCGTTCACTGCGACAACGGTCAGGTTTTTTTGAAGCGCGTTGCGCAAAACCAGGCGGCCGATCCGACCAAATCCGTTAATCGCTATCCGCTTGGACATGAACTACCTCCAGAAAGGCTGCTAGTGCTACTTAGAAAGAGGAGAATAGCAGAGTTTTTGGGGAAAAGTAAAGAAAAAACCACTCGCCGTAGAGGCGAGTGGCAAAAGATTTATTTAAGGTACTCGATATAGCACGTAGGAGCGCTATCTCCGACTCGGTCGCCGAGACGGATGATCCGTGTGTATCCGCCGTTTCGAGCTTCGAATCTGGAACGCAGCTCGCCGAAAAGCTTGTCAACGACAAGACGGTCGCGGCTGTAAGAGCCTTTATCGCCGGCTTTCGCCTTGCGCGCTTCCTTCGTGGTCAACGGATTGAAGGCGATCTTCATGTGAGAAATGGCGCTTCGCTTTGAGGCGAGCGTGTTTTTCTTCGCCAATGTGATCATCCGGTCCGCATGGCGGCGGAGTTCCTTCGCTTTCACGACTGTGGTTGCAATCCGCTCATTTTCAATAAGCGACTTCAACATATTTGCAATCATCGCGCGGCGGTGCGATCCGGTACGCCCGACTTTAAATGTGTGCTTTCCGTGTCTCATACTTCTACGGGTCCCAATTTTTCTTGTAAGTAAGTCTGGATGACTTGCCGAATGTTATCGCGGTTGATCCCGTACTTGCTTAAATCCATTCCCAAAGAAAGGCCAAGCTCGTCGAGTTTCTGCTTGATCTCCGTGAGAGATTTCTTACCGAAGTTTCGGAAGCGCAGCATCTCGCTCTCAGGCATGACAACCAGCTCTCCAATGGTATCGATATTGGCCGTCGCCAAGCAATTGGTCGAACGAACCGACAGCTCGATCTCATTGATCTTGAGAGCCAGTTTCGCCAAGATCTCATCTCGGTCGCGATTGACTTGCATTTCTCCCTTATCGAACAGAATCGAGTGCGTTTTGACTTGCTCGAAAATCTGCAAGTGGAGAATTCCGATCTGAGCAGAGAAAGCAAGAGCTTCAACAGGAGAAATTCTTCCGTCGGTCGTCACTTCGAGAATCAACCGGTCGTAATCCGTGTCTTGGCCAACTCGCGTATTCTCTACGTAGTAATTGACAAGCCTGACAGGAGAAAACGCAGAGTCCATCACGATTTCATCGACTTGTCTGTCAACTGTGGAATGACGCTCGGAAGGGACGTATCCTCTGCCAGAGGCGATACGGATATCAACCCGTTTCGTCATCGGCTTCGTAATCGTGAATAAGTGATGATCCGGGTTGACCATTTCATAATCGGAATCCTTCATCAGATCCTTCAGAGCCACCCGGTATTCGCCGCCGCCCTTCTCTATCATCTCATCGGTTACATCGAGCAACTTCGTCACGACTCGAACTTCACGAGGATTCGGCTCATCGCTCGAGGTGTGCCGGCGTAAGAGCGCGCCTTTGAAATTCAAGATGATGTGGGTCATGTCTTGAATCACACCGTCGATCGCCATATATTCATGCGGAACGCCTTCGATGCGCACAGACAGGATAGAAGGGGCTTCGAGGGAAGCAAGCATGATCCTTCGAAGAGCGTTGCCGACCGTATGGCCGAATCCGCGCTCGAAAGGCTCAATGATGAACCGGGCGAACGTGGCTGTTTGCGACGCCTCATCTAATTTGATTTTATCCGGCATTTCAAATTTGCCATACTTTACGGACATCTTCGTCTCTCCAAGTTAATTTTTATACGCGTCTGCGCTTTCTAGGACGGCATCCATTATGAGGCACCGGCGTCGTGTCGCGGATCACGCTAATCGCAAGTCCCGCGCTTTGCAAGCCGCGGACTGCCGATTCGCGTCCGGCTCCCGGGCCGCTCAAGTTGACCTCGCATTCCTTCATCCCAAGCGTCATCGCGTCGCGAGCGGCATTCTGCGCCGCAACAGTCGCTGCGAATGCAGACGACTTACGCGAGCCGGAGAAATTCGCCTTTCCTGCAGAAGACCAGGAAATCACGTTTCCCGCTAAATCTGTGATCGCAATGATCGTGTTGTTAAAAGTCGCTTTCACATGCGCGATTCCAGAGGGGACGTTGCGTACGATTTTCTTCTTCACTCGAACGTTCGCTTTCTTCGGGGGCGCTTTTTGTTCTTGCTTCGCCAAGGGAAACTCCTCTAATGATTAAATTTTCTTATTGGCAACGGTCTTCCGTTTGCCTTTTCTGGTGCGCGAATTTGTGCGTGTTCTTTGCCCACGAACCGGCAGACCGAGCCTGTGTCGCATTCCGCGATAGCAGTGGATCCCGATCAACCTCTTAATGTTGTTCTGAATCTGTCGGCGTAAATCGCCTTCCACCACGTACTCGCTTGAAAGCAAAGCGTTCAAACGGGCGATCTGGTCTTCGTTCAGCTCGCGAGCGCGCATGTCCTTGTCGAGACCGAGTTTATCAATGACTTGGCTGGAGAGAGTCCTGCCAATACCAAAAATATAGGTCAAACTAATTTCCAAGCGCTTGTTATCTGGTATGTCGATTCCTAAAACTCTAGGCATGTCTTTGTCCTTAAAAATAGCATACAAACTTGTTAATGTACAATGGGTTATCTCCCTCTAAGGCGGCCCTTTGTCATAAAGCCGTCATATCTCTTCATAAGTAGATGAGACTCAATCTGTTTTGTCGTGTCAAGGATCACCCCGACAAGGATCAAAAGAGAGGTTCCCCCAAAAAATTGACTAATATTGGCATCGACGCTCATAAGCCTCCCTACAAGCGTAGGAAGAATCGCGATCAAGGCCAAAAAGATCGCACCGGAAAGGGTGATACGGCTCATCGTCTGCTCAAGAAAATCTTGAGTCGGCTTACCCTGGCGGATGCCGGGAATAAATGCGCCGTTCTTTTTCATATCGGAAGCGATTTGCTCCGGCTTAAACTGGGTTGCAGTCCAAAAGTAGGTGAACGCAATAATGAGGAATACATAGAGGAACATGTAAACCCAGGATCCGGGAGAAAGATAATTGGATAGCTGCCCCATCCACGTACCGCGACCCAGAAACTGGCCTAGGGTCGCCGGGAACATAAGAAAAGAGGAAGCGAAGATAACAGGGATTACTCCGGCATAGTTGATCTTGAGAGGAATATGCGAGCTTCCCCCTTGCACTTCATGCCGTCCGACGATACGCCGGGCATATTGTAGAGGAATCCTTCTCTGTCCCTGGATGACAAGGATCGTCCCGATCGTAATCAAAACAAATAGTGTGCAGAGGACGATCAGCGTCGTAAAGGTAAGCTGGCCCTGTTCTTGCGATGTGAGATTAAGCTGCTGGATAATCGAACCGATCATGCTGGGCAATGATGAGAGAATGCCTAGAGCGATGATCAAACTGATCCCGTTTCCAACCCCTTTTTCGGTAATCTGCTCGCCGATCCACATGAGAAATAGAGTGCCGGCAGTCATCGTGACCATCAGAGTCAGGAAAAAGAGCCAGGGAATGCCAAAAACTTGAATATTGAAAAGCTCGGGCACGATAATCCCAGGCGTCGACCGATTGATACCCACCGCAAAATTCGCAAACAGTCCGGATTGAAAAAGAGCGAGCACGAGAGTGGCCATGCGCGTCCATTTGGACAATTTGCGCCGTCCTTGATCCGGGCTCTCGCGGATTTCCCTCTGCAAAGTAGGCACTAGCGCAATGAGAAGCTGCATAATGATCGATGCCGAAATATAGGGGACGACGCCGAGAGCCAAAATAGTCATTTTAGCAAAAGCGCCACCAGAGAAAATATCAAAAAGCTGGAAGAGGTTTTGTCCTCCTCCAGATGCAAATTTAAATAAGCTGATCGCTACATCCCCGTTGATCCCCGGGACAGGAATGTAGGCGCCAACCCGGCACGCAGCCAAGAGAACGCATGTGGTAAATATTTTAACACGCAGCTCTGGAATTGAAAAGATGCGCCGGATCGCTTCTACCATATAGGTTCCTTTTCTATTTTACGATCGTATACGGAATCGAACGTTCTTGAAGATGCTTCACAGCAGCTTCGGAAAAAGCATGGGCTTCCACCGTGACTTTTTTGTTTAGTGCGCCATTAGCCAAAATCTTGATGCCTCCGGGCAGTCTGCGCGGAATAAGACCTTTAGCTCGTAGCGTAGCAACATTCACTGTTTCGCCATCTTTATAATACGCATCGATCGTCGAGAGGCCAATTGCCTGCGACGCTTTCTCAAACCGTCCACGAGTAAAACCACGGATCGGGAGTTTTCGGTAAAGAGGAACTTGACCGCCCTCATACCCAAAACGCTTGCGGTAACCTTGGCGAGCGCTGTCCCCTTTTCCGCCACGTCCTGATGTTGCGCCACGCTTCGATCCGATACCGCGTCCTACGCGCTGTACTTTCTTGCGAGGCCTGGAAGTATCTTTTAGTTGGGATAAGTCTGTCATGGAGCCCTCCTTTCTCTTTGCTCGAGGTACTGGCTTCTGTTGCGCAGCTGCCGCAACGCTTTAAAAGTCGCCTTCACTAAGTTCAAAGGGTTGTTCGACCCAAGGCTCTTCGCAATGACGTCTTTGACTCCGCCAAGCTCCAAGACGGATCTCACTTTGGAACCAGCTACAATCCCTGTTCCTTCGCCTGCCGGCTTAAGGAGAATGATCGCGCCGTCCCAATCGACGTGGACGTCATGGGGAATCGTAGTCCCTTCCATTTCAATCGTAAAAATATTTTTTCGAGCGGACTCGGATCCTTTTCGGATTGCATCGGATACTTCGTTTGCTTTGGCATATCCGTATCCGACATGGCCTTGTCCATCGCCCACTAGAATCAATGCGGAAAAGCTGAACTTCCTTCCGCCTTTGACTACTTTCGCGCAGCGATTGATATAGAGAACTTTTTCCTCGAACTCGGTGCCAAAATCTTCTTGGCGTTTTTTATCAAGGGTTTTTGCCATGTTCATTCCTTAGAATTGTAATCCTGCTTCACGGGCGCCGGCGGCCAGCTCAGCGACGATGCCGTGGAATTTATATCTGCCGCGGTCGAATAAGACCGACTGGACGCCATGGGTCTTGGCCAGTTCTGCAATCTGTACGCCAATTTGCTTTGCAGTTTCTTTCGACTTCTTCGAAGCCTTTCCTTTCGACTGCGTTCCAAATCCAGCCAATGTAACTCCCTTATCGTCATCAATCAGCTGGGCATAGATATGCATGTTGGTTTTCGATACGGAAAGCCTCGGTCTGACTGCAGTTCCGTGCAGCGCATTGCGGACTCTCATTACCCGTTTGGCTCGCGCATTTGCGCGTCTTGATTTTGAATTATCCATAGTTACCTTATGGCGCTGCCTTTCCTTTAGCCGCTTTTCCTTCTTTTTTGCGGACGTATTCATTTTCATACCGGATGCCCTTGCCTTTATATGGCTCAGGCGGTTTGATCGCCCGAACGGCAGCGGCAAATTGTCCCACTTCCCTCTTATCGTTCCCTTTGATAACGATCAGCGTGCCCTTATCCACGGTCACTAGAATCGTCTTCGGAATTTCAATGAAAGTCGGATGCGAAAAGCCAACACTCAGATCGAGTTTGCTGCCTTGAACATTCGCTCGATATCCGACTCCGACCATCGTGAGGCGTACTTCGTACCCCTCAACCACCCCGTGAACATGGTTTTTAAGAAGAGAGCGGAACAAACCATGAAGAGAGCTTTCCGGGAGCACAGCTTCATCACGCTCGATCAGAACGGAGTGCCCGTCGATTTTCAAACTTAGTCCTGTAGGCAGCTGCAGAGAAAGGGTTCCTTTCGGGCCTTTCACTTGGACATTCCCTTCCTTGCTCGTTTTGACTTCGACGCCTTTAGGAAGGGCAATCGGTGACTTTCCAAGTCTTGACATATCTCTTATCCTTTTACCAAACAGTGCAGAGGAGTTCGCCGCCGACTTTCAAGTTGCGGGCCGTTTCGCCATCGACTATCCCTTTTGGAGTCGAAAGAATGCAAATGCCCATACCATTGAATACGCGCGGGATGTCCTGATATCCAATATATCTGCGCATTCCACAAGTTGAAATGCGTTTTAGATTGTGGATGACTGACTGTCTATCCTTCGTGTATTTCAAAAACACACGAACTTTAAATTGCTCTTCGTTAACCAAAAAATTCTCGATATAACCGTGAGTTCTGAGAAGATCTAAAATCTTCACCTTATTTTTGCTGAAGCTCAGGTCTACGTAACGGTGCTGTGCGCCTTTAGCATTGCGTATCTTCGTCAAAAGCTCTGCAATGGGATCGTTGAATGACATAGTATTGGTTTCTCCTACTTAAATGGGAATCCGAGCAAAGTGAGCAGCTCGATGCAATCTGCATCATTCTGTGCGGAAGTGACCACAGTCACGTTCATCCCTTGCGTCCGTTTCACTTTATCGAGATTGATTTCAGGGAAAATCTGCTGATCCGTCAAACCAAAGCTGAAATTGCCCCGTCCATCGCATTTTTTACCAAATCCCCTAAAGTCGCGAATCCTTGGCGCCACAATGTGGCAAAAGCGGTCAAGGAAATCATACATTCTTTTGCCGCGGATCGTAACCATCAAACCGACTGGCTGTTCTTCGCGAAGCTTAAAATTCGAAATCGCTTTCTTCGCTCGAGTTACGATGGGTTTTTGACCTGATAGAAGAGTCAGTTCTTCGCTATGCTCTTGAAGGGCGTTCTTATCCTTCAGCGCTTCGCCAAGTCCCATGCTGATGACAATCTTCTTCATTGAGGGGAAGGACATGACATTCCGATCGGGATGTCTCGTTTTGAGCTCAGGAAGAATCTCTTCTCTATATTTTTTGTATAATCTGGACATAGTTCTAATCTCTTATGCAGGTTTCTTCACGGCTCGGTAGACGGTCTCTTTAGATCCCGCCTTGTATACGAGTTCCCTTTCTCCGCCTTTCTGCTCTTGGCGGACGCTCACTTTGAGAATGTTTCCATCCTTGTCGCAGAGGGCAACATTCGACACATGAATCGGTACTTCCATTTCAACGATTCTAGCGCCTTGGCTGCGCTCAGTTCTCTTCAGGTGTTTTTTCCGTATATTCACGCCCTTCACGAGGACGCGATCTTCTTCGCGCGCAATCACTTCGCCGGTTTTGCCCTTATCATTGCCTGCAAGGATCTTCACTTGATCCCCTCTTCGAATCCACTTGGTCATCGCTATATTACCTCTGGTGCTAATGAACTGATCTTGATGAACCCACCATCCCTCACTTCGCGTGCGATCGGCCCGAAAATACGGGTTCCGCGAGGATTGTTTTTATCATCAATGATCACGCAGCTATTGTCATAAAAACGTAGGCACGAGCCATCAGGCCTTCTGATATATCCCTTGGTCCTGACGACGACAGCCTTGACAACATCGCCTTTTTTGACCGCTCCTTTCGGATCGGCCTCTTTGATCGAACAGACGATGATATCGCCGACGCGGGCATATCTTTTGCGCGAGCCGCCGAGCACTTTAAAACACCGGACGCGCTTTGCGCCGGTATTGTCAGCTACTTCAAGATCGGTTTCTTGCTGAATCATATTCTATTTCCTACATTGCCTCGACAACGCGCCAGCGCTTCAGTTTGGAAAGGGGTCTCGTTTCTACGATTCGGACTTTTTGACCGATCGCCAAAGAGTTGCTTTCGTCATGAGCGTAATATTTTTTCGAACGCTCAAAAACTTTTTGGTATCTGGGATGGCGCATTTTTCTGGTCACTTCAACCGTTACAGTCTTATCCATTTTATTGGATACGACGATCCCGATGTTTTCCTTCCGCTTGCCGCGGGTCTTCATTGGAGCTTCCATCTTAAGCCTTTGTTCCTTTCGCTTCGGCGCGCTGCTTCAGCGTCATCATAGTTAAAATTCTCGCTTTCTCTTTCCGCTTCTGTTTCAAGCGATGAGGCTTTTCAATCTTTCGATTCCATGACAGCTCATTGCGGATAACGAAAATTTCACGGTCCAAAACGGTTGCCGCTTCTTGGAGCGATTTGATTGATTGGTCGCTCAATTCGCCTTTCATTTTTTTCTTCGCCATATTATACCCTCTCGACTCGATCGACGAATTTTGTCCTCAACGGCAGCTTAGCTGCAGCGAGTCTCAGCGCCGTTTGCGCTTCTTCGCGTGTAACTCCGCCGACTTCAAACAGTATTCGCCCAGGGCGGACGGGAGCTACATAGTGATCCGGGGCCCCTTTTCCAGTACCCATCCGTGTTTCGGCGGGTTTTTTGGAGACAGGTTTGTCCGGGAAAATGCGAATCCAAACTTGTCCTTTCCGGCTAAATGTCCTGCTAATTGTAACGCGGCATGCTTCAATCTGCTGCGCAGTGATCCAGCAACGATCGAGCGCTTGCATTCCAAAATCGCCAAACTCGACAAAATTGCCGCCTTTGGAAAGTCCGGGCATGCTCCCTTTTTGCTGCTTCCTAAATTTTGACTTTTTCGGGCTTAACGACATGGCTTAACCCCCAACAGCCTGTTTTGCGGGGAGAAGCACATCTTCGCCGCGATTAATCCACACTTTCACGCCGATCGAACCGTAAGTCGTTTCGGCTCTTCCTTGAGCATAGTCAATATCCGCTCGCAGGGTATGCAAGGGGATCCGACCCTCTTTGTACCACTCGACGCGGGCAATTTCAGCCCCGCCGATCCTGCCTGAAATCTGCACTTTGATTCCAGCGGCGCCAGCGTCCATCGAGGTCTGCATCGCTTTCTTCAAAACGCGGCGGAACGGAATCCGTCGCTCGAGTTGCTTTGCAATTCCGTCAGCGACAAGTTTCGCGTCCAGGTCCGGGCGCTTGATCTCTTCCACTTCGATCCAGACTTCTTTGCCGGTCAAATTGCGAAGTTCATTCTTCAGGACGTCGATTTCAGCGCCTTTTTTCCCGATTACAAGTCCGGGCCGGGCAGTGATGATGGTCACTTCGACTTTGCCGCTCATCCGTTTGATTTGAAAACGGGATGCGCCTTGGCATGCGCTTTTTGGCAAAAGGTGTTTCCGAATTTTCCGGTCTTCCCCGATCAGGTTGCCGAACTCTTGCTTGTTTGCGAACCAATTCGATAACCAGCGCTTGCGACGCACCAGTCGGAATCCAATCGGCGATACTTTTTGTCCCATGTCTCCTCTAACTCTCTTTCGCTACGATGATTGTAAAGTGGCTTGTCCGCTTGTTCACCGGTACGGACGATCCTCTGCTTCGTGCTTTTGCCCTGCGGAGAATCGGACCTGGATCGACGCGAACCTCGTGAATCTTGAGCTCGTTGCGGCGAGCCTCCAATTGGGTTTCTGCGTTAGCGACCGCGCTATCCAAAGTCTTCTTCAAAAGCCTGCCGCCTCTGAGTTTAGAATAGGCGAGCTGGAGCGATGCGCTCTCCACGCTGAGTCCTCGGATAAGGCCTGCCGCGTAGCGTGCTTTCCTAGGGGAAATTCGGACAAACCGGGTAATCGCTTTAGCCGTTTGCATAGCTTATCCTCCAGAAGGCTGAGGCGCAGCTGACGCTGCTGCCGATTTTTTCGGGTGTCCTTTGAACTGCCGGGTCGGGGAGAACTCTCCCAAACGGTGCCCTACCATGTTCTCGGAAACGTATACGGAAATGAATTTTTTCCCGTTGTAAACGTCGAAAGTCTGTCCAACCATATCCGGCAGAATCATTGATCTGCGGGACCATGTTTTTATGACTTTTTTGGCGCCTTCTTTTTGGTTCTTCAACACCTTCGCCATCAAATGATGGTCGACAAAGGGGCCTTTTTTCAGAGATCTTCCCATGATGTTACCTTCGTTCCTTTACGACCCATTTTCTCGATTTCTTCGGCGAACGGGTTCTATAGCCTTTAGCAAACTGAGCCCATGGAGATTGAGGATGGTTCCCTTTGCCCCTCCCCTCGCCGCCCCCGTGCGGGTGGTCGACCGGATTCATGTGGACGCCTCGTACCGTCGGCCGGATCCCCATCCATCGGGAGCGTCCCGCTTTACCGACAACCCTGAGGTTGTGTTCCGAGTTCGATACGGCTCCAAATGTAGCCCTGCACTCTTCATGGATCAGGCGAACTTCGCCGGAGGGCATTCGCACTGTCGCGTAACCATTGCTGCGCGCAAGCAGCTGTGCAGATAAGCCCGCCGATCTGACTAGTTTGGCGCCTCTTCCAGGGTAGAGTTCGATATTATGAATGACCGAACCAAGCGGCATGAACTTTAATTTCATGCAGGAACCAACCCGGAATGGCGGCTCGTCGCTCGTCGATACGACATCACCCACTTTGATCCCTTGGGGAGCGATGATATACCTCTTCTCTCCGTCGTTGTAATGGAGGAGCGCGATCAGGGCCGATCGGTTCGGATCGTATTCTACCGACGCGACTTTAGCAGGGATATTTTCTTTATCGCGCTTAAAGTCAATGACGCGAAACATCTTCTTATGGCCGCCGCCTTGGTGGCGGACCGTAATATGGCCATGATGGTTTCGCCCGCTGCCTCTTTTTTTCGCGCGGATTAGAGACTTGGGTGCGGGCTTGCCCGAAGGATCAAGCTCGAGAAGAACCGGGAGCACTAATTTCCGCTGCCCTGGAGTGATAGGTCGAAATGTTTTCGGCATAGTCAGTTTCCTTACACTGTCTCATCAATGCCATCGCCAGGACGGAACGTGACGATCGCTTTTTTATAGCCCGCCGTTTTGCCAAGGAATCCCCTGACTCGGCGCGGTTTCGGACCAATGGTGACTGTATTCACAGCTACCACTTTAACTTTCTTCTCGGCGTAGATTTGTTCTACTGCCGAGGCGATTTGAGTTTTATTGGCCTTCGGATGCACATTGAAAACTGCTTTGGGCGAATTGCAGCGGCTTACCGAGCGGTTGCTTTTCGCATGCTGAAGATTTTCAAGGACCCGGCTTTTTTCGGTGACTCGCCGGGATTTTATAATTTCATAGGGATTATTCATTGGTTGCTCCCAAAATCGAGAGGAATTGTTCGAGCGCCGACTCCAAAACGACTAAGTGCTGGCAGCGAACCAGATGGTAGCCATTGATTTGCGAGACTGCTGCGTATTCTTTTTTCGGAATATTGCGGAGGCTTTTGATTAAATTGAGGTGAAGAGGCTTTCCCGTTTTTTTCGATTTTGCGTTGTCGCCGCTTTCCCCTAACACTAGGATCCGCTGAGGGGCGATTTCGATTTTATCGAAAAACGCCGCCATTTTTTTCGTTCTCGGTTCTTTCATCGTATCTTTTTCAAGAACGTGTATACGGTTCGTTTTGATTTTTTCCGCGATGAGAGCTGCGACTGCAGACCTGCGCTCTTTTTTATTGATGCGTGTGTGGACGTCGAACTTTGGCCGCGGACCAAACACAATCCCCCCGCCTTTGTATTGAGGCGCAGCTAAGTCGCCCTGGCGTGAACGTCCGCCCCCTTTTTGCGGGTGCGGCTTTCGGCCCGTCCGGTTGATTTCCGCTCGTGTTTTCGTGCTAGCGGACCACTGTCTCGCGTTATTGCGGATCGCGACAAGATAGTCTTTCACAGACTGAGGATGCGCCTTCACTTGCAAAAGGGCATCGTCCACCTGGATCGAACCCACCTCTTTTCCAGTAAGATCGTACTTTTTCAGTGTTGCCATGTGTTCTTAACCCTTTTTCTTTTTCTTTTCCGCTGCCCGGATGAAGACGGTTCCGCTGCGCGCACCGGGAACAGCTCCTTCGACAAGGAGGTAATTTCCCTTGATCGCCACTACCCGCAGATTCTGCACTGTCTGACGGTCTCCGCCCATGCGCGATGCCCGCTTTCCGTTCGGAAAGCAGCGGCCCGGGGTCGTTCTCATTCCGGTGGAACCCATATGCCTGTGAAATCCAGATCCATGCGCTCCGGGGCCGCCAGCCATTTTATGGAGCTTGATAACCCCTTGATAGCCTTTACCCTTCGTCATCCCTTCGACATCTACGAATTTGACATCGGTGAAAAGGGTCGCATCGATTTTTTGACCGACTTGAAACCCCTCGACATCATCCAGTCGCGACTCATGAACGACTCGGCAAGGCTCAACTTGAGCCTTTGCAAACTGCCCTTTTTGCGGTTTGGGCATTCTTTTTGCTTTCGACTCGGATAGCGGTTGACCCGCGAGCTGCAACCCATTGTATCCATGGGTGTCTTTGCGCTTGATTTGCAGCACGGTGTTTGGCTCAGCCAATATCACAGTGCAAACCACGAGCTTGCCCTCTTCATCGAAGACTTGAGCCATTCCTTTTTTCTGGCCAATCAACGTCAGCGACATAGTATTTCCTATTCCTTTGATGCCTTCTCTTGTCATGCAGCGTGAAAAGCGTAAAGAATACCAATTGAGCGATTTTTACTCAATTTTTCATTCTTTAGCCCTTGCCTTTGGAGGATTGGTGCAATGCACTTCCTTTTGGCGATCGCGCTTAACCCTTAAGCCTTCCTAAGGGTGGCATACGAGAGCGAGGATCGTTCGTTGGAACGATGTTTTTAATACTGGCTCAAGATTATAGGCTTTTGCCCGAATTTTCCGCAAGAGGCTCTACTGCCGGCACTTTTACCACCTCTAAATGCTTGAGCTGTTTTTTCCTTTTAAAGAATTTTAGATCGGCGTTTGGCGCGAGGCTAACTTTAGATCTAAGATCAGCGATCCTGCTTCCCGCCGGAAGCGTCAATTGAACCGGCCCCTCTACTGCCCCCTCTACCCTCACAACGATTTCGCTGAGCTTACGAATTTCCAAACACATAGATTCTTTTGCAGGGCTGTCAAGATCGATTGAACCTAGGTCGGCAAAGGGTTTTGGACGGCTTTTTTTGACCGTGTCTCCGATCCGCCCCCCTTTTTCGATTCGATATGTCCCCGCGTTCGCGACTTCCCCTTGAATTGTGATTTCTACGATTTCCGTAGGCGGCGGAAGCGTTGGCAGAAGATTCAATTTGCGGCAGGTATTATATCGGGCGGTTAAATAGAGGGAAGCGATGAGGATAATAAGGCTGGCGGATAGCACCCACTCGGATGTTTCCAGAGTTTTTTTCAATGCCAGACCTTGAAATTTTTCCTTGGATGAGCGAAAGGGGCCGTCATAGCCGACCCCGTTTGCAGATCGGATGGACAGTTTGCGCACCCTCCCCTTCAAGGAAGGTCCTAGCAAACTATCCCACCGGCGTGAAAAGGCGCTTTTCGCCCTTTTCCGCAGCGCAGAAACTCTCCCTTTCAAGGGAGAGTTCTTCCAATTAGGCGAGCTGAACGACCGATTTATTGCACAGGAAGTCGATCGGCTTATGCATCATCGTCTCACTGTACATCTTACGGATAATCGCCAAAGTCGTGGACGCCAGCGAGAATGCGGCTGCCGCAACCGCCGGCAAGACCGCTACGCCGGTCGCAAGGGCTAGGAGACTAAAGAATCCGCCTACAGTAGCCGCTACGTCTTTCGCCATCGCCCAAAGAGCGTAGGTTTTCGAATTTTCTACAGCTTCCTTAATTGCGGGCGTAGCTTTGCTGAGATCCACCCGGGTTGCCAGGAAGTAGTTTTCGGCGTTCATTTTCGCGCTGAGAGCGTCGTGCACCACGGTCGCGCTGTCGCCGCAGGTGACCACGGTCGGAACGTGTTTTGCGACTTGAGGGATCAGGCTCAAGACGTTTGCAGCGCTGTATGCATACATCGCAGCAGTGTCGGTCACTTCGCGGGTCGCCTTTTCAAATTTGAATCTGCGCTGCGCTTGCGTCAGAGTCGTATCGCTCCAAGCCTGCTTCGCTTCTTTTACGTCTTGGATCATACCCGGCGTCATCGTAATCGCATGAGGAATTGTGGTCAGCCACACCCATGAATTACGCGATCTTCCAGTGCAGTCATCAAGAGGAGCCCATCGCGGCAGGCCCATTTCTTCACGAACCGCGTTGACGAACTTCGGCAGCCTTTCGCAGAATTGACCAGGAACCCGGAACAACCCTTCAGCCGTGTTGAGATAGCGAAGCGCGGCCTGGCCTACAGAGTGGTAGCTTTTCGCTTTCCCTTCCGCTTCTACTTTCCAATCATGGTTTTCTTTGAGGATAAATTTTTGCTTTCCTATTGTCTGTACTTCAGGAGCATAAATACAAGTTAGGAAGTGTCTATTATTAGTTTGAGCAGTTGTTGATGTCATTATGACCTCTTTTGTGAAGGAAGCGAAGATCATAGAGGCAGGCTGGATATATGTAAAGGAGGAACGAAGATTCCGCAAATTTTTTTTATTTACCCTATGAAGGAAGCGTCTCAACAGGGGGAACCGGCGCCAAGAAGCTGTTTTTTTGATGACAGGAAACCAGCTCTTTTTTGCCCGACAGACTCCGGATCCTCGCCGAGCCGTCTCGTCAAAAGAACTTTTTTATAGCGTACATCTGGGCAGCTCGCGGAAGCCTCTGAGCCAGTCAGCGGCGGACATCCCCTTTTTACCCTCGGGCTGGACTTCCAAGATCTGCAAAGCCCCCTGGCCGCAGGCAATGTCGCCGTTCGATGAGAGGAATCTCCCCGGCTCTCCCTGTCCTTGAGATAGGCGGGTGCGTAAAATTTTAATGCGTTTGCTCTCTCCGTTCGGCAACTTTGCTACGCACCAGGCTCCCGGCCTTGGCGAAAATGCCCTAACGCGGTTGTGGATTTCTTGGGCAGGCGCATCCCAGCGAATCGCTGCTTCTTCAACGTTGATTTTCGCCGCGTACGTTGCCAGCTCGTGGTTTTGCGGTTCGGCGGGAGGGACTCCCTGTTCAAATGTTTTGATGACAAGAAGCAGAAGAGGTTTCGACAGTTCGCATAGCTCCCTTTCCAACTCCCCGAAAGTCATGTCCGGCCCGATCTCGAGCTTTGCTGCGGCAATGACGTCGCCGGCATCGAGCTGCTTAACCATTTTCTGGATCGCGACTCCGGTCTCTTTAGCCCCGTCTAAAAGGCAGCGCTGCATTGGAGCGGCGCCCCGGTATTTAGGAAGCAGGCTGGCGTGGACGTTGATGCATCCTTTGGGAGGGATATCCAAGAGGCTTTGCGGGAGGATTTGGCCGAATGCGACCACAACGTACAGGTCGGCCCCTATTTTTTTGATCTCTTCTAAAAATTGCGGTTCCGAGGCTTTTTGAGGCTGAAAAACCGGGATCTTCAACCCTCGTTCAAGAACCAAGAACTTTACCGGCGAAGGAGTTTCCTGGAGCGACCTCCCTTTGGGGCGGTCGGGCTGCGTTACGACAGCCGCTACGCGAACCCCCGAAATAAGAAGAAAGTCTAAAATCGAAGCTGCAAACTCAGGAGTCCCAAAAAAGACGATGCGCACTTTAGACCTCTCGCGTAACCTAGGTTCTGTCGAATTTCGGGTTCTTTTGAGACGATTTTCGATTTTAATTGCGGGGGCAATATATTGTTGTCGTTATTGCCCCCGCAATTAAAATCGAAAATCGTCTCAAAAGAACCCGAAATTCGACAGAA
>Ga0169931_10003661_pt1 | contig 24267 bp, 20 predicted proteins | sample Kivu_15m_20L_FD_129675 | JGI IMG/M metagenome (GOLD analysis project Ga0169931, IMG submission 129675) | Freshwater microbial communities from Lake Kivu, Western Province, Rwanda to study Microbial Dark Matter (Phase II) - Kivu_15m_20L... | ecosystem: Environmental > Aquatic > Freshwater > Lake...
CCCCGTGACAACCCGCCAGCGCGGCGTCAGAAGACGTCCGAAAGTGGCAGTGAGCTGTTGCCGCCGTCAGAAGAACCCGACGATATTACTCAGTCCGACCTCTACATGCTGGCAAGGCTTCCGATTCAGGATCCATACGGAGCCCCCCATCAGCATCCAGGGCCTGCTCATTTCCAGCACCCCGATGGCTCGCCGCATGAGCATGGTCCGCCGCGTGAGTATGCCCAGCCGCACGGACACGGTCCTCCGCACGAACATGCTCAACCGCACGAACATGCTCAACCGCACGAACATGCTCCGCTGTACGAACACGGCCAGCCGCCACAGCACTATTCTGTCGCGCCTCACGAATATCCCGGTCTGGCAGGGGGTTATCTGCATCCAGCTGATATGGCTCCGCGTTACGAGTATCGAGGTGGCCGCGAATCGATCTCGACGCCCTGGGGACATGGCCCTGGTGTCCCGCAGTTCGGCTCCCGCGGCTGCGCCAGCTGCGATTATGGGAGAACTGGCTCAATCCGACCGGGTGTGGAGTTCTATTCCGGAGTGCGCGGCGTGCGCGTGACGGAAATTCCGCAGTGCTGCCCCGAGCCGAGTCCTTACGCCCCCGTCCCGTATGCCCCAGTCCCTTACGCCCCCGTCCCGTATGCATACGGTCCTGTGCCGCCGATCGCTGGCAGTCATCCCGGTTTTCCGCCGCAGCATTCTGTGTGGCCTGTTCCCCATCGGGTCAACCGACATGAGCCACGATTTCCGGACTATGTCTGGCAACCGAATTGGCGGATCGTCTGGTAGCATCATTTGCAGTTGAAACGCTGTAGTCTCTATGATCCCGCGACACTCGGCTAATGCACCGGGTGTTGCGGGATTTTGTGCATTGACGGAGCGTCAGCGATGCAGGACGGTGGTCGTTTAACGAGCAGTTTCGCGGCGGCAGTGAATCGACTGTCTCCGCGGGACGACGCCTATGTGCCGGCGGTCGTTTCGACGATTCTTCAGGAGTCGCGGCAGCAGCGGGCGAGTGATGTGCATCTGGTACCTGAGGAGACACAGCTGCGGATGCAGTGGCGAATCGACGGCGTGCTCCACGGAGTGGCTCGATTTGACCGCGAGCTGGGTGCTCGGCTGATCGCCCGCTTCAAGGTGCTCGCCGGGCTGCTGACTTACCGCACTGAAGTTCCGCAGGAGGGCCGAGTCGCTCGCGAACACAGTGCTCAGGAGGTCCGGGTGAGCACGTTCCCGACGCTTTACGGCGAGAAGGCGGCGATTCGGTTGTTTGCTGACAACGACCAGTTGCGGCTGCCTTGTGAACTTGGGCTGCCGACTGAGATACTCAACAGCCTGACAGCGGCCTTGAGTGAGACATCCGGGGTGATTCTGCTGAGTGGTCCATCGGGGAGCGGGAAGACGACTTCGGCGTATGCGTGTCTGCGAGAAGTGTTGCAGCAGTCCGGCCACAGCCGCTGTGTGATGACACTGGAAGATCCGATTGAATCATCGCTTCCCGGAGTGACTCAGGCGCAGGTCCGTCCGGTGGCGGGCTTTGACCTGGCATCCGGAGTGAAGTCGTTATTGCGTCAGGACCCGGATGTGATACTGGTGGGTGAGATCCGCGACGCGGCGACGGCCGAGGCGGTTTTTCAGGCGGCGTTGACGGGGCACCTGGTGATCAGCACGTTTCATGCGGGAACGGCGGTGGAGGCGATGGCGAGGCTTTTGGAAATGCAGCTGGAGCCCTATTTGATTCGCAGTGCCTTGCGACTGGTGGTTTGTCAGCGACTGCTGCGAAAGCTCTGTCAGTGCCGCACGGCGACATCCGTGCCTTCCGCGGCATTTTCCGCGAATCCCGCCATTCCGCTGACTTCTCCAGACAATTTTTCCGGTTTTCCGACTGAGTCGTCGCTGGCGTCTGTCTGCAGTCGCTGCGGCGGTACAGGATACTTTGGCCGACTGGTACTGGCAGAGTCCCAGCAGCTTGAGGATCCGGAGTTGGCGGCTGCATTTTTGCAGCGTGCGGACGCTCGTCACCTGCAGTCGCTGGCGTCGGCCCAGGGAGTGATCAGTCTTCAGCAGCGTGCTCAGCAGGCTGTTCAGGAGGGAAGAACCAGTCACGAGGAAGTTTTCCGCGTGATGGGGAGAGGATTTCAGATGCTTCAGAATTCCTGATCGCAGGTTCCTGCGTGAGCGGTGTGACATGGGTCTTGATTTGAGTGACATTTCGATACTGGCTGACGAGCTGAAAAGCGTCATGCGTGCCGGTCTGCCGCTTGAAGCGTCACTGGCGCGTATTTCCGCGGGTAGTGGTCGACGTTTGCAGCGTTTTTTGAAGGTCCTGGGTGAGCGACTGGAGCGGGGTGAAGAGTTATCAGCGATCGTCTCATCGCAGCGTGGTGGAGTACCGCGAATGGCAGCGGCGGCGCTGGGTGCTGGTTTGCAGTCAGGCCGTCCGGGGCTGACGCTGGAGATGATGGGCGAGTACGCGCGGGACGTGCAGGAGCTGCGATCGCAGGTGCAGCGTGCAGCTGCGTATCCGCTGCTGGTGGCGGGCATGGCTTCGGTGCTGTTGCTCCTTGTGTTGCGTGGCTTTCTGCTGAATTATTATGACATGGTGGTGCTGCAGAGCATTTCAAGTGTCAGTCCGACACTTCTGCGGCTGCTGGAATGGAATCACCAGTACCCTCAGTGGGTTGCGTTGCCACTGTTGAGTGTGCTGTTGATCCTGGTCAGCTGGAAATTCTCTGGCCGTGCCTCTGCGATGGCATTTCGTGGCCCTGAAAGGTTCCTGTTTCTGCTGCCTGGAATTCGTCAGCAGGTGCATTCACTGCAGAGCTATTCGCTTGCCCGCATGCTTGTACTGCTGACCGACCACCAGCTTCCGTGGGAGTTGTCATTGAGGCTGGCTGGTGCGGCTTCGGGTTCAGCGAGCTTTGAACGGGCCTGTCACAGCCTGGCGGAGCAGTCCATCTTGGGGGCATCAGCGGCTGAAGTTCGTGAGGTTCGGGCTTTGCCATCGGTGCTGGCATGTTGTCTCAGACAGACGGATCGCCGCGAGCAGCAGCTTCTGGAGCGGCTGCGATCCGTTGTGGATTTTTACCGACAGCAGTTTGAGCGTGGTCAGCTGCTGCTGCAGATGATTCTTCCGATGGCTTTGTTTCTGCTGATCACGGTTGGTGTTGTGTTGACCTATTCAATGATCGTTTTCTGGCCAGTTGTGGAACTTTATCAGGGACTTTCCTGAGACGTTCTGGTTTGCGTCATCTTTCAGTTCTGCCCTGTCTCCTGGACAACACTCATGCCCGAATTCCGCTTTCAGGCTCGGCACCACACCGGCGAACCGGTTTTTGGCATGCGCAGTGCTTTGAGTGCCGAAGAGCTTGCGCAGCAGCTTCGGGCGGAGGGACTGCTGGATGTACAGCTTGAATGGTTGAAGTCCGTTCCTGACGTGATCCCTGCGGCGGGAGTGGTTCCGCGGCTGGTGCAGCTGCGAGTCGGCGATCGTCTGCGTGAGGCGATGCTGCTGCAGTTGCCGGCTCATGAAATGGTGCGGGCGGTGGCTGACGAACCATTTCTGCATCCTCTGCTGATGTTCTGGCCCTGGCTGACCGCCTGCAGTGCCATTGCGGCATTGCTGGTGCTGCTGCTGACGGCGGTGATTCCGCTGTTTCCGACTCTTCTTTTTCCTGTGTCGCTGGCTGTTTGTGTACTGCTGTTGCTCGGCGGGTTCCTTCTGCGTCAGCGTCTGCAGGAGCGACCGCGGCGACTGCTGCGGCGACTGGCGGATGAACTTGAGCGGGGTCAGGGGGATGTGGCGGCTCTGCGTCCGGTACTTCCACAGGAACTTCGGGGCGTGGAATTCGGCGACCTGGACGAAAGCCGGAAGACGCAGCTGCTGGCTGAGTTGATCCCTGTATCCGCCCAGCTGCGGCTGCAGCGTTTTCGCCTCGCAGCAGCTCTGCTGAGTCCATTTTTGATCGGCGTTTTGCTCACTGCGGGACTCTCTGTGGTCTGTGCGACCCTGGTGCCCGCGATTCTGCAGATTTTGGGCGGTATGAATGGTGAGGCGGTGTTGCCGAGTATTTCCAGCTGGATGTTTGGATTGAATATTACCTTTTGCGGGGTACTCCTGTCGCTGGTTCTGTGTGTGTGTGTGTATGTGTTTACGGGCAGCTGCGAGAGCCTGGTGCGGAGTCTGCCGCTGCTGGGGCGAAGTCTGACATGGCTTTCACAGGCGGGTTTCTGCCGTGTGCTTGCGATACATTTGCGTCAGGGTGGTTCAGCCGCAGTGATGGTGCGATCTGCGGCAGCAGTGACGGGTGGAACAGGAATTCGAAAAGAGGCCACTGCGGTCGCTGCGGCACTGGAAGTCGGCCAGAGTGCTCCGGAATTCACTGGCCCGTCATTAAACGGTGTTCCTCTGGCACTGCTCACCACGTCCGACGGCCGTGCTCTGCCGGAGTCAGATTACCGGGACACATCGGACGCGTTTGATGGGCTGGCGGGCGCGTTCGAGGCAGCATCGAGGGGGGACGCCGGATTCGCGGCACTGGTCTTCAACATTGTGATTGTGACGTTTTGCGGTCTGCTGCTGGCAGCAATCTGGCTGCTTCTGCTGGTGCCATTACTTCGCATGCTGAAGAATATGACCGGGCTGTCGATTTCGTCTGAATGGCTGACTGCGGGAGGACTGTGGTCATGAGTCTGATGAGACGCTGGTTGTATTTTCGCAATCGCCCGGAACCGCTGCGTCAGGCCACGCTGTTGCTGATGCTGGCGGGGGCTGCTGGTCGCGGCGAAAGTCTGCTGGTGCTGTTGAAGGCTCAGGGCAGGGTGACTCGCGGGGAATGGTGTGAGCAGCTGCAGCAGCTGGCAACTCTGCTCGACTCCGGTCACTCCCTGTCCACAGCGCTCAGTTTGATCGGTGATCTGCTTCCGCCGCACATTACGGCAGCGATCGCCGCCTCGGAAAACTCGGGGTGCCTGTCGAGTGTTCTTCGTGATGAAGCGGAACGGCTCATTCGGCAGATGACGGAGGGCGCTGGAAGCTCCGGAACGTTCATGATGACTGCCGCCGCAACGGGCGGAGTTTTCCTGGGGGTTGCCGCACTTCTGAACGCCAGAATGGCTGGAGTATTTGCAGAGATTCTCAGTGGATTTGGTACTGAGCAGCCGGCCATCACACTGGCGTTTTTCGATCTGATGGGGATTTTCATGGGGATTTTCTTTGAGAACTGGATATTCCTTGTTTTACCGGTGATCGGGCTGACGGCGTGGGGCACCTGGTATTTCTGGAGCGATTCCCGTCACCGTCAGATTTATGGCTGTCCGCTGTATGCGCATCTGATACCTCGATACTGGGTTCCCGGACTGCTGAGGATTTTCAGCACGTCCGCAGCAGCCGGACTGCCGCTGATTCCGTGTGTGCAGGCCACGGTGCAGCAGCTGCCGGCTGGGAGGGCAAGTGATCGCCTGCTGCAGCTCATTGAGTTTCTGAAGCAGGGTGAACAGATTCCGGCAGCGTTGAGACGTGCGGGACTCCTGTCCACCAGAGATGCTGCTTTTCTGGAATCTGCTGCCATCGCCGGACATCCCGACTGGGGCATGCGGCAGCTCGCGGATCGCCTGGAAGAACAACGTCTGCGGCGTGCTCGCAGGCGACGAGTGTTGCTGGCGGGGGGAATGCAGGCTGCGGTTTCGCTTCTCGTGCTCTGGTTTGCGGTTGCGTCCTTCATTCCTCTGGTCAAACTCATTAACGACCTTTCCTAACCGGAAAACTGAGATGCTCCGGCCAATTTCAAAAAAAAGCAAACCTGAAGAGCTGCGGCCACCCCGCCGCGGGATACTCATTTTCGAACTGATCGTCGCCGCAGTTGTGCTTGGAATGGCCATTTCACTGCTGTTACCAGGGCTCAGGGCAGCCAGTCGTGTGCGTCAGGAACGTCAGTTTGAAGTGCTGGCAAGGGTCGAACTGAATAATCTTCGCCGAGCAGCCGAGGCGCTGGCCACGCCACCTCGGCTGTCTGCGTGGTTCACGGCTCGATATCCCGAGGCTGAGTTGAGTATTTCGACGTTGCCGGCTGCAGAAAGCTGGCCGGCGGGGGATGGGGTGCGGCTGAGCATTTCAAGGCCAGTGATCGACGAGCTTCGAGCGGCACCGGTTGCTCTGGTTTTCTGGCCGAGCGCCGGAAGTGCTGCAGGAGCAAACCCATGAAACACAGCAGCAGCAGCAGATGCCGATGCCGACGCAGAAGCCGATGTGGAGCCATGCTTCCGATGGCGTTGTTTCAGATGTTTCTTACGAGTGTTCTGCTGACGATTGGCGGAGTGTGCCTGCACACGGCGATGCGTTCGGACCGGGCAGAGCGTCACTCGGTGCTGCTTTTGCGAACGCTGGCGCGGCTGGAACAGCAGCTTCGAGCCGACGAACGTGACTCCCGCACACTGATCGTTCAATCCCCGACGGAACTGGTTTTTAACGACCTGACGGATCAGCGGGGACTGGTCACATGGCGAACAGAACGTGGTGTTCTGGAACGACTGGAAGGTGATTTGTCAAGCCCAAACGGTCGCGAATCTTACACTTTCCCGGCGGGTTATTCGGTGGAGTTTTTAGATGAATCCGGCTGGGCAGTAGTGCGAATTCGCGAGGGATTGCCGTTGGTGAAGTACCGGGAGTCTGGCAGTGGCGGAATGTCTGGGAATTCGGCAGCAGTGCCGCGGGCGCTGACTTCTGCGGCAGATGGTGATGTGGGTGGACGAGCGATCGAGATGCGGCTGCGGAGTGGCAGGGGAGGTGTGAAGTGAGAGTGAGGTGTGTTGCTGGGCTGGTGAGCGAAGGCAGCGACATTCGGCATCGCCGTGGCATGATGCTGGTGATGGCTTTGGTGGTGCTGCTGGTGATCTCAGCGCTGTGTGCGGAACAAGTGCGGCGGGCGCTGTCGGATCGGCGGCAGGAGCAGCGTGAGCTGTTGCGGGTGCAGACTGACGCGGTGGCGGACGCGGCACTGCGGATGGCGGGGCAGCGTCTTGCGGCCGATGCCGGCTGGGCGGGGGCCGAGTGGACAGTGCCCGCTGGAATGCTGTCGGCGGAAACTGTGATTACAGTGAGTGTGCAGGTGCAAAACGGAATCATCACCGCAAATGCGCGGGCGAGTGTCGAGAATAGTCTGATGTGCAGTGCAACGCGAACCGGAGAGAATCAAATATGAACCCGAAGAGCTGGGATATCAGGACACGTCACCGTTCTTGTAACGGCTTTACGCTCATCGAGCTGCTGGTGGTGATCGCCATCATCGCCATTCTGGTCGCTCTGCTGCTTCCAGCAGTCCAGCAGGCGCGTGAGGCGGCCCGAAGAACGGGCTGCAAGAACAATCTGCTGCAGCTGGGCATTGCTCTGCACAACTACGAACTTGCCTTCCAGATGCTTCCACCGGGTACCGTAAACCCCACGGGGCCCGTCCGAAACATCGTGGAGGGTTACCACATGAGCTGGATTGTTCAGTTACTTCCGGGAATGGAGCAGACAAATCTGTTTCAGACCATTCGCTTTGACGTATCCGTCTATGACGACGCGAATCTGAATGTTCGCAATACCAGGATGCCCGCACTGAACTGCAGTTCTGACGGGACGAGCATCATATCAACTGCTCTCGGGACTCCGCTGGCAGTTTCAAGCTATGCTGGCTGCTTTAGTGGTTCAGACGTGCCGATCGCGGCGGATAACGACGGCCTGCTGTTTCTCAACAGCAGCATTTCTTTTCAAAAGATCCGTGACGGTGCCAGCAACACACTGCTGGTGGGTGAGAAGCTCATTCTTCCGGACACACTTGAAATGGGATGGATGTCCGGCACGCGATCGACGCTGCGAAACACGGGCGTGCCAATCAATGGTGGCTGGGACAGAATTGTGGTGAACTCGACGGTTGTGCCAAAGCCACCTGACGACACATCCACCAGCGGATTCAGTTCCCGTCACACTGGTGGAGCCCAGTTCCTTGTGGCTGATGGATCCGTACGTTTTATCAGCGAAAATATCCATACCCGGATTCTTTCGCTGCTTGGCAGTCGCGAAGACCGGCAGGTGATTGGAGAATTCTGATGTCTGCCCGCCTGTCACCAGCCCGGGGATTTACGATTCTGGATCTGACGGTGGTGATTGTGATCGTCATGTTGCTGATCAGTCTGCTCCTGCCGGCAGTCCAGGCTGCTCGCGAGAGTGCTCGCCGTTTGCAGTGCCAGCACAATCTGACGCAGATTGGGATTGCGCTGATGAATTATCAGCACGTTCACGGCGTGTTGCCTCCCGGCTCCGTCAGCACGACTCAGCCGGTCACGTGGCTGCAGCCCCCTGACGGCCTCGGCTGGATCGCTCAGATACTGCCGCAGATGGGCGAGGAAAATACGTGGCTGCAGGCGGATGCAAATGATCCGTTCAGATCGTTTGGTGCGATTGAGGCGGCGGCAGCTTCTGCTGGAATTCAGGGAATGGGAACAGGGCCTGAAGACGGATCAGCTGGAGGCGTGGCGGCCCGAACCGCACGACTCAGGAAGCTGATTCCGCATCTGCATTTTTTGAAGTGCCCCTCTCAAAACGTCAACCAGATATTCGGGGTCTCAACATACGCAGGCTGTCATCACAGCACGGAACAGCCAATTTCAGAACGTGGCGACGGTCTGTTTTCAGTGAACAGTTCCGAATCGCTTGAAGACATTCCGGATGGTCGTTCAGCAACGTTGCTGGCGGGTGAATTCGTGCTGACCCTGCCGGGGCATGGCTGGATTTTTGGTGACCGCAGTTCGCTGCGAAATGGCGGAAAAATGGAAGATTCCTTAGGGGCTGCGAAGGTGGTCGATTTTTCCCAGCTGGCAGCGGAGGACGAAAGTGAAGAGGGTCGAGCGAAGCTGGACCTGCAGTCCAGGGAGGTGGGGACTTTCGGCAGCCAGCATTCCTGGCAGGTAAATTTTCTCTTCGCTGACGGGAGTGTGAGAGCCCTGTCCAAAAAGATCGATCCGAAATTATTCAGCAGCTTGATCGCTCGTGCGGACGGATCTCCCCTGTCGAACGGCGGATTTTGAGTCCATCAATGTGGCCGTTCGTGCGGGATTGCGCCCCTGAAAATTCCGGAACTCCTGCCGTTTTTCGCATCTGGACTTGTCTCCCGGGCTCTGAAATCACAAGATGGTTTGGACAGCAGCTTCCCCATCCGCCCGCCATTCATTCCCGCCCTGCCATGCCCGCGATCGCCCTCAGCGTTTCCAAAGCCCTTTTCTCAGCCGTATTCCGGCTGACGACAGCTGCCATCGTGCTGCTGGCTCTGCCGCTTTCCCCCTTATCAGCTCAGAATGCCCCGCTGCGGGACTTTTCCGACACCGACTTTGAAACGCAGATTCGCCCGCTGCTGGCCGGAAAATGTCTTGGCTGTCATGGAGAACGCCGTCAGGAGGGCGGTCTCCGGCTGGACACTCGAGAACACCTTCTGCAGGGTGGCGACAGTGGCCCGGCCGTTGTTCCCTCCGACGCTGCTCAAAGCCTGCTGATGCTGGCCGTCCGTCGCGAGGGCCCCGAGATGCCGCCGGACAAAAGTCTCAGCGACCAGGAAATCCGAACCCTGCAGCGGTGGATCGCCGCGGGTGCTCTGTGGCCCGAGCACTCAAAGCCGCTTCGTGAACCCGCCCCCGTGATCACCGACGACGACCGCAGCTGGTGGGCCTTCCGTTCTGTGCAGCGTCCTGAGGTTCCTGCTGTCGGTGATCAATCATGGCCGCAAACTCCAATTGACCAGTTCGTTCAGCAGGCGCTGCATTCCCATCAGCTCACGCCGGCACCGCGTGCCGCACCGCACGTGCTGGTTCGGCGACTTTTCCTGAACCTCACAGGCCTGCCACCCGCTCCGGAAGACATCAGTCGCTTCAATGCTCAGGTGTCCGCGATTGGTTTCACGGCGGCCTGGCAACAGCTTGTCGATCAGTTGCTTGCAGATCCCGGCTATGGGGAACACTGGGCAAGGTTCTGGCTGGATCTGGCGCGTTACGCCGAATCCGACGGCTGGAACCAGGACGCGCATCGGCCCCACATCTGGCGTTATCGCGACTACGTGATCAGCGCTTTCAACAGTGATCGTTCGTGGCCCGATTTTGTGCGTGAACAGCTGGCGGGGGACGAAATTCCCAACGCCACCCCGGAACAGCTGGCCGCCGCCGGCTTTCTGCGACTGGGCGTTTACGAATACAACCAGCGTGATGCTCGTGGCCAGTGGAACGACATCATGAACGAAATGACGGACGTTGCCGCGGACGCTTTTCTGGGTGTCAGCATGGCCTGTGCGCGCTGCCACGACCACAAATTCGACCCGCTGCTGCAGACCGACTACTTTCGCTTCCGCGCGTTTTTCGAACCCGTGATCTGGCGCGACGATCTGACGTACTCGACCTCCTCCCAACAGCAGACGCACGCGGAACAACAGCGGCAATGGGAAGCGGCCACTGCTGCTGTCAGGGCGCAGATTGACGCCATCATTCGCCCGCTGCACGATCGCAAATGGCGTTCGACGGTGGACAAATTTCCGCTGGACATTCAGGCATGTTTCCACAAGCCCGAAGCACAGCGGAATTCGTGGGAGCACCAGATGGCCTATCTGGTCTCGCGTCAGTTCCTCGAAGAAGGCGGCGGACCGCTCAGTGGCATGAAGAAGGAAGACAAAGAACAGTACGAAGCTCTGCAGAAACAACTCGCGACCTTCGACCACCTGCGTCCCCCGCCGCTTGAACCTGTGATGACCGTCACCGATTTCTCCGGTTCGTCGGCACCGACCTGTATTCCCGATCGCTCGGGCGAACCGCCGCTGGATCCCGGTTTTCCAACCGTACTGCAACCTGTCGATGCCTTGCCCGCTGCCACCATCCAGCCTCTGCCGGCATCCACAGGCCGCCGCACGGCACTCGCACAATGGATCAGTGATGGCGGTAATCCGCTGACCATCCGGGTCATCGTCAATCGGATCTGGCAGCAGCATTTCGGACGAGGCCTTGCGGCCACCACCAGCGACTTTGGAAAGCTGGGCCAGCCACCCACTCACCCCGAACTCCTTGACTGGCTCACGTCCGAATTCATCAGCAGCGGCTTTCGCTTCAAACACCTGCACAGACTGATTCTGACATCGGCCGTGTGGCAGCAGTCCGCGGTGCATCCCGAGGCCGCACGCCAGCAGCTCGCAGATCCCTCCGATCAACTGCTCTGGCGCGGCCGCGTCCGTCGTCTTTCCGCCGAACAAATCCGCGATGCCGTGCTCAGCTGCAGCGGCGAACTGCAGCGGTCGCTGGGCGGTCCCAGTGTCTCTGCCGATCAGGCTCGACGGTCAGTCTACATCCGCTTCACCCGCAACACTCCCGATCCCTTCCTCGGCGCCTTCGATATGGCGAATGGGCTGCAAAGCGTACCTGAACGCGACGCCACCACGACACCTCTGCAATCGCTGCTGCTGATCAACGGCCCGTGGCCACTGGAACGCGCCGCCCGATTTGCCACGCGGATTGAAAAACAGTATTCAACTCTGCCGGAACAGGCCAGTGCCGCGATAGAACTGGCGTGGGGGCGCAGACCGACCTCCAGCGAACTCTCGGCCGCTTTGGAATTTCTGAATGCACCGCCCCCGCAAACGGTCGCTGGTGCCCCGGCGGACGCAACCTCCACGGCTGCTCAGCCCGCCCAAACCGTCGGTCGCCCGCTGCAGGATTTCTGTCATGTGCTGCTGAATTCCAGCGAGTTTCTCTACGTGGAGTAACATCAGTGCTGACTTCTCTTCAGAACCGTCGCCAGTTACTGCAGTCCTCGGGGCTTGGCTTTGCAGCGCTCGCTCTGAATCTGCTCGAACAGGAATCCCGCGCGGTCGAGTTGGGCGAAGGACGGCCCGTAGCCCATCATCGCCCCCGTGCAAAGGCCGTGATCTGGTGCTTCCTCGAAGGTGGCCCCAGTCACCTCGATCTGCTGGACCCCAAACCCCTCCTCAATCAGCTGGCCGGTCAGCCACTTCCCAACAGCTTTCGCGAACCCATTACAGCAATGGGTGAAAGAGGCGCTCCACTGCTGGCAGCGCCCCGCAAGTGGCGGCAGCACGGCGACAGCGGACTCTGGGCGTCCGAGTGGATCCCGCACATCGCCGGTCATCTGGACGACATCGCCGTCATCCGCTCCTGCTGGACCAACGGCATCAATCACGCGGGCGGCGTATGCCAGATGAACACCTGCATCAACTTTGCCGGGCGTCCGTCTCTGGGGGCATGGGTCAATTATGGACTGGGCACGGCTGACAGCGATCTGCCCTCCTTCGTGGTGCTCTGCGACAGCAGTGGCCGCCCGGTGAACGGCACTCGAAATTGGGGCAGTGGTTTTATGCCGGCCAGTTATCAGGGGGTACAGCTCAGCAGCAGCCTTGAAGAGCCGATTGCAAACCTGAAAACGCCGGCCGCGGTGACAATTGAACAGCAACAGCGGAAGCTCCGACTGCTGCATTCCTTCAATGCTGATTACGCTGCTGCCAGGCCTCAGCAGACAGAACTGGACGCGCGACTGCAAAGCTATGAACTTGCGTTTCGGATGCAGGCGGAAGCCCCGCTCGCTGTGGATCTGCAGTCCGAAACCGCCGCTACGCGCGAACTCTACGGGATGGATCAAAAGGAGACGGAAACCTTCGGCCGCAATTGCCTGCTCGCCCGCAGGCTCGTTGAACGTGGTGTGCGGTTTATCCAGCTGTATCACGGCACAGGCAGCAAATGGGACTCCCACTCGGCCATCGAAGCCAACCATTCCCGGCTTTGCCGCAGCATGGACAAACCGGTCGCCGGACTGATTCGTGATCTTAAACAACGTGGACTGCTGGATGAGACTCTGGTGATCTGGGGCGGTGAATTTGGCCGGACGCCAATGAGCGAAAAAGGGAATGGTCGCGATCATAATCCCACCGGTTTCACGATCTTCATGGCAGGTGGCGGAGTGCACGGTGGCCAAACCATCGGCGCGACGGATGAACTGGGACTGTACGCCGTGGAAGACCGCATGCACGTCCGCGACATTCATGCCTCAATCCTCGGTCTGCTGGGACTCCACAACCTTGAACTCACCTGGAATCACCGCGGTCGCCCCGAACGGCCGACAATCAATGAAGGTTCATTCAACACAAAGCTGATCGGGATTCGCTCGTAATCTCTGTCCGCTGCCGGGAGCTTCTTTCATGTCCCATCATTCTGATACCGCACCGACCCCACGTCATTGTCGGTCGCAATCGCTTTCCCGTCGCGGACTGCTGCAGGTGGGCGCATTGGGTGGTGTCGGACTGTCCCTCCCACAGCTGCTCGCCGCCGACACGCAAACTCATACGGCCCGCGCCAATTCCTGTGTTGTGATCTTTCTCAACGGTGGCCCCAGTCATCTGGATATGTGGGACATGAAACCCACGGCACCCCAGGAAATCCGCAGCCCGTTTGCTTCGATTTCCACATCACTGACGGGCGTTCATTTCTGCGAGTATCTGCCGCATCTGGCCCGGCAAATGCATCACTGTGTGCTGGTGCGTTCGATGAATCACAGCGTGAATAATTCTCACGCCGCCGCGGTCTACGCTGCGCTGACCGGTCATGATCGTGGTGAACAGGGTGGCGGTGCGAAACCCGGTGATCACCCAAATATTGGTTCCGTGCTTTCCAAACTGCGTCCCTCCGCCCCAACCGCCTTTCCGTACGTGGCGCTGCCCTACAAGACCAAAGAGGGTGCGGGCGGCCCTCTGCAGCCCGGCTTCCTCGGAGGTATCGTCGGAGCCAATCACGATCCGTTCTGGGTTCTGGACGATGCGAATGCCGCTGAATTTCGCGTCCGTGAACTGTCACTCCCCGATGAAGTTTCACTGCCACGCATGGAAGCACGCAGCCGACTTCTTTCAGGGCTTGATCATCCCACCGCCACCATGCAGGCAGCGCTCAGCAGTTCATATGGTGTGATGAGCGATCACCAGCGACGCGCCTTCGACATGCTCACCTCCGATGCTGCTCAGCAGGCCTTTCAGATTGACCGCGAACCCGCGGCTGTCCGCGATGCCTACGGCCGAAACATCTATGGCCAAAGCACACTGCTGGCCCGTCGACTGCTGGAAGCCGGCACACGCGTCGTCACCCTGTCCTGGGCGCCGGATGCCAATGCCACATGGGATACCCATGGAAATAACTTCAACAAACTCCGTGATACTCTGCTGCCGCAGTTCGACCGAGCTGCAGGAAGCCTCATTCGCGAACTCGAAGAACGCGGAATGCTCGAACGCACCATCGTCGCTGTGCTTGGCGATTTCGGACGCACGCCCCGAGTCAACGCCAATGCCGGCCGCGATCACTGGAACTCCTGCTACTCCATCCTGCTCGCAGGCGGAGGATTCAACGGGGGACTTGTGCATGGAGCCAGCGATCGCATCGGTGCCGTCCCCGCAAAGAACCCCACCTCGCCCGCCGACATCATCGCCACTCTCTACCACCTGCTGGGTGTCGATCCCCGAATGAACATCCACGATGTGCTTGACCGACCTCACCTGCTGGTTCCGGGCGGACGCGTGATGAATGAACTGCTGGTGTAGGCGTTCAGACCAATCGTTTATCGTCAACGGCCACGACGCTGATTGACACATACGTACAACAGCAGCGCCACAGAAGATTCAGTTCACAGCGACGGACATTCGGTGATGCGCTTCACCAGCATGGTGGCATAGCTTCCGCGGGGAAGGTCGAAGTTCAGCTGGATCTTCCGCTTGCCGGGGTACAGGTCATCCTCAGCTTCTGCGGAGCTGGCACCGGCCGGAATGATCCAGATGGGCCGGCTGCCTTTCGAAAAGAAGCTGTCCCGAGGATACTTCACGCGGACTTCCCGCAATTCCACGCCTTCTTCGGACAGGACCTGATCCAGCAGGTCGCCGATCAGACCTTCAGGCCGATCAATGCGGGCTGATGGAAGAGGCAGCAGCTGGTTCAGCCATTCGGCCGGGACGGATGCGTCGCGGGGAGCAGGGAGCACGACCGGGCCGCAGGTGAGTTCGATCCGCGGAAGCGTCTGCCCGGGACTTGTGGCCTCCAGAAAGCGGCTCAGGAGACGATTCCAGAGCGCTGACTGCCAGGCAGACAGATACAGCCCGCGGAGGTCCACCTGAATCCGCGCCAGAGCACCTCGAAAATCTGCCGGCTTGCCGACTTTCACCTTATCCGACAGATAAGTCACGATTGATCTGCGGTGCGAACGTTCCAGCAGCGACTGGCATTCAGGCCATTTCCCCCAGTTGTCTCGCAGAATTTGTTTCTGACGACGTTCGTCCGCCGGATCGTTGGGATGCGGATCCGCCATCGCCAGCCAGACCGCTCGTTCCCAGTCCCCGCGGCACCACGAGCGAGCGATCCATTCGCCGGATTGTCCCAGAGATCCGAATCGCTGGTCATCGAAGTAATTGGGAATGCCGGTCCGGGCTGCCGTGGCGAACTGCGAAAGAATCTGAGCAGCTGCGGCGGCTGTCAGATCCCGCAGCGTCAGTCGAAAGCGGTTGCCTGTGATCTCGGCCGCAGTGAACGCCACGGCAGTCTGGCCCACGTATTCCAGCTGCAGCGATTTCTGCTGCAGGGACTTTCGGGGACCGTTGTGGATGGTGAGGTATTGTGTGGTGACTGCGTGACGATCCTTGAGACCGCCATAGCTGAGCCGCTTGCGATGCACATTCCAGCGCTGCACGATAGCCTGAATGGCTTCCGGAGTGCCGATGGAGGTTTTGGTGAGTCGATACAGGGCGAATGGACCACCGCTGCTGAGCGGTGCAGTGAGCTCATCGACCTGAAAGTCTTCGGGGATTCGGCGAAGTTTCACGGGCCCGCCGTTCCACCCGCAGAATCCGTTGCCGGTTTCTTTGGCAGAAATCCCACACCAAGTCCAATAATCATGGAAATCCAGAAGATCCAGAATTCCGGAGTCCGGTAACTGTGGAAATCGACTTCGTACGGACTGCCTTCATAGTTGAAGCCCCAGTCCACCAGCAGTTTCATGCCGATGACGATCACCAGCAGATAAGCGGCGACTTCGAAACGCGGGAACTTTTCCAGCAGCCGAATAAACATGGCCGCTGCGACCCGCATGAGCATCAGTCCGATGATTCCACCGGCGATTACGACCCAGAGCTTGGGGTGCGGAGCATCAGCGGGGTGGTTGTCTGGTTTTGATCCCACCATGGCGATTGCCGCAAGGATGGAATCCACAGCAAACGCGATATCTGTCAGCTCGATGACCGCCACCGTCTTCCAGAAGTTGCCGCTTGACTGAGACCGCTGGGCGACAGGCTGCTGGATGTCTTCAGGGAGCGGAATCGGGATGCGTTCCTGAATTTCCACCAGTTCCTGTTCGGGAGACAACGGGCCGCCACTGGCCAGCCGCAGCTGGGGTTCTCCGGCAGCATCCACCGACAGCACTTCCTCCTGTTGTTCTTGTGATTCAAAGAACAGATGCTTTACCGCGATGAAAATCAGGTATCCGCCACCCAGCAGTTTCACAATTCGCCACTGCAGCAGATAGGCGGCCATCGTCACTGCCAGAATCCGAAACACCACAGCGCCCACAAGTCCGTAGGTCAATGCTCGCTTTTGCAGGTGCTTTGGTACCCGCCGCGCCAGCAAACCAAGCACGAGCGCGTTGTCGATTGACAACACGCCCTCCAGCAACACCAGCAACCCGACAATACCCAGGTCGCCCAGGCCGAAGGTTTGGTGCCAGAGCCCCAGTGAGATGCCACCAGCGGCAAGGATCAGAAGAAACATGACTTCATCCAGTGGAACCCCGAAAAACCGAAACCACGGAGAATATCGCGTTGCCATACAGACCGCCAGAAAAACCGGACCGCGACGGCGCCGATTCCCTGCAGTTGTGTTGAAACAACCCTAAAAACTCAAAAAACAGTCGATTCCGCTGTGGACCGATTGAGAAAAAATGTACCCATCGGGTTTACCTGCGAACGGGCCCCGCGACAGGCGTCGTGTCGCGCGGGAATTTCCTGCCCACGTCGTCCGCCGCAGCGGATTTCTCCGGCAACCCCACTAGAATTCCTGCGGAACGGGCAATTCCGTTCCCGCCTCCGGCCACGTTGCCCTTGCCAGTCCCCCACCATCAGGAACATCCCATGGAACGTTCACTCGGAAACATCATCGCTGACTCGCTGGATCTCTGCCTCGGCTATACCGAACGACTGCTCAAGGATATTCCCGCGGATCAGTTCGCCCGCTTCGCGGCCCCCGGTGGTCAGTCAGTCGATTCCAACCACCCCGCCTTCGTTCTCGGTCATCTCGCACTTTACGCTCCCCGAATCATCGGCGACCTCGGACAGCCCGTTTCTGCTGTGCCCGAAGCCTTTCAATCCGCGTTTTCCAAAGACGCCAAATGTGCCGATGACCCCACTGGAACACTCTACCCGCCCATGCAGGCTGTTATCGACGTCTACTTCAGTGGCTACCGGGCCGCCAGCGCCGCTCTCCGAGCCGCAGCGGATGACGCCTTCCAAAAACCCAATCCCAACCCCGGTCGACTTGCTGAACTCTTTCCCACTCTCGGTTCCATGCACGCCTTCTACTGCGGCGGTCATATGATGATGCATCTCGGACAACTCAGCGCGTGGAGACGAATGACAGGACTCGGTGCTGCGTAAGGGGTTTGTCTGTTGTTTGTGGTCTGTTGTTTGTGGTCTGTGGTCGCTGGCTGACTGTGGCTCGCACGCAACTGGTTCCTCGTTCCTGCACCATTGTTCCTCATCCTCACAGCCTTCCCCCTTCCGGACAGTTCATGAGATTTGCTCTGATCGGATCCAGTGTTTCTGTTTGGCCTCTGCTGGAAGAGTTGCAGGGGGCGGGGGATGCTGCGCTGGTGGGGAGTGCGATTTCGGGGCCTCTGCTGCAGCAGGCGGCGGGGCGCGTAGCGTTGCGACAGACGGATTCCGTAGAGGACGCGTTGCTGCTGCCGAACATTGACACCGTGATTCTTTCGCTCGATGACCCCGAAGAGATTCTCCGGCTGACTCGTGCCGCGGTGCAGGCCGAGCGTCATGTGGTGGTGATGCTTCCGCTGACGAATGCTTCACCGGCTTTGGTTTTCGAACTGCAGCTGATTGCTGATGAATGCCGTGCGGCCGTGGTTCCCGTGGCGGGTCGCTGGTTGATCGCGGATCTCTCTGCATCCGCCCTCGATCTTGGGCTTTCGCGCACTGATGTTCGGCAGCTGCTTTTGGAGATGAACTTTGTCGGTGATTCGTCAGAGAGTCTGGCGTACGCCACACGAACGGGACTTGATGTGCTCTCGGCATCTGGTTTCCGTTATTCCCAGGTGACCTGCCTCGATTCAGCAGCTCCGGGGGGAATTCTGCTTTCGCGTTTGATCACGCTGGGGACGCAGCCGGAGGCTGAATTCCCTCTGCCCCCCGCAACGCTCACACTGCGTCCCGGCAATCTTTCCGGCGGGACGCTGCGTGCCGTGCTGACGACTGGTGAGACGCGGGACTTTTCGCTGGGAGTGGCGGGTTCCGTTCCGCTGCTGCCGCGGATTCGCTGGTTCTGCGAAGACCGTTCACGGTGTCAGCCATGGCTTGATGCCTGTTCGATGACTCTTGAACTGGCTGAAGCCGCCGGCAAATCGCTGCGTCGTCGTCGCACGGTGGATGTGCACTTCGACGCGGGTACTGAACGCAGTGTGTTCAAGAGCCAGATGACGGCCCTGGGCTGTGGTGTGCTCACATGGCTGATGTTCAGTGCGGTGGCACTGCTGATCGCCGGTCAGCTGCTTGACCTGCCCGACTGGTTCTGGCAGGTTGCCCGCATCCTCTGGATCGCGCCAGTGGTGCTTTATTTGGCAGCCCAGGCGCTCCTGCCGCTGGCCCGCGACCGTTCTGGTCCGCCGCGTGGACGGCGCTGATTCAACGGAACTGCTGTATGGCAAAGCCACTCCCGCCAATTCTCTCCTGTGAAGGCTGCGGCGCGTGCTGCCGACGCACTCCCGTGCCCCCATTCGAGCCGGGTGAAGAAGCGTTCTGGAACGTGCCTGCATGGATGCTTGAACCTGTCCGCGAACGCATTCGCCGCGACGAACAGTTTGAGCTGCTTCCGTGCGTCTGGTTTGATCCCGCCACGCTCCTCTGCCGCCACTACGACTACCGCCCCCAGGCCTGTCGCAACTTTGAACTGGGAAGTCCGCTTTGCCGGCTGTCGCGCGACGACGACGGGATTTAGAAGAGTTCTCGAATTGGCTCGCCTTCTGCAAGTACCGGCACGGGCCGTTGCTGACGATCGGGAATGACAAGCCCCGGATCCACTCCCACAACACGATAAATGCTGGCCAGAAGATCGCCTGGCGAGAGCGGTCGGCTGGCCGGTTCACCGCCGTCCCGAGTGGTGCTGCCGATAATCTGGCCGGTACGCAGACCGCCACCGCTGAGCACTGCGTGCATGGCGCGGGGCCAGTGTCCGCGACCGGCCCCCGAATCAATCCGCGGAGTGCGGCCGAATTCACCACAGGCCACTACCAGCACATCCTCCTGCAGTCCTCGATCCTGCAGGTCTTCGATCAACGCCGCAAATGCCTGATCAAAGATCGGCAGCCGCCGCCGAAGATTGCTCTCTATCGTGTAGTGGTCGTCCCACCAGTCCACATCCTTTTCATACAGATTCACCGTGACGAATCCGGCTCCTGCTTCAATCAGCCGGCGAGCCATCAGCATGTAGCGACCCCATGCATGCCGACCGTATCGCTCCCGCAACTGTGCCGATTCCCCCGACAGATCAAAGGCCGCTCGGGCAGATTCGCCAGCCACCAGCTCGGCCGCCTGCTGCTGGACGTCCAGAGCATCCTGAAGTGCCGCAGGAAAACCGGCCTGAGCAGGGAAGCGATCGAGCGCCGCGGTCAGCGACCGACGATCTTCAAACCGACCGCGGCTCACACCTGCCGGCAACTCAAACGCCGGTGGCCGATAATTGCCCAGCTCCGGATCACCACCGGCGTTCAGCGCGTTATGTCGCGCACTTAAGAAAGCCGCCGTTTGGTAGAAGCCCACGTGAGTCCGATAGTCTTCCGGAATACACAAATAGGCCGGTAGCCCCGAGGATCCACCTGTGCCACGACTCCACGAAACCACCGAACCCTGACACGGATGCTGCTGGCCGGCCTGACGAGCGTTCAGCTGGGGGTAGCCAGTCTGCACAAGATGCTGAGCATCATCGTGAACGCTCCATGTGTGCGTCAGCGATCGAATGACCGTCAGATGCCGTGCAACTCGAGCGTGCCCCGGGAGCAGATCGCAGACTTCAAGACCCGGCAGGGACGTGGCAATCGGCTGAAACGGTCCTCGCACCTCTGAAGATGCCTCCGGTTTCATGTCCACCATATCGATGTGCGACGGACCGCCCGCCATCCACAACAGAATGACGGACTTCTGCGGTCGCACCCCCGCCCCCGCCACTGCCCCCGCCGCCCGACGCAGACCCATCACCTGCGAAAGCGACACACCACCAACCGCCAGTCGCCCAATGTCCAGCAATCCGCGACGGCTGATGATGGATGACAACAGCGGTGTTTGAACAGCCGTCACGGCAATCCCCTTCAGAGACGCGGAAATACGAAAGCGGCAGTTGAACTCCGGACAGCCGCGGTTTCGCACTGTCTTGACTTTGATCGGTAGTTCCCCGGCGGGACTGAGCGGGGAAAGGTGGGCAATTCAGACAGTTAACCATCAGCGTCGGATTCTGTCCAGCCCTGAGACACCATATTGACCCCTTTTTGCTGTCCGGCCTATAGTCTGCCGCTTCAAGCCCCTGGTGGCCACTTTGAATGTCTGTTTCCCCCCAACGAACTCGCGATTGAAACTTCCTGTTCAGCCTGAATTCCCTATTTCCTCAGACTGCGAGTGAATGCGTCCGCCTCGGATGTCCTGCACTGTGCTGATGCTCCTGTCTGCCGTCCTTACCGGGCTGCCGAACGAGTCCGCGCGCGGACAGGAAGCGGCAGCCATGGTGTCGCCGGCAGAGAGCTACACCGAAGACTCCGCCGCTGCGATCACAGTGCGAGGCCTTTACGAGGAGGTGCTGCGGTTTGATGGGATGGAAGTGCACCTCGTCGTGGGCCGCGTGTCACTCGTTCAGGGTGACCTGTCCTTCACCGGTTCTCGGATGGCGTATTTCATCGCCCGCACGGGATCGGGTTTTGACACGGCGGTGTATGGCGAAGACCTGACACTGACTTCCAGAACCGGTCAGCGTGCGGCGGGTGCGATGGCCTTCCGGCTGGAATCCGCCGCCGCGCCTCAATTCGAGATTCAGGATTCGGCTGAGTCCGGTTCCAGTGACCATCCACTGCTGAGACGAGCACTTGCACGGCTTTACCCGGGCGACCCTGGAGAAGCCACAACCGCCAGCCTGCAATCTCCGAACGACGTTTTCTCACCACCCGTACAGTCGCTCCCGAATCCCGGGCCTGCGGCGGGTTCACGGCGAGTCCAGATTCGGCCGCGCTCCGGAACTCCGCTCCGTGTGGAGTCATCCACGACTCCGGACACCGTCCCGGAAGAACGCGTCACGGTGGTCACCGGTGGCGTCAACGTGCTTGTGGATGGCCTCGATGCCCCGGTTGGTGGAACCGATCTGGCCCCGGGACTCGTTGACCTTTCAGCCGATCGAGTGGTGATCTGGACTCAGGGTGGCGAATCCGATGCGCTCGAAGCAGGCAGCACTGTGGTGCAGCCGGCTGATGCGCGATTTCAGGTGTATCTGGAAGGCAACATCGTCATCCGTCAGGGTCAGAATTCGATCACCGCAACGCATGGCTTCTTTGATGCAGCCGGCAATCGCGCACTGCTGCTCAATGCGGAACTCAGAGCCTTCGTACCAACCACTGGCGGTGACTTCCGCATTCGCGGAGAACGCATGCGACAGCTCAGCCGCGACCGCTTTCACGTGCAGAATGCCTGGGCCACCACCAGCCCCTACGGGAAACCGGGATATCGACTGCGGGCCAGCGATGTTTTCGTGGAACAGGGACCGTCGATGTTTACCGGCATCGACCCGCTTTCCGGTCAGCAGGTGTTCGGCAACGCCACATGGATCACAAGTCTCAACAACCAGCTCGTGCTCGGTGATACTCCGGTCCTGTACCTTCCCAGGGTGAGCGGTCCGGCAGAAGATCCCGGAATACCGATCCGCAGCGTCACACTCAGCCAGGATCGCATCTTTGGGCTGCAGGTGAATACGGTGTGGGATCTGCGAAAACTGCTGGGACTGCCGCGTCAGCCCGGACAGCGCTGGGACCTGCTGGCGGACTATCGCAGCCGTCGCGGTCCGGGTGCAGGGATTCGCGGGGAATATCGCGGCGAAAATTCAGCAGGCGCGTGGCAGGGTGGCGGGACACTCTATTATCAGTACGACGACGCTCGCGATAATCTTGGCCTCGATCGCAGACGGCTGGATCCCGAAAGCAACAACCGCGGCGAAGCCGTCTGGCGACATCGCCAGGAACTTCCTGCGGACGGACTGCTCTTCGGCGAAATTGGCTTCCTTTCCGACCGCAATTATCTCGAACAATACCACGAAAATCGCTTCGATTCCGAAAAAGACGTCGAAACAGTTCTGGGACTCCGAAAGGATCGCGGCGCATGGTCCGGAATGCTCTGGGGACGCGGAGATCTCAGTGGCTTCGAAGCCAATACTCAGTGGCTGCCGAAAGCTGATCTGTCCACGTTTTCGCAGCCACTCTTCGGTGGCCTCGTTTACTGGAATCAGCACTCCAGCGTCGGCTATGCAGACCTGCAGCCACTCCAGGCACCCACCGATCCGCTGGATCCCATGACTCCGGCAGGACTCCCGTACCTCACCAACGCGTCCGGTACCGTTGCCATGACCCGCCACGAACTGGCAGCGCCGGTTAACATGGGGCCAATCACTCTGGAACCCTTCGTCGGCGGTGAAGCAGCCTATTGGGAACAAGGATTCACAGATGCATCCATGGAACGCTGGATGGCCAATGCGGGCGTTCGTGCTCGCCTGACCGCCACAAAACTGTTTCCCTTCATCCGCAGCGCCACCCTCGGTGTCAATGGCCTCGCACATCGTCATGACGCCATGCTTGAATACGCGTGGACGGATTCGTCCCGAAGCCTCAATGACATTCCGCAGTACAATGAAATCGACGAAAACTCGCAGGAACGCTTTCGCTCACGCTACACACTGCCCACGCAAATCTTTCCAGGTGCGATTCCCGCACAGTTCAATCCACGCAACTACGCACTCCGCAGCGGGGCTGCTCTCTGGACCAGCGCTCCATGGCACGAAGTCGCCGACAACCTGCAAACCCTCCGAATCAGCTTCCGCGACCGACTCCAAACCAAAGCCGGTCCCGCCGATAACCCACGCATTCGAGACTGGATGACCTGGGACTATGGCCTGACCTTCTTCCCCCAGGCAGATCGTGATAACTTCGGTGAAGACTTCGGGCTCTTCTACAATCACTATCGCTGGAACTTCAGCGATCGCACCAGCCTCCTCACCGATTCCTCCTTCGATATCTTCGATAATGCCGGCCGCACATGGAGCGTCGGAATCCTCACCCAGCGCAGTCTCCGCGGCAGCCTCTATGCCGGCTTCCGCGAAGTCAACGCCGGCCGATTCCTCAAAAGCCAGACACTCGTCGGCAGCTACAGCTACCAGATGAGCCCCAAATGGATCTCCACCGCCTCTGTCGCCTATGACATCGCCGAAAGTCAGGCTCGCGGAACCTCACTGACCATGTCCCGCGTCGGACTCGACTGGATCCTGCACTTCGGATTCGGTATCGACGTCAGCAAAGACAACGTCGGCGTCGGCGTCTCCCTCGAACCCCGCTTCGGACCGCCATCACCCACCAACCTCGCGTGGCTGCTGGGACTGCAGTAAATGCGAGCGGTCGGGCGGAAGCCCCCGGCTGTGTTTCGCACCGAAGGTGCGCGCGCTGGCGAGCGCGCTGGTGAAGCGTTTGCAGCGGCCGTTTGCCCGCAGGCTGCCGCCATGCGGCTGAGTTTGCGAGCGGTCGGGCGGAAGCCCCCGGCTATGTTTCGCACCAAAGGTGCGCGCACTGGCGAGCGCGTTGGTGGAGCGTTTGCAGCGGCCGTTTGCCCGCAGGCTGCCGCCATGCGGCTGAGTTTGCGAGCGGTCGGGCGGAAGCCCCCGGCTATGTTTCGCACCAAAGGTGCGCGCGCTGGCGAGCGC
>Ga0169931_10003663_pt1 | contig 24263 bp, 23 predicted proteins | sample Kivu_15m_20L_FD_129675 | JGI IMG/M metagenome (GOLD analysis project Ga0169931, IMG submission 129675) | Freshwater microbial communities from Lake Kivu, Western Province, Rwanda to study Microbial Dark Matter (Phase II) - Kivu_15m_20L... | ecosystem: Environmental > Aquatic > Freshwater > Lake...
AAATTCAGTCAAGTCAGTATTTTTTCGGATTTGAATAATTTGTTCGACCTGACAATGCTAAAGGATTACAATGAAATTTGTGGAATCACGCAAGCTGAATTGGAATCTAATTTCGTCGAGGAATTGAAATTGTACGACAAAGAACAAATCAGAAAATGGTACAACGGTTATCGTTGGTTTCCGAATGAAAATACCGTTTACAATCCTTTCTCCATCTTAAATTTCTTTGCTACAAACGGTGATTTCAGAAATTTTTGGTACGCAACAGGTACGCCAACTTTCTTAACCAAAATGTGTAAGGAAAAAGGTGTTTTCGAACTCAACAATACGACGATAACAGCAACAGCCTTAGGTGATTTTGATATCGAAAATTTGAATTTAGTTTCAGTACTTTTTCAAACAGGATATCTAACGGTAAAGAGCTATAATCCACTTCTTCGGATTTATGAATTGGACTACCCAAATATTGAAGTGAAAAGTGCTTTTGTGGAAGGATTGTTAGAGGTTTATAGCCTAAGTAAAGAACCCATTTCTTCGGTATTTTTATCAAAACTTTACAGTAGTTTAGTGAATCAGTCGGAGGAAGAATTAACCGAGGTAATAAATCTTGTTTTTGCACAAATCCCCTACGACCTCTGGTTTGCCGAAAATGAGAAATTCTATCACATCATTACACACTTGATGTTTACACTTTTTGGATCTCTTGTTCAAAGTGAAATGCACACTCATAAAGGAAAAGCAGACATTGTGATTTTTCTCTATAATGAAGTTTATTGCCTGGAACTAAAACTCGATAAATCGGCGGAAGAGACTTTGGATCAGATAAAAAGTCGTGGGTATTTGGAGCGTTTTGCGAATAGCGGTAGAACATTACATCAAATCGGAATCAACTTTAGTTCCAAGGAAAAGAAGGTCGATGGCTTGATTTGGGAAGTTGTTTAAGGTTTAATACAAACCCATTGCAAGACCAACTCCTACCAAAATACTTCCCAGTTTCAAGAGGTTAAATTTGTGGTTTTCAGAGGTTTCGAAAATAATAGTTGTGGAGATATGTAAAAACATTCCAACTACAATTGCCAATACAACATGGGTGTCAATTCCCAAAGTTTCTGTTGAAACAAACAATCCCAAAAATTGTCCAAGTGGTGTCATTACGGCAAAAAGTAACATCACCATCCAAGATTGCCAGATTTTGAGCGATGTATTCATTAATAAGGTCATTAATGCAATTGCCACAGGGATTTGGTGGAAAATGATTCCAAGAAAAAGTGAATCGTGGGTGTGTCCGTGGCCGTGAGATTCAAGTCCAACAATACCATTTCCCAAAGGAATTCCTTCAATTACTGAATGAAGAGATAGAGATATGAAAAGCATCCAGGGAAGAGGTTGACCTTTATGTATATGTACATGTCCGTGTTCAATTCCACCAGAGAAATACTCCAAAACAAGCTGAATTAGAAAACCTAGCATGATAAACATACCAATGTTGCTGTGTTCATCATGATATAAATCGGGAATCAAATGCTGAAAAATAATCGCAAGCAAAAAACCACCACTAAAGGCCAAAGCCAATTTGATGGATTTATTTTTATTTGTTGCTTTAAAATAGTGCACAATCACACCACCAATCAGCACCGAGGCTATTAAAGCCAAACTCATTAATAGAAATTCCATATTAGTTTTTCTGTGCAACTATTATCAAGCGATTTGAAATGTTTGAATCAAATGCGCTCAAGTCGAAGTCGCCAAAAGTACGGACATTCGAAAAATCTTTTGAAAGTAATTGTTGAAAATCTGACAACATCAATGCTTGCACGCGTTCTGTGAAATGAAAATTGGTTCCTTCATCCGTAAAACGAATGTGTTTGAAAATATGGTTGCCGTCATAATTTCTTGTAATGTGAAAATCGATATTATCTACAGATTTCACTTCAGATTCCACCAAAGTATCAACCACTTTTCTTGCGTTCATGAAGTCGATTACCACTGTTCCTTTAGGTTTTAGCATTACTGAAATGGCATCAATCACTTTTTGATTTTCAGAAGAATTATCGAAATAACCAAAACTTGTGAATAGGTTGAAAATCACTGAAAAAGTTTCGTTTTCAATAGGTTCACGCATGTCTTGTACTGAAAATCTCAATCCGTCTTTACTGTGTTTTTGCGCTTCGGATATGCTATTCGACGATAAATCAACGCCAAATACATTTAAACCTAGTTCATTTAATGTGCGAGAATGCCTACCTTTTCCACAGGCTAAATCCAACACTTTTTCACCTTGTCCTAATTGTAAATAGTCCACAAGATTTTTGATAAAAAATGCGGCTTCGTCGTCGTTTCTGTGTTTGTATAATTGATGGTAGTAACTCGTATCGAACCACTCTGCAAACCATTCCTTTGAATTCATGTTCAAAAGTATCAATTCAACCCGACCTAAGACTTAACCTTTGACTAGAAGTTGTTACATTCGCTTATGAAAGTAATCGGACTAACGGGTGGAATAGGTTCAGGTAAAAGTTTTGTAGCGCATATTCTGGAAAAAATGGGTTACCCAGTATTCTATTCTGATGAAGCGGCTAAATATTTGACTAACAAGGACTCACAAATTAAATCTCAATTGATTCAACTTTTCGGAGAAGAGGTTTACAATGAAAATGGATTGAATAAAAAGTTTTTGTCGGATCGAATTTTTCAAAATCAAGCCGTTTTGGCTCAAGTCAATAGTATTATTCACCCTGTAGTGCGTCAGTATTTTGTGAGTTGGACAATGCAACAAAAAAGTGATTTGGTTTTCAACGAGGCAGCAATTTTATTTGAAACTGGCGCCTACAAATCTTTTCCTGCCAATTTCTTGGTAACCGCACCTTTGGAATTGAGAATTGAAAGGGTGATGAAGCGAGATAATGCCATAAGGGAACAAGTTTTAGCTCGTATTAATGCACAAATGAGCGATGACGAGAAAATGAAACTCACCCCCTACATTATCAATAACGACGAACGAGAGCCAGTTCTAAGTCAAATTGAAAGTGCAATCGATTTGGTTCAAACAGTGTAATTAATTCCATTTTAAAGTTACTTTTGAATTATGGAGTTTAAACAACTTTTAAAGGAGATAGAACAAAAGAAATTCTCACCGATATATTTATTGTTTGGTGAAGAATCCTATTTCATTGACGCAATTACCAAAGCAATCACAGAGAACGCTTTAGAGGAACACGAAAGAGATTTTAATCAGACCGTTGTTTATGGAAAAGACGTGGAGTATGTGTCGTTACTTTCAGAATTAAAATCTTTCCCACTAATGGCAGAGAGAAAATTGGTGGTTTTGAAGGAGGCACAAGATTTTTCAAAAAAAGCAAGCGGAAAAGGAGAAGGATTGGATTTGTTTTTGAAATATGCTGAAAATCCATCCGATACAACGGTTTTCGTTATTGCTTTCAAAAGTGAAAAAGTGGATTCGCGCAAAAAAGTTTACAAAGCCATTCAGAAAAACGGGGTAGTTTTCAAGTCTGAAAAAATCAAAGATTACCAACTTTCCGCTTGGATGCGTGAATACATCAAATCTAATAATTACCAAATTTCCGACAAAGCTTTGATGCTTTTAGAAGAGTCTATCGGTACGAATATTGGGCGCTTTGTGAATGAATTTGCCAAATTGTCTAGTGTTGTTGCGAAAGGGACAGTAATCAATGAAGTTCATATTGAGGAAAATATTGGGATTTCGCGTGAGTACAATATGTTCGAATTGACTAACGCAGTCATGAAGAAGAACTTTGAAAAAACCATGAAGATTATTCAATATTTTGAAGGTAATCCAAAATCGTGGGATTTATCTCCAGTAATTTCAATGTTGTTTGAACAGTTTTCACGTGTTTTAACCATCCACTTTTTACCGACAAAAACTGCTGATTTTGTTGCGCAACAACTAAGAATTCACCCTTTTATAGCGAAAGAAACTTTAGCTGCGACCTACATTTACGACCCGAGAAAAATTGCTTCTAATATCGCAACCTTACATGAGTATGATTTGAAATTTAAAGGTGTGGGGAGTACGGGAAATATTGACAAAAGTGACTTGTTGCGAGAATTGACTTTCAAACTCATTTATTAATGGCAACTTTTTACGCGCCTGATTTAACAACATCGTCAACTGTTTTTCAACTTGACGAGGAAGAAAGTAAACATTGCGTAAGGGTTTTACGGAAAAATATCGGTGATTCGATTTTCTTAGTCAACGGAAAAGGACTTTTCTTTGATACGGTAATTTCTGATAATCATCCTAAAAGGTGCGTTGTCTCCGTTCAAAAAGTTGAATTTCATCAACCTACTTCACCCATTCACATCGCTGTTGCGCCTACAAAAAACATGGACAGAATGGAATGGTTTTTAGAAAAAGCTACCGAACTTGGATTGACCAAACTTTCGTTTTTTGTAAGTAAAAACAGTGAACGAAACCAAGTAAAATTAGATCGCTTGGAAAAAATCGCAATTAGCGCAATGAAACAATCACAACGGTTTTATCTTCCTGAAATAGAATTTATTAGTGATTTTAGAAAATTAATTGAAATGTATCCAGTCGGTTACATCGCTCATTGTATGGAAGATCAAAGTAAATTGTCATTGAAGGACATTGAAGCGAATAAAACAATCATTATTGGTCCTGAAGGTGATTTTACCAAAGATGAGGTTGAATTCAGTTTTTCGAATGGATACAAGCCGATAAGTTTGGGAGAATTTCGTTTAAGAACTGAAACGGCCGCGCTTTTAGCTGTTGTAAAGGGTCATTTTAATTGACATGAATTTTTTTAATGGAATTAAGCATTTTCACCAACTGCCATACGAACTGTTGATAATGAAATTGCCATTGGTAGTAGACGGAAATGGAATTAGTTAATTTTTAATGAGATATTTTGTCATCAAAGGTATTAATCTGACTTAAGATTTCGGTATCTCTTAAAGTTATCGAAAAAATCAACTTCAGAACAATCTAATGCCTCAATTAGATTTACTAACCAAAAAAGTGTGGGAGAAATTAATCCTCTTTCAATTCGAGAAATGTATTGAAAGTCAAGATTCATTTTGTCAGCTAGTTCTTGTTGTGTAATTGATTTGTCTGTTCTTATTTTTCTGATAAAAGCGCCAAGTTTTTTATTGAAGTCATTTTTTTCCATTTGCGCCAAATTCCAAATGAATTTCAATTAACAACTAAACATATATGTTTAACAATAAAGAAAACTATTATATTTGCATCAAAAAAAATTACGAGAATGAAAAAAGTAGTATTAATTGTGGCCGTGTTATTTTCGGCGTTCAACACAAATGCTCAAGTTTTTGAGCAAGGTTCCAATCTTGTTAATGTTGGTTATGGACTTGGCTTGGGATATGGTAGATTATTAAATGCTTACAGTGGAAATCAAGGATACAAATTTTCTGGATTTGGACCAGCATTTATTAATTATGAGAGAGGTGTTAAGGATAATATTGGCGTTGGTTTAGCAATTTCTTATTCAACTTACGGTGCTAAATGGGTTAATTCTTCTAATTATGACTATTCCTACCGATGGACAACCTTATCGATTATGGCTCGAGGAGCTTACCATTTTTCAGTTCGAAATGATAAGTTTGATCCTTACGCTGGAATTGGCATTGGTTTTTTGAAGTATGGTTATAAATGGACTTCAAACGACCCATCTTTTAATGAGGCGAATAACAATATTTCATTAGGAACACCATTTGGTTATCAAATTTTTGTTGGTGCCCGATATATGTTTTCGGATAAAGTGGGAGCTTATGCTGAACTTGGATATGGTATAGCAGTTGCTAATTTTGGTTTGACATTTAGTTTTTAAATTTTTTTTTCGATGGATAACTTAATAAAAATTTCAATTGCCGTTTTATTATCTTTATTATTCTACGGATGTAATCCTGATAATCCACAGCCAAATCCAAATTCAATCAATGTATCATGGCAAGCGACTATAAACGGCATCTCCTATAGTTACAGCGCAATTTATGGTACCAGTAATATCGATAACAATCCTGGAGATTGTTTCGCAGGTCCCGGATCAATACAACTATTAAAGGGGAATTTAGGATATGATTTAATTCATTTAACGTTTTCTAAACCTCCACCCATAGGAGTTGGTAACAATACCATTAATCCAACTTCAATAGTTAAGTGTGTTATATCTCGTAATAATCAAGTAATTGGCATGTCTGAATTTCCTAATACTGATATGAATTTAACTGTTACCGAGTATTCTTCAATTGGAGGACTAATTAAAGGGAATTTTTCTGGTGTGATAGGAACTTCATCAAATGGAGATGTTATTCCAATTTCTGGTCAATTTCAGGCATTTAGGGTCAACTGATTGTTTTAAAATAAAGTCCGAGTTAGTTCATTCGTTGTTAAAAGTTAAAAATGTCATGTTAAAATCAAGATTTTTTTGAATTGAAGTCAACTTTATAAACCAATTCAAGTGGATGTCCTTTGAGTTTTGCGCAATAACTAAAATAAATCAATTAATTGCTTTTAAGTTGAAATGAATTAACTTTTTCCAATTGAGCATTTTTCATTTACGGTTGAATAATAGCTCAATCTGCTTAACCTAGGTGTTCTATTTAAAGATTTTTGTTTTGCGCTTTTCGATATCAGTTTTGATTCTGCTTTACTGACTTCAGTTGAATTCAGTTTTTCGAATGGATACAAGCCGATAAGTTTGGGAGAATTTCGTTTAAGAACTGAAACGGCCGCGCTTTTAGCAGTTGTCCGTTGCAATATTTGAAAATTTAGATTCAAGAAACGTTGTAATTGGTTGAAATTCAGTTTGAAATTACAGTCCTTTTGGCATTGCTTCATTTGTTGTACTTTTGCACCCAAATTTGAATGCTATGAAATACGATATTATAGTTGTTGGTAGTGGTCCTGGAGGATACGTTACTGCAATCCGTGCTTCTCAATTGGGATTGAAAACAGCCATTGTTGAACGCGAATCTTTGGGTGGAATTTGCTTGAATTGGGGCTGTATTCCAACGAAAGCACTTTTGAAGTCGGCCAACGTTTTCGAATATCTTCAGCATGCTGCCGATTACGGAATTAAAGTGGACGTCGCAAGTGCAGATTTTAACGGAATGGTTAAGAGAAGTAGAGATGTTGCTAATGGTATGAGCAATGGTATTCAATTTTTAATGAAGAAAAATAAAATTGATGTCCTAAAAGGAAATGGTGTTGTTAAGCCAGGTAAAAAAGTAATCGTAACGGATGAAAATGGTGCATCATCGGAATACACTGCTGAAAAAGGAGTTATCATCGCAACAGGTGCACGTTCGAGAGAATTGCCAAATCTTCCACAAGACGGTACAAAAATCATAGGATACAGACAAGCAATGACTTTGGCAACTCAACCTAAAAAATTGGTTGTTGTAGGTTCAGGTGCTATCGGTGTGGAGTTTGCTTACTTCTATAATGCAATTGGAACTGAGGTGACAATCGTAGAATTTATGCCAAACATTGTTCCAGTTGAAGACGAAGAAGTGAGCAAGCAGTTGGAAAAATCCTTCAAAAAATCAGGTATCAAAATCATTACTAAAGCTTCTGTGGAGTCAGTTGATACTTCTGGCGAAGGTTGTGTTGTGACTGTTAAAACAGAAAAAGGAGAAGAAAAAATCACTTGTGATGTGGTGCTTTCCGCAGTTGGAATTCAAGCAAACATTGAAAATATTGGTTTAGAGGAAGTTGGAATTATAACCGACAAAGGTCGAATTTTGGTGAATGATTATTACCAAACTAACATCCCAGGTTATTACGCAATTGGTGATGTTGTTCCAGGTCCAGCTTTGGCACACGTTGCATCTGCTGAGGGAATTGTTTGTGTTGAGAAAATCGCCGGACATCATCCAGAACCGATTAATTACAACAATATTCCAGGTTGTACATATTGCTCACCAGAAGTTGCTTCTGTTGGAATGACAGAAAAGGCTGCTAAAGAGGCAGGAATTGAAATAAAAGTTGGAAAATTCCCTTTCAGTGCTTCGGGTAAAGCAAGTGCTGCAGGAGCAAAAGACGGATTCGTAAAGTTGATTTTCGACGCGAAATACGGAGAATTACTTGGTGGACACATGATTGGTGCAAACGTTACCGAAATGATTGCTGAGATTGTTGCTGTGCGTAAGTTGGAAACAACTGGTGAAGAATTAATCAAAACCATTCACCCTCACCCAACAATGTCAGAGGCAGTAATGGAGGCGGCTGCTGCGGCTTATGGAGAGGTAATACATCTTTAGAGAGAAGAGAGAAGAGAGAAGAGAGAAGAGAGAAGAGAGAAGAGAGAAGAGAGAAGAGAGGGTAGTCCCGATAATTTTCGGGAGAATAATGAAGATTGAAAAAAATAATACAGAAAGGAGATTGAAAGGTCTCCTTTTTTCTTGTGTTAAGTGCATAGAAATTATCTCGCTAATTTCAGTCTTTTTTGGGAGGCAAATGATCAGAATTTTAGTTCTGTAATCGATATATGGTGATAAAGAAAATAGTTTTGATTTTTGTAATAAACGGAACTTGATATAGCAATGTAATTTACAGCATGTTGAGGCAATTTGTTTAATATTTTCATGCGTTGTTGAGTTGTATTAAAGATATTTTTAATTTCGGCTCTTCTCCTTGAATCAAGATTTTTAAACAACCTACTAAACATCTATCATGCTATTTAATTCCTTCATATTTCTCATTTTTCTAGGAATAGTATTGCCAATTTTTTATTTACTTCCTACAAAAAATGGAAAAAATATATTTCTAGTTTTATCAAGTTACTTTTTTTACGGGTATTGGGATTGGAGGTTTTGTTCCCTTTTGTTGTTATCAACACTGATCGACTATTTCATTGGAAAACAAATGTTTTTGACGAATGACAGTAAGAAAAGAAAATATTTATTGTGGGCAAGTTTAATAGCAAACTTGGGTATTCTTGGTTTTTTTAAATACTTCAATTTTTTTATTGATTCATTTCAAGTTTTAAGTTCTAAGATAGGTTGGAATTTAGATTTTTTGCATTTGAATATTTTACTGCCAGTAGGTATTTCATTTTACACTTTTCAAACCTTGTCATATACTATTGACATTTACAAAAGGAAATTAGAACCAACAAATAACTTGATTGAATTTGCTTTATTCGTTTCATTTTTCCCTCAGTTAGTTGCAGGTCCTATTGAGCGGGCCAAAGATCTATTGCCTCAGTTAAAAGTGAAATTAAGTCCTACTATTGACCAGATCAAGCAAGGAGTAACTTTGGTAATTTTCGGTTTATTCAAAAAGGTTATGATTGGTGATACGGCAGGAAGGTTTGTTGATAATATATTCGGTAATTTAGAAGAATACAAATCATTTGAATTAATAGCAGCCCTAGTCCTGTTTTCAATTCAAATTTATGCAGATTTCTCAGGGTATAGCAGTATTGCTAGAGGTACATCTAAGCTTCTCGGTGTTGAATTAATGAAAAACTTTGAACAGCCGTATTTGTCCAGAAATATCACTGAATTTTGGCGACGATGGCATATTTCCCTTTCTTCTTGGTTGAAAGATTACCTCTATATTTCTCTTGGAGGTAATCGTAGTGGAAGGATTCGAACCTACCTGAATTTAATGATAACCATGTTGTTGGGCGGTTTGTGGCATGGCGCAAGTTGGAATTTTGTTATTTGGGGAGGCTTACATGGTTTATATTTAGCCTGTCATAAATTGATGATAGGAAATAATAAAGTAGAGGAGAATAGCAATTTTCGTTTAACGGATTTTTTTAAAATACTATCCACCTACTTACTTGTTTTATTTACTTGGTTGTTTTTTAGATCAACTTCTTGGGATTCCACCTTATTGTTTCTATCAAAATTGATTTATTGGGAGAAAAGTGAATATTCATTAATGTTCATGATTGTAATTAGCTCTTATGTTCTTATGACCCTTATATTTGATTTATTCGAATACCGAACTGGAAGACATACCTATTTATTGAGGTTGGAATCCCGAGGTTTAAAAATAGGTATTCTTTCTGCCTTGTTATTTGTAACTTTAATTTATTTGTTTCAAGCAGAGCCTGCACCGTTTATCTATTTCCAATTCTAATTGATTTCCAATGATTAAGCAAGGTTTTTTATTCTTTTTTTCATTTTTTGCAGTATTAGCAATCTCAGAATTATTCATTCAAACCTCGAATTTGGCGGATGTATCATCTACAGAGTTTTACGATGACATCGGGCGTGGAAGACGAAGGGACTTGGATTATTTGTATTTCAATGAAGGTTTTGGTATGGGTAGGTTTAATCAGTTTCGATACATTGGTGAACCAAATCCTCCGTTAAAAGGTGAAAATACCGTTAGAATTGCTCTATTAGGTGACTCCTATGTAGAGTCTTTTCAGATATTTCAAAGAAATTATTTTGGAGAAGTTGCAGAAGACCAGCTTGAGTCCGAATTTCCTGATAAAAAATTTGAATTTCTTAATTTCGGTAGGAGTGGTTTCGATATTGGTGACATATATGCCTATCAAAAGAATTTTGTAGAAAAATTTAATCCTGACTACATAATCTACATGGTAGCCAATGCAGATTTAATTCCCAAGTATTCAGACCCATTGAGACCCAAAACAATATTACGAAATGATAGTTTAGTGATCTCTTTTGACTTCAATAAAAATGAGGTTAAAATGTTCAAGATGACAAAGTTTTTAACTCAATATTCTAGCATATTGAACATGATTCATAATGGAAGAAAAAAAACTAAATCTACGCCATTGTTTGCAATTCTTTTAGATAAGGTTTATTTCTGGTTTAATTCGACTAAAAACAAACCCAATTTGAGTAAAAATGAAGTAGATAATTTTGGTTTAAATCCTATCACAAAGAAGATTTTAAGTTCTTTAGATTCCACTAAAGTTTTAATTTTTAACAGGGATACGACTGAATTACCTCAATTCTTTAAACATGAATGTCTTGAGAATAACATTAAATATTTTGATTTGAGTGAAGCTCTAATTAAAATGAAAAAAGGTGGTTATGACCCAAATAAATGGGAAGTGACAAACAAAATTGGACATTGGAATCACGCTGCTCACAGATTGATTGGTAAGGAACTTGCTAGAAGTTTAAATCCTTTAGTAATCAAAGAAAACACAAAGTGAAAAAGATAAAACCTTGCTTTAAAACTTGAAAGGTTTGAATTTTCCAGCCTACCTTGCTGCTTTCGTTAACACACTAACATAATCAGCAACACCTTCTTCAAGAGTGAAAAATGGTTTTGTGTAGCCCACTCCTTTTAATTTAGCCATATTCGCCTCTGTGAAATATTGGTATTTATCACGGATATCTAAAGGCGTATCTATAAATCTTATATCTTCCTTAATTCCAAGTGATTGAAAGGTTGATTTTGCTAAATCCAAAAAAGTTCGCGCTTGACCAGTTCCTAAATTGTACAAACCAGAAAGTGGCTTTTCGGACATTAAAAACTGAATAACACTTACAACATCCTTAACATAAACGAAATCTCTCAGCTGTCCACCATCGGAATAGTTCGGATTGTGTGAACGGAAAAGTTGCATGTATCCGTTTGTCAAAATCTGATTGTATGCATGGAATATCACACTCGCCATTCGTCCCTTGTGGTATTCATTTGGACCATAAACATTAAAAAACTTAAGTCCTGCCCAAAAAGGCGGATGTTTTTCTTCTTTTAAAGCCCATTTATCAAATTCATTTTTTGAAACGCCATAGGGATTTAAAGGAACAAGTTGAAACGGGTCTTTGTGATTGTCATTATAACCAAACTCACCATTTCCATAGGTTGCGGCACTACTTGCGTAGATAAAAGGAATTTGAAATTTGACACAGATTTGCCACAAAGATTTTGAATAATTCAAATTCAATTCCTCATGAATCGAGTAGTCCATTTCAGTTGTGTCCGTGCGCGCACCCAAATGAATTACAAACTTGACGTTATCAGCGTTTAAAGGAAACCAGTTTAAAAATTCCTTTCTGTCCATTTTTGTGGCATCAGGAAAATTTTGGTGGTTTGCTAGTTTGTGAGTTTTTGAAAAGTCATCGACAAGTAAAATGTTATCCTCTTGTTTTTCAGAAAGTTCAATTGCTAAAAAACTTGCAATAAACCCCGCTGCGCCAGTGATTACAATCATTTTTTTAGAATAGACCGTTTATTTCGGCGTCAATTGAATTAATGATTTTACCCAAATCTTCTTGATTTTCAGGAAAACGATTGTTGTCAATGTCAATGATTAGCAATTTTCCTTTGTCATAAGTGGAAATCCAAGCTTCGTAACGTTCATTCAACCGCTTCAAATAATCCAAACGAATACTTTCTTCATAGTCTCTTCCGCGTTGTTGTATTTGATTCACCAAAGTTGGAACACTTGCACGGAGGTAAATCAACAAATCTGGAGCGGAAACGAAAGAATCCATCAGGTTGAATAAAGAAAAATAATTCTCAAAATCCCTTGTCGTCATCAATCCCATAGAATGAAGATTCGGCGCAAAAATGAACGCGTCTTCATAAATTGTACGGTCTTGAATAACTGTATTGTTGGATTGTTTGATTTCCTGAATTTGGTTAAATCTACTGTTCAAGTAATAAATCTGAAGATTAAATGCCCAGCGTTGCATATCGTGATAAAAGTCATTGAGGTAAGGGTTTTGCTCCACGTCTTCAAAGTGCGTTTCCCAACCGTAATGCTTTGATAATAAGTTGGTAAGAGTGGTCTTACCCGATCCGATATTTCCGGCAACAGCTATGTGCATAATCAAATTTTAGGCGACGAAAATACGATAAATTGATGGAATAAATGATTTGTTAAACATGGAAATAGTACCAAATTTGTATTCATTCAAACATAATTGATCACCTATCCATTTTTACTTCTTTTCATTTACTGCAGAGGTTTACGCTTGCCCGCCATTCTCTTTCGCAATTTCCACCCATAAATCGGCAAGTTCCAGGGTATCAGCTCCCACTGAATGAGAAAGTAAAAACGCCAAAGCCATTAAAAGACAAGAATTTTTGTATAAATCAGCATTGCCTTTTAGCTCATTGAGATTCAATTGTATTTTTTGAAAAAGTTGGTTTTGATGTTCTGAAATAAATTGTTGAACATCCAATTCAATCCCGTCAAAATTGGGAGAAATAAGCGTTAACCATAAATCTTTTCCGATGTATTCGCGCAAGTCGCCCGGATTTTTTTGAGCCAAGCTTTTCCATGTTTTTAAAGTTTTGAAGGACTTGTCTTTTACCAAATTAGTATCCAAATACAATTCAAAAGCTAAATCAGCCAGATTTTGCATCAATTCCAAATAAGCGTTTTGTGCAAACTCGAAATCTGCGGTTTCTTGTTCCCTTAAATAAGTTTCGACAGTGAGCTTAGGAAGATTTAATACCTCTGAACAACCATTTAGACAAGGAAATTTTTCTCCTTCGTAAAAATAAGTAGCTTCTCCGTTTTGAATTTTTCGGCCTATTGGAAAAAGTCTGCAAGCAAGTGGACGCCCTTGATGAACGCTGCACCCTTTCGAAGCGTCAAATTGACTACAAGCTGCTAAGTTGCGGTGATCTTTTTTACCATTAAAAAGTAAAATTGTACCACTTTTATCCGTGAAATTTTCTTGAAAGGCGAGTGTAGTCATCCCTTTTTGTTTAGCGATTTTTGAAAGTTCCCATGGATTTAATCGAACTAGGTTTCCATGACAACATGTTCCTTGTCTCGTACAGGTTAAAGGAAGAATACTGTTGAGAGTCAGTGATGTATGTTTAAAAGGCATTTGCTGATGAGTCTTTTGTTGGCGTGAAAGTAATGATTCGAAAAGAACTAATTTTTGTTAAATGGTTTTCATTTAGAAAGAATGAAGTAATATTGTATCGTAAACGATATAATTGTAAACGATATGAATAAAACGAGCCTCGTACAAAATGTTGCCAAAATAATCTTGGGAACCTTCATGCTTCTAGCTGGAATTGGACATTTAACCTTTCAACGTCAAGAATTTTTAGCACAAGTGCCGCGCTGGTTACCTGACTCAGAATCGTTTATGGATTTTGTTGTTTTATTATCAGGTGTCATTGAAATAGCTTTGGGATTAGCGATGATATTATGGAAAAGCCAAAGTCCAAAAATTGGGATTGCACTTGCGGTATTCTTTATTTTGATTTTCCCAGGAAACATTTCACAATACACGAATGGAATTGATGCTTTTGGCTTAGATACTGATCAAAAAAGATTAATCCGCTTATTTTTTCAGCCCGTACTCATTCTTTGGGCTTTATGGTCAACCGGTTCGATTGTCTATTTGAAACACTATTTTCAGCTCAAGGAGTGGGCAAAAAAACAGAGTTTTTATGATTTTGAAGCAGAGGATATTCGTGGACAAAAAGTGAGTATGAACCAATTCAAGGGAAAAACAATTGTTGTCGTAAATACAGCAAGCAAATGTGGATTAACCCCTCAATATGAAGGACTTGAGGAAATGTATAAATCACTCAATGACAAAGGAGTAGTTGTTCTTGGTTTTCCGTGTAACCAATTTGCAAAGCAAGAAAGTGGTTCAAACGAAGAAATTGCCTCCTTTTGTGAAATAAATTATGGGGTAAGTTTTCCGATATTTTCAAAAATTGAAGTGAATGGTACAGCCGCTCATCCCATCTTCAAATTCCTTAAAACAAGATTAGGTGGATGGTTTGGTAATGATATCAAATGGAATTTCACAAAGTTCGTGTTGGACAAAAATGGTCAACCCGTAAAACGTTTTTCCCCAATTGCAAAACCTGAGGAAATTCAAAAATTTGTTGAAAATCTTTTATAAGATGGAACAAGACAACGCTATTCTTTTTTTGGAAAATCAACTTTGTTTTCCGCTTTATGCCGCTTCGAGATTGACCATACAGCAATATACACCTTATCTTAACGAACTGGATTTGACCTATCCGCAGTATTTGGTGTTTCTCGCACTATGGGAACACAACGAACTTAATGTTAACGCTCTAGGAGAAAAACTTCATCTCGCTTCCAACACATTGACACCATTGCTGAAAAGAATGGAAGAAAAGGGGTGGTTGAGTAGGAAACGAGCCACAAACGACGAGCGAGTGGTTAATGTAACCCTTACCAATAAAGGACAAACGTTAAAATACGAGGCACTTAAGATTCCTTTAAAATTGCTGACCAAACTACAAAATCCGACGATTTCCGAAGAAGAACTCAAACAATTTCAACAAACACTTTGGAAACTGATTTCAATTTTATCCAATCAATGAACTTTTCAAATAAATAATAACGCATTTAAACGTTAAGAATTCCGTTCAACATTAATTGAATAGAACTCAAATCATCCTACTTATTTTCGTTGAGAAATTTTGACCACATGAAGACAATTAAGACTATTGTAATTGACGACGAAAGATTGGCTCGTGAAGAATTGAAAAAAATTCTTTTGGATTATCCTGAAATAGAGGTAATTGGTGAAGCTGTCAACGCTGAGGATGGTATTGAAAAAATCAAAGAATTACAACCGGACTTAATTTTCTTGGATGTTTCTATGCCGGGAATGAGTGGCTTTGACATGTTGAAACATTTAGATGAAGTTCCGAATGTGGTATTTGTGACCGCACACGATGAATTTGCACTTAAAGCATTTGAAAACAATGCCTTAGATTATATTCTAAAACCTGTTTCCAATGAAAGAATCACTCAAGTAGTGAAAAAAATCGCATTGGAGGAGCAGGCTGAACACAACCGTTTATTGGACGAAAGAAAAGAACGTCGTCTGAAAGCAACAGACAAAGTATTCATCAAAGACGGGGATAAATGTTGGTTTATAGAATTGAACCAAATCCGAATGTTGGAATCAGACGGGAATTATGTAAAGGTTTATTTCGATAGCTTCCGACCAATGATATTACGTTCATTAAATGCTTTCGAAGAACGACTTGATCCAGAACAATTTTTTAGAGCTAACCGCAAATACATCATCAACTTACAACACATTGTTTCGATTGAAAACTGGTTCAATGGTGGAATGAAAGTTGAACTTAGTAAAGGTGAAAAAATCGAAATTTCACGGCGACAAGCCATTCGATTTAGAGAAGTTTTTACCTTGTAAATTTTGTATTTAATACTGTTTGTAAAGATTCGTATGAGTTCTGCCCATGTTGACATTTAATGTCTCACCTGAAGCGAATCTCCATTTTCAACTTTATTCAATCCCTTAACAACTATTCACACCAAATCACTTAATGCTTCAAATTCGTGGTAAAGCAATCTAAACAATATCTTTACCTTTGTTTTCTTGATTATGGCACTACGATTTTTTAATCCCAAAATAACCCACAAAAAGTTTTCCTTTTACACGCGCTACTACGATGAGCGAAAGGAAAAGCTAGATTTAAAACGCAAATCCTACGAAACCTCTGAACTGAATAGCGAACACAGAACCGAAATTTTGAAGGACAAACTTCGCGATACTTGGTCGGTGGGAAAAACCAGACAGAAAGCGAATTACGAAGCGAATTTTAGGGTTGTTGTGCTAGTTTTTTTGATAGTTGCACTTGGTTATTTCGTGTTCAACGGACTCGACGATATTGACAAGGTTATACATAAATTGATGGGGAAATGAGCATAATTAATCTTCTTCCCGAACATATCGCCAACCAAATTGCGGCTGGTGAGGTGGTTCAACGTCCGGCTTCCGTTGTAAAAGAAATGGTGGAAAATGCCATTGATGCTGGTGCACAAAAAATTCAGGTCATTATTAAAGATGCAGGTCGAACTTTAATTCAAATTATTGATGACGGCGCAGGAATGAATGCTGAGGATGCGGTGAAATGTTTTCAACGACACGCAACTAGTAAAATCAAAACTGCTGACGATCTTTTTCAATTGCAAACCAAAGGATTTAGAGGTGAGGCTTTGGCTTCCATTGCCGCAATTGCACACGTTACGCTTCGTACAAGACAAGAAGGGAATACAGAATTGGGAACTTTAATTCAAGTTGAAGGTTCGCAAATAACGGTAAATGAATCAACTGCTTGTTCGAAAGGAACTTCATTTGAAGTGAAAAATATTTTTTACAATGTTCCAGCGCGACGAAATTTCTTGAAATCAGATACGGTTGAATTTGGACACATCAAAGACGATTTCATTCGAATTGCTTTAGCGCATCCTGATGTTCATTTGTCTTTGCACCATAATAATGAAAAGGTGTACGACCTTCATCCAGCGATTTTGAGAAAAAGAATTGTTGACATTATCGGAAAGTCTTATCAAGAAAAATTGGTTCCTATTGAAGAAACAACCGACATTGTTAAGATTCATGGTTTTGTAGGAATGCCTGATGTTGCCAGAAAAACACGCGGTGACCAATATTTTTTCGTGAACAATCGTTTTTTTCGCGATAGTTTCTACCATAATGCTGTTGTCAAAGCCTTTGACGGATTAATTGCCGATAAAACGTACCCTATTTATTTTCTGTTTTTCGAAGTTTTACCTTCCAAAATTGATGTGAATATCCATCCAACGAAAACTGAAATAAAATTCGAAGATGACCGTGCCATTTACGCTATTTTGAGAAGTACGGTTCAGCTTTCGCTTGGTCGATATAATATTTCGCCAACTCTTGATTTTGAGCGTGAAACGGCATTTGATGTTCCTTATGAAATGTACAAAACGGCGCCATCACTTGATTTTATTCAAATTGACCCGAATTACAATCCATTTCAAGCCTCAACTGTCAAGCGTTCAGGAGGAGTTGGAAACGGACATTCTACCGCCATTCGCGCACAGGGATTCGGTGCAACTCCACCAACCACAACGGATTGGGATAATTTTTATAAAGTAGAAGAGGAAAAAGAAGAGGTTGAACAAACGAGTATGGAACTTCCCACACAAGTCGCTAAAACTTTCTTGATTCGTTCACCTTATTTGATTTCCAACACGCGTTCTGGACTACTTGTTGTTCATTACAAAAGAGCTTACGAACGCATTCTTTTTGATGAAATGTTGGCTCGATTTATTCATACACCAATTCTCTCACAGACCTTGTTGTTTCCTTTTGAACTGAATATTGGTACTCGTGCAGGCGAAGTGTGGATGAATAGTTTAGGGTTATTGACACAATTGGGTTTTGTTGGAACAATGGAAGGCGAAAACCTTCAAATCCAAGCAATTCCAAGTTTTTTGGAGGATAATGCCGTGGCTGATGCTGTTCATAAAATGTTGGAAGTTCTCCAGGATGAAGCGGTAAATAAAAGTGATTTGGCTCACCGATTGATTGAGAATTTAGCAAAAGCTGGAGCAAGAAACAGGCAAGTGAATCATTCAGAGGAAGGAAACCATTTGTTGGAGCAATTGTTTCAATGTGAGCAACATACACTTACTCCTGACGGAAAAAAAATTATGAATACTTTGGAAATTAATAAGCTAGATCAACTTTTTTAAGATGCTACAAAACTTACCACAAGTCACCAAAAATATTTTGTTGTTGAACATTATGTTCTTCCTAGTAACCTTGATTTTGGAAATGCAAGGAATTAATCTCATACCAAAATTGGGCGCCCATTATGTCAACTCACCGCTTTTTGAGCCTTTTCAGGTGGTTACCTACTTTTTCATGCACGGCGGATTTTTGCATATTTTCTTCAATATGTGGATTTTCATCATGTTGGGTGGTTATTTGGAGCGAATCTGGGGCGCACAACGATTTTTTATTTTTTATGTGGCTTGCGCGATTGGTGGATTTGCACTTTACAATATTCTTGGAGTTTATGAGATTAATCAACTAAAGAATTTTCTTGCGAGTCGGGTTCCTTTAGATTCGTTTAATACCTACATCCAAAATTTGGATTCGATTACAAATCAGTCGATTCAACAAGCAATTTTGGACTTCGCGGTTGAGTTTAATGTTCAACCAGAGGAAGAAACTTTTCACGCGCTTTATGATTATACAGCCAAATCCGTAACACCAATGGTTGGAGCTTCGGGTGCTATTTTTGGAGTGATGGCTGCCTTTGCAATTTTATTTCCCAACACCGAATTCATGCTATATTTTGCCATTCCTGTTAAGGCGAAGTACCTCGTTGGTGGCTACATTCTCTTGGAAATTTACCTTTCTTTTCAAGACAATCCAGCGGATAATACAGCGCACTTAGCTCACGTTGGCGGTGCGGTGGTTGGGGCAATAATCGTTTTATTTTGGAGAAAAAAAGACAGAAATAATTTTTGGTAAGATGCAAGCAAATAGAAATCTTTTCGACGAAATTGGCTATCAGTTCAAGCAAGGAACAATGACCACACGTCTGATTATTGCCAATTTCTCCGTTTTTTTAGTTATTCAGTTGATTTATACCTTTTTGCGTTTGATGCAAGTGAACGACGGTTTTTGGTCGAGGTTGACGGAAAACTTATTCACCTTAGATACACACATACTTGGTTTTATCTTAAAACCTTGGGGTTTGTTTACCAGTATTTTTGCACACTTTTCAGTATTGCATATTTTAATGAATATGCTTTTTCTATACTTTTCAGGTCAGTTTTTTGAATCCATTTTTGATCGAAAAAGATTGTGGTACACTTACGTTTTCGGTGGAATTTTTGGTGGGCTTCTTGAAATTCTTGCTCATTTAACTTTTCCTGCTTTGCAAAGTACACCGACTGTTGTGGTAGGAGCAAGTGGTTCAATCATGGCGATTTTTACGGCTTTGGCGTTTTATAGCCCAAATACCACGGTACAATTATTTGGTGTTTTTCCTGTTAAAATTTACATTGTAGCCCTTCTTTTCTTGGTAAATGACATTATTGGTTTGGGGTCAAACGATAGCACGGCGCATTTTGCGCATTTAGGCGGAGCTTTGTTTGGCGTTCTTTCGATTCAAAATCTTTATTCCTCAAATAACGTAGTCAATGTACTTTACAACGTTTTTGGGAAGTTTAATTTTTCATTTTTGAAAAGAAAAGAAAAGTTGAAACCAATGCGTGGAGGCAAGAAAACGGATGAAGCGTACAATATGGATAAAAAAGAACGTCAACAACGCATTGATGCCATATTGGATAAAATCTCCAAGTCAGGTTATGAGGCTTTGACAAAGGAGGAAAAAGCATTTTTGTTTGATCAAAGTAAGCGCAGTTGAGGTTTATAGTTTTTCCTTTTAAAGTTTTGTCGGTCTTTGCTTTTCTAGCAATGCTTTTGTGTTATGCAGCGCCTTTTATTCATCCTGAAACAGCTTCTTTATTACCGTTTGTAGGTATTTCATATCCAATAATACTAGTAGTAAATATTATCGTTTTATTGTTTTGGGCTGTTTTGCGTTCCAAATGGTTTTTTATTTCAATAGTTGTTTTTCTTTTAGGAGGTAAATTACATTTCAGAGCATTCGCAATCAACTTTTTGGAGGATGAATCCTTGAGTAACGAGTTGAAAATTGTTTCATATAATGTACGTTTATTCGACATTTATAATCCGAATTTTGAAGAAGGAAAGGCTACAAGAGAACGAATTTTTGAGTTTTTTAGAAGGGAAAAACCTGATATTTTGTGTTTGCAAGAGTATTATAAGCAAGATGCACCAACCCGTTTTGTGACTTTGGACTCAGTGTTTCAAATAATGGGGTCAAAGGATTATCACGAACGTAGTGCTCACAAAAGGATTAAAAGGCAAAACTTTGGTGTTGCTATTTTTTCAAAATATCCGTTCATTGCAAAAGGGGATGTTATGTTTGACTCTCAAGGTCCGGATGATTACAACTATTGTATTTACGCCGATATTGTAAAAGATTTAGATACTTTCCGTGTTTACAATGTGCATTTACAGTCGATTAGATTGTATCAGGGATATTATGAAGCAAATCCAGATGATCCAGTTTTAAACCTAACTGACAAGCATGGACTCCTGCATATTTACAAAAAACTTCGAGTGGCTTATTTCAAACGTGCCGATCAAGCTCGAAGAGTTGTCAAACACATTGAAACCTCTCCTTATCCAGTAATTGTTTGTGGTGATTTTAATGATACACCATTGTCTTATACCTACAATCAATTTAATAAGTACCTTATAGATGCCTTTCGAAATTCTGGCTCAGGTATTGGAATTACGTATATTGGAAATGTTCCAGCTGGTCGGATAGATTACATTTTTCATTCAAAAAATTTAGTTTCAAATAAGTTTGTAACACATCCAGATAGAAATAGCGACCATTTGGCCTTGTCGTGTGTGATTTCAAAGTAGCTGTGAATGTATGAACTGAAATTTATGGTTCATACCGACGATGACATATAATGACGTATTTAATTTACATCGAATGTCATTCCGCCGGGGCGGAGGCATTATACCACAAATCATTTTTTATGCGACAAATTGCAACGTAATTGGTATCATTTCCAAATATTTATCTATTTGTAAATTCTCCAATATTCGTTTAAAATATGTGGTTGAAACTAAAATTTAATCCTGATAACCAATACTGTTCTACCTCAACAAATTTACGTTTCCATTAATCATTATCGGTTCGGTGCTGTTCACCGACTTGGCACTTATCTGATAAACGTATGTTCCATCTTGAACTTTAATTCCCGAATTTCCGAAACTTCCATCCCAGCCACCAAAGGGATCTGTTGTTTGAAATACAATTTCACCCCATTTATTCCAAATCGTCATATTGAAATTGCTTAAATCCAATGAAGACGAGAAAACTGGTTTAAACACTTGATTGTACTGATCTCCGTCAGGAGTGAAAGTGTTGGGGATATAGTAAATAAGTTCTTCACGGTAAATGATGGTGCGAGAGAAGGTATCACTACAACCTGCACTTGAATAAGCAATCAAATTTACAGTGTAACCATTTTCAGTTTCGGTGAAAAAGTGGGTTGGAAAAGCATCGTTGGACCAACTTCCATCGCCAAAATTCCACTGAAAAAAGTCGCCATTACTACTCGTATTCAAGAATTGAATATTCTGCTCTGTTTGACTAAAATAACCAGGTTGTGTTTGAAAGGATGCTTGAGGAGGAGCGACAACACACAAATAATCTTCCAATAAAACTTCTGAACTACAGCCGTTTAATTGCTGAATTAGTTTTACATCGTAACAATTGGGTTGTGAAAGGGAAACGTTAAAATCTGGTGAATTGGAGTTGTAACTATTATTCCCAATTTGCCATGTAAAATTCACTCCTTCAAGTTGTTGAGTATTGTTGATTAATTGAAAACTTGCCGGCGCACATAAATTGGTTGACGGTGAAAAAAATGAGATTTCGGGTAAATTCACCACAGTTACATTGGCGGAAGTACTTGCTGAACAGCCATTTACCGTATAGGTCAAACTGTAATTTGTGTTCGCTGACGCAGATAAATTTGTTTGATTGGTGGTGGCACCGTTTGACCAGAGATAAGTTCCGCCAGCAGGAGAAACGTTTGAATTGACTGGAAAAGCCACATTCGGACAAGCATTAATCGCAGCAAGCTGAACACTAGGTAAAGGTACAACCGTAACTACTGCTGTTGCTGGCGCTGCATTACATCCATTAACTGAATAACTGACTGTATAAGAAGATGTTTGGTTTGGATTCACATCAATTGTTGCCGTATTCAAATCAGAATGTGACCAAGAATAATTTCCTCCAGAAGGTGTTCCAATTGCGGTAATTGTTCCGTCTTCACCAACACAAATACTTGTACCATTCAAGCTAACTGAAGGTTGTGGCAGTATGGTTACCGTTCCCGTTTGACTTGCAGAACAGCCCGTACCCGTAAAAGTGACACTGTATGTACTTGTTTGAGACGGGGAAACCGTAATACTCGAACTTGTTGAACCATTCGACCAAATTAATTGTCCACCCGACGTTGACGGAACCGCCGTAAGGGTAGCGCTTGAACCGGGACAAACGGATGGGTTATTTACAGCAACTGAAGCACCGTTTACCACTTGGATTTGAGCACTTGCCGAAGTTGCACAGAAATTTGCAGCTGGTGTAAACGTGTAATTTTCTGTTTGATTAGGATTGAAATTGGGCGACCAAGTTCCTGAAATTCCGTTGGTAGAAGTGTTTGGGAGTGGGTTAGAGGAGCCAACACAAATCGGTTGGAAATTCGGGAATGTTGGTTGAACTTGTTGGTCGATGGTAATGGTTGTGTTAGAGGTAGTCGCACATTGTCCTGCGTTTGGTTGGAACGTGTAAGTTGTAGTTGCTTGGTTGTTGATTGCAGGTGACCAAGTTCCAGAAATGTTGTTGTTGGAGTTTGTTGGAAGATTGGGAATCGTTGAACCCGAACAGTAACTTGTTGGCGCTGTGAATGTGGGAGTTACTGTTGGATTTACAGTGATTGTCAAGGTGGTATTTGTTGCACAAGCCGAATTGATCGGAGTAAAGGTGTAGTTTGTAGTTGTTTGATTGTTTATGCTCGGCGACCAAGTTCCTTGAATGTTATTGGATGAGGTCGTTGGTAAACTAGGAATATTTTCTTCTTGACAATAACTTGGTGGTGGGGTGAAGGTTGGTTGAGTCGGATTAATAACGGTGACAGAGGTGTTGTAACTGCCAATTGGACAATTGTTTACTAGAACGGTGTTGGTATAAGTTCCCGAGTTTGCTGATGTTGGATTGTTACTTACAAGAGGATTTTGCTGATTTGAAGAAAAATTATTTGGTCCCGTCCAAGAGTAGGTGAAAAGCGAACTAGCATTATTGGTTTGTAGTGTCAGTGGCGAATTTCCACAAAAAGTTCCACCACCTGATGTGTTTACAGAAGGAGCTTGAGCCGAAATTTCAATGTCATCGATGTAGAAAGCTTCATCCACTCGATCGTAATTGGAAGCAGTTCCAGAGGTCATATCGTTGTTGAAAACAGTACATGAAGAACTTGCTCTACCAACAGAAATAACTCTTAATGAAATAGTTGAAGTTCCAGCTGGAATATTAAAGACGAAAGGATTTGGCGTTTGATAAGCGTTACAACCCGAACTTGAGGATGTTGAACCACCCGAACTTGCTGTCCAAGGATAATTATGGTCACCGAAACCGCTCACGCCAGAAACGAAGTTGTAAGGTCCGCCGTCCAACGAAATTAAAAAAGTTGCACCTTCTCTTGTGTCCATTCCAGGTCCTTGTCCTCCGCGCACGGAATGATAAACCGAAAGAACGGCATTGGATAAATTCGCGACAGAAACCGGATTAGTTGTAAAAGTGTTGCTTTCACCATTTCTACCAATTCTCAACGAAGCGTAATCCGAACGAG
>Ga0169931_10003666_pt1 | contig 24253 bp, 27 predicted proteins | sample Kivu_15m_20L_FD_129675 | JGI IMG/M metagenome (GOLD analysis project Ga0169931, IMG submission 129675) | Freshwater microbial communities from Lake Kivu, Western Province, Rwanda to study Microbial Dark Matter (Phase II) - Kivu_15m_20L... | ecosystem: Environmental > Aquatic > Freshwater > Lake...
CGCGCACCGCCGAGGACAAGTGGGTGGACCAGTTGAGCCAGACCATTTTCAAGTCCACGCCCGCGCAGGCCGCCGAAGCCGTCGCCGCCGCGCTGGCCGAGGGTTTCGCGCCCGACGCCGTGGGCGAGGCGCTTTCGCTCGCGGCCAACCAGCTCATCCTCCGCGACCACGGGCGCACGCCGATGATGGAAGTCGCCGGCAAGCCTACCGGCAGCGTCCACGGCGACAGCATCGGCGTCCATGCCTGCGACAGCGCGAACGCCTGGCGCAACATGGCGCGCGTGGCCAACGCGCGGAACACCTACGCCTGCCTCATCCTCGGCGCGCACCAGGTCGCGCACGACCGCATCGAGCGCGGCGGCGATTTCCTCAAGTGGGAGGCGCTCCCCGTGAAGTGGCATCTTGACCGAACCAAATCCACCGACGCGGCCGTGCTGCTGCGCGAGACGGAGGAGGCCATTCGCGGCAACCTCCAGGCGCAAGCCGCCGCCATCGTCCACCGCTACGGCGAGCTGGGCCACCCGGCGCGCCCGGTGTTCGACCTCCTGCTCCGCTACGCCATCAGCGAGGACGGCGCGCTGCACGCGGAGAAGTATTACCGCACCGCGAGCGAGGAATTCGCCTCGACCCGCAGCGCGTTCCGCTGGCGTCAGCTCGTCGCCCTCGCGCGCGTCACCGCCAGCGAGTTTGGCCGGCCCGCGCCGGGCGTGGCCGAGGCGCGGGAGCTGTTGAAGGCGTGACCCACGTTTCGGGATGGGCACGTCGTCTTCTCCCTGCGAATGATTCTCCCGCAGATTCAAGCCGGCCACAGATTGTCTTCCTCATCTGTGGTGGCCTTGAATCTGTGGGAAAAGCTCGGGGGACCATGCGCCCAAGGCGCATCCCTTGATTCTGTCCCCTCGCTCGCCTCCTATCCGTGTTCAACCGTGTCCATCCGTGGTTGATTTCGTTTTCTTCCGGCCCGGCTCGCAGTTCCGGTTGAAGCCCGCGCTCGCGGCGGCAGTCCACCCCGTTGACAACGACCCGGCCGCAACCCACGCTCCCCCCATGAAACATCTGCTCCTCCCCGCCCTGCTCGCCGCCGCCCTCCTGCCCGCCCACGCGGCGGACAAGGGCAAGCCCACCCACGCCACCTTCTACATCACCGAGGTGAAGTGCAGCAGTTGCGCCGCCTCGATTGACGAGTCCCTCCGCAAGCTCCCCACCGTCACCAAGATTGACGACCTCAGCGAGAACACCGGCTTTGCCATCATCACCTTTGACCCGGCGGTCGTCAGCCACCACCAGGTCGCGCAGGCCGTCTTCGCCGCCGCGCCGGTCCACGGCGATCCCTACGTCGCCACGCTCAAGTTCACCGTCGCCGACTACGCCAAGGGCGACAACGCGGCCAAGGTGGACGCCGTCTTCGCCAAGCACAAAAACGACGTGCGCGTCGAGCTGAAGAACAAGGCGCGCGGCGAGTTCCTCCTCAGCTTCGAGCCGCTCCGCGTGGACGGCGCGAAGAAAGGCCCGCAAGGCTGGACGCTCGAAGCATTCCGCGCCGCCATCGCCGAACCCGCCCCCAAGGGTCTCGGCCTCGCCTTCACCGTCGCGTCGGAGAAGTAGGCGGTAGCGCCCGCGCCCGTCGCAGCTCCGCCGGCGTGTTCACGTTCACCAGTTCCCGCTGTCGCGTTGGTGCCAGCCGGAGCCGGCGCGCCTTCAAGCGCACCGCGAGCCGTTGCAGGGAAAACTCCCCCGCCGCCAGTTGCCCTTCCACCACCGGCACGCACTCGCGGTCCAGTGCGAAGGGAAAGCCCGCGCCCTCCGCCGACTGCGCGAACACCGCCCGCGCCCTCCCCTGCCCCACCCGGCGGATCAGCTCCGGCGTCAGGAACGGCAGGTCGCACGGCAGGAACACCAGCCGCCGCGCCCGGCTCCGCTGAAACGCCGTCCACACGCCGCCGAGCGGGCCGCGTCGCGCGCCGATGTCCCGCCGCACTACGCGCACCGGCCAGCCCGTCGCCCGCGCCGCCGCGCGCACCCGCGCCAGCAACGTGCGGCCACCGAGGCGCAGCCGCGCCTTGTCCCGGCCCATGCGTGTGCTCAGGCCGCCGGCGAGGATGACGACCTCGATGGCGGGCGGCGGTGGCGTTGGTTTTGGGCGGACGGAACGCGCAGTCACGGCGACGCGGTATGCCGCAGGACACGTCACCGGCGCAAACCCTTTCGTCGGCGTCGCTGGTGGGGCGAGCGTCCCCGCGAGCCGGGCCACCCCGGCCAGCCGTCGCACGGCTCGCGAGGACGCTCGCCCCACCCCGCTCGGCGCGCATCTCACTTTCTTGCAGGCAGCCGAAAGCCTGGTTGAGGCGCGGCCGGCAACTGGTAGCGCCCCTTCCCCCTCACCCCGGCCCTCTCCCCCGGGGAGAGGGAGGAACGCCTTCCGCTTTCGGCCAACCGGAACGCCGCAGCACTTCGAGCGTGGGCTGACTTTCTCCCTCTCCCCGAGGGAGAGGGCCGGGGTGAGGGGGGAACGGCGGCAACTCCTTCGCAGCCCCGGTCCGAATCGCGCTGAAACAACCGGCAAGAAACTGAGATGCGCCCCACCCCGCTCGGGTGCCACCAGACCGCGCTTGAGTTCCAGCCGCTCCCGGCACAGTCTCACCCCGCATCCATGAACACCACGTTCCGCCTCCCGCTCGCCTGCGTTCTCCTCGCCCTCACCCTCGCCCCGCTCTCCGCGCAACCGGCGAAGACCGCCTCCGCGCCGGCCGCCGAAGGCCCGAAGTATCCGCAGGTCAATCTCGCCCCGTGGTATGAGGTGGATGCCGCGTGGCCCCAGCGCCCGCCCGGCGTCCACTTCGGCCATGTGCCCGGCATCGCCGTGGACAAGTCCGACAACGTCTGGATTTTCACCCGCACCAACCACCCCGTGCAGGTCTATGCCGCCGACGGCAAGTTCATCCGCGCCTGGGGCGACGGCGTCATCAGCAACGCCCACCACCTCAAGATAGACCGCGCGGGAAATATCTGGCTCTCCGACGTCGGCCTCCACGTCGTGCGCAAGTTCACCCCCGAGGGCAAGCTCCTCCAGACCTTCGGCATCCCCGGCGAGAAGGGCGAGGACAAGCAACGCCTCAACATGCCCACCGACATGGCCCTCGCGCCCAACGGCGACGTCTTCATCTCCGACGGCTACGGCAACAACCGCGTCGTCCACTTCGACAAGACCGGCAAGTTCCTCCGCTCGTGGGGCACGCTGGGCACCGGCCCGCAGCACTTCTCCATCCCGCACGCCATTGACATTGATTCCAAGGGCCGCCTCTACGTCGCCGACCGCAACAACGTCCGCGTCCAAGTCTTCAGCCAGTCCGGCCGGCTCCTCGACTCGTGGGCCAACGTCATCGTCCCGTGGGGCTTCTGGATCTCGCCCAAGGACGAGGTCTGGGTCTGCGGCTCCTCCCCGATGCCGTGGCGCAACGACCCGAAATATCCCGGCGCGCCCCTGAGCTGCCCGCCCAAGGACCAGGTCTTCATGAAGTTCGACCCCAGCGGCAAGGCCACCCAGCTCTGGACCGCGCCCAAGGGCGAGGACGGCAAGGAAGTCCCCGGCGACCTCAACTGGCTCCACTGCGTCGCCTTCGACTCCAAGGGCAACCTCTACGCCGGCGACATCATCGGCAAACGCGCGCAGAAATTCGTGCGGAAGAACTGAGCCGCCGCAGCTCCTGCTCCTACTCCTACTCTTACTCTTACTCTTACTCTTAATCCTATTCCTCCGCGCGCCCTCGCCGGCTGGAACCGGAGGATTAAGAGTAAGAGTAAGATTAAGAGCAGGAAGCGCCCGCCTCCCGCCTCCCGCCATCCCGCCCTCGATCTCCCATCTCCGATCTCCGACCGGAAACCCGCCCGGTTGTCTTTCCCAATTCAATAATGCACCGGCGAACTGCACCAGCCGCCTGCTGGACAAGGCGTTGCCGGGGATTTACCCTCCCCACCGATGACCCTGAACAACGCCAATCCAGCCGCTCAATCATACTGTTAGGCGCTTCTGCGCGCATCCTGTAAACGATGGGAAACCAGAACCGAAAAGCCACGAAACACGAACTCGCCCACGCTCGCAGCGTCATCGCCGAGGCTTTCCCGGACATGGTTCCCGTTTTCGCAGCGCACAGCGACTACGGCGGTCATCGGGCACCACGCGACCACACCATCGCGTTCCGCCTGCGTGACGAGCGAGGCAGGTTCCGCTCCAACGTCATTTGGCTCATGCCCGATTGGCTCGGCACGCTGACGGTAGCGGACGTTCAGGCACTGGTTTCACGCTCCAACGGACAGCAGCGATGAGCGACACCATCTTGCCCCGCTCATTTTGCAGCGTCAGCGTCAGCGACGAACGCCGCGTTCACGCCCGCCACAGGCCCGACTCGCATACGAACGAAGCGCCTAACCATGCGTTACAGCGCCGCCGCCCCGCTTGGCAGTCGAGCGGTTCAGGTGATTTGTCAGCGACTGTTGCAGCCGACCGGGCGTTTCCGGCGGCGGTCGCTGAGCTTGGTCGTTGATATGGCTGCCTCTGCCCCCGGTTGTGCTACAACTATCGTCGGATGAGACATGAGCCAGAACATTTGCAGCAGCCTGTCTCGACGGTGGCACGTAAGGACGTGGCGACGTTGCGAAACAATTTCACCGTCCAGCAGGCTTTGGACGCCATCCGGCAGCACGGCGTCGGCGAGAAGATTGTTTATTTCTACGTTGTGGATGCGGACGACCGGCTGGCGGGTGTGCTCCCCACGCGCCGCTTGCTGACCGCTCCATTGGAGCAGCGTGTTTCGGACGTGATGATTTCCCGCGTGATGGCGATTCCGCAGACTGCGACGGTGTTGGAGGCGTGCGAGGCGTTCGTGTTGCACAAGTTTCTGGCGTTTCCGGTGGTGGATGAGCAGCGGCGGGTGGTCGGCGTGGTGGATGTCGGCCTGCTGACGGACGAGGCGTTTGACATTGCCGAGCGTCAGACCACCGATGAGTTGTTTGAGCGCATCGGATTTCGAGTGGCTCAGGTGCGCGATGCTTCGCCGCTGCGGGCGTTTCGTTTTCGGTTTCCGTGGCTGCTGGCAACGATTGGCAGCGGGACGATTTGCGCGTGGCTGGCCAGTGCCTACGAGGTCACGCTGGCCAAGAGTATCGTGCTGGCGTTTTTCCTGACGCTGGTGCTGGGATTGGGTGAGAGCGTGAGCATCCAGTCCATGACGGTGACGATTCAGGCGTTGCGGGCGACTCGACCGACGCTTGACTGGTATGTCCGCGCCTTTCGCCGAGAGGTCGGCACGGCGGTTCTGCTCGGCACAGCTTGCGGCGCGGTCGTCGGCCTCATTGTTTGGTTGTGGCGTGGCGCGGGACTGGCGGGCTTTGCCATTGGCGCGAGCATTCTGCTGGCGCTGTGCGCGGCGTGTTTTTTCGGCCTTAGCGTTCCGGCGCTGTTGCACGCGCTGAGGCTTGACCCGAAGATTGCTGCCGGACCAGTGACGCTCGCGTTCACGGACATTTTCACGCTGCTTTTTTATTTCAGTTTGGCAGCGTTGCTTCTATGAGACGGCAGCCGAACCAGTGCGCTGCAGCGCCCATGAGGGTTGTCAACAGCAGCGTGGATTGACGGAGGTTTTTCGCTTGGGTTGCAGCGTGCCCCCGGGCTGCGCAGCAGAGCGGAGCGGCCATGGGCGCGCTCTGGCCAGTGCCCCCGGATCCGCAAGGGCGTGGAGCGCGGGCGGCCCGCCCGCTTTGCGCGACCGGCCACCCTTGCGGGGCGAACTGCTGGGGGAGTGCATGGGCGCCAAGCGGCCTGGCGGACCGCGCTCTGGTGTCCAGACGCGCCCTTCGGGCAGCCGCCGTCAGTTTCCCATTTCCTCCGGTGGCGGGGTGTGGCTGAATCGTCTGAAGCCTGACCATGAACACCACCGCCTCCCGCCGCCGTTTCCTCACCTCGTTGTCCCTGGCCGCCGGTGCCGCCGCGCTGCCCGCCGCGCCCGTCCCCGATGACGGCAAGCTGCGCATCATCTGCTTCGGCGCGCACCCGGATGACTGCGAGCTGCAGGCCGGCGGCGTGGGCGCGCTCTGGGCCGAGCGCGGCCATCACGTGAAGCTGGTCTCCGTGACCAACGGCGACATCGGGCACTGGCGCGAGGCGGGCGGGCCGCTGGCCATCCGGCGCAGGCGCGAGGTGGAGGCGGCGGCGAAGATCCTCGGCACCACCGTGCAGGTGCTGGACATCCACGACGGCGAGCTGGAGCCGAACCTGGAGAACCGCCGGACGATCACGCGGCTCATCCGCGCGTGGCGGGCGGACATCGTCTTCAGCCCGCGCCCGAATGATTACCACCCCGACCACCGTTACACGGGCGTGCTGGTGCAGGACGCGGCGTTCATGGTGGGCGTGCCGTTCATCTGCCCGGACGTGCCGCCGCTGGCGCGCAACCCGGTGTTCCTCTACTACACGGACCGGTTCCAGAAGCCGAACCCGTCCACGGCGGACCTCGCGGTCTCGATTGACGCGGTGATCGAGAAGAAGCTGGACGCGCTGGCGGTGATGGAGTCGCAGTTCCTCGAAGGGGGCGCGCTGGGGCACGCGGCGTTGCTGCCGAAGACGCCGGCGGACAAGCCCGCGCGGGTGGCGGCGGTGCGGGCGTCGCACCGCGCGCGCTACGCGGCGCTGGCCGACCGTTTCCGCAAGGAGCTGAAGGACTGGCACGGCGAGGCGAACGGCGCGGCGGTGAAGCACGCGGAGGCGTTCGAGCTGTGCGAGTATGGCCGCCGGCCGGACCGGGCGGAGCTGAAGCGGCTGTTCCCGTTCTTCGGGTGAGGCTGATGGCCAAAGCCAGTCGGCACTTCGCCGCCACGGCACGCGCGTTTAACCCCTGAACTTGTGGCGGCAGGCGTCCGCGCCTGCCGTAGAGCCGGGCGTCCCGCCCGGCGGGGAGGGCGGGCCTGACACCGATGCGTCCAGTGAGTGGGTGGCCCCAGTCCGGGCGGCAAGATGCCGCCCTCTACGGCAGGCGAGGACGCCTGCCGCCACGGGTTCAGGCGGCGTTCACCACGTTTTCCGGTTTGCCCGCGAGGAAGGCCCGCACATTCGCCACAGTCGTCTCCATCAGGCGGGCGCGCGCGGCCTGCGCGGCCCACGCCTGGTGCGGCGTGATGAGACAGTTCTTCGCGGAGAGCAGCGGATTGTCGGCCTTCGGCGGCTCGGTGGAGAGCACGTCCAGACCGGCGGCGGCGAGGCGGCCGCTGTTCAAGGCGGCGGCGACGGCGGCCTCGTCCAGCAACGGGCCGCGGCTGGTGTTGAGCAGGAGGGCGGTGGGTTTCATCAGCGCAAGGCGCTCGGCGTTGACGAGGTTCTTCGTGTCCGGCGTGAGCGGGCAATGCAGGCTCACCACGTCCGCGCGGCGGAACACTTCATCCACAGGCACAAACTCGACGCCGTCCTGCGGCGGCTTGGGCGAGCGGCTGGCAGCAATGATTTTCATTCCCATCGCGCGCGCGATGTCCGCCGTCGCCTGCCCGATGCGGCCCCAGCCCACGACGCCGAAGGTCAGTCCGTCCAGCTCCAGCAACGGAAAGCGCGCGTAGCACCAGTCGGCGGACTTCACCCAGTCGCCCGCGCGCACGGAGTCCGCGTGCGCTCCGACGCGGTGGCACAGCTCGAGCAGCAACGCGATGGTGAACTGCGCGACCGCGCGCGTGCCGTAGAGCGGGACGTTGCTCACCGGGATGCCGCGTTCCTTCGCGGCGGCGGCGTCCACAATGTTGAAGCCCGTGGCGGTGACGGCGATGAAGCGCAGCTTCGGCAGCGCGGCGATGACCTCGCGCGGCACGAGCGCCTTGTTGGTGACGATGACCTCCGCGTCCGCGCAGCGCGTGGCGACTTCCGCCGGCGGCGTGCGGTCGAACAAGGTGACTTCGCCCAATGCTTTCAAGGCATCCCAGCTCAGATCGCCGGGGTTGAGCGTGTAACCGTCGAGGACAACAATCTTCATGCGCGGAAGTGAAGCGGAGGAATCGCAGGGGCGGAAGCCGGAAACCAATGGAGCGCCGGTCTCCGATCCGGCGTGCTTAGAAATGTGGAATGACCGCGCCGGCTCGGAGAGCGGCGCTCCGCTGCGTCAGTTCTTCGCCACGCGCAGCTTCACGTTGCGGAAGCAGCACTCGTCGTTGTGGTCGGTGAGCAGGATGTGGCCGGTGACCTTGGTGCCGAAGTCGCCGATCTTGCTGAACTTGCTCTTGGCGACGGCCGCCTTCACCTCGTCGCTACCGAGCACGTATTCGAGCACCTTCGCGCCGTTGAGCCAGTGCTGGACGGCGTTGCCCTTCACGACGATCCGGGAGTGGTTCCACTCGCCCACGGGCTTGGTGGGCTTGTCTTTCGCGGGTGGCATCACGTCGTAAAACGAAGCGGTCTGACGGTGCGCGCCGACCTTGCCGTCGGGGTGGCCGTTGTCGTCGAGCAACTGATACTCGTGGCCGAGCGTGCCCTTGCGCGCCTCGGTGATGAAATACTTCACGCCGTTGTTGCCCTTCTCAGCGATGCGCCATTCCCACGACAGCTCCCAGTCGGCGGTGGCGGGGATGGGCTGCTCGGTCATGATGTCGCCGCCGCCGATCTTGGCCTGCTTTTTAAGCAGGCCGTTCTCGACAACCCAGCCCGCGCCGATCTTGCCGCCCTCCTTGTAGGTGCGCCAGCCGGCGAGCGACTTGCCGTCGAAGAGCAGCTTCCAGCCGTCCTTCTGCTCGGCGGCGGTGAGAGTGTTGATGTCGGCAGCGGGAACGGACGCGGCGCAGACGAACAGGGCGACGAGATAAGCAAGGTGTTTCATGTGGGTGCGGATGGAGGGTTGAAGTTGCGGGGGAATCACAGCCGGCGGACGCGGATGTTGCGGATCCAGAACTCCTGGCCGTGATGTTGGAAGGTGATGTGACCGTCCGGCTCGGCCATGAAGCGCGGCTTGTCGGCGAACTTGCTCTTGGCCGCCAACGCCTTCACCTCGTCGCTGCCCCAGGTGTATTCCACGATCTTCGCGCCGTTGAGCCAGTGCTCCACATGGTTGTTCTTAAAGATGATCTTGGCCGAGTTGAACTCGCCCACGGGCTTTAGTTTCTTCTTCGCGTTCGGCGCGATGAGGCCGTAGAGCGCACCCGCCGAGGTCAGCGGGTTCTTGCCGTCACCGTGCTTGTCGTCATCGAGGATCTGCATCTCCGGGCCGGTGAACCACGCGGGGCCGGTGGGCAGCTCGGCCACGCGATACATCACGCCGCTGTTGCCGCCGGGCGCGACCTTCCACTCCAGCTCCAGCTCGAAGTCCTTGAACTTCTCGGTGGTGATGAGGTCGGTCACCTGGCCGCCCTGCTCCTTCGGCACGGTCTTGAGCGCGCCGTTGTCGAGAATCCAGCCCTTGCTCGGGAAGCCCTCGCCCTTGAAGGCGCGCAGGCCCTTGGTTTCCTTGCCGTCGAAGAGCACCTGCCACGGGCCGGGCTGGTCGGCGGCGCGGGCGGCGGTGAAGGTGAAGGCGGCGGCGAGGAGGAGGGCGAAGGTTCGTTTCATGTTGGCGGGCAGTTGGACGTTGGTTGGGTGGACAAAGTGACAAGGCGGCTCACGGCGCGGGCCGGGTCATCTGGAAAGTGCCGTGGTCGAAGGACGCCTTGTAAGTGGAGAAGAAGTTCGTGCCCGACGCCTTGCCCTCGTAGCGATAGACGCCGTAGGGCTTGCCCAAATCCTCCGCGCCGCTGAACTGCCACAGCCCGCCCGCCGGCTGCACGTCCAGTTTCACCTGCATCCCGAAGCGGAAGATCACGCCGTAGGTGGCGTGGAAGCGCGTCTCATACTGGCCGTTGTCGAGCTTCCTGATGAGCGCGCGCAACCCGCCGCTGTGCCCGTTGTGGTCGCTCAACCACTTGCCCTCCCAGCGGCCCTCGATGGAGTTCGCCGGGGCCGGCGCGACCGCTGCGGCCTTCCAATCCCGGTTGAACGTCGAGCATCCGCTAAACCCGAGCAGCGCCGCCAGCGCGACGACGCGAACCAACTGCTTCCGCAACCCGTGAATCATGCGCAAATCCGACGCCATCGGCCCGCGCGCGTCAAGCCAGCTTCCGCGCCCAAAGGAAACCCTGAACCATTCCGGCAACCACGAAGGCACACGAATAAACACCAATGAGGCCAGGCCTCCACGCTGCTCATTCGTGAGGATTCGTGTCCATTCGTGGTTAAATCAGCGTTTCCCTAATTCTTCAGCCCATCGAGCAGCCGCCGGGCTTCGGCGTTTCCGCCGGCCGCAGCGCGCTCCCACCAAAGGCGCGCTTTCGCCGGGTCTGACTCCACGCCGTCACCGGCGGCGAACATGAGGCCGAGCTGCACCTGCGCCCCCGCGTCCCCCGCCTCGGCCGCGCGCGCGAACCAGACCGCCGCCTCCGCGTGGTTGCCGCGCACGCCTCGCCCCTGATAGTGGAACCAGCCCAGGTTCACCATCGCCCACACCTCGCCCGCCTCCGCCGCGCGCCGGGTTTGGGCAAGGACGGATTGCAGCTTCGCCTCGTGCCGGATGAAGTCGGCGGTGTAAGGCGGCCCGTAGTGATACGCGAGGGACTCAGCAACGAACCAAAAGCAGCCGACCGAAATCGCCAGCAGCACCACCGTTCCGGCCCAGCTCAACCAGCCCGTCTGCCCGCGCCAGAAGGCCAGGCCGCCCGGCCGCTCGCGGAAAGCATAGGCGGCCCGGCCTTCCTTGTGCGCGGGATCGGCGGGGTCATACGCCGGCGCAGTCGAGCCGTGCTGAAAGGCCTGCGTCACCCGCGCTTCGCCGACCAGCGACTCGTAGGCCACGTTGATGGCGCGCAGCTTCTCCTCCGCCTGCCGCTGCTGCTCCGGATCGTGCGCGAACCGGTCGGGATGCCAGCGCTTCACCAGCACGAGGTAGGCGCGCTTGATGTCCTCCCTGGAGGCGTGCCGCTCCAGTCCGAGAACCTCCCAGGAGTCCGGCTCTGGCGATTTCATAAGGCCACTCTCAGCTCAGGCCAAGGCCCTGACCACCTTGGCAAATAAGTCCACGCCCTCCGCCGCATCCTCACGCCGCAGATTCAGCGCCGGCAGGAAACGAATGACGTGCGTGCCGCTCGGCACGGTGAGCACGCCCGCGTCGTGCAGGCGGTTGACGAAGTTGAGCGAGGCGACCTTGCCGGTGTTCGCGAAGGCCGGAATGTTCTCCGCCAGCTCGATGCCGAGCATCAAGCCAAGGCCGCGCACCGACTTGATGACCTGCGGGAACTGAGCGGCGAGCTTCTCCAACTCCGCCTTCATCCACGCACCCGTCTCGCGGGCGTTGTCCGCCAGCCGGTCGCGCTCGACGACCTCGAAGACCTTGTTCGCCACCGCGCAGCCGAGTGGCGTGCCGCCGTAGGTGGTTGCGTGCGTGCCGGGGCCAAGCAAGTCGCACAGCTTCACGCCGTGGTGCTCCTCGCGCACCCAGAACGCCCCGATGGGAAACCCGCCGCCGAGTGACTTCGCCATCGAGACGCCGTCGGGCAGGAACGTCGTAGCAGCCGACGTGAGGAGGCTCTGATGTTCGCCCGTGGTGCGTGGTGCGTGGTGCGTGAGCGGTTCAAGGATGCGCTGGAAACTCTGGAACCGCCCGGTGCGGAAATGCCCGCACTGCACGCCGTCCATGAGCAACAGAATGCGCCGCTCATCGCAGAGTTGCCGCAGGCCGAGCAGGTAGTCCGCACTCGCCGGAGCGATGCCGCCCTCGCCCTGAACGCCTTCGATGAGGATGGCCGCCGTCGCGGGCGAGATGGCGTCGCGCATCGCTTGCAGGTCGTTGTAGGCAACGTGCTTGAAGCCCGGCACCGCCGGCTCGAAGCCCTTCTTCACCTTCTCCTGCCCCGTGGCCGCGAGGCCCGCCAGCGTGCGCCCGTGGAAGGAGTTCCACGCCGTGATGATTTCGTAGCGGCCCTCGTCGTGGCCGAACTTGCGCGCGAGCTTGTAAAGCCCCTCGTTCGCCTCCGCGCCGGAGTTGCTGAAGAACACCTTGCCCGGCGCGAGGTGCCGGACAATCTGCTGCGCCAGCCGGCCCTGCGGCTCGTGGTAGTAGAGATTCGAGATGTGGACCATGTGCCGCGACTGCTCGATGAGCGCCTCGGTGATCTCCGCGTTCGCGTGACCGAGCGAGCACACCGCGATTCCGCCGCCGAGGTCGAGGTAGCGCTTGCCGTTCACATCCCACAGGCAACTTCCCTGCCCGCGCGCGAGCACCAGCTCGAAGCGCCCGTAGCTGGGCACGACATACTTTTGGAACAGGCCGAGGACGGCTTGCTGCTCGTTGTGGACGATGGCGGGCGGAGTCGGAACGATCTCTTTCATTTCGCGCGGGGATTTAGCCGCGAAAGCGCGCAAAGTTCACAGAGAAAAAATGCGAACACGCGGCAGTGTCGCACCAGCTTCACGCCACCACTTCCGTCCCCACGCCTTCGTCCGTGAAGATCTCCAGCAGCACGGAGTGGTTCACGCGGTTGTCCACGAAGAAGTTGTTACCGTGCCGACTCTTGCAAGCGGCACGAGACTTGGTAGGGTTTTTGTGTGAATCACATTATGAATCTCTCGTTAGCGCTTTTTGCAATTCTACTCGCAGGCTGCACTACGGCGGGAATTTCTGCTGAGGTCAAGAAGTCAGCCGGGGCGGCTGCCAAGCCAGCCCAAAACGGAGTCCCTCCTGCCAAGGACTTCGACGTTTACAAACTGTCCATCTGGGTGGCCAACACCGACGTTCAACGCGCGACCATTAACGCGCTTACTGCTTATCCGGAGGGGCTCGACATCCTCCTTGAGTTCATTTCCACGAAGGCCGATGGATACAACGCCGCGTATGCAGCCCAAAGCCTACTCCGGTGCCCCAATGCCAGGGAGAATGAGGCGAAAATCGTCGCGATACGGACGAGTGTCCGCGAAAAGGCCCCAGCCGAGATCGTCGAACGTTCCCACCGTCACTTGGCGCTCCTGGCACTGACAGAGGTTCTGTTCGCCTTGAATCCGAAGAATTACGCGGAAGACATGGTCGCCGCGATCCGCTCGCGCATGGTGGCGTCGGGGCGCAACATCTCGTTCTCCGACGAATTTGCCCAGCAGATCAGCGTCATCTCACCGCTCGTGGACAAGCGCAAATTGTATCCACTGGTTCTACCGCTGGCAGACCTGGTGGATGACGGTTTTTTCAGTGACTCGCCCCGCAAGGCATACAGCACCTTGCAGCTCATCACCGGTGAAAAGTCTGATTTCAATGCCAGTAAGCGCGAAGAACGCCACAAGGCTGCTGAGTTTTACCGGGAACTGTATTACACGAAGCTTAAGCCGACACTCGGAAAATAGCGGTTCGCAGGCTGAGTTGTCCGCTTACGCCACCACTTCCGTCCCCACGCCCGCGTCCGTGAAAATCTCCAGCAGCACGGAATGCTGCTGCCGGCCGTCCACGAACTGCACCTTCTCCACGCCGGACTGGATGGCCGCCACGGCGCTGTCCACCTTGGGAATCATCCCCTTGTCCACCACGCCCGTTGCTTTCAGCGCGGGCACATCGCTGATGCGCAGGTGCGTGATGAGCGTCGCCGGGTCTTTCGGATCGCGCATGAGGCCGGGCACGTCGGACATGAAGACGAGGCGGCGGGCTTTGAGCGCGATGGCGGCCTGGGCGGCAGCCACGTCGGCGTTGCAGTTGTAAATCTTCCCGTCATCGCCGCGCGCCGTCGGGCTGATGACCGGCGTAATGCCCTGCGCGATGCACTCCAGCAACGGCGCGGTGTTCACGCCCACGACCTCGCCCACGAAGCCGATGTCGAGCTTGCGGCCGGGTTGGTCCTTGTCGTCGAGCCACAGCTTGCGGCAGGTGAAGATGTCCGTGCCGGCGAAGCCCCGCGCCTTGCCGCCGAGCGACTCGATGGTGCGGACGATCTCCGGGTTGATCTCGCGCGAAAGCACTTGGTCCACGACGCCGACCGTCGCCTCGTCGGTCACGCGCATCCCCTGGATGAAGTTCGCCTTCAACCCGGCGGCGTCCATCGCGCGCGTGATGGCCTTGCCGCCGCCGTGGACGACCACGGGATTGATCTCCACCGCTTCGAGGAACACGACATCGCGCGCCACGCCGTTGCGCACGGCGGGATCGGGCGAGTCCATGAAGCTGCCGCCGTATTTCACGACGAACGTCGCGTGGCTGAACTTCTGGATGTAGGGCAACGCCTCCAGCAGCGTCGCGGCTTTGGTGATGGGGTCGTGCATGAGTCAGTCTCGTTTCCCGGCTTCCCAGTCGAACTGATCATCTATCGACGCTGCTAGCGTATCCCAATCAGCATAGGATTGACTGTGCTTCGGAATTGGCGGCGCAACTTGCAGAAAACCAGTTTTTTCGACCCGAGGCGCGTGGCGACGAAACCCTCTTGATGGAAACCACCAGATCAACGGCATCTCCCTCCAACCGTGATGATTCATTACAAGCCAATCGCTGGACTCGAACACTCTGGATGACGGCTTCTGCGCCGAACGATATCGCACTGCTGCGACGAGGTTTTGCCCCTCAGTCTTGTGATTATTGTCTGCAACCAGCACCACGGCCGCGCCATAGAGACCGGAGGGCAACGTGAGCGTCAAACAATCACCCGGAGCAAAAATAGCAGGCTTAAGCCGAGGCTTCTTTCGTTTCTTCGGATTAGGCCGGGGAGTCTGAAGCTTGCTGTAGAACTCAGCCAACACCTTCTTCCGCTTGGCCAAGTCACGCGCCGGCTCGTCTTCCCAAAAGGCCAACCCGAGCCCGTTCTCGACGATGTGCCTCACACGCTCGCGCACATCGACCTCCAACGCCCCGCAATCCCATTGGGCCTTAGCGAGTGCGAGCCAGAAGACCGGGCCTTCATCGGAGTCGGCTATCGCGTCCGCACACTCGCGTTCAAGCTTCGCCCGGATTGCCTCTAACTCACCGCCGTCGTTGTAGTCATCCATGAAGCCGGCGTAAACATCGCTAGCGAAATCATCGCCCAGAATTGAAGTGCTCCATGCGCCCATAGGTTTAGCCCCCCAGCGTCGTCGGATCGGTCACGTCGCCTTTGTTGAAGTCCACGTAGGCCTCGGTCAGGTCGGCGGCATACATGAGGGCGGCAGCTTGGTGTTTGGCGCTCATTTCTTCACCAGCTCCTGAACCGGTGTGAAGTATTGGATCCGTGCGTGCCGGTAGCCTTTGAGCTTCGTGTCGGCAGTGAGGAGCGTGAGTTTGTGGACGCGCGCGGTGGCAACGATGAGTTCGTCCGCCGGATCACGGTTGGGAAAACCAGGCAGGCTCATGGCATCGGCAACGACTTCCGGGGTAATGGGCAGCACTCGGATGTGGGCGGCCAGCGCGCCTTTCAACCAGGAACCAAGCTCCTGATTGAGCTCCAACTTGCCGATCTGATGCTTCTTGCCGACTTCCCACAGGCTGATGGCGGAGAGGCCGAACTGTGCGTCGCGCTTGTCGAGGATGGTGTGTATCTCCCTTGGCAAAACTTCGGGCGCGTTGGCGGCGAACAACCAGACATTGGTGTCCAGCAGAAAGGTCACTTCATCGCCTCCCACTCCAAGTCGAGCGGTTCATCAAAGTCCGGCGACATCTTCGCGGTGCCCTTCATGCAGCCAAGCAGGCTATTCGACTGTGGCTCCGGGACCACTCGGGCAAATGGCTTGCCACGCTTGAGGAGTTGGACGGTCTCGCCAGCGTCTAGCCACTTGGAGACGCGGGCGAACTCGTTTCGCAAATCACGGACGGTTGCGGTTTTCATGGTGATACGTGTGTATCACGAGCATCGGAATGTCAACCGCCCAGCGTCGTCGGATCGGTCACATCGCCCTTGTTGAAGTCCACGTAGGCCTCAGTCAGGTCGCAGGCATACATGAGGGCGGCGGCCTGGCCGAGGTTGAGGCGGATGTGGAGGTCGAACTCCTTCGGGGCGGCGGCGGCGCAGAGCTGCTTGAAGGTGGCCTTCGTCGGCTGGCCGCGCTTGAGGCTCCAGAGAATTTTCCGGCTGCCCGGCGCGCTGTAGCCGATGTCCACGCGATCCTCGACCACGGTCGCGGCGCTGTAGCCGAGCGCGTCAATGATGCGGCCCCAGTTCGGGTCGCCGCCGTGCCAGCTTGTCTTCACCAGCGCGCTATTCGCCACGGCGCGCGCGGCGGCATCGGCGTCCTGAATCGTCTTCGCGCCTGCGACGCGCACGGTAACAACGCGGTGCACGCCCTCGCCGTCGCGGACAATCATCTTGGCGAGTTCGAGGCAGACGTGCTGGAGGGCGGACTGGAAAATCTCCAAATCGCGGTGGGGCGAGGCTACCGACGAGCCGGCTCGCGGGGACGCTCGCCCCACCAGCTTTGGATTCCCCGCCAAGCCATTTGCCAGCACGAGCACGGTGTCATTCGTGCTCATGTCGCCGTCCACGGTGATGCGGTTGAAGCTGTGGGCGACGGCTTCCCGCAGGCAGGCTTGCAGTGCCATCGCTTCAACGGCCGCGTCCGTCGTGATGAAGCACAGCATCGTCGCGTGCAGACCTTGCGGCAGCGCGGCGGGGCGCGCGCCGGTCGCGCTCATGCCGGGCTGAATCATCCCCGCGCCCTTGCACATTCCGCCGATGCGGACGGTCTTGCCGCCCAGCTTGAACTCGATGGCGATCTGCTTGGGTCGCGTGTCGCTGGTCATGATGGCCTCGGCGGCGTGGTCGGCGCTGGCGTGTTCCCGGTTGAGCAGGCGCTCGGCGGCGACGATGCCAGCGCGGACGTTGTTCATCGGCATCGTGACGCCGATGCGCCCGGTGCTGGCGACGAAGACGTGCCGCTCGTTCATGTGAAGCTGCTTCGCCGTGAGGGCGGCCATCGCGAGCGCGTCCTTCATGCCTTGCTTGCCGGTGCAGGCGTTGGCGTTGCCGGAGTTGATGACGACGGCTTGGGCCACGCCGTCTCTGACGCGCTCGGCGCAGACCTTCACCGGGGCGGCGCAAATCTGGTTCGTCGTGAACATCCCCGCCACCGTCGCGGGCACCTCGGAGACGAGCAGCGCGAGGTCGCGCTTCTGGCCCTTGTTCGAGCCTTTGCCCGTGCCGAGGCGTTTGATGTCGCAGAAAACTCCGCCGGCGAGGAACCCCTTGGGCGCGACGACCGCGCCGGGAACGACCTTGAACTTCAGTTTGCTCATGTTTGGCGCGCGAACGGAAACAACTCGCCGCGCGGGTGTCAATCACGAGGTCGCGTCCAGGTAGCCCGACATTCCAATGTCGAGAACCACGGATGCCAACAACGCCGCAAGACTCGACATTGGAATGTCGAGCTACGATTGGCCGCGCTTCACACCAGCCGCTTCAGCTTCGCGTCCTCGGACAGCTTCTTCACCAGCTCCTTGATCTTCTGCGACTGGCTCTTGTGCGCGACGAGCGTCGCGTCGTTGGTCTGGACGATGATGCTGTCGCGCAGGCCGACGACGCAGATGGGCGTGCGGCGGTCCTTGCTGCGGGCGTCGTAGATGATGTTCCGCGCGGCGTCCACATGGAGGAAGTCGGCCAGAGCGCAGTTGCCCTCGGGGTCGGGCTTCACATGGTGCGCGAGCGCGTTCCAGGAGCCGAGGTCGTCCCACGCGAAGGAGCCGTCGGCCACGACGACGTTCTGCGCCTTCTCCATCAGCGCGTAGTCAATCGAGACCTTCCTGATCTCCGGGTATTCCTTCGCGAGCACCTTGGCGAGCTTGCCCGGCGACTTTGCGGCCTCGAACCACCGCTGGCACGCGGCGAACATCTCCGGTTGATGCGCCTGCAAGCCGTTCGTCACCGTTACGAAGCTCCAGATGAACATCCCGGCGTTCCAGCGATACTGGCCGGAGTATACGTATTCGAGCGCGGTCTCGTAGTTCGGCTTCTCCACAAACCGCTCGGCCTTGAACATCGTGGTCTTGTATTTCTTCGCGCCCGCCGGCGTGGGCAGCTCGTTGCCGGTGTGGATGTAGCCGTAGCCGGTGGCCGGCTCGGTGGGCTTGATGCCGATGGTCACGATGGCCTGCCCGCGTGACGCGAGGTCGAAGCAATCGCCCAGCACGGTCTGAAACTTCTTCTCCTCCGGGATGACGTGGTCCGCCGGCAGCACGGCCATGACACCCGTGGTCGAGCGCGCGCCGACAATGGCCGCGCCCAGCGTGACGGCCGCGCAGGTGTCGCGCCCGACCGGCTCGGCGACGATGTTTTCCTTGGGCAGCTTGGGCAACTGCTTGCGCACCTCGGGTGCCTGCACCTCGTTCGTGATGACGAACACGTTCTCGTGCGGCACCAGCGGCGTGACGCGAGCGACAGCCTGCTGGAGGAAAGAGCTGTCGCCGAGGAGCTTGATGAGCTGCTTGGGCGTCTTCTCGCGGCTGACGGGCCAGAAGCGCTCGCCGCGCCCCCCGGCCATGATGATGACGAAACGGTCGTTAGTGGGGGTTTTGGATTTCATTGAAATTGTCAGAAGAGATTCATTTGCCCCGCTTTCTCACGTTGCTCTCTCTGCTTCTGTTTCGAGTAGCAGGGTTTGCAGATTGGATAGTCAATGCCCAAGGTTCTTGCCCTTTCCCAGACTCCGAAGGCTAGTTTCCCGCACAGACGGCAATGCCCTCCACTCTTCTGTCGGTCTTGTGCTTCCTCCCAACTGTCTGTGATGTGAATAGAATCGTGGCATTCTCGGCAAAGCCACTGGCAAATCTTTTCACTCACCAAATCCTCAATGTCACGCAGGTAACAATCGCTCGGATAGGATAAATGGTGGATGACACCGTCAGTCCCTTCCGCAGCTTTTCCACACTCTTGACATTTACCTGTTGCCAGAGCGCAAGCGCGCGGTCGCATCAGTTCATGCCAATCTCTCTTGTGTTGCTTCATCGGCTTTGTTCAATCGAGGCCACTCGGCGATCAACGCGATGCATTTACAATCCAAGCTCAGACACCTTTCAGTTCCTCGGCAAGCTCCTCGGGAGTGATTTGAATGGGGGAAACCTTGTGCTGCCAGAGCAAATCGAAGAGTTCCCCGCGACTGATGCCCAGCAGTTCCGCCGCCTTGCCCTGGGAGATTTCGCCCTCGTCAAACCACTTCACGACCGCCGTTTCAAACATCCTGCGGCCGAACCGCGACTCGTCGGGGCCGAACCTTTCGACCGCCGCTTCGGGCACTTCCAGCGTCACCTGTCTCATGCGGTCAAAGTAGCCAGTGACGCCGTCGTATCCAAGCCGTTTTCCGCTCCTGTCACGGGCGGCGAAACCACCCCGCCGTCGGCTCGGCCTGGAAGAACTTGAGCAGCAGTTCCGCGACCTTCTGCTGGCCGCTGCTGGTCGGGTGCGTGCCGTCGTTGGCGAAGTCCTCCTTGCGATAGAGGAAGCCGTCGGCCTTGCGCGGCGTCTCGCCGTCAGCCCAGAGATACGGCCCCCACAGCAGCAGCGGCGACCGCACCGGGCCGCGCGCGGGGTCGAAGTTCAGCTCCAGCTTCCCGGCGATCTGATCCTGAATGAGCCAGCGCGGCGCGAACGCGGTCTCGAAGGCGAACGGCTCCGGGTTGAGCGCGGTGGTGGCGTAGCCGCCGTAGGTGCGGCTGGACAGGTAGGCAAGGCGGAGGTTGGGGAACTTGGCCTTCAAGTTGTGCAGGCCGGTGACGAGGTTGGCTTTGAGCACGAGTGCGTGGCGTGGGAAGTCGCCGAGCCGTGCCGGAGCAGCCTCGGCCTGCTTCATCCAGATGACCTGCACCTGGCTGGCGGTGACGCCCGCGCGTTGCAGGCGGTTGTCCACTTCGGCCCACAAGGGCGTCTTCGGATCCGCCCAGCGCATCCCGGTCTGCCCGCCTTGCGCGCCGTCCACGATGACGAGGCTCGGTGACTTGGCTGGGTCGCGGTCGGCGAGCGACTTGAAGCGCGAGTAGGACTGCGTGGTGTTCGACATGCCGACGCTGAGGAGGACAACTTTCCCATCCTTCGCCGGTTTGCCGTAGGCATCGAGCGGCTGGATTTTCGCCGCCTCGCGCAGCGCGGCTGCCTGATGCGAGGGCGGCGGCTCGTTTTTCCCCCCGCCGTAGAGGCCGCCGTCCTCACCCTTGTATTTGGTCGTGCCCAACTCGGTGAGCGGTGTGAGATGGCCGGTCCACTGCGGCTGGCCGCGCGGGGCGGGCTGGCCACCGCCCTTGGCTCGCGCGGCCTTGGCGCGTTCGTAATAGGCCTGGTCCTCGGGCGAGAGCTTTTCGCCGCGCTGGGCGCGTTGGTGGAGCTGGTTGGCGCGCTGCCAGTCAATGGGCGGCTCGGCGGCCGACGCGACCACGAGCAGCAGGCCCAGCGCGACAGCGGAGCGAAGGAGGTTTTTCATGGTGCTGGAAACTCAGACGCGGCGCGGTCGGGCGGGTTTCAGCGCAGTGAATGGGCGCGCGGTGGCGCGAGTCGGTAGATGAACTCCGAAACCAAACCCATGTCCCTCGCACTGTTCTCCCGCCTCTGGCTCATGGTGTTCCTGCACTACTTCGTGTGGGGCACCTGGTATGTGACGATGGGCACCTACCTTCACTCGACGCTCAAGTTCGAGGGCGGGCAGATCGGCCTCGCCTACGGCAGCACGGCGATTGGCGCGATGGTGTCGCCGTTCTTCGCGGGCATCGTGGCGGACCGCTTCTTCGCCACGCAACGGCTGCTGGGGACGTTGCACCTCATCGGCGCGTCGCTGCTCTGGTATGTCTCGACGCTGAAGAACTTCGGGCAGTTCTACCCGGTGCTCATCGCCTACACGATCAGCTACATGGCGGGGCATGGGCTGACGAACGCGCTCACGCTCACGCACTCGAAGAATCCGGCGAAGGAGTTCCCGCTGGTGATGATGATGGGCAGCGTGGGATGGATTGCCGCGGGCTTCGCGGTGAGCAAGCTGAAGTTCGAGGACAATGCCGGGATGTTCCAGCTCGCGGCCGGCGCGGCGCTGCTGATGGGCCTTTACTCGTTCACCCTGCCGCACACGCCGCCCAAGGGCGCGGGCGCGCCGGTCAACGCCCGCACCATGCTCGGCCTCGACGCCTTGCGCCTCATGCGCGACCGCTCGTTTTGCACGTTCATCATCTGCTCGTTCCTCATCTGCGTGCCCCTGAGTTTTTACTTCAACTGGATGCACGTCTTCATGGGCGAACTGAAGATTGAGAATGCCGCCATGAAAATGACCGGGGCGCAGGTCTCCGACGTTGTCTTCCTGCTGCTGCTGCCGTTCCTGCTGAAACGCCTTGGCGTGAAAGGCATCCTCATCCTCGGCATGGTGGCGTGGACCGTGCGCTTTGGGCTGTTGGCACAATACCCGCAGTCGGCCGGCGCGGCGTGGATGATCTTCGTCGCCATCGCCGTCCACGGCATGTGCTACGACTACATCTTCGTCATGGGCCGGATGTATGTGGACCAGCGCGCCACCGAGGACATCCGCGCGGCGACGCAGGGCTTCCACGCCTTCGTGACGCTGGGCGCGGGGATGTTCGTCGGGTCCTGGCTCTCCGGTGTCGTCGGCCAGCACTATACGAACGCCGGCGGCGCGACGCACAACTGGTCCGGCATCTGGCTGATGCCGGCGGTGATGTCGGCGGTGCTGATCGTCGTGTTCGCGGTGCTGTTCAAGGACAACGGCACGCCAGCCAAGCCGACGGATCGTTAAGTGGAACCACGGAAGGCGCGGAATACACGGACAGAAAGGTGGGCCGGGCTTTTGTCCGTGTCTCAGGCACATTCCGCCAGCGAATTCTAGTTTTCCCCTTCCGCGTATTCCGCGTGTTCCGTGGTTCATCCCCATGCGCCGTCACCTGCGCGGAGTTCGCGGCTTGCGGCGCGGGAACGTCCTCCCGTAGCCTCGCGCGAATGTCACAAGACGCTGCCCCGAAACTCTTCGTCGAACTGCTCACCATCACCGACGCGCCGGACGCGCCGTCCGCCAATGCCGGCAACGTCGCCGTGGTGCATTACACCGGCTGGCTGACCAACGGGACGAAGTTCGACAGCTCGGTGGATCGCGGCGAGCCGTTCTCCTTCACCGTGGGCATGAACGAGGTCATCGCCGGCTGGGACATCGCCGTCCTGCGAATGCGCGTGGGCGACAAGGTGAAGCTGACCATCCCGCCCGAACTGGGCTACGGCGAGGGCGGCTATCCCGGCGCCATCCCGCCCAACGCGACGCTCATCTTCGAGGTGGAACTGCTGGAAGTGCAGTAGGCGGGAGCGCCGCTACAGTTCCTCCAGTTCGAGGACTTGCACCTCCCGCACCGCATGGTCGGCGTGGTAAGTGACCAGAAACGCTCCGACCAGCTTCACCTCTGCTTCCCGGTCGTGAACGTCTTGGACGGAGAATTCACCGCGTTGAAAGGGGTTGTCGGCCAGCGCCTCAAAGAACCGCAGCAGCCTTTGCCGGCGCGGGCCGCGCAGCGCCAGCAACTGGCCCATCACCGTCTCGTGGATGAAAACCGTGTAGGGCTTCACGGGCCCTCGGAGTCGAGTGACTGGCTCACACGCCGGAGTTGGTCCAACGAGTAGCGCTTGCCGGCGGCCATCTCGTCCCGTCGCCCGGCCAGTTCGGCCCGATACACGGGGTCGTCCTTCCGCACCAGGTGCCGCAGGTAGGCGGCCAGGTAGAGCTTGTCCTCGTCGGAACTTTGCTCGATGCCGTGCTTGAGATCCTGAAGTGTCACGGTGGGAGGTTAGCTGCGAGGCATTGCGTTCTCAATCAGGATTTCAAAGTGTGCGGCGCTCCGTCACTTCGCGTGATCCCGCCAGATCCACCGCAGCGTGTCGGGGAGAATCGCGCCGCCGTGCTTGCCGCTGTGGCCGCCATCGCCCATGACGAGTTGCGACTCAATCTTCGCATACTTGAGCGCGGCCTCCAGCTCGCGGTTCGCGAGCGGCCAGTTGCCGTGGAGGTTGTCGAGGTCGTTGCTGCCTTCCTGGAGGAAGACGCGGAGTTTGCGGCGCTGCTCGCGCAGCTTCTTCTCCGCGTCGGTGGCGGTGGCCGGGGCGTCTTTCGCGAGCGGGCGGATGAGCGCGGGATAGACGTGGCCGCCGCGGATGTTGGTGAAGCTGCCGATGTGGCTGATAACCTTGCCGAACGAGCCGGGCCGCTCCCACGCGGCCGTGAACGCGCAGATGCCGCCGGAGCTGATGCCGACGGTGCAGCGGCCGGCGGGGTCGGCGGTGAGCTTCCACTTCTTCTCGACCTCGGGCAGGAGTTCCTCCAGCAGAAAGCGCGCGTAGGCGTCGCCGAGGGAGTCATACTCGAAGCTGCGGTTGCTGCGGGATTTCTGGCCCGGCTCGGCCGGCGGCACGGAGCCGGGGTTGATGAACACGCCGATGGTGACGGGCATTTCCTTCCTCGCAATGAGGTTGTCCATCACGACGGGCGCGCGGAAGGAGCCGCTCGCGCCCTGGTAGCCGCCGCCATCCTGGAAGACCATGAGCGCGGCGGGCCGGGCGGGGTCGTATTGCTTCGGCACATAGACCCAGTAGTCGCGCTCCGTGCCGGGGTAAATCTTGCTGGCCTTGAAGGTGAATTTCTCGACGGTGCCGGCGGGCACGCCGGGCTGCGGCTGGGAGTCGGGGCCGAGCTTGTAGTCGTCGGCGGCGACGGCGCGGAGCACGGCGAGCGACAGCGAAAGCGCGAGGGCGAACAGGCGGCGTTGCATGGCGCAGGAGTATGTCGGCGGGCCGCGTTAAGGCAATGGCGGAAGTGCTCCGATTCTTTCTCCTGCTCATAATCCTAATCCTAATCCCGCTCCTCCCCGTTCCAACAGAGAGCAGGATTAGGATTAGGATTACGAGCAGGAGGAGAAGGCGGGCGCATCTTGACACTGCCCCCGAACTTCAGCCCTCAAGGCACTTTGGCACCTGACGGGCAAAGGAGGAATCGCTTGGCCTGTGGGCTTCTGAACGATCAACCGCTGTAACTGCCGCAACTCGAGCCAGATTGGTGTCGGGGGCAGTGTCAAGATGCGCCCGGAGAAGGCGAGGGAGCCGTCGGCGATTTGACAGCCAGCGCGGAGTGTGGGAAACATCCGCCCAGCAGCCGAATCGCGGCCTCGTCCCGAAGCCGCGAGCGGGGAACCCAACGTCCGGGCAACCGGACCGGGGCGAACGGTGAGGTCACCGGGGCCACTTTCCAGGCCCAGCCCGACAGCTAACCTCGCAGGCATGGGAAAGGGCGAGCCTCTGCGCCGCAGTTCGCGGC